>VFSW01009654.1_pt1 | contig 13750 bp, 9 predicted proteins | sample 5358111 | NCBI WGS metagenome assembly VFSW01 (sample SAMN11554181, study PRJNA540505) | mine drainage metagenome | isolation source: sediment from site ElyBrook_90M | place: USA: Ely Copper Mine, Vershire, VT | collected 2017 | reverse complement strand
CATGAGTCAGATAAACCGCAATTGATCAACCCTGTTGTTCGCTAATCGCTTACGATAAAACACTATGAAATAAGCTGCATAGTGCGTTTCGATTTGATACGATCATCACGCTCAAAATCGAGACAACCCGCTCAGCAAGGCATTGAAGTATGCCCGCGAACGGCGCAATTGGATGTTCTGCTGGACCGAGCTCGGCGCCAAGCAGGTCGGCATCATTCAGAGTCTGATCGCGACCTGCAAGCTGCACGGTGTCGCGCTGTCTACATGTACCTGGTCGATATCCTGCAGCGCGTGAGCCAGCATCCCGCGAAGGATGTCATCGAGCTTACGCCGCGTGTTTGGAAAACGAAGTTCGCCCACAATCCCATGAAATCAGATATCGCGGTCGCAGATCAATAACGGCCTAGCTTGACCGGCTACGCTTACGTTAACCAGATATAGGAAAACCCCCTGGCATAGCCGGGGGTTTTCCTCAATAAATTACCATCAACCTCTATTTACGGCGTCCACTTTACGCAGCGCCGCCCCTAACATCCCCAGCACACCCGAACCGAACAGCCACGCCGCACCCGGTAGCGGCACGGTGGCGAGGTAGTTGTTGCCACTAAGACTCGCGACAGTGACACCGGGGTAGAGCCCGGTGAGAGTGATCGCGGGATCGATGACGAGGGGCGCGCTCAGCGAAGGATCAGAAGTATTTGACGCGGCAATCTCTGCGATATAGGCGATTTGGCCGTTCGTCAGACCGCCAAAGGTAATGGGAACCGAAAAACTATAGGTGCCTGGAGTAAAATTTCCGGTCGGTGTTCCATCTTGAGCAAGAAGCCCGCCACAGGGCCCGTTGTTAGCCACTGCTCCACAATCGCCCATGACGTATGGAACGAACAAAGCGGTGTTGTACAGGTTCAGCCCATAGCCAGATTGTGCATCCACGCCATATGTGGCTGTTCCTACCGAAGCATGGATCGACATGTTGAGGATACCGAGAACAGTACTGGAAGTGACGGTAGGGCCGGACGGCAAGTTTCCAAGGGTCAACGTGTCCCACATCTCGGCCGTACCGGAGGTATATGTATTACTTCCCGAGAGGCTCATGCTAAGTTGATTATTGGCAAGGCTGGCCGTCGCGGCGGCGGAAGCGTAAGGGTACCCGGGGTCAGAAATAGTGTTCGTTTGACTCAGCGTTCCGTTCGTGTAGTCAAACCCACTAGGCGTAGTGTACGCGCCCATCGCCATGCCCCCGTCATAATAGGATTCTGAAATGTACGTCCCATCGGTAATTGCTCCCCCCATTGCGATAGAACTGAACGCCGTTGGCACGATTCCCAGAGTCCCCGCCAACAACGCGCCACTCAAGGCAAGATTCCGGGAGAAACTGCGATTAACGTCAGTGATACGATGAAAACAGACTTTTAGATATTTCATGGCAACCATTCTCCTAAACAGTTAATTGACCTCCATAGTAAGTTATGCAGGAGGCTTGCATATGCGCGCCCCAAAGGCGCCCATAAAACCACGTTTACCTTTCGTTCTTGAAAAATATTGTCATTCCGGTAGCGTATCGCTAATCTCGAACCGACCGTTATATGTCCCGCGATTCAGGCGCGGGAGCATGTCACTCTGTAGGGTCACCCGAGCAAGCTTCAGTAAGTGCCTGTCGGATGGAACCAACCAATCAACCCGAGATGTGTACATCATTTATTTACGCAACCTTAAGAGTGATCATTTTCCGACTTGCGCCAATACCGATTAGTCCAGCAAGCCCAGACCAGAACAGCCCAATACTTGATGGAAGAGAAACAGTATTGAGAATAAAAGTGCCGTCGGTGTAGACCTTGGCCGTCCCGCCTCCTTTTCCACTGTGACCGGTGATTTGCATGGTCACTACCTCGCTAACCGTCACAAGTTGGCCCAAACTGTCCGAGCCAGATGCTTGGCCGCTGACGCCATAGCTGCTGCCTTCAAGAATTGAAGGGGAAAAAGTGCCACTGAAATTTCTCAGTGTCGCGGCGGAGCCATCCGGCAGTGAGTAACTGAGATCCGATCCGGAAAACGCGCATGTATCGCCGAGGTAACAGTTCGGCCCCACCCCAGGGGTGAATGTAACACTCCCTCCACCGGTAAGGTTCATGGTGGTCAGGAGCGTCGACGAGATGCTGCCAGTAGGTGCAGGATAGTCGATTGTTTTTGCAAGCAGCGGCGAAGTCACTAGCAGCGACGAAAGCAGACCCACATCATATGCCAGTCTCACGTTCATGATTCACTCTGTTCGGGAACAAATAGCCTTGATTGAATGCCGTGACAATGCCCCAATGTTGAAGGTCGGGACATTGCCTTCGGCTGACCGCCGGAACAACCCCTAGTTGGCAAGCACGGCTTTGCGCCGCACGAGGCCGCTCAACCCCAACAGACCGCTGCCGAACAGCCACGCGGCGGCGGGCAAGGGGACGGCTGCAACCTCAATGCTCGTACCTTGTCCAATTATCTGCCCATTTGAAAATGCTATGATTGAAAAACCGCTTCCGGGAGTGAAGTTTATCGGCCCATTAGGCCCGGCGACAGCATCCCCCGCGCCATATCCAAACGAGTACATGTCATTGACCGCATTGTTCAGCGTGGTGTTGTTAGGATTTGAGTTTGGCGCGAAAGCCGTTTGTAGGTCAGTAATCAACGTCGATTCCAATGTGTGCGGGAAGAGCGTACCCCAAGGAATATTTGCGGCATTGTTGGCGAATGTGACGTTGGTGAAGAGCACTGCATGCTGCTGCCCTGCAGTATCCCCCGGCAATCCGGTGACTAGCCCCATGAAGAAGATGTTGTTTACTCCATTGGGAGAACCATACCCCAGTGCATACTGGTTATATCCTGCTGTGGCAGAAAACGGCCAACCGATTCCACCCCCAGAACCATTGTCCACATTGAAGCGCAGGATGTCACTGATGACGTAGCTACTATTAAAGGAGAAGTAGTCGCAGTAGTTTTGACCACAACTTGGGGGAGGAGGCGCACCTATCGTTGAAGCTTGGGCAAATGATGGTAAGAATCCAGAAGCCAGCAACGCTCCGATCAACGCTGGCATGCTAACGCAACGGGCAATATTTCTCGGCGCGGCAACCTTGGTTTGTTTCGTTTCTTTAGAACACTTCATTGTCATTCCCTCTCTAGTTCGGCCATTATTAATTTTTCAGTACAGCGCTTCATTCTTGACTAAACTTAAAATAGATTCGTAACCCAGCATGGGGCGCACAGCCAAGGTGTCCTGATTATGCCGCCGCAACATCAGGCGCCTTGCCCTGCCAACGCAGACTGCTTCCCGCGCTTGGGTACGCAACCCATCAGACCCAACCCGGTCGCCAGCAGAGACCAAGCGGCAGGCAATGGTACGGGAGAAGTCATCACCTGCAACTGAATATCGCCCAGACTATTGTTGTAGAGCGCCTTGATGAAGAGCCCCGCACCAATATCAACGCCGCCACTGTTGCCGAGGAAGCTGCCATAATCGATTCTGGCAAATTGGCCCGTGAGACTTCCGGGCGCGAAGCTCATGAAGTCATAGGTCTGACCGTTGGCAAAGTTGAAGCCGCTACCGGTCACTAGGTTCAGAGTGCCATCCAGATTGACGCTACCGCCGATGCTCAGCGCGCTGTATTGCCCCGCGCCAGTACCGGCGATCAATTCCTGCAATGTGCCACTTGCGCCCTGGGCAAAATCGCCGTTGGCCGTAAAGAGACCCGGTGTTCCAAATACCCCGCCCGTGCTGCCCAAATTGACTGTGCCGGCGTTACTCAGATTGCCGTTTACGACACGCGTCCCAGGGCCTGAGAGATTCACTTGGCCACTGGCATTGTTGGTCAATGTTCCCGCACCTCCGGCCAGTACGAGGGAGCCGCCGCTATAGTTGAGCGTGCCGTTGTTGGTCACGGAACCCGCGCTCAACGCACCGCCCGCCACATTCAAGGTTCCGGTGCTGCCAGGAACCGCCTGAACGGTCACGGAACCCGCAACGTTGAAAGCGCCGTGATTCAGGTTAACGCTGCCGCTTGTGCCGCCGCTATTGCCGATAATGAGACTGTTGCCGATGTTGGCGGTCCCGCCTTCTTGGGTAAAGTGCGCTCCGCCGGCGACATCACCTACAGTGACGTTGTTCGCAACGGTGAAGGTGCCGTTCCGCAAGTCATAGGTACCGTTGTTGATATAGACGCCGTACCCCGACGAATTCACGTTGACTGTGCCGCCCGTCTGCGTGAACGTGCCGCCACTGCCGGAATAATTGCCGATGACAACATCATTGTCGACGATCACCTGGCCGTTGTTGAGTGTGTATGTGTTGCCCGTGGTAGAGCCGATGCCGATATCGAGATAGCCTGCCTCGAAAGTGCCTCCATTCTGCGTGACTGTACCGGTCCCGCCCGTTCCGACATATGCGACGCCGGCGATTGTAACGGTACCGCCCGACTGATTGATCGTACCGGTGCCGCCCGTGACGCCAATACTGAGGTCGCCGTCTGTGTTCAATGTGCCGGACTGCACCGTCAGTTTGCCGGTACCGGCATCGCCGATCGTCAGTGAGCCGTCGCCATTGCCGGTCGTGAAGATGTCGACGGTCGGGGCATCCGTCCCCTTGCCGATGCTCAGGCTGCCGGTGCCGCCCTGTGATACGCCAAGATCGGCGTTGCCATACACGGTCAGGCTGCTGCTGTCGCCGGTGATCGAATAGGTACCGGCGGTGCTGTCCACGGAATTTGCTGTAATACCCAGATTCATCGACACCGTGTTGGAACCGTCGCCAATCGTCACCGCGCCGCCGGTCTGAGTGACTGTACCGGTGCCGCCACCCGAGCCGCCCACATTCCCATCATTGACGCCGACATTCATGTCATTACCGGCCGCCAGCGTGCCACCGCTGATGTTCATGTTGCCGGTGCCATCGTTGTTGCCGACGTTCACCGCGCCGACTGCGGCGACGTCGCCTGATTGCAGGTTGAAGGTACCGGTGCCACCAGTCGGAGTCGTCTGGAAATTAAGTCCATAGGTGTCGGTGAGCGATGTCATGCCGCCGATGTTCAGATCGCTGCCGACGGTCAGGTTGGCGGGACTTCCACCCAGCGATGTCGCATTAAGCGTATAGGTACCGTTGCTGCCCGCATTGGCACCCAGAACCAAATTGTGGTCCATATACACCGTGCTTGCATCGGTCTGCATGACCGCACCAACGCCGCCGAGTCCGAGCAACATGTTGCCGCCGTTGTGGGAATCGAACCCAGCGGTTTGGTTGACGTTCACCGTCGTGCCGTCGCCAGCTATTGTCAGCATGCCGTTGGCGCTGGCGAGGGGCACGGTGACAAGATTGTTATTGGGGTCTGGCACGGTGACGCTACCAGCGGCATCACGGCCGATAGTCGTATCGCCATAAACCTGCAATGACGGTGCGCTGTTCGAGCTATCGCCCAGGTTGTAATTACCGGTTGAACCCGCTTGGGCACCGATCAACAGATCGCCGCGTTGCCCTCCTCCGACGCCTGATGTGACCGAGCCGCCGATCTGATTTAAAGTGCCGTTGCCAGCATCACCGACAATGATACCGGCATTGCTGGTGGAAACGCCGATGCTGGGATCCCCGCCGGCCGTCAGGATGCCGCCGGTCATCGTATAAACCCCAGGAGCGGGACCGCCGAATACCGGGTTCGAGTCCGTGCCGCTGCCTGCCGGACCCGACAATGGTTGGGAGTTCTGCTGGCCGATGGTCAGGGTGTTCGAAACCGCGTGAGTGCCACTCACCTGGATGAATGTTCCGGTGCCTTGGGAGCCGACCACAGTGTATTGCGTGTTTAGAGTCCCGGAATCGAGCGTATAGGTACCTGAGCGATCGTAATTCCCGGGGTTAGCGGAGTTTGGCGTAGCCGTCGCACCATTGCCGATCGAGAGCGTTCCATTGACAGTGTTCAGCGTACCGGCGCCATTTTGCAGGATTTCACCGTGCCCAAAGTCCCCGACCGAGATGCCGTATGCGGTAAGTGTTCCGTTACCGGTCAGGGTGTAAAAGCCCGCCGCGTTTCCACCGTTGCAGCCGCCGCAAGCGCCCAAGTCAATATTACCTGAGCTGACTTGGCCACCGTTCTGGTTGAAGCTGCCGGTGCCGCTGAAGCCGAGCGTAATACTCGACACGCTCAGCGTGCCGCCGTTTAATACATAGGTGCCGGTGCCATTGTCAGTGACAGATTCGCCACCAACGTACAAGCTGCCCGGATTCGTAGGGGGATTCGCACCGGGACTGACCGGCGCGTAGTCTGAATTGCCGCTGGCCGCGCTGGTGAGGTTAACGGTGCCGCCGTTTTGCGTGAACACGTTGGCGTTTGTGCTGCCTACCCCAACCAGCATGGCGCCGTCGACCTGCAGTGTGCCGGTGTTGATTGTGTAGGTGCCGATGCCGCCAAATTGCAGGCCGAGCGCGAGGTCGCCGGCGACCGTAACCTGATTCAACGTGTCGGATTGGTCAGCCAGCCCTTGCGTGAAACTGCCGGTGCCGGCGTTGCCGACGATCAGCGCGCCATTGGGGTTGCTGCCGTTGCCGCCTGAAACAAAGTTGATATTGGTCTGCGCTGTGTTACCCGTGTTGGTATAGGTACCGTTACCGGTTGTTTGGTTGCCCAGGATCAGGTTGCCGCTGACGTTAACGACGGTGGTGTTGCTCAACGATTCGGTGGTGGAATCACCCACGAGTTGATCAGCATGTGCCGGCGCGGCCAAACAGGCCAAGATACAAAAGAAGGGAGCTGGACTAAGCTGCTTTAGGGGGGTAGTTATGCTCATACAATGTTCCTCCGCGCCACGCTCACGAGCCCCAGCAGTCCCGAACCGAATATCCAGAAAGCGGCCGGCAGGGGTACCGGGCTCGCCAGGAATACTCCGGATGCAGAGGTATAGGTCACGCCTGCCGGCAATTCCAGCGACAAGTGCGGTGGATCGTAGAGATCTGCGCTAGCGATGTTGAAACTATTGCTGGCGGTCGCATACAGCGCGGCATAGATCTTCAAAGGATTTCCGTTGACGATTGAAAAAGGGATGGTTAGCGTCTCCGATGGATTGGAACTGTTCAGCGTCGCCGTCGAAAAAGGATCGCAAGATGCACCAATGTCGATACAGGCGCCCCCGGAACCCACGTCTGTGAATGTCCCCGGCACCGTCAGCGTCAGGTTTCCCATCGGCGAAGGTCCAGCCGCCCCTGAGAAGGTGAGCGTATCCCAGTAAGCCGCCGCGCCTGCGGCACTTGACCCAGTGATCCCAAATTCCTGCGCATCTGCCTGCAAGTATCCTGAAGCCAGATTGGCACTGGCCTGAGCCGATGCGGTGCCAGGCTGCGACTCCGCGATCAAGGCGTTAGATTGAAAGGGATTTCCGTTAACGCCCTGACAACTCGAAAAACAGGGCGAGGCGCTCGCTCCGGCATACGCTCCGTCACCGTATAAAAGCGAAGCGCTGGCGGCGGCGGATAGAACATTCTGCACATACGACAAATCCGGGTCGTGGAGCGCTGTTGAGGTGTGCCCTGAAATCGACCACAGGAGGGGGATGGCAGCGATGACGGGCGCCTTCAGAGCAAAGCGCACCGGCATTTTGAGCAGTCGCTTCATTTTCTTGACGCTAGACAGCGTGGCAATAGTAATATTCATGTTGAGTCTCCTTTATTAGCTGTTGGTTGTTAAGTCCGATCACTGCATGGGACGGAAAGATTTACTGTCTCTGGATATCCCTCATTCTCTTGGCCTGGCAAGTTCTGTTCTCAATCCGAAAGTTTCTTACGACGCGCAGTGCCGATCAGCCCGATCATTCCCGAACCGAACAGCCAGAAGGCGGCGGGCGGCGGCACGGAAGTGATATTCGGACTGAACAACAGACTGTATCCGGGGTTACTCGCCAACCACGCGGGATCGATACCTAGCGTAAAACCGGAAACTTGAGCGGAGAATGATGAGCTACCGCCGCTGGCGCCACCACCGGCCTGTAGCTCCCCTGTGCCAAGAGCATTCGATAGCTGGAGGAAGGATGAATTTAAGATTCCGGATTGCGGATTCGTGCCACAATGACCCACAATCGACGAAGAGCACATATCGAAATTGACGTTTCCAGTAGTGGGGACACCATAATAATAGTTACCGGTATAAGTGGAATAAGAGATGCTGGCACCCGCTGATGCCGAACTGCCGGAGGCCGAGGTCGAAACGCTGCCTGAACCGATAAGCGGCACGAACACACTGCCGGGGCCTGTGACCGTGAAGGAGAAATTAATCTGCCCATCCCCAGCCGGACTAGGCGCATAAACGCCGCCGCTGCTCGACCCACCGGCAGAGACTGCCAGTCCCGCGGTCGCCGTGCCCATGCTGTTTTCGCACCCACCGTTGGTATAGTAGTCAGTGTTGCAGTAGCTGTTGGTTAGGGTGCCTGGAGCGGTGCCAGAAATGTCCCCGACGGGTGCCGTACCAGATGCATCAACACGAAACGTTGCGGGATTCAGTGTTATGGCGAAAGATTCGGTAGCAAACAATGTCCCGACAAACAAGGCGGCGAGCACAATGGCAACGCGTCCGCATCGAGTAGACGACACACCCGACGTAACTGCGTAGAAGGCGGTTAGGGCTGCAATGAGTTTGCGCTTATGGATATTCATGATTGCTCCTGATTAATTATGTATGTATCCGCTAAAGTTAAAGCCAGAGGCTTATTATGTGCGCGCATTAATGGCGCCGATAAAATCAAGCGCATCTTTCGTTTCAGAAAAATATCGTCATCCCGGCGGCACATCGCCAAGCTGGAGACGGCCGCCGCGAAGCAGGATCTACATCATCTACATTGTGCGCGGCTTGCGCGACGCCACGCCGATCATGCCCAACAAACCCGAACCCAGCAGCCAAGCCGCCGCAGGGAGCGGGACGGAAGCCGGGGGCGCGAGCGGGGTCGCCGACATTTCAAAGGTGTAGTTTCCTCCGGCAATGCCTCCCGTATTTCCGCTGATGACGGCGTGGTAGCTACCGATTGCTAAGGACCCGTTAACGCTTGCGCCGGAGACGGATGAACTGCGCAACAGGTGGTTGCCGGAGTCGAAAAACGACATGGTCAACCCTGAGATGTTCAGGATATCCGATGTCCCTAATGACAATGGATCGTTAGTCACGGATGCCGCGTCGTCACTTGGCGTGGTTATCGTGAAATTGTACGTGTCGGAGAAACCACCTTGTACCGTGGCATTATTGACGTAAACAGGCGATAAACTTGTCGCCGTGTAGATGGTATTGGCCGCGGCACTGCCGGAGACCGCCACGGCTACCAGCATGCCCAGCGTAGCTACGATGTGTTTTTTGAATGTCATTTCTGGCCTCTTGATATGTTGTTGGAAGAATATGCCGCCCGTTACATGGCGGCGACGCGTATCCGTGTTGCCGATTACTCATTACCACACCCTTAACACCGCAATCGGAATTCCCTCGATTTATCTCATACGACTATGTCGACGCCTCCCTATGCCAACCATGCCGATCAAGCCACTTGCCAACAGCCAAACCGCCGCTGGCACGGGAACCACGCTTGTTGGTGGGGTTACATTGACGAGGTTATTGCCACAGGAAGGAGAGGTTGCGGTACATCTGTCAAGGTCGCCGTTTTCTCCAGACAGGTCCGTAAATAAATGATGGTCCGACGATGAACTGCTCCAGCCGATCCAGTTGAAGCCTTTATTTCCGTCCTCGTTGTCATTACGTTCAAGGCCAAACTTGCGGCTGTCGTGGTCACTACTGACCTTCGAGAATTTTTCGCTATCGAAATGTGATCCGTTGGTCATCACCTGTGAATCATCCTTATCGGATGGAGACTGGCTGCTTATACTCGAGCTATCCAGGTAGTAGCTCACGGAATCTGCCGCAGCTGTACCGCTACCCGCCAGACCTGCCGCCATTCCCACTACCAAACCGCATATTTTTTTATTCATTTGACCACCCGGTAATAAATGTACTTATTTTTAAAGCCTTGAGCATTTACCTGGAGAATCGGCATTGCCGCAAGGAAGCATGGTATTGATTAGAATCTCAGCTCATTTTTTACTTACCGAAACCTCATTTTGACAGTGTCAAGATATTGCTCGCCTTGTGTCTGCACCGGTCTAATCGAAAGAATTGAACAAAGCTCTTCGAGACTGTGGAATACCAGCTTCTCTTCGTTCTCAACATTTTCTACAAGGCCTGTGACTCCGCACGTGTTTTGAATATCCCGTCGATAGACACGAACGATGTAATTTTCCATTGATCCACCTATTAGTTTTATTGATTTAAATATTCAAAAACTTTACACATGCTCAGAATGTGCTCAAGGAACCTACAGATGACTTACAGATTCGCTTATTGAGTCAGATGCCCATATAGAAAAAATGCGGATACTCGGCGCCGAAAAGCAATGCCCCGCACCAAAGGTGCAGGCCGATGATTGGATAACGGTTACGCCACACCACGGCAGCCGCGGATGGGCAAGGCGGATCCAGGGTCACTAGCGAGAGCTGGCGTTACTGCTGGGAAATTTCAGGAAATCAGACTTTTACGAATGGACTCGGTTACAGAGGAAGGTTCAATTCCCAGGATGATCGACAGCGCACTGCGGCAACGACGGTAAACCGCCAGTGCTTCGCTACGTCGTCCCAATTGCTTATAACAAATCATGAATGATTGATAGAACTGCTCAGCCAGTTCATCGATCTCCAATCCTTTCTGATAATACACTATGGCATCTTCCCAACGCTGATTCTTTTCCAGGAAATGGGCCATATCCGTGACATGGCGCAGATATTTGCTCCGCAAGCGCTCGCGCAGATTCAACGACCACGGTTGCGAAGATTCCTTGCCGAGATAATGCCCCTGGTAGAGCGCAAGAATTGTGACGGACATTCGCATAATGGCAGCGGCATCCTGGCGATCGCGCCGCAACGCCATGTCCACCTGGCCGATCATGCGCTCAAATGCCCATGTATCAACCCAGCAATAGCGGCTATCCAGCGTCAGCCTGCCGTCTCTCAACGTCAATACCTTGTCAGTCCCGATGAGTTTTCTCAGCCGATGCAAAGTAATATCAAAGGAATTCTGGCCGGCATCGCCTTCCGCATCAGGCCACAGAACGGAAGCCAGCAGGTTGACGCTTACCTCCCGGCCTCCGAAGGCTATCAGGACCTTGAGCAGCTCAAGCGGCTTGTGCTGGGCCTTGCGTGAGGCCCATAAGGGTTGTTCGTATTTCAGCAGCGAGAATCGTCCCAGCGTATAAATCTTAAGTTGCCAGGGCCAATTCTCCACGGCGAGCGAAGGATTCTCCAGCGTGAGCTCATACCGCCGCACCAGAGACTGGACATAATCGATCTCGATTCCATATGACAATGCCAAGGCCGCTACTTGCGCGATCAACTTGTGCTGCCACCAGAATATATTTTGATAATCAAACTTTCTGCCCAGCGCAAAGGCCCGTGACAACATCTCTCTGGAACTATTTTCCGGACCTTTACCCGCATACAAGGCACAATTGATGATATGGCACAAAAATGCGAGATGGGAACTCCCGGTAACTGTCGCGAGCTCACGAGCAGCCCCCAGATGGGCCGCCGCGATCTCGCTATCACCACACACGAAGCTTATTTGCGCAAGGCCCGCATCGGTCAACGCCTGATCCAGGATCGCACCGGATGACACAAACATCCTGCGCGCCGTATCCGCATGCTCAAAGGCACTATCGGCATCACCACGGGCCATCGCAGACCATGCCGACAGAAAGTGATATCGCGCCGTCACATGGCGCGGCCTGAGATAAAGGGTCGTGCTCATTTTCTGCAACCAGTTCTGGCTGTCCGGATAGTCAGACAGTCCCATGCTGGCAGACACGCCAAGGGCGTATAATTCATCATCCCAGCGATGCAAGCCGGACTCTTGAGCGAGATCCAAAGTACTTCTTACTGCTCTTAGACATTCTGTGAAAGAGGCGGAAAACCACAAGTAGTCACACTCGGCCAGGTTACATTGAATGAGTATCTCGGGCGTCTGATCGGGCAGTTGAGCCAGCGTTCGCACCGTATCCATGATCACCGCACATGCGGCGGCGGCGCCGAACCCTATCTGGTACTGCAACAAGCGACGCGCCATGACGATGATCAGCGCGGCATCTCCGGTTCGGTTCAGACAGGTCTTGACCCGCAGTTGCCATGCGCCGAGATCACGCCTGCCCGGCTGTCTGTAAAGCAGCGCCGAAAACATGCTCGTTGTAACTCTATGTTCACAGTCCTGCGATGGAAAATATCTGTTGCATTCCAGGTATTCATCCATCCTATCGATCCATTGATCCAACTCTTGGTACTCATGGGCGGCAAGCAACGCGTCGATCACACCCGCCCAGGACAGCAGCATTCCATCGGCGCTCCCCTCTTTGGAGAATAAAGTGTACGCGCGGGAAAAATCCGTGCATCCGGTACGGTTACAGTGCGAAAGCTGGCACGCACCCATCCAGTAGAGCGCCCAGGGGGTGGCGGTGAAAATTTTTGTCGGCAGCGCATGCAGCCATGATTCCACTGTCTGTGCCCGCCCCTGCCTGAGCAATCCCGCGAAGTGGCGGGAGATTATCTGCAACAACGCCACCCAGTCCTGTGCGCTTATTAACAGCATTGCGGCACTTTCGATCTGGCCATGGCCCTCCAGCAATTCAGCCGCACGGCGCTGCAAGCCGGCGAGACGTTCAGGTGCCAAACGGGCTTTTGCCTGTGCCCGTAGAAAGTTTCTGAATAAAGGATGGTATTGGTAATGATTATTCTGCACAGCATGGCATTCGGTGAAGCAATGCTTGTGATTCAAATCCGCCAGCATGGCCGGCGCGGCGGGGTCACCGGTCAGCTGTTCCACCAGTTGCGTCGTCATGCCATGCAGCAACGCGGTGGTCATGAGAAATTCCTGTGTGCCGGCATCATAACGGTTGAATATTTCCGCTTGGAAATAATCATGTATTTTCCGCTGCGCTCGGTGTGAGAACGGCGCGGCCTGGTGATGTCCAGGGGTCAGTTCCTGCAATAACAGCAGTAGCCCCGCCAACCAGCCCGCCGCCCGTTCATGCGCCTGCATCACGACGCCCTGCTGTCGAGATTTACAACCGCGCAGCTGCGCAATCCCCAGGGATTCTTCCGGTGTCAACCGCAAATCGTCCCAGCCAAGAACGACCATCCGCTGATTTACGGCCCAGCGGGTGAATGCGGATGGCGGCCCAGAACGGCTTATGAAGATTATCGTCCGGTCATCGGACCACTGTTCAAAGTCGTCACTGAAATTCTCAGGCTCCTCCGCATCAGCGGTGATTGCGTCGCAGCCATCGAACACCATCACCTGGATGGCGGTCGACGCACTCGCTTCACTGATGGAACCGTTCTCGCCTACAGCGCAGTCTGCAACGCTTGCATCAACTGCCAGACGCCTTTCCACCTGCATGTATTGTCGGAGTGCCGCCTGTAAATTGATCGGGGACACATCACTTGACTGGGCCAAATGATAAACAGATGTCAAGTTACGATAGGCAAGGTAACTTTGGATCAGCGTGGTTTTCCCCGACCCTGGCGGACCGGACAACCAGATGACAGGATTCGAGGCGCGCGCCTGGTCTAGCCAGCGAAACAAGCGCGTACGGGGATAAATCCCAGCGCCATGAGCGAGACGATCAATCTGAAGGTCGACGGCATACGACATAAATATTC
>VFSW01009653.1_pt1 | contig 13751 bp, 26 predicted proteins | sample 5358111 | NCBI WGS metagenome assembly VFSW01 (sample SAMN11554181, study PRJNA540505) | mine drainage metagenome | isolation source: sediment from site ElyBrook_90M | place: USA: Ely Copper Mine, Vershire, VT | collected 2017 | reverse complement strand
GTTGCCGGCGCCCGACCGGGTCGCCGAGCACGCCGCGCCAGAAAGCTAGGTTCTCGAGTTGCTGCGCCTTGATGTTGCCGCCGCGCTTGCGCTGACCGCCCTTGCTGCCAACATTGTCGCCGGGCGGGGTAGCGTCGCCGACCTCGAGCAGCTCCTCGAGCGTGCTCATTGCAGCGCAGCTCCCTCGGGAACGAACAGGCCGCCGGGCGAACGGCGGAAGCCGACGGGGCGCGTGTCGCGATGCGGTGCCGGCAGCGCCTTCGGCAGGATCATGCCGACGCGACCGGTTGCTTTGTTCTTGAGGTCTCTTGCCATGACGCTGAAGGCGCGCAGCATGTCGGCCAAGGTCTTGAAGCAGGGATGAAGCTCGCCGGCGTTGATCCTGCGCCGCGTCCCGTCGGGCATCTTGACCCCGCGCAGCCAGTCGCCGGCACGCTGGTGGCACTCGGCCATCTGCTGCCCGATCGGCAGCCAGCGGGCGTCCTCGCGCCACACGCAGGCCTGCTTGCAAGCACCTTCGACCAGGCGCAGCGCCTTTCTCAGCTTGTCGTAGCTCTCTCCCTTGAGCGGAAGGATTGCGAGGGCGTCAGCTGCTTCCGCCGCCAGCCGAAAATTGGTGGCCAGGCAGTCGAAGATCTCGGTCTCGGTGAGAGCACCCATCCGTGATTCTGTGCGCTGATTCGCGCCCGCTCAAGAAACGCGGACGGGAGAGGTTGGGAGCGTGTGGGATTACGCGGGAGCGTCCGGGATTACGCGGGAGCCATCGGCGGGCGGCGTGGATCGCTTACGCGACGCATGCGCATGCGCGCCCAGGTCTCAAGATCCTCGCGCTCGTAGAAAACCTGCGTCCAGCCGACGCGGGTGAACGGCGGGCCGCCGCCGGCATTGCTGTTGGCGGCCATGTTGGTCAATGTCTTCGGCGTGATCTTGACCCCGAGCGTGACCAGGAAGCGGGCCGCCTCCTTGCGCGAGAGCCGCAGCTTATCCGCGCCCATGCACCAGCGCCCGCACCTCAGCATAGTGTTGCGTCACTGCCTGCTCGTGGCCGCTCACATAGCGAAACAGCGTATTCGCCCCGCGCAAGGTCGGCTTTTCTGGCTCGATCTGCTCGACATTGGCCAAGTTGATAAGCCGCGCCTCACCTGTTGCCGGACACGTCAGCTCGACCCACTCGGCGTCGCTCTCCATCACGCATGCTCCGCCAGCGTCACCTTAATGCGCTTGGCGCGCAGGGCCCGCCCGCTGCGCGCGCGGCTTGTAAGATCGCGCGGGCCGTGATGCATAGGATACGACGGCGCCACCGAATACTTGAGCGGGCCAAGCTGATCGAGCACCGCACGGGCGTAGCCCGCGCGGTCCTTTTTCCTGCCGCGCCGCTTAGTCATTCTTCGCCGGGGCCGAGCCCCCGCCTGCCGGGGGAGCCGGTGCCGCATGCGGCGGCGCCTGCAGCTTGTTGAGGAAATAGAGCGTCACTTTGGCTTGCTCGAGGCCGTTGGCCTTGGTGGCTGCATCGAGCACCTGGATCAGGGCGCGCTGCTCCTCGTCGTTGAAGGTCAGCGTGACATCCCTGGCCAGCACCGGTGGCGCCGCAACGAACACCGCCGCAGCAATCAACGCAACTCGCTTCATGGTCACTCCTCTCCGGCTAAAACCGCTTGGCGATATGCAGATCGATCATCTCGTTCTTGCCGAGCTTGTTGGGCGCGGTTCCGGCCCAACATACGAGCAAGCCGCGCGTACCGGCCTCATCCATCAGCGCCAGGAACGGCCTGAGCGCCACACTTCACCGCCTTGGCGTAGTCCTGAAGATCAGTAGCCATCACACCCTCTTTCCGTCACGTTGCGCCTCGGAGAGCCCCGGCAAGGCGGAGGAGGCCGGCTCGGTGCCGGCCAACGTAGGGCCGCTGTTACCGCGCGTCTGCTCCTCGAGCTCGTCGGAGAACTGGTCGATCGCTGCAAAACCCTTCTCGATCCCGTCAAGCACATGGTGATGCCGGTCAATCGCCTCGTTGGCGCGCGTCTCGGTCTTGTCGCCGCGGGCATCGAGCTCCTCGATCCGCTTGGCGAGGCGCTCAAACCGCTCGCGCGACTTGCCCGCCAGATGCTTGAGATTGCCAATGCTCATGCGCCGTTGCTCCTGGCGAATCCGCTCCATGCGGATACGTGCGATGCCGAGCTCGAGCGCGTCACGAATCCTCACCAGTGAAGTTATCGCGCCCGGCTTCCGGGACGCAGCCAAAGTCGCCCCCGTCGGCGCCGAGCGCCTCGGAGAGTTGCGCCAATCGGCGCTGGAAGGTTTCGCTATGGGTGAACGCTGCGCACGCCTCGTAACTGGAAAAAGGATCATGCCTGTAGGTCAGCGACAGGCCGAGATGCGCGATCGTGATCAATATCACCCACATCATGCTCACACCGGCGATACCGCTGCCGGAGCGCCCGCCTGTGCGCCGCTCATGGCGCCGGGCATCATCGCCGCGAGCGCATTGCCCTTGCCGGGGATTTCCGCCTGCGACAGCGTTTTGGCCACATGCGCGGCCGCGGCGGCATGCTGCGGCATCTGCGCCTGTTGCTGCGCTTGCGCGCGTATTTTGTCGTGCTCGCCTACTTCCTTGTCAGTGTAGATGCAGTCGGCCGGGAAATTGCCGAGGTCCATCAGGTGGCGCAGCGTCTTGTCAAGATTGATGATGCGGATCGGATCCGGCACGCCGGCGCCTTGGGCGGCTTTCGAGAGACCGGCGCCGGTCGCCAGCGTATCCTTGATCGCCAGACTCTCGGCCGAGTTCTGCGCCAGCTTGAGGATAGAAATATATTTGATCTTGAGCGGGATGCCGGCGAGGCTTTCCGGCATCGGCTTGAGCAAGCGCCTGCGCGTCATGATGTCGAGGCAGCGCAGCACCAGCTGGTTTAGCTCCTTCTCGGCGAGGTCGATCACCGGGCCGAGCTCCTGCAGCCGCTCCAGGTCGCGCTTGGTCAGCTCGAGCTCGTTGCGCGGCTGCACGCCCTCCATGCGCGAGATCGCCATGAAGAGGTCGACGAACAGGCAGTGCTCGACCCGCTCGTTGACCAGCTTGATGTCGCCACTCAGACCGGCGAGCCATTCCGGCTTGACCTCGAACAGCGGCCAGAAGCCTTTCTTCGAGCCTTCGGTCGAGGTGTAGGTCGTCATGCCGGGCATGATCGAGGCCGGCTCCGTGCGCAGCTCGGGATTGGCGCCCATCGGCGGGCGCACGCCTTTCTCGATGTACTCGGCCTTGCGGTAGGTCTGCGTCTGCGACTGCTTAACGTCGCCGAGCGCGTCCATGGTCGGCCCGCGGCCGTAGGGCTCGTTGCCGACGGTCGCCCAGCGCAAGGCGATGAACGGCTGAACGCTGAAGCCTTTCTTGGTGAAGGGCCGCTCGGTCTTCATGCCCTTGAGCCAATAGACCTCGCGCCAAGTGAACTTTGACGACACCGGCTGATACTTCCCGCCCGACCCTTTCTTACCCCGCGGCGCCCGGCGGTCGAGGGCAAAGTTCGGCTCGATCATGTGACAGACCACGAACTCGGTATCCATCACGCCTTCGTTCCAAAGCTTCTGCACGACGCTCGGACAATTCTCCAGCGTAAAGAAATCAACGATCTGTTGCACCGTGTAGGTGAACTCGCGCGCATGCGTCGTCACCGCGAGCCGCGCGCTGTTGGCGAGATAATACTCGCCGGCCGCGGGGTTGTAGAAGCGCACCACATCCTCGAAATCTTCCAGGATCAGCACCGGCGCCGTGCCGAACGTGATGACGTCCTCGAACCCCTGCGCCATCGCCGAGTAGAAATTGCTCTGCGACAGCACCGTGTAGAGCCGCTTCTCGACGTCCTCGAGCCATTCGAGCCCGTCGGGATCGAGCTCGACCCACGGCAGCGCGATGCCGAGCTTGAACCAAGGTCGGCTCGGGCTCGTAAGCCCGGTCCACATGCCGGCCTTGCAGGTGCGCACCGCAAGCTGGCCGGTCGAGTCGATGATCGCATCGTTGAGCGGATGGCCGCGCCACATGCGGTTGGCCACCACCAGCCACAAGTAGCGACGAGGAATGAAGAACCGCGCCAGCACCGCCCAGAACGCCCACCAGGACCAGCGCCAATTGCGCAGCGCCGTCATCCGCGCTTCGAGGTAGTTGTAGAGCGTCTGCCAGTCGGCGTCGGCCTGCTGGCGCGACTCACGCGGGGACGGCGGCTGCATCGCCAACAGCGACGGCGACGACAGCTCGTAGGGAGCTACGTCTTCAGCTACGCTCGCCATCGCCATTGCCGCTTACGCTCCGAATAGCGTCTTGCCGGCGGTCATCGGCTCGGGCGCGCCTTCGCCGCTGGTCTTGAGCGTGCCACCAAATCCCTTGCCGCTGGCGGCCGCTGCCCGCTCGCGCGCGGCCGTACCAACCGCCTGGGTCGCCGGGTCGGCGAAGCTTGGCGGATTTGGCGGCGGTGGAGGCGGCGCCGGTGCTTGCGGCATGTTGATATGCGGGGCCAGAAAGCTCATGCGAACACCAGGAGAGCAAGGCCCGAGATCGCCCCGAGCACGATGGTGATGCCCACCAGGACGGACATAAGCCCGCGATGGTGCGGCGGTTGCGCGGTCTGCAACAGGTACACCAGATAGTTCGCCCCGACGGTGATCAGCGCGCCTTTCCAGGCGAGCGTGACGCCGAGCATGAGGCCAGCAACGAATACGCCGGCGAGATAGAGCGAGCTTGAGATCAGGAGCGCGACGTAAAGCACGAGCAGCATGGCGATTGCCTTCACGCCTGCCTAAACGCATGGGGAGTCAGCATAAACTGCCCCTCCTGGATTCCCTTGATCAGCGTCGCGGTCTCGGCTGCCCGGCGGAAGCGAGCGACCAACGTTTCGAGAGTGTAAGGATCAGCCTTGTGCGCCATCGCCCGAATTTCATCGAGCGTCGCCACTCCCGCGCGGTCCTGAATATCGCAGAGGCTAGGAAGCCGGCCCATTCTGTTTCCCCTCAATCCCGGAACGGGTTGTAGTATTCAGCGCCTCCGGCCGGCACGCCGCGGCGATCGATCTCGGCATGTGGGTTGTAATCCTGCACGGCGGAGCGCGCCTCCTGTTTCATACGCATTTGCGAGGCTGGGGTGATTGGCTCGGCGAAGGTCAGCATGCCGGCATCCATCTCGTCCGGCGAATAGCCAAGCCGCAGCTTCACCTGCTTCTTGTCCTCAAGGATCAGCTTGTCGGCCTTGAACGTGTAGGTCGTGGTCGTCAGCGCCGCGAGCAGCTCGGGGCTCTCCGGCAGCGCGCCGCCACGCTTGATCCATTGCACGAACTCGAACGCCATCTCGGCGCGCTTGTTGAAGTAGCGGTTCTTCTGGTGCGCCTCGCCCGAGAAGTAGACCGGGATCGGCTTGCCGCCGAGGGTGACGACCTGGTCGTACCAGCCGGCGCCGTAACCGCCGGTCATGTCGATGAAGGTCGCATCCGCGCCCCAGTCGTCGATCGCGCGCTTGACCATGCCGCCGCCGACGACCGAGAGCACATTGCGCATCTTCTTGAGCGGGAAAATCTGCAGTCCCTGGCGCCTTGCGATTACTGAGGCGTCGTCGCCCTCCCGCGCCACATCGACGCCGATTACTTTCGCCGCATCGGCGATCTCGTGCGCGCGGTAGTAGCGCTTCATCGCTGCCGACACTTAGTCGGGACCGATCAGCGCATTGAGCGAGGACGGCGGGAACTGGCCAAAGATATTGACCAGAACCCACGGATTATCGCGGCCCCATTCCTCGATCTGCTCGCACGCATGCTCGACCGAGACCCGCGGCGTGCGCCGGGGATCGTCGGGATCCGCCGTGATCTCGACCACCTGCCACAAACGCCGCGCGCCCGAGCAGGCCTTGTAGAGCGGGCCGTCTAACCGCGTCGGGTTGCCGGCGATGACGATGTGCGCCTCTTTCGGCGCCCCGGCGAAAATGCCCTCCAAGGTCGGCATGATCGAGTTGGGGTAGTCGCCGGCCTCGTCGCCGAGCCACATCACGTATTCGGCATGCACGCCGGCAAGCGCGTTGCCGATCTGGGTCGGATCGGCATCCTTGGCCCAAGTGCGCGCCTCCATCTTCCAGGTCTCGGGGAAATCGCGCGCGAAGATGGTTTTGCCTGTCTGTTCGAATTTCTTCGCCAGCAGCGGCGATTTCTCGCGCCAACGGGCGAGCTCGGTCCACAGATTGGCCTTGAGGTTGTCGCCGTTGATCGAGGTAGCGCCGACGATCGGCGCTGGCCGCGTCAGCAGGAAATTCCAGCCGATCCACGCCAGCACCGCGGTCTTGCCCGGCCCCTTGCAGGCCTTGAAGCAGAGCCGCTTGGTATGCGGAAATGCCTCCAGCGCCTCTTCCTGCCAGGCGTCGGGCTCGACCGAGAAAAGCTCGCGCACCATCTGCGCGGGATGCTCGCGCCAGGTCAGCATGCGCTCGACGGCGACCTCGTCGGACATCAGCGCTCATCGTCGGTGCCTGCATCGCAGCGCATGCGCGCGCGCACCCGCTCGAGCCGGTGGGCGAACTCGGCGGCGTCGGGTTCAAGCGCGCGCGAATAGCGCAGATCGCCGATCGCGCGCCCAAGCACGTCGGGATCGAGATGCGCCGAGGAGCGATCGATGCTCACGCCGCAATCTCCTTCGCCTTGGCTTCGGCCGCGCGCTTGGCGGCGAGCTCGTAGGACGCATTGACCAGCTCGAGGAGGTTGAGATCGTTGCCGTCGCCGTCGGTGGGCGCGATCTTCTTCGGTGCCTCCCAGCCGCCGATGCGCGCCATCAAAGCCACGCCGCCGATCGGGTCGACCAGTTTCACCTTGATCTTGCGCTCGATCAGGTGCCGCTCTTTCTTGCCCTTCCCGCGAACCTCGAGCTCCTTTTCATCGATCTGCAGTTCGGCTAGCTGCGCGAGCTGCGCGTCCGAGCACCGGTCGATGTCAAACCGACGCGGCTCGCCCGGCACGCGCGGGGTTAGGTAATTACCGACCGTCGAACCTTCAACCCGTGACTTGAGCTGCACCAAGGCCCAGCCGGCATCGAGCGAGGCGACCTTGCGCGTGCGCTCGAGCAATTCCTCGAGCAGCGCCTTGCACTGCGCCTTGTTGCGCAGCCGTCGCGCATTGGCCTCGACGATTGCCACGTCGTCCTTGCTGCCGGGCTGCAGGATGGTCTCGCGATAGGCCGCGGTAGTCGCTTCCTTGAGCGGCTCGAGCGCCGTCAGCCGCTTGTACAGCGCCAGCACGAACTGCTCGTGCTGGTAGGCAATGAGCGTATCGCTGCGTCGCTTGGCGCGCTTGCGAGTCACTGGCGATTCACTTCGGTAATGTTCAGAACCAGCCCTGCGCCCGCTGGCCGTGCGGATATTGATGCCGCGCCAGCGCCCGCAAGAGGAAAAAGACAAAGCACCCTACTGCCAAAAAGGCCCCGGTGGGTCCGCGGTCCTGCGTAGCGTTCAGCAAAAAAGCGAGCGCCACCACGGCGATCACGATCCGATGCACGATTTCCATCGGCGTGGAGAGCAGGCGCTCATTGACAATCTGCTGGCCGATCCAGACGGCCAAGAAGGCCGTACCGAGCGAGGCGGCGAAATTGATGAGCTCGCAGATCCCTGGCAGCATTACGGCTTGCCTCCCTTGCCATCGCTTGAGCCATTCGGCGTCTGACTAGGGAGCAACTTCCAGGTGCGGAATTGGTTCATTGCCAGGAGGCATAGCTGCATGCCCCCCAGCCCCACCAGGAAGCCGGTCGCCAGCGCCGGCAAGCCACTCAGCTTTACTAGCGCATCGCCCAGATAGTTTGCCGTTAGCGTTCCGACTACGAGGCTACCGGTCGCGTCGAACGGATGCAGCTGCCGGCGCACGAACACTGAGGCAACCCCGCCGGCGAAGCCGGCAATAGCGTTCGGGACCGAGATCCCGAGGCTCGCCAGCCATTGCTCCACGACAGGTCTCCGTCGCTTAGAATTTCTTGTTCAGCTCGAACCGGACGAGGTTCTCGTTCGGGACGATGGCACCCTTGTACTGGCCGTAGTCGTAGGCGATCTTCGCATTCCAGCCGGAGGCCAGCACGAAGTCGAAACCCATGCCCGAGCCCCAACCGGTTCCCCAGCGGCGCCAGAGCGGGCCAACCTCGACGAAGGGCGAGGCGAGCGCCGCTGAGAGCGAGGCCGGTACCGAGACCGGCACCGGGCTCTGCGAGGGCGTCGTCGATGCCGACGGCGCCCCGAACAGGCCTTGCAGGCCCATGCCGGCCTGAAACATGGCGCCGAACAAATACTTCGCCCCGGTGGCGTTGTTGGTCGGGTCGTATGTGCCGAAACCCTCGAAGGCGAAATAGTATTGCCCGTTCCAGAACTGATAGCCGGCGTTGAGGCCGAGGCCGCCGCCGCCGGCGAACAACGAGCCGCCAAGCCCGCTGCCGAGAATGTCGAGATTCGAACCGGTGCCGGCAAGCACCACGCCAAGCTCGAAGCCCGAGCAGTTGAGCGTCGTGCAGGCGTTTGCTGCCGGGGCCTTCAGCGTCTGCGCGGAAGCCGCTCCGGCAATGGTCAGTCCCAGGAGGGCGGCGAGCGCGGCCAGCAATCGTCTCAGTCGCATGATCTGAACTCCTTTGTTGCGGATTAGTTTACCGGCGCGGCAAGACCCGGTCCTTCAGCTGCGCGATCACCGCCGCGTGGTCGACCTTCTGATAGATCGACCAGCCCCACATGCAGAGCCCGACCACGACGCCCACCCCGATGCGCAGAAACGCATTCTCGTCGGTGCCGGCGGCGAGGAAGCCGTGTGCCACCAGCCACGCCGCCGCAAAGCCCACCCAGTGGCGCGCCGTGGCGGTCAGCACCATCTTCAGCAGTCCGCTTTCCGCACCTTCCATTGCACTTCTCTCTTAGTTGACGCCGAGGTCGTGCTTCCACAGTCCAAGCTGATGCCGGCGCTCGGCAAGACCGCTGGTGCCGCCGTTGAGGCGCTCGGTCACCAACAGAAGATTATCCGCCTTGGCCGGCTCGAGGCATTTGCAGATCACGACGAAGTCGACGACGCCGCAGAGCAGCGCGTGCTCGGGTACGTTGATGAGATCGGGATTGGCCATGAGATCGAGGCCGGTCAGTTTGGCGAGCTCGGCATAGGCCTCGGCGCCGGTCGTCTGGCTCAGGCCCCGCCCGCGGTTCTTCCAGCCATCATCGGATGGCGGCGCCGCGTTGCCCATCCGCCCGCCGTAGGCCACGTCGGCGATCATGCGCGGATTGTGCGCGTAGCGCCAAGGCATCGACCCGGTAAAGTGTTTCGGCCACTGTCTGATCAGGCCCTCGGCGCTGTAGTTGAGGTTCTCGACCATCTCCAGGCCGCAGCCGCATTCCTCGGAGAACTGCGCCATCAGGTGGGCGAGGACGAGATCGCCGTCGATGCCGTAGCTCGCAAAAACCGCCGGCGCGGCGGCTACGATACCTTCGGCCAGGCCGGGAACATGCTGGTCCCCGTGCGGCCACCGGCGGTGCATGATGTCGATAGTCAGCACTCTTACTCTTCCGCCGCCGGCTCATGCGGGTGCAGCCGCGGCTTGTGCGTCGGGCCCGGCTCGTAGCTGCGCGCCACAACCGAGCGCGCCTTGCGCCGCGGATGTTTGGGCTTGACCGCCTGGTGCGGCGGGTGCGGAGCGGCTGATTGGTCGGTCATGATTTTTAGGGCAAAAGCGGGCCGCAGCAGCAACCACGGCCCGCGAAGTTTTACCCAGGGAGGAAACAGCAATGGCCAAGAAGCCGTTGCTGACTCTAGGAAAAGGCAAAGGCCCGGGGAGTGCGCCTCCCCGGGCCTTTGTGCCCTCCTAGCAAGTGAGATGGCGATACCGCCCGCTCGCTTTGGCCACGCGCCGCCATCGGGATGACGCCTAGAGCTTCTCGACTTGGTCAAGAGCAAGCGTCACGGGGCAGGCGCGACCGAACAGATCGACGAGTAGCCTGATTCGAAGATCGGAGTCGAGGGTGGCGTCAAGCAGCAACTCGACTATCCCATTAAATCCGCTGAAGGGACCGTCACAGACGCGCACCTGCTCACCAGGGCGGTAGCTATTCGCCTGGGGAACGAGCGAGGGAGAGGTAGCCGCCGCCTCTTGTGCGATCTGCTCAACCACGGCGCTCGGCAAATGCGCCAAAGCATCGCCCATCTGCAGGTAGCCGCGCACATGCGGCAGTGTGTCGATCTCGACTTCGAGCTCGCCAGGCCGGATGAACAGGTAGCCGGCGAACAGGGGCCGCGAAACGAGTTCGTATTGTCCCTTGTGCCGCCGCGCCGGGGTCACGCGATCGGTCCGCTTCACCCGCACCAAGATGGTCGGCAGGTTGACGATTGCGCCGAAGCGTCTGAGCCATTCGGCAGCCTTCGCCTCCTCGCGGCACCAAGCCTGCACAATCAGCCAGCGGGAGGTGTCGTAGGGAATCTCGCGGCGGTGGTTGGAAGGCCGCGCCAGGAAGGCCCGCGCCTCGGGAGAGAGCTTTTCCAGTGCCGTTTCGAGATTGCCCATATCACTCTCCGACAATCGACGCGGCCTCGACAATGGGAAGCGGTTTCATCGTGCCGTGGCGCGAGGACGCAACGTCGGGCAGGTCGTCCCAGGCGGCATCGCTGATGCCGTATTTGGCCTTGAGGTCGGTGATCTCCTGCTCGGTTGCGGCGGCTCGGCTCGGGGTTTCGCCGATCGGCAGGCCGGCGGCGTGGCAGCGGCGTTGCAACTCCTCGTAGTTCGGCCGGTTGGCCCGGTCCTCTTCAGGCTCGGCAAGCCGCAGGAGCCGGTCCTCCTCGACCTTGCGCCGCGCATTCTCGCGATGGATCGGCGCCATCTCGGCTTCGCAGGCCTGCTTGACCTCCGCCACCGTCGGCAGGAACTTGAGCGTCGAGGCGATGCCGATGCGCGGGTCCGTCACGCGCGAGATCACCCACGGCTCGTACTCGGCGAGCACCAGACCGACGCTCGAAATATACGTCTCGGGGTCAGCCGCCTCGCCCCTTCGATACGCCCCGAGCAGCGTCCGGGCGCCCGCCAGCCCCAGCGGATAGCGGTCTTGGGGTGACTGGTCTTGGCTCCCAGCCGGAGGCGGCGAGGCGGTCACAGACCTCGACGAGGGATTCCTTGCGCGGTCCTGCATTGGCGACATGGACGATCTCCTGTTCTGCGACGACAACTTTTGGCAGCGGGGTTTGGCTCAGCGCATGCGCGCGGGCGAAGGCCTTAACGAAATAGTCGATCGAGGAGGGCGGGCCGTCCCGCTTGCCGGCCATGACAGCGCGCGCCGTGGCGAGCATCAGCACCGCGTCCCAGCCTTCGGCGAGCATGGCCGCCACCCGATGCTGAGCCGTGCACCAGCTGGGAGGCCAATATTCTGGGTTTGGGTAACCGGCTAGGCTGGCGATCTGCTCGGTGAGGATCTTCGCTTCGCGAAAGCGATCAACATCGGCCTCGCACGCGCCCGCGTCACCACCACCACCACGAATCTTGGAATCCTTGGAGTCCTTGGATTCAGTATATGAGTCGCAGCAGTGAGATTCTGGAGTCTCAGGCTGAGACTCGCCAGTCTCAACGGTGGACTCGCTGGTCTCAGGCGGGGACTGAGTCTCAATCTGAGACTCGGTTTCCGGGTCATCACGAGCCGCTATCTCAGCCTCGGCCGCAGCCTCTTCGCTCTGCTCCTTGCGCATGGCTTCGACCATTTTGCGGTCATATTTGACGGTTCGATGCATCTGCAGCGCGAACTCGTAGCGCCCGCCGACGGGCGGCGGCCAAGACAGCACGCCGAAGCGGCGCATCTCGTAGAGCCGGCGAAACACCGTGGCGCGCGACTGGCAGGACCGGTCGGCGAGCCGCTCCGGGTCGAGGTGATAGGCGACCCCATCGGCGTTCGCTCCGTCGGCGATGATCAACAGGATCGCCTGCGCCGCCCCGGAATCGGTGCGGATATGCTCCATCACCCAGTTAAGGGCCTTGCTCGACATTCCCCATCCCCCCGATCAGAAAACTAAGCTTGTCGCTTGTCCAAGGCGCTTCAGCCCGGCGGCGGATCGCCCATCAGCTGCGCCCCGATGCTGCGCAGTCTCGGTCGTCACGTAATTGACAGCGCCCTTGCGCGGCTCGCCGCGCTGGATGCGGTCGTATTTGATCCGGTCGCGCACCGACAGCGCCGAACGCCCGAACAGCGGCGCAATCCTCGATGGCTTGAGGCCTTGCGCCGTAAGCTCGCGCAAGCGCGTCAGCTCCGCTTCCGTCCAGCTACGCTTCCAGGCCATTCCCCCATCCCCCACCAAACAGACTCATGCCGTGGCCGGTTCCGCGTGTTCCTTCGGGCCCAATTCCCGCCGCGACAGGGTCAAGCTGCGCGGGTCGCAGTCGTAGATCGGCTTCCAGACGCCCTCGAAATACTGCACCTCGCCGGCAACGCCCTCGGATTCGTCCCAGCCTTGCAAATGCCCGACGATCAGGATGTCGCACTTGCTCAGCATCAGGTCGTTGAGCGGATACCAGATGGAGGTATCGAGCGGGTCGAGCGCGCCTTGCGAATGCATCGCCAGCGGATGGGAGTGCACGATCGGGGAATAGACCTTGATGCCGGCGAGCAACAAACGCCCGGCAAGCTCGGCGGCGTCGTGATAGGCGGCGGCAAGCCCGCGGACGTATTTGCTGTACGCGGTGGCGAGGTAGGCAAGACGGTCGGAGGGGATGACGGATTTCATTGAGGCCGTGATGTTTGTTAGGTGTTAGTTTCAGGATGGAGTCTGGATTATGTGCGCTCACCCGGTCAGTGTGCGGGCTCGCGTCTCAGTTCCTCTGGCATCTCGGGAAACTCACAAACGGCGGCGCGGGCCGCTTGGATTGGGGACCGAGATTCCCGCGCCGCCGCCGTTACGGCCGCGGGCTCTGCGTCCGGCATTCCCGCGGCAATCTCGCTTATCTCTCCGGTTTCAGGATTGATGGATTCGGATTCGTTGCCCCACGCGTCCCAGCCGGGACGCGCTTGTCGCGCGTTCAGCTCGATCTTCGGCAAGGTCGGAAAGTAGTGCTAGATCAGCTGATAAAAGACGCCAGGCTTGACCGAATGCGAGCCGATAATCGCCTCGACGATGGAGCGCTCTTGCATGCCCATCGCCGGCGCCGGGATCTTCCCCTTGACCCCGACGAGCAACAGCTCGTGGCAATTGCGAAACCAATAGCCGGTCCCGATGGCGGGTTTGGTCGTCGCGATCCCAGCATTGTTGTGGTCGCGGCGCTTCGCCCAGATGACATGCGAGCGATAGTCGAACCCCCACGCCCCCATCACCAGCAGCGCCTGCGGCAGCATCGGCGCCGTAGCCCACAAGAACAACACGCAATCGTCCGCGGCGATCGAAGGTACATCGCGCGCGGCGATGACCTCCGTTGCGCTCGTCGGATAGTGATTGTCGGCGGCGCGATCCATGCCGGTCGCGCGCGACCATGGCTCGAAGCGCCATTCGGGATCGGCGAGGATCACCCCGTATTTCTTGGTCGGAAGCGCGCATTGAATGCCGCCGAGGATGCGTTCCTTCGTGGCGCGGCGTTCCTGCTTCACCTCGGTCGAGACGGGATCGATGATCGCCGCGGCGCCGGAGGCTATCCGCTCGCGGGTGCGCTCAACCATGGCCTCGAAGGCACGTTCGGAGATCGAGGCTGCCTTCTGCGCCTTCGACGACAGCTTGCGATCGATGCCGGCTTCCGCGAGCGTCACGCGCGAAAACTGTTC
>VFSW01009652.1_pt1 | contig 13751 bp, 12 predicted proteins | sample 5358111 | NCBI WGS metagenome assembly VFSW01 (sample SAMN11554181, study PRJNA540505) | mine drainage metagenome | isolation source: sediment from site ElyBrook_90M | place: USA: Ely Copper Mine, Vershire, VT | collected 2017 | reverse complement strand
GCGAGATCAAGGGATACTTTACCAGTACGGTTACAAATATCGCCGAGGACACGGTCACGCTGTCCACTCCACAGGGCGAGGTCGTCCTGCCCAATCACTTCGTCTTTGCGCTGACCGGTTATCACCCCGACTTCACGTTTATCGAGTCGCTGGGCGTGACCCTGGACGAGCAGAACGATCGTGTGCCAACCTGCGATCCTGCCACGCTGGAGAGCAACATCGCTGGCATCTATCTGGCGGGAGTGATCGTTGCGGGGGAGCGAACAAACGAGATATTCATCGAGAATGGCCGGTTTCACGGCAAGCTGATCGCCGACAATCTGCGTCTGCGTCTCGCCGCCACAGGACCTGCCGAAGAGCCGGTGCTGGCTACCGCGCCAGCCAACCACGGACACCTGCGCAACCAGGAATAAGAGCGGTAAGCGCTACGGAAGAATTTGTAACCTTATCCGATCACACGGCGGAGGAAGCCGCGAATTCCAAGCCAGGTCAGCAGGCATAACGCCACCGTCAACATGGTGAGGATCAGCGCGGGATGCATGTGCGGCAGCGATGGTGTGATGGCGGCACGCAGCCCTTCGCTCATGTACACGATGGGGTTGACCAGCACGCCTACCTGCAGCCAGCGGATATGCGTGAGCGCGGCCCAGGGGTAGTAGACACAGCCCAGGAAGGTGATCGGAATGACGACCACGCCGAAGATCAGGCCGATCTGCTGCGGCTTGACGCTGGTGCCGATCGTCAGGCCCAGGGCGCCCGCAGTCAGGCTGGCGAGCACGAGCACCACCAGCAAAAACGGCCAGTTGCCTACATGCGTCGTTGGATGGACCGCAGGCACATAGTAGGCCAGCGGATAGACGATGGCGGCAGCCACCATGCTCTGCAGCGCGGAGAAGCAGATCTTCTCGATGGCGACGGCTGCGACGGGCAGCGGACACATCACGCGGTCGTCGATCTCGCGGGTGACACCGAACTCCTGTGCCAGCGGCAGCGCCACGGCTGCTATTCCACTGAACATGATCGCCACCGCCATCAGCCCCGGCAGCAGCACGGTAGAGAAGGCATTGCCCGCCATGGCCGCGGTCGGGTTCATTGCAGCCCCGCCGTTCATGTGCGGAATCACATAGGTGAACACAAACAGAAACAGCAGCGGATTCATGCACACGCGGATCACAAACGGAAACAGCTCGCGCCGCAGCACAAACAGATCGCGCAGAAAGAGTCCGGCGAAGGCGCGGCTGTACTGCACCAGTGCGCTGGGCTGCGGCGGTGCGACGACGATGCGGGATGGGCTGGCCAGTTGCGTCATGGGCTCTCGTGTTTACTCGCGCAGGTCTCGGCCGGTGAGACGGATAAAGACCGTCTCCAGGCTGGTTTCAGTGATCGTCAGGTCGCGCAGGCCATAGGGATTGGCGGCCTGTACGATCTCCGCCAGCAGGCCGTCGGCGCTATGCGCAAAGATGCGTACGCCTTTTTCGGTTGTCTCGGCTGCGCTGACTCCGGCAACCTTGCCCAGCGCTTCCACCAGTGCCGCGGAGCCTTCGCGACGATGCAGATCGAGCGAGTAGACCTTCTCCGCACCGATGGACGCCTTCAGGGCAGCGGGGGTGTCCTCCACCAGAATTTTTCCATGGTCGATGATGGCGACGCGGTCGCAGAGTTCGTCGGCCTCCTCCATGTAATGCGTCGTGAGCACCACGGTGATGCCCTCTTCGCGCAGTGCGCGCACGGCCTCCCACATGGCGATGCGACTTTGTGGATCAAGCCCCGCGCTGGGCTCATCCAGAAACAAAACCTTAGGCCGGTGGGCGATGGCGCGAGCGATCTGCACCCGCTGTGCCAGCCCGCCGGAGAGTTGCGCGGGATAGGCATCCGCACGCTCGGTCAGGTGAAACTGCTCCAGTAAACGCTGCGTGCGCAGGGTTGCATCGGCACGGGAGAAGCCAAAGTACAGGCAATGAAAGTGGATGTTCTCGAAGATGGTGCAGGAGCGATCGAGCGTGTTGTACTGCGGCACCACGCCGATGCCGCGACGAGCAATCGCCGGTGATGCCACGACGTCGATCCCGGCAATTTTGACCTGGCCCGCAGTCGGCAACGCTCGCGTGGTGCAGATGCTGATGGTCGTCGTTTTGCCCGCGCCGTTGGGGCCGAGCAAGCCATACAGCTCACCCTCCGCCACGTTCAGGTCGATACCATCCACCGCCACCACGCGCTGCTTGCCTTCGTAGACCTTTTGCAGGCCCTTAATCTCAACGATCACTGCGTGTCATCTCCGCCTGCGTTCTGTATCCCGATTATAGGCAACCCGCAGCAGGCCATCGCGGGGGACTTTCACCAGAGCAATAACCTGCCTGCGAGTGAACCTCAAGCCAGGCGAATTACGATCTTGCCGAAGTGGGCGGCTGACTCCATGTGATGGAAGGCTGCCTGCGCCTCGTCGAATGCGAAGACGCGATCCACCACCGGACGCAGTTGTGCGGCTGCAATGGCCGCGTTCATCTGCTCGAACATGGCACGCGAGCCAACGTAGATGCCCTGGACCCTTAGCTGCTTGTGCAGGATCGGAGTCAACGGCAGCGGCTCCGTGGTTGCCCGGCCGGAGAGTACGCCGATCTGGGCGACCAGTCCGCCGACGCGGGTGGCCTGCAGCGATTGGCCAAACGTGCCCGCGCCTCCGACTTCGATGATGCGGTCCGCGCCTACGCCGTCGGTCTTGGCGATCACCCATTTGGCCCACTCGGGCGTCTGCCGGTAGTTCAGTCCCGCGTCGAGGCCCAGAGTCCGCGCCCGCTCCAGCTTTTCGTCGCTGGATGAGGTGCCGAGCACCCGCATGCCCAGCAGACGGGCAAACTGTAGCGCAAACAACGACACACCGCCCGTGCCTTGAATGACGACGGTATCGCCTGCCTGTGCCGGAGACGGTGGATCGCCAGCATGATGCAGGGCGTTCCAGGCCGTTACGGCTGCGCATGGCAGCGTGGCTGCCTCGTCGTAGCTCAGGTGCTGCGGAAAGCGGACGACGCTCTCGGCCTGCAGCAATGCGTATTCGGTCAACATGCCGTCCACGTCTCCGCCCAGCGCGCTGCTGTTCTTTTTGGAGGTGGCGACACCGTCGATCCAGTTGGGCATGAAGATGCCGCAGACACGGTCGCCGGGCTGCACCCGCGTTACGCCTTCGCCTACCGCAACCACCTCGCCCGCGCCGTCTGAACAGGGGATGCGCGGAAGTGCCATCCGCGGGTTGTACACGCCCTTGACGACCATGAAATCGCGGAAGTTCAGCGAGACCGCATGGACGCGAATCAGCACGGTGCCTGCGCTGACCTGGGGGATGGGCAACTCCACTGCCTGTAGCTGATCGATACCAAACTGGGTTACCTGGTAGGCGCGCATAAGGACCTCTACTTTCTCTTTTCTAAGTTACAGTTGCGTCAACAGTAAAAGCGGCACAGCCAGCCCTAGCTGCACGCCGGCGGCATCGGGCAGCCTGCAAAAAGAAGGATACCGCGCCGGGCTCGGCGTAGAATGAAAACATGTCACGTGGATGGGAAAGTAAATCCGTTGAAGAGCAGCAAGCGCAGGCGAAAGCACCCAAGCCTCCTGCTGTGAGCGCCCACCTCCAAGAGGCTGAGCAGAAACGTAAGCGCCAGTCGCTGGAGTTGCAGCGCGAGCGCATTCTCTCCGAGCGGACCGCAAGCCCGCACCGGCGTACGGCACTGACCGACGCGCTGGCCGATATCGAAGAGAAGCTCGCTGAATTGGGCTGGTCGATCCACCTGTAGCAAGCAGGCTTACTGCGCCGTTAGCCGCTGCTGCCGGGCTCGCACATCAGGCCATTTGCTCGCCGGACCGTCTACGTGCGCCGGTTGAACACCAGCGAGTTGCCCTGGTCGATCGACGTCATCAGGATGTCGTGAATATTCACATGAGCCGGGCGACTGGCCACCCAGACGATCGCCTCGGCAACGTCCTCCGCCTGCAGCGGCGTGATGTTTTGATACACCTTGGCGGCACGGTCTGCATCGCCACGAAAGCGTACTTCGCTGAACTCCGTCTCCACCATACCGGGGTCGATTGACGTCACCCGCACGGCCGTCCCCATCAGGTCCAGCTTGAGCCCTTCGCTGATGGCCTGCTCCGCAGCCTTGGTCGCGCAGTACACTGCGCCATTGGCGTAGGTCAGGTGGCCCGCCGTCGAGCCCAGATTGATGACATGACCACGATTCCGCGCGACCATCCCCGGAACGATCTGGCGTGTCACGTACAGCAGCCCCTTCACGTTGGTGTCGATCATCTCTTCCCAGTTCTGCGGATCGTCCTCGTACACTTTGCTGAGTCCGCGGCTGAGACCGGCGTTGTTCACCAGGACATCGATTTCGCTCCACTCGGCCGGCAGCGAGGTCAGCGCAGCTTCTACGGCGGTGCGCTGCTGCACATCCAGCACCACGGTGTGGACGGCGGTGGCTCCGGCCTGGGTTAGCTCCTGCTGCAGCGCGTCCAGACGGTCCTGTCGCCGCGCGCAGACCAGTAGCCTGCAGCCCTGCTGGGCGAACGCCGTCGCGGTTGCTTTACCAATGCCGGAGGTCGCTCCGGTAACGAAGATAGTCTTGCCCTGCAGTCTGCTCATGTCTTCATCTTATAAAGAAAACCGGGAAGACCGCACAGAGCAGTCTTCCCGGTTTTGATACGGTCAGGGTGAGCTACCGCAGTTACTGCGGCGGCGCGGGGGTTGCGGATTCAGTCGGCGCACTCTGCTGGATGCCGATCGCATCGCCGGAGACGACCAACTGCACCCGACGATTCTTGGCACGGCCTGCCGCGGTAGCGTTGTCCGCCACAGGATCCTTCTTGCCGTAACCCGTCGCCGAGATGTTGTCCATGCTGACGCCCTGCGCGATCAGAAAGTCGCGCACCGCTCCAGCCCGGTTCTCCGAGAGCTTCTGGTTGTACTCGTCGCTGCCTACGCTATCCGTGTAGCCCTCGACCTGTACCTTCAGCCCGGGGTAGGACTGCAGGATGCCAGACACCTTCGCCAGGCTGATCTTGGTGCCACCCTTCAGCGTGTACTTGCCGGTGTCGAACAGCACATCGGACATGTTCACAATCAGGCCGCGCGCGCTCTCGCTGGTGGCGAGCACGTTGTTGAGTTGTCCCAACAGCTTCTCGCGGACCGCGTTCGCATCGTCGGCGCTCTTGTTGGCCTGGGCTGCACGGGCACGGGCATCGGCGGCTTCTGCCTCAGCACGGGCACGATCGGCATCGGCCTTCGCCTGAGCCGCCTGAGCCTGCGCGGCAGCCAGTTGCGCCTGCTGCGCCTGCATGGCAGAGGCCTGGGCATCCATGGCTGACTGCTGCGCCTGAGCCTGGGCATTGCGCTTGGCGATCTCCGCGTTCAACTGCCGTTCCGCTGCCTGCTTGCGCAGCGTTACCAGACGGGCATCCTCCGCACGCTGCACTGCCTGGCGCGCAAAGGTGATCTCCATCTTGCGATCGCCTTTTTTGTTGCTCTGGATATCCGACGCATTCTTCAGGTCCTGCATCGCTTCCTTCATGATGTCGGCCGCGTAGGTATTCGCACCGGTGTCAGAAGCAATGCGCACAGCGTTGTAAGCCTCATACAGCTCTAACGGGGCTTTCTCATCGCGTGTAATCGGATTGGCAACGGTGTTGGCGCCTTCGGTCTGGGCATAGGTTCCGCGTGGCAGCAGCGCATAGTGTGCGTTCACCTTCTCCATCACTCCGTTGGTCTTGTCCTGCAGAATCACGTTCTGCAACACCACCACATCGCTGGGCTGCGTCACGGAAAAGTATGGCTCCGCCGTTACGACCAGCCCAAAGGACTGGAGCGCCGTGGTGACCGTAATGTTGTTCTTTTTATCGTCCGGCAGAATCTCGCCGAGGTTGTTCGGGCGTCCATCGGGAGTGATGGCCCACAACACATACGTCAGGTACTCCGGTCCGAATCCGTTGGCTGGCGGCAGCCCCTGGAAGTCTGCATGGATGGTGATGCCACCCCGTTCACTGGTCACCTTGGCCTCGCCCTTGGCCATCGGCAACAGGGTCGTACCCTTGAAGCCGATATGGGTGGAGCCGCTGCGATGCAGGTAGTTCACCGCATCCAGATCACGCTGAACGACCTTCACGCGATAGAGGTAGATGCCGTCCTTCTGGGTGATGGCGTTGGAGTCCGGGTTGGTCTGCGCGGTGGGATTTGCCTCCTGCGCGTGCAGAGCCGTGCCGAGAGAACCAAGCACACCACAGAGGAACAAGGGCGCAACCATCAGCCCACCAAACAACTTGCTGTTACATTTCATGCACGTTCTCCTGGCTTGCAATCGATTCGGCCCATCTGCCAATACTTCGGCTCCTGCCGATTGCGCCTGAGAAGTACGATGCCCACGCCCACGCAAAGGTAGTCCAGAAAAGAAGTTGCGGCCGCGAAGCAACAAAAGCTCGTCCTGCCTGGCTTCCTTCTCTCGCGTGAGAGAAGGAAGCCAGGCAGGGCGAGCGTTCAGCGATGCTGCGACTTAGGCGGAGTGGTGCTGCTGCGCCGCCGAGCGATGTACAAAGTGATACGGAGGCCACGGACCCGACAACTGCATCCGGCACTCTTTCAACTCTTGCGTCGCGGACGAGTACTTGTTCTGGTAGCGCTCCACGGTCTTGTTATCGATCAGGTGGGCGATATCCAGCAGCATCTTGCCGGAGTCTGTGCGCTTGCAGGTGATCTCCTCTGCCAGCGGCAGAAACATGCGATGCATCTGGATCGACAGCGCGCGCGCCTTGGACTGACGCTCCCGCTGGCGACTGGCGCTCTGGCGCAGACTGGTCAGGTACTGCTGGCCCACCGTCATGTCGCGGGCTGCGTTGCCCGGGCAGGTGTCATCCACCAGCACCTTCAGGTGCATCTCCGCCTTGCCGCGCAGACGCTCCACATTGGCCATAAAGTGCCGCTGGTTCGAGCGCACCGACCGGCGCAGCGCGTCGTCGTCCTGAAACGTGGTGCCAAATCGAAACGGAAGTACAGTCGAGTGTTTGAAGCAGTCGCCAATCACGCGGGCGTGATCTTTCGCGGCCTGCTGGTCCATCCGGGCGCTGTCCTCAGGACTATGCTCGGACACAATCACGGCGAGATCGCTTGCGGGGAAAAGAAACGCCTGGTTACCAAATAACCCCGTTACACCAGCCAGCGGCATCGGTCTCCGATGACGAGCCAGCTCCGGAAAGGCTTGTCTCTCTGCAATGCAATAGGCGTACCATGACATAGTTTTTTACCTTCCAATAACGCTGAGGGGCTCGAACCGCCCCGTCAGGAAGTTGTGGTGATTCTCAGAACAACGGTGTTTGGAATTCACTCATTCGGAATGCAATGACTTTCGACTACCTGCGTTGACTGGTTGCATTAAGCAAACTTCATCAAAACGAGTCGGATAGTAAGCTCATCGATAGACGATTGGCAATACCTAGTTAGCAATTGCTAATGTCTTTGAAATCACTCCCTCCGTCCTTATCGCCGACCGGCAATGTAAATTATTGATAAATAAAGACAAAGCATGGTAACCCCTGGCACCGGTCGGCTCGCTCGCCAGGCTACCGCACCCACCCTAAAATGCCCGAAATGGGGTGCAGAACCAGCCGCCTCTTGCAGCACGGAGCGAAGTCTTACCCAGAAGTAGCCCTAACGGCGGTCAAAAAAACTCGCTCCAGCCCGAAAACCCGCCGCTCAGACCATGCATCCAAGTCACTTAGCTCGATTAATCCTCAAACCAATCCAATCCTGCCAAGTGTATTTTTTAGGTGGCAGGATTCATGCAGCAGTCGCTAGAATAGGTGCAGGGCTATGCCGCCTAAACCATTCTTTCGGAAGGGCTTCCGCATGACTTCTGGTGGCGAAACAGACTGAGGCAGATCGCCTACGGGACGATCAGGCCTCCGGGCCAGCACCAAATCCGCTCCAAGTCTCAACCAAGGATCACAAGTCAACATGACTCAGGCGCACATCTCGCACGCACGATCCAATCGCGCTCTTCACTCAACCACGGAGGTACTCCGGTGACATTGCTCTCATCTCTCGCACTTAGCCTGCACAGATTTTCTGCCCTCGTACGGTCTCGCCGTAGCCAGTTCGGCACCGGTCTCCGCTCTGCCTTGCCCGTCAGCCTCATCCTGTTGGCGACAGCATTCGGCACTGTCACACCCCAGGCCTACGCGCAGCAACCCGCGGCCAAGCCTGCTCCCGACCGCATCGTGTTCGCTAACGGCGACCAGCTCACCGGCAAGTTCGTCCGCGGCGTGGGCGACTCCGTGCTCTTCCACAGCGACATGGCCGGCGACATCACCGTGCCGCTCGCCAAGATCAAAGAGCTCAGCGTGGGCGGCACCTTCGCCGTGCTGCGCAAGAACGCCCCGATCACTCGCCAGCATGCGCCCACCGGCCCTATCGAGTTCACCGGCGAGGCCATCCAGATATCCAGCTCCAACCCTGCCACCCCGGTTGAGACCGTGCCAGTTCCGCAACTGGCTTACATCATCGATACTGCCAGCTACGACAAGGAGTTCAACAGCCATCGCAGCCTGCTGCAGGGCTGGAATGGCACCATCACTGCGGGGGCCACGCTGGTTCGCTCCACCCAGAACGGCTCGACCTTCAACGCGGGGGTCGCGCTGATTCGTGCCATCCCCACTGTGCCCTATCTGCCCAGCCGCAACCGCACCCTCTTCAACCTGAACGAGAGCTACGGCCAGCTGACCCAGCCTGTGATTCCGCAGACCAACCCGCCATCGCCCGACATCGTCGCCAAGACCAATATCTTCCACACCGACGCCGAACGCGACGAGTACTTCTCCCAGCGCTTCTATGGACTAGGCCAGTTGTCCTTTGATCACAACTACTCCCAGGGGCTGAACCTGCAGGAGGTCTACGGTGGTGGAGTCGGCTGGACCCCCATCCTGAACGCCCGTCAGCAACTGGACCTGAAAGCGGACATCCACTACGAGAAGCAGTACTTCCAGGACGCCACCAACAACCAGAACCTGATCGGTGCGACCATCGGCGAGAACTACCTGCGCCACCTGCCGAAGAATATTCTCTTCACGGAGTCGGCCACCATCCTGCCCGCGTTCAACAATGCCAGTGCCTACTCCGCCAACCTGGCCGCAGGGATCAATCTGCCGGTCTACCACCGCTTCAGTGCCAGCTTCAGCACCACCGACAGCTACCTGAACAACCCCTCCGTCGGCTACAAGAAGAACAGCTACCAGTTCGTCACCGGTATCAGCTACACGCTCCACTAGAAGCCTGCCGGGTCTGCGAGACCGGCGGCACCACAGCCACGCACACAAAAGAGGCAGCAGCGACCCAAACTTCTGGTTCGCTACTGCCTCTTTTCTTGCTGGCCTAATCCTGCTACATGGATTGCCGTACGTTTCGATAATGGTTAGGGAGTGGTCAGAATCTGCATCACTGGCTGCGGCAGTTCCTTGTCGGCGTTCTTCAGCAGCAGGCTTACCTGCCACATCTCCGTATCGGACAGCAGGTGGTCGTAGGCGGGCATACCCGTCAGGCGAATGCCATTGGCGACCTTCCAGTAGGTCTCACCCGCCTCATCGTCGCTGACACCGACCACCGCCGAGTTGCCATGCTTCTTCCATAGCTGCGGAGCGCGGGGATACATGTACTTGGCATAGGTGACGTCCTTGCCGGGCGTGCCATGGCAGCTTGCACAATCCTGCTTGTAGATGTGCGCCCCAGCCTCGAACGCATCTTCGCTGGTGCCGAAGGGAGGCGTCTTCATGGCACGATCAATGGCCGCATTCAAGGGAATGTGGACGATCTGCTTCTCAAACGGAAAGGGTTTGTCTGCAGTCGCGACCGGAACCGGACCAAACTTGAAGAAAAGAAATACACCCACAATCACTGCGAGAATTCCCAGGACGAAACCTAGAAGAACCTTGCCGAAACCGCCTCCACTGCTGCTTTTTGCCATGCCAAATGCTCCTTGGATAGATCCAGTGCTCCATACTGCGTTTAATCTTGCGCGAGATACCTGGGCCGGTATGCCACAGAGAACGGCTGCGGATGTTCTAATAAGACGTGGGTCGCCGTAGATTCGTCTCAGGACGAGTCTGACATTGCGCCATAAGTTTCACAAGTGAAAATGATGCTAATGCAGGAGTAATCGTTGATGTCTGGTTTCAAGTGGAATATTAAGTGGTTCGCAGCCGTGCTGGTTGTCGTAGTGATCATGGGCGCAACAGTTACGGGACAGGCACAGGTAGGGCGCAGAAGGCGGCGGGAGTCCAACGCGAACCGGCAGGCCCGTATCGCACGCTCCATTGAAGACACCTACAGCCACCGCTGGGAACTAGCCGGTGGCGGCGGTTACCTGCGCTTCCGCAGCGGACAGTACAACCAGCGCAACAATGAGATCACCTGGGAGACCAGCGCGACCTACAATCTGAATCCCAAGTGGAGCGTCTTCGGCGATATCCGCGGCATGTATGGCAACGCCAAGATTAACAACCAGATCAACTTTCCGGTCGCCATCAACGGCGTGTACCGCCCCTTGATCACCAACTACACCTTTATGGCCGGCCCGCAGTACCGCTTCTATGCCAAGCAGAAGTTCTCCGCCAGCGCGCACATTATCGGTGGCCTGGACCTGGGCAACTACGACGGCGGCACCAAGGGCATCAGTGCCACCACCCTCGGACTGTGGGCGACGTCCAACCGCCCGGTTGTCTCGGCTGGCTTCAATCTGGACTACAACCTCTACCCCAACCTCGCGCTGCGGCTGACCCCGACCTACGTTGGCACCATGTTCCGCGGCGTCAACCCCAGCACCGGACAGGCGGATGGCAACCTGCAGAACAACATCGGCGTGAACGCTGCTATCGTGTACCGCTTCGGCCGCATCCGCAAATAAACGCCACCGCAGCCGCTCCAGACGAAGGACCTGACCGAACCTCAACCATGGGGTTCGGTCATTGTTTTGGGGTCCAGAATGACGGCAATCTGCGCGTCACTCAGCAGCCGCTGCTCCCGCGCCAACTCCACGATGCTGCGCCCCGTCGCCACCGACTCCTTCACCAGCGCCGCTGCTTTGGCATAGCCGATATACGGATTCAGCGCCGTCGCCAGCGCAATCGTGCTGCCCGCGTAGTACGCACACCGCTCCCGATTAGCGGTAATCCCCCGCACGCACCGCCGGTCCAGCTCCCGGAGTGTGTTGGTCAGGATCACAATCGACTGCAGCACATTGTGCGCCATGGTGGGCATCATCACGTTCAGCTCCAGTTGCCCGGCCTGCACCGCCATCGCCACCGCCGCGTCGTTGCCCACCACCTGGAAGCCCACCATCGCGGTCAGCTCCGCCAGCACCGGATTCACCTTGCCCGGCATGATGCTGGAACCCGGCTGCAGGCTGGGCAGATGAATCTCGTTGAACCCCGTGCTGGGCCCCGAGGAGAGCAGCCGCAGATCGTTCGAGATCCGCACCATCTCCAGCGCCAACCCCCTCAGCGCAGCCGATACCTCCGCCATGCAGCCGCACGATTGCATCGCCCAGCGCAAGTCCTCCGCAGCCAGCAACGGCACCCCGGAGAGCGCCGCCAACCGCGACACCGCCTTGGCCCTGTACTCCGGATGCGTATTCAACCCCGTACCCACCGCCGACCCACCCAGCCCCAGCTCTCGCAGACCCTCCGCCGCACGGCGAATCGCCTCCGACGCCTTGCGCACCGCCACGCCATACGCGGCAAACTCCTGCCCCAGCGTGATCGGCACTGCATCCTGCATGTGCGTTCGCGCTGCCTTCAGCACTCCGCGAAACTCCTCCGCCTTGCCCGCAAGCCCCTCCGCCAGCCCGTCCAGCACCGGATACAGCTCCTCCAGCGCCAGCAGCGCGCTCAGCCGCATCGCGGTCGGAAACACATCGTTGGTCGACTGCCCGTAGTTCACATGGTCGTTCGGATGCACCTTGGCGTACGTCCCCAACCCTGCCCCCAGCATCTGATTCGCCCGGTTCGCAATCACCTCATTGGCATTCATGTGCAGGCTGACCCCCGCCCCGGCCTGGAACACATCCACCACAAAATCCCTGTCATGCTGGCCGTCGATCACCTCCTGCGCGGCCCGTACGATCGCCTCGCCCTGCTCCGGCGTAATCAATCCCAGCTCCTGATTCACCTCGGCCGCTGCACGCTTCACCAGCCCCAGCGCCCGAATCAGAAAACCACTCGCTCGCAGCCCACTGATAGGAAAGTTCCCCACCGCCCGCATCGTCTGCGCACCGTACAGCGCATCCACCGGCACCTCGACGTCCCCCAGTGAATCCTTCTCTCTGCGCGTCTCCGCCATCGCCGACCCCCATCAGGCCAGCCCGCAGCCCGTACCGATCAGCATAGCCCTAGCGGACCAGGCCATCCAGACTCGCCACATACCCGTCGCTGTAGCGTGTCCCGCTGGCCATCAACTCCTCGATCGCGGCCACGCTCTGTATTCCGCCCCGCGCCCCCACCGACATGCAGTTCAGCGCCGCTGCTGCACACGCAAAATCCAACTGCCGCAGCAGCGGCCAACCCTGCAGCAGCCCGTAGATAAACCCGGCATGGAAGATGTCGCCCGCTCCCGTCGTATCCACCACTGGCACCTGGTAGGCGGCCGCATACTGGAACGAGTTGCCGTCCCACGCCAGCACCCCGTCCGGCCCCAGCGTCGCCGCCGACACCGTGCAGCCATACCGTAGCTGCATCTGCTGCAACGCCTTCTCCAGATCCTCCTCGCCCATAAGCTGGCAGGGAAAATCCCGGCTCACAATCAGGTAATCGATCCGCTCCAGCAAAGCCTCCACGCCCGGGTAGATCGCATCCAGATCCGCGATCACCGGAATGCCGGCCTCTCGCGCCCAGCCCGCTGCCACCGTAGCCGTCGCGGTGTCGTAGCCATCCACATGCAGCGCGCGGGCGTTGACAATCCACTCCCGCTGCAGATCGCTGGGCCGCAGATCCAGCCGCTCATCCTTCCGCCACAGCACAGTCCGCTCACCGCCATCGTCCACCAGGATCAGCGACTGCCGACTGGCGCACTCTTCCACCGCGATAATCTGCGTCTCCACCCCCGCCCGTTCAAAGGCCTTCCGGTGCAGCGTCGACGCGCTATCGTCGCCCAGGCTGCCCACATATCGCGTCTGCATCCCCCACTGCTGACACGCCACCACCGTCGTTGCTACCTGCCCACCCGGCAAAACCGCCGCACTGCTGAACTCCACCTTGGACCCACGCGCCGGATACTCCACCAGCGGAATCATGGTGTCCGTGGCGTTCAAGCCCACACCCACCAGGTCGACCTGCGACGTCTTCGTCATCCTTCTACTGTAAATCCTGCATGAATTCTGCCGTAGCATCTAGCCGTCGTATTCAGCCGTCGTATCCAGCCGTCGCAGGTGTCCGCACCAGCCCACGCCCAGCCTGCCGATTCGCTCATCGTTCCTCGCAGGTTCTAAAATCAATGCCGAGAGAATACCGAACCCATGGCCATCATCCAGCAAGACGATCTCATCCAGTCCATCGCCGACGCGCTCCAGTACATCAGCTACTACCATCCGCTCGACTACATCACCAACCTCGCCCGCGCCTACGAGCTGGAGCAGTCACCCGCCGCCAAAGACGCCATGGCGCAGATCCTCATCAACTCCCGCATGTGCGCCGAAGGCCACCGCCCCATCTGCCAGGACACCGGCATCGTCACC
>VFSW01009651.1_pt1 | contig 13752 bp, 12 predicted proteins | sample 5358111 | NCBI WGS metagenome assembly VFSW01 (sample SAMN11554181, study PRJNA540505) | mine drainage metagenome | isolation source: sediment from site ElyBrook_90M | place: USA: Ely Copper Mine, Vershire, VT | collected 2017 | reverse complement strand
TCCAATGTCCCCGCCGCGGCGCCGCGGCAGGCGCGCCGCGCCCAGACTCGCGCGGCGATTCTGGCCGCGGCCGGGCGTATTTTCGCCGACTCCGGACTCGCCGGCGCCCGCACCGAGGCCATCGCGGCGGCCGTCGGCGTCAACAAGGCGCTCCTGTATTACTATTTCAAGAGCAAGGACCGGCTCTACGCGGCGGTGATTGAAGAACAATTTCAGGATTTCAACCGCCGCGCGTTGGAGGTGCTGGCGGCGCCGGGGCCGGCGCGCGGCGTTCTGCTGCGCTACGTGGAGCTGCACTTCGATTTCATCAGCACGCGGCGCCGTTACGCGTCCCTCTACCAGCAGTTGATGATGGCTGGCGGCAAACCCCTCGAGCGGCTGGTGCGCCGGTACATGGTACCGCGCAGCCAGGCCCTGGGCCGGCTGCTCGAACGCGGGATGCGCGCGGGCGAGTTCCGCCGCACCGAGCGGCTGCACACCGCCCTCTCGATCGTGGCCCTGATCGTGTTTTATTTCTCCGCCGCGCCGGTGCTGCAACTGCTCGGCCACGCCGACGCCTACAGCGAGGCGAACCTGAAGCGACGCAAGCAGGAGGTGCTCGACTTCATCCGCCACGGCCTGTTCCTCCAACCGGGCGCCCCCTGGGTATGAAGCGCCGACTGCTTGCCCTGCTCGTGGTGCTCATCGTGATCGGCGTGGGCGTTTACTACGCCTCGACACACCGCGCGCGCGCCGTCGTGCTCACCGGCATTGTGACCACCGATGAAGTGATCGTCGGGCCGGAAATCCAGGGCCGGTTGCAGGAATTGCGGGTCCGGGAGGGCGACCCGGTCAAACGCGGCGAGTTGCTGGGACGGATCCAGCCCCAGGAGTGGCGGGCCGACATGGCGTTCTTCGTCAGCAGCGAGCAGCAGTCCGCGGCGCATGTCGCCGAGGGCGAAGCGGACGTGCGCTACCAGGAGGCGCAGACGAGCAACCAAATCCGCCAGGCGGAGGCCAACCTCGCCGCGGCGGAAGCCCAGGTGCGCCAGGCGGAGGCGGACCTGGAAAACGCCCGTTTGAACTCCGGGCGCTTGGCGGGGTTGTATCGCCAAGGCGTCGAGTCGGCGCAGGCGAACGACCTGGCGCGCACGGCTTGCGACGCCGCGACGGCGCGCGTCGAGTCGCTCCGCAAACAGGCCCAGGCAACCCAGGCGGCGCTGGCGGCGGCCAACTCCAGCGCGGACTTGATCGCCGCGCGCCGGGCGGCCCTGGAGGGTTACCTGCGCCAGCGCGACGCGGCGGACGCGCAGAAGGAAAAGGCGAAGGTGCGGCTGGACTACACGGAAATCCGCGCGCCGACGGACGGCGTCGTGGACGTCCGCGCGGCACTGCCGGGCGAGGTCGTCAATCCGGGGCAAGCCATCCTCACCCTGATCAATCCGGACGACCTTTGGGTCCGCGCCGACGTCGAGGAAGGCTCCATTGACCGCATCCACCTGGGTGACCGGCTGATGGTGCGGCTGCCCTCCGGCGCCCAGCGGGAGGGGACGGTTTTCTACCGCGGCGTGGATGCCGACTACGCCACGCAACGCGACGTGAGCCGCACCAAGCGCGACATCAAGACCTTCGAAATCCGGCTGCGCTGCGACAATTCAGACCGCAGCCTCGCGGTGGGCATGACGGCTTACGTCGCCCTGCCCCTGGAACGACGACCGGAGAAATCCGAACCGCGCCCGCCGAAATCGGAATGAGATCCGAAACGCGAATTCCGATCCGAGATTCCGCGAGCCATTCCCTCGTTTTCCATCCCGGATTTTGGATTTCAACTCCCGGAAGTGGGATCCCATGTTCGACATCGAAGTCGAGAATCTGACCAAGTGCTTCGGCGATTTTTGCGCCGTGGACCGGCTGAGCTTCACCGTGGAGCACGGCGAAGTGTTCGGTCTGCTCGGGCCCAACGGCGCGGGCAAGTCCACCCTGATCCGCATGTTGACCACGCTCGTGCCGCCCACCTCCGGCACGGCGCGCATCCACGGCGACGACATCGTCCGCTCCGCCAACGCGGTCCGCCAGACCATCGGCGTCATCCCGCAGGCGATGACCTCGGACCTCGACCTGACCGCGGAGGAGAACATGGGCATCTTCGCCAAGCTGTACGGGATCCCGCGCGAGCAACGCCGGCACACCATCCGGGAATTGCTCGCCGCGGTGGACCTCGCCCCGTGGGCCGACAAGCCGGTGAAGATGTTCTCGGGCGGCATGCGGCGGCGGCTGGAGATTGCGCGGGGCCTGGTGCATGAGCCAAAGATTTTCTTCCTCGACGAACCGACGACCGGCCTGGATCCCGTGTCGCGCGTCGCCGTGTGGGAGATGCTCGCGCGCCTGAAACGGGAACGCGACCTGACGATCCTCGTCACCACCCACTACATGGACGAGGCGGACAAGCTGTGCGACCGCATCGCCATCGTGGACCACGGCCGGCTGGTGGCGCTGGATTCGCCGTTGAAGCTCAAGGCCTCCATCCCCGGCAAGAACATCCTGGAAGTCAGTTTCGCCGCGGCGCCCCCGGACTGGCGCGCGACCCTGCAGGCCCTGCCCGAGGTGGCCGAGGTCAAGGCCGAGGACCACGTCTTCCGCATCTCGTCGAACAACGGGCCGCGCACGACGGTGGAGCTGATGGATGCGGCGCGCAAAGCCGGCGTCACGGTGGCCTCCCTGTCCGTGCAGAGCACGACGCTCGACGACGTCTTCGTCCATTACACCGGCCACCAACTGCGCGACGCGTTGCAGGCCCCGGACGCGGCCGCCAGCCCCTTCATGCTGCGCCATTGACCCGCCCCACCGCCATGCACCGCATTCTGGCGATCATCGAGCGTGACCTGCGCCGCTTCCGGCGCAGCCCGACGCTGATCGTCGTCTCGATGATCATGCCGCTGGTGCAACTGGTCGTCCTGGGCTACGCCTTTGGCGGCAAGGTCAAGAACCTCCAGGTCGGCGTCGTGGACCAGGACCACGGCGTGCCGGCGGTGAAGCTGAAGGAACTGTGCCAGGCGGTGGCCGCCAACGCCCGCACCTTCAACACCATCGCCTACCCCGACGAGGCCGCCGCGCTGCGCGACCTCCGTGAGGGCCGGATCAGCGCCGTGCTCCACATCCCGCCGCAGTTTTCCCGCAAGGTGCTGGCCGGCGCCAATCCCCGCGTGGCGTTGATCGAGGACAACACGGATCAGTTCGCCGCCTCCGCCCTCGAAGGCACGATGAACCAGATGCTCGGCCCCTACAACCAGAGCGCGCCTCCGCCGCGGATGAGCGCCCACGCGACGCTCTCGGTGGTGGAGGTTTATCCCTACGTGCCCTACATCCAGTACCTGCTGCCCGGCACCATCGTCCTGGCCATCTTCGTCTCCGCGATGATCGGCGGCGGCATCATTTACATCGACGACAAGGCCCGCGGCCTGCACGAAGGCTACCTGGTCACGCCCATCCGCAAGTTCGAGTTGATCCTGGGCTTCAATCTCGCCGGCGCCGCCAAGGCCATCCTCGCCGGACTGGTCCTGGTCACCGTCGGCTCGCTCATCGCCGGCATCCCGGACCCGCTCAACCTGGCCCGCCTGGCGCGGATGCTCGTGCTCGTCGTGGCCACGGCGCTGGCCTTGATCAGCATGATGTTCCTCCTGATGGTGCGGGTGAGCGATCCGCTGGTGCCGCGCGCCACCTTCGGCGTCCTCAACACCGTGCTGTTCTTCCCCAGCGGCGCCGTCTATCCCATCCAGGCCTTTCCGACGTGGATGAAAGTCATCACCGCCGTGGACCCGTTCACCTACGCCGTCCACGGGTTTAAGGAACTCGTGCTCAAGAACACGGGCCTGCTGGCCATCGCTCCGGACCTCGCCTTCCTGGCCGGCTTCACCGTGCTGGCGATGGTCGCCGCCACGCTCCTGTTCCGCCGCACCTTGTGAACCGGACCGCCGCGCCGTTCGGCCTTCCGTCTCGCCGGCCCTGGCCGGAGCGTGAAGCCGCCGTCAGGGTTGGATTTTCCTTTTCTCCCGGTGGCGCAAGAGTAGCATCGCGATTGTCCGCTGGGATTGCCGATCACCCTGGCCGGCGAGCCGGTGGCGCGCTGGTGATCTTCGGAAAACAGCGGGTGCGCGGTCCAAGTGTGAATTCAATTGGAGAGCATCATCATGAAAACCAAGCTCAACCTCCTGGCGGCGGTCTTCCTGGTGACGGCGGGCAGCGCCGGCGCCGCCGTGCGCTACGTGGACGCGAACAGCGCCAACGCCGCGCCGCCCTACACCAACTGGGCCACCGCCGCCCGCGTCATCCAAGACGCGGTGGACGCGGCCGACGCGGGTGACGAGATCGTGGTAACCAACGGCACCTACGCCACCGGCGGACGGGCGGTGGTTGGCACCATGACGAATCGCGTGGCCGTGGACAGGCCGCTGACGCTGCGGAGCGTCAACGGCCCGCAGGTCACGGTGATCCAGGGCGGTTCGTCGTCCGCCGGCAGCCTGATTCGGTGTGTGTATCTGGCCACCGGCGCCACTCTTTCGGGGTTCACCTTGACGAACGGACTTGCCGATAGCGGGGGCGGCGTATGGGGTGAGTCTTCAACTGCGGTCGTCTCCAATTGCGTAGTGGTGGGCAACACGGCCTTCTTTTCCGGCGGGGGAGCGGCCTACGCCACCCTTAATAACTGCCCGGTGGCTGGAAACCGGGCTTTGGCCGCCTACGGTGGTGGGGCGGTCTATGCCATGCTTAACAACTGCACCGTGACCGGGAACTCCGCTGTCGTTGGCGGTGGGGCGGCTTACAGCGGGCTGCAGAATTGCCTCGTGACGGGCAACTCGGCTTCCAACCACGGTGGCGGGGGATTCGCGGGAGGCTTTGTCAATTGCACGGTGATCAACAATTCGGCCGTCACCGGCGCTGGCGGAGCGTCCGAGTGCAATGTTGCCAACTCCATCCTGTATTACAACAACGGCCCGAGCAACGTGAACTACGTTTCCTGCTTCATGGGATACTCCTGCACGACGCCCGATCCAGGGGCGTCGTTCGGCTTGGGCCACAACATCACCAGCGCGCCACGGTTCGTCAACCAGGCCGATGGGAACTTGCGGCTGCAGGCCAGTTCCCCCTGCATCAACGCCGGCATTAACGGCTACCCCAACGCCTCGGCGCCTGGCCCCACGGACCTGGACGGCAATCCTCGCATCGTCCACGGCACCGTGGACATCGGCGCCTACGAATTCCAGGGGCCAGGGTCGGTGATTTCCTACGCCTGGCTCCAGCAATACGGCCTGCCCACCGACGGCTCGGCGGATTCCACCGACCCCGACGGCGACGGCCTGAACAACTGGCAGGAGTGGCGCTGCGGCACCGATCCCAGGAACGCGGCCTCGGTGTTGCGCCTGCTTTCGGCGTCGCCCGCCGGTAGCACCGTCACCGTGACCTGGCAGAGCGTCTCCGGGATGAGCTATTTCCTGGAGCGCAGCACGAACCTGGCGGTGTCCCCGCCCTTCACGCTGTTGGCCACGAACCTGCCCGGCCGGGCCGGCACGACGAGTTTCACGGACACCAACGCGGCCGCCGCGCCCCGGCTCTTCTACCGCGTGGGCGTGCTGTAGCCGCCCGAAGAAAGTCCGCCAACCGGCGGTGCCGTATTCCCCGGCGCGCGGCGTTCGGGAACCTCCTTGCCCGGCCTCCAGCGGCTCGGCATAGTCCGCCGGCGTGAAAATCCTCGTGGCCATCACCGGCGCCAGCGGCGCGCTGTACGCCCAGCGCCTGCTCGACAACCTCGATCCGCGCGAGCACGAGATCCACGTCGTGCTGAGCCACTACGCCCCGCAAGTCATCCGCGCGGAGCTGCCCGGCGGTCTGCGGCTGCCGGCGGACGTGAAGCCGCATGGAGTGAAGAGCATGAACGCCCCGTTCGCCAGCGGCTCGAACCCGCCGGATGCGATGGTGGTCATCCCCTGCACGATGGGCACGCTGGGCCGCATCGCGCACGGCACCAGCGAGGACGTCTTGCTGCGCGCGGCGGACGTGGTGCTCAAGGAAAAGAGGAAACTCATCCTCGTGCCGCGCGAGACGCCGCTGAATCTGGTCCACGTGAAGAACTTCGAGTTGCTGCTGCTGGCCGGCGCGACGATCCTGCCGGCCAATCCGTCGTTTTACACCGGGCCGCAGACCGTCGAGCAGGTGGCGGACACGGTAGTGGCGCGGGTGCTGGATCACCTGGGCGTGGCGCAGCGGTTGGTCGAGCGCTGGCAGGACGAAAAGGAGTAGCGCAGGGCGACGCGTCCGTCGCGTGGGGCTGGCTACCGAACGGCGCGAAGAAATTAAAACACTTCTCCGCGACAATGCGGGAAAAGGAAAGCCGTTGCCTCCCGGAGTGGCGCGTTTTAGGTTCGGGACATGGATTACCACGTTACGAGGGTCGAGTCGGCGGAGGGCGTCGCCGTCGGGTGCGATGATTTGCCCGGCTGCGCTTCGCGGGGAGCGACGCGCGACGATGCGATGGCCAACATTCGGGAGGCCATCCGGGAGTGGCTCGACGCCCAACCCGAAATTGAGAAACAGTTCGGCGTCAAGGTGCAGCCGGGCGTGGTCGCCCTCTGACCATGCCGCGGCTTCCCGGGGTCAATCACTTGGAGGCGGTCCGTGCCCTGGAAACGGCCGGCTTCACGCCCGAGGAATTCAGAAAACCGCTCTGAAATCCACTTCGCTCGTGTTGGATACCTTTCGCAGGTGGGCTGAATTCGTCCGGTTTTCCCACACCGTCTTCGCCCTGCCCTTCGCGCTGGCCGCGATGACCGTGGCGGCGCGCGAGCACCGCGGCTGGCCCGGTTGGCGGACCTTCGGCCTGATCCTCGCCGCGATGGTCTGCGCCCGGACCTGCGCCATGAGCTTCAACCGCATCGTGGACCGCAAGTTCGACGCGCTGAATCCGCGCACGGCCCAGCGCCACCTGCCCAGCGGACGGATCACGCTGGTCAGCGCGGTCCTGCTTTGCGGTTTGTCCGCCGCGGGCCTCGTCGGCGCCAGCTACTTCCTCAACCCGCTCTGCTTCTATCTCTCTCCCGTCGCGCTGGGGGTCGTTTGCTTCTACTCGCTGACCAAGCGGTTCACTGACTACACGCACGTCTTCCTCGGCCTGGCGCTGGCGCTGGCGCCCATCGGCGCGTGGCTGGCGGTCAAGGGCGCGCACGTCTCCGTGCTGGAGATGCTCCAGATGCTCGTGCTGGCGGGGGCGGTGGTGTTGTGGCTGGTGGGCTTCGACATCATCTACGCGCTGCAAGACTATGAGTTCGACCGCCAGCACGGCCTGCGTTCGCTCGTGGTGGCGTGGGGACCCGCCAACGCGCTCACCGCGGCGTTTCTGGCGCACATGGCGATGTGCGGACTGCTGTTCGCCTTCGGCGTGCTCTGCCGCTTCCGCTTCTGCTATCTGATCGGCTGGCTCGTCATTGTCGCTTGTCTCTTTCTGGAACACTGGATTGCCCGCCGGCGCAGCCTGCGCTGGATCAACACCGCGTTCTTCCGGCTCAACGCCTTGGTCAGCGCCGTCTTTCTCGTCGTGACGGCGGCGGAAGTCATCTTCCGCGGCGGTTTCAAATTGCAATGATGAGCGCCGCCGCCGATGCTCTCCCCAGCGTTATGCGCCACCGCTTTTCCGCCATCGCCAGCGCTGTCCTTCTGGCGGCCGGTCTGGACGCCGCCCTTGGCCAGCCTTCTCTTCCCTCGAATCTTTATGCCCGCTGGAAGAATGGGCCGCCGCACGAGGAGGGCTATTTCCCGATCGCCGTGTGGCTCCAGCCGCCCGGCAAGGCGAGACAGTATCTCGCCGCCGGCTTCAACACCTACGTCGCCCTCTGGAACGGGCCGACGGAGGAACAACTCGCCGAGTTGAAGCGTGCCGGCATGAAACTCATCTGCGACCAAAACGACGTGGGCCGGAAACACCTGGACGATCCGACGATCATCGGCTGGATGCACGGCGACGAACCGGACAACGCCCAGTCGCTCGGCCCCGGCAAGGGTTACGGACCGCCGGTGGCGCCGGAAAAGATCGTCCGGGATTACCAGCGCATCCGCGCCGCCGACCCGACGCGACCCGTGATGCTCAACCTGGGCCAGGGCGTCGCGTATGACAATTACATCGGCCGCGGCGTGCGCCGGAACCGGCCCGAGGATTATCCCGAATACGTGCAGGGCTGCGACATCGCCTCGTTCGACATCTATCCGGTCGTCCATGACAAATCCGAAGTGGCGGGCAAGCTCTGGTTCGTCGCCCGCGGCGTCGCGCGCCTGGTCCAGTGGGCCGGGCCGGAGCGCCTCGTGTGGAATTGCATCGAATGCACGCGCATCGGCAACCCCACGCGCAAAGCCACTCCGCGCCAGGTCCGGGCCGAAGTCTGGATGTCGCTCATCCACGGCTCGCGCGGGATCATCTACTTTGTCCACGAATGGCAGCCGCGCTTCAACGAATCGGCCCTGCTCAGCGATCCGGAAATGCTCACCGCTGTCACCGTCCTCAACAAGCAAATCACCCGGCTGGCGCCCGTCCTGAACAGCGCGACAATAACCAACGCCGTCAGCGTGGCATCGGAGAACACGGAGTTACCTATTGCCGTCCTGGCGAAACAAACGGACGGCGCGCTGTATGTCTTTGCCGTCGGGATGCGGGACGGCAGCACGACGGCGACCTTCACGCTCGCGGGTTCCGCGGGCGCAGGCACCGTGGAAGTGCTCGATGAAAGCCGCACGCTGGCCGCGAAAGCCGGCGCATTCCAAGACCGCTTCGCGCCGTGGGACGCGCATCTTTACCGGCTCAAAGCGGCGCCGGCCGCGAACCGATAGCCAGCGCGGATCAGCCCGCCGGCTGTGCAGACTTCCGACTTCGGTTTCGGATTTGGCCATCGCTTCCAGCATCCCGTATCCGGCATCTGGCATCCGGCATCCTCTTCTGCTAAACCTGTCCGGTGAATTTCTTCGTCCAGCGGAGCCAACTGCGCGACCTCCACGACCAGGTCGCCGGGGGCGAGCGCCTTTCCGAGGCCGATGCCTTGCGGCTTTTCGAGAGCAAAGACCTCAACGCCCTCGGCGCCCTGGCGGATCTCGCCTGCCAGCGCAAGGTCGGCAACCGCGCCAGCTACATCCTCAACCGCTACGTCAACTACTCGAATTACTGCATCCTGTCGTGCCAGTTCTGCTCCTTTGCGCGCAAGAAGCGCGACGCCGACGGCTTCGAGTTAACGGTCGAGCAGATCGTCCAGAAGGCGCGCGAGGCGCTGGCATTGGGCATCACCGAGCTGCACATCGTCGGCGGCCTGCACCCGTCGCTGCCATTCCGCTACTACACCGACATGCTCCAGGCGCTGCGGGCGCTCGACGCGCGGCTCCAGCTCAAATGCTTCACCGCCATCGAAATCCTCCACCTCGCCTGGCTCGCCAAAAAATCCGTCGAGCGAACCCTGATTGAACTGAAGGAAGCCGGCCTGGACTCGCTGACCGGCGGCGGCGCCGAGATTTTCCGGAAAGAAGTCCGCTCCGCGATCGCCAAGGGCAAGGAATCCGCCGAGGAATACCTGGACGTTCACCGCACCTGGCATCGCCTCGGCGGACGCAGCACCTGCACGATGCTGTTCGGCCACGTCGAATCGCTCGCCGACCGCGTGGATCACTTGCGGCGCCTTCGCGAATTGCAGGACGAGACGCACGGCTTCGTCGGCTTCGTACCGCTGCCGTATCACCCGGAAAACAACGAGATCCCGGTGGCGACGCCGCCCACCGGCTTCGACACCCTGCGCACCCTCGCCGTGAGCCGGCTCTTCCTGGACAACTTCGCCCACCTCACCGCTTACTGGGTCGGCATGGGGTTGAAGCTGGCGCAAGTCGCGCTGAGCTACGGCGCGGACGACCTGCACGGCACGATCGTCGAGGAGCACATCTTCCACATGGCGGGCGCGACCTCGCCGCAGTTGCAGACCGAGGCGGCAATGGTCAAGGCCATCCGCGAGGCCGGCCGCGTGCCCGTCCAACGCGACACCTTCTACCAACCGATCAAGGTGTGGGCCGCCGCTCCCGCGACTGCCGAGGCGGCGAAGAAGTCAGCCGTGCCAGAGGGGAATCTGGTGGCGGGGTGAGAATTGCCGCGCAAGACCTCCGGAAACCGCCGCCGACCAAGCGGAGCAGCACATTGTCCGCACGGTGCGTCGCTGCCAATTGCGGCCAGTTCCCGAAGCTATGGTTGCGCGACCGCGGCGGCACCGCCGCAACTCGCCGCCGCCGCCGAACCGGTCAAGGTCATCCGTGTGCCTGGCCGCGTTGCCACCGGTGCGACGCGAGGCATTTTATCAACCCAGCCGGGTCGTGGGAATCCCAGCCGGACGCCGGAATGCGTTGCGGCCCGCGCCCGCCTGGTTAATTTTGGTCGCGGAAGCTGACCCGTCGGCGCTGTCACGGCACGGCGTCCGGGGACGGACAGGCACAATGTTAATCGCAGCGTTTCACAGTCCGCCGCGGACGGTCCATTCGGCCGGCCCGGGGACGCCCACCGGAGACGCGCCTCGAGCGCGAGGCTCCAAGGTCCGCCCGCATCGGGATCCACCATGACCGCCGGCCCGATCCTCAATCCACCGGAGCCGGGGCACAATTACACCCTCCGCTCCGACCTGGCCAAACTGTGCCTGCCGCAGACCTTCCGGGATGCGAACAAGAAATTGGCGTGGGTGAATTCGATCTGCCTGCTGTTCCTCCTCATCGGCCTGATGGGCCTGAAGCCGCCGCGGATCATCGTGAAGCCGCTGACCCAGCCCACGGAGATCGTGCCGGTGGTCTTCACGCCGCCCGAAGACCCGCCGGAAACCCGCGCGCAACCCAAGGCCGAAGACCCGGAGCCACCGCCCCGGGACCAGCCCGCCGATCCGCCCCGGATCGCCACCGTCGTGGCGGCCAGTCCGGCGGCGGTGGCCTTCGCCGTGCCGGTGCAGGGGCCGGTATTGGTGGCGCGGGAAGCGCGCTTCGCCAGTCCGCCGCGCGCCAGTCCGCCGCCGGTGCCGCCGCCCAAGCCCGCCAACTTCAACCCGCGGGCCGCGACCGGCGGCCACTACCACGAACCCTCCTACCCGCGGGCCGAACTGCTGGCCCGCCACGAGGGCAAGATCCTGCTCTCCGTCGTCGTGGATGTCAGCGGGGCGCCCAGTTCCGTGACCGTGAAGGACAGTTGCGGCTGGCCCGCGCTGGACCGCTACGCGGCTGATTGGGTGAGGCGCAACTGGCAATGGGTGCCCGGGGCCGTCCGCTATTACCATGTGCCGGTCATCTTCCGGATTCAGTGACCGCATTGCGCCATCGACAAGCGTGGAAGCGCGTGCCTAGTCTGAGGCGCCGTCACCGCAACCTCCTCCCTGGCGGTGGACGTCGCGCGGACGCAACGTGAGCACCTATGTTGGCGAACATCCTGGTGGATTACTTCGAGAAGGGCGGACCGGTCATGTGGCCCATTCTCGGCACGGCGCTGGTGGCCGTGGCCGTGGTGGGCGAGCGGACTTATTGGTGGTGGCGCGAGCGCCTGCGCCGCGATCCCGCGACCCTCGAGAAACTGTTCGCCGCCCTGGAAAACGGCGACTTCCCGGAGGCGGCCAGGCTGGCGAAAGATTCCCCCGACCCGATCCTCCGCATGGTGTATCACGGGCTGAACCACTACCACTCCTCACTGCAAGGGGCGTTGCAGGTGGCCGCCGGCGTGGAGCTCCAGCGCGCCGGGCGGTTCCTGGTGGTCATGGACACGCTGGTGACGCTGGCCCCGCTGCTCGGCCTGCTCGGTACCGTGTCCGGCCTGTTCAAGACCTTCCTGTCCATCGGCGGCGAGGAGCTGGCCATCAGGAGCGTCACCGGCGGCGTTGGCGAGGCGCTCATCGCGACCATGTGCGGGCTGGCGATTGCCATTTTCTCCCTGGTGCCGTTCAACCTGTTCAGCCGGAAGACCGCGCAATTGGAGTTCGACCTGGAGGCGGCGGCGACCAACGTCGAAATCATGGTTGCCGCGGCCAAGCAGCGCGGGATTGAGACCCAGGTCTTGCGGCCGGGAAATCCCGCTTCCAGCCCCGCGCCGTCGCCGCCCGCAGTGCGGCGGGCGCCGTTCCCAACGGACAAACCATGAAGATCGGTTCTCCCCTGCCGCGCAAGAAGGCGCGGATCGAGATCATCCCGCTGATCGACATCATGTTCTTCCTGCTCGCCTCGTTCATGATGGCCAGCCTGTCGATGATCAAGTTGCAATCCATCAAGATGAACCTGCCCACCGCCGTGTCGGCGCGGCGCGTTTTCAACCCCGACATCATCAACATCGCCGTGGACAAGCTGGGCAACCTTTACGTCGGCACGACGCAGGTCAACGTGGTGCAGTTGAGCGAAATGCTTTCGAACAAATTCCGCCTCAACACCAACGTCCCCGTCTATATCAGCGGGGACCAGGCGGCCACGCACGGCATGATGATCGGGGTGCTTGACTTGGTGCGCCGTGTCGGGATCGAGCGAGTCTCCTTCGCCATCAGCCCCCCGCCCGTCGCGCCACCGTGAGGCCGGGCCGGGGGCCGCCGGGTCAGGACCGGCGTTCCGGCGCCCGGATCGGCGTCCGGGGCAATGCGGCCGTGAACACTTCCGCACTGCCGGGTTTTCGCTTTCCGGACGCGACGGTTCTGCTTCAATCACCACCGTTCACGAAGAGAGCCGATGTGGAAGCCAGACCCAGGAATCTCCGCACCGCAGCCTCCGACGACAATCCACCCGTCCTGAATGTCCCGCCTCATGAAGACGAAACAAACCTCCACCCGAACAACACCCGCCGCGCCGCCAGGGCCAAGAGCGGGCCTGGCGGGAGCGGCGCCCCACCGCGGCGGCCGGTGGATAATTTGGGCTTGCGGCTGGGCGGGGAAGGGGCAGGCTGGCGACGTTCACGAAAGAACAACCATGAACACTCAGATGATCGGATCAAGGACCGGGCTTCGTGTCTCCATGGGCGGCATGGCTTGTCTGGTGGCGTGCCTCTGCTGGGTTCCGGCGGTTCAGGCGCAAATCAACACCGGCAGCGACGGCCATGACGGGGCGTTCAACCCCACCACCAGCACCGTCATCAACATGGCCGACCACCCGGATGGCATTTACCAATACACCTCCGTCAACATCCGCAGCAACGTCACGGTGACGTTCATCCCGAACGCGAACAACTCGCCGGTAGTGTGGCTGGTACAGACTAATGTCTTGATCAACGGAACAGTGGACGTGTCAGGACAGGATGGAGGACAGCCCAGCGGAGGCTCGGGCGGGCCCGGAGGCTGGCGCGGTGGCAACGGCGGAGTGCAAGGGACTTCCGGGCAGGGTCCAGGAGGAGGAGCATTCGGGGCGTTGGGGCACAACGCTTCTTACGGCAGTCTGGGTGATACTAACACCTCGGCGTTCCAAACTGCTGGTCCACCCGGCCCGACGTATGGCAATACATTCTTGATCCCGCTACTTGGTGGTTCCGGCGGAGGCGGGGCAACTAATTTCTCAGCCGGCGGCGCCGGCGGAGGTGGGGCAATTCTAATTGCAGCGTCAGGCACAATCGATTTGGTTGGTGCCGTGAAAGCAAACGGTGGCACTGGCGCGTGGGTTCAATATGTGGGCTACCCAGGAGGTGGCGGCAGCGGAGGAGCAATCCGCTTTGTGGCTTCGAAAATTACCGGGACTGGGACCGCAAGCGCCCTATGTGGCCGGGGGGGT
>VFSW01009650.1_pt1 | contig 13753 bp, 10 predicted proteins | sample 5358111 | NCBI WGS metagenome assembly VFSW01 (sample SAMN11554181, study PRJNA540505) | mine drainage metagenome | isolation source: sediment from site ElyBrook_90M | place: USA: Ely Copper Mine, Vershire, VT | collected 2017 | reverse complement strand
GGCTCCCCGTACCACCACCTTAAGCCGTGGTCCGAATTTCGGGGTCCACTTCATTCATCGCCGTGGCGAAGGGCATCTTGCACGCGACGACGAAGAACCCCTCCTTGCCAACTCCCGACCCCGGCCTCGCAACGGTCACCGCGGCACTCGAGGCGCAGCAGACCGCCGAAGGCGCCGCCCAGGCGCGAACGAAGGGCGCCGTTGTGGCGTTCGTGACGCTCCTCGAACGGATCGAGGCGCACATCCAGAGGCCGACGCGTGCGCATCCGGGGCGCAGGCCAAAGCATGGGCGTGTCTCTCCATGGTCCTCAGCCCATCCTCGGGCCGCCCACGTGCACCGCTCCTCATCTCTTCCGGCGTGACGGGTCCGGCGCCACTGGCGCAACGCTCGACCGTTCCGACCACGATCCTCCGGGCTTCGGACCACGGTGCGCGCCGGTTGGGATCAGGGTCCTCAGGCATCGGGAGCGTGGTCGTAGAGCCTCCTCCCCATGGTCCCAAGCCATCCGCACCAGCGTGCGGGCGCGATCGCCCCATGGTCCCATCCCTGCCCCTCACCGTGGTCCTCGCCTCGCACCATGGTCCGAGGCGACAGGGCCCACGATCGATGTCGCCTCGCACGGGGGACCGAGGCGACACGGACCATGGTCGATGTCGCCACAATGGAGGGTGCCAGGCGACCGCCACCATCCTCCCGACACCCCCTCGACACGCTGCGATCGCCGCCGGCGGGGGGACGGGGAGGACCCCGACCGTGTGCTAGCGTCGCGCCGTGAACGCCGCCTCCAAGTCCCCGAAGAAGGCCGTTCATGCGGCGGTCGTGCTCGAGCGTGCAGGGCGCCGGGCCGAGGCGCTGCAAGCGTTGGCCGGCCTTGACGCCGGAGCCGTACGTGCCCGGCTCAACCATCTGTCCCAGTTCGGCGGTGTCGATCGCGACGTGGCGAGGGCGCTTCTTGCGGCGTGGGACCCTCGGCGCTCAGTGCAGAAAGTACAGCCGCTGGTGGCCGAGATCGACAAGCCGCCCGCTCCGCCCGTCTTCGAGGAGCTCCCTCTTTCGCCGCCACCAACCGAGATCGTCCTAGGACATCCAGAGCCGTTCTTGCTCTGGACCTCCCGTCCCTCCGGCGAGCCCCTCCGACTGGATGCGGTACGTATCGCGGAGCTATGGGGGCTCGTCGGGCTCGGCAGCGCTGCTCAGATCGAGCGGCAGAGGCCTCTCCTCGTGGAGAGCGGGGGCACGAGCGGACCGGCGCGGTTTGCTCACGCGCTCGGTCTGGATCGCGTCCTTTCGGGCCGCCCCGTCACGGGGCCCGCAGAGCCCGAGCGCACGGTGCCCCTTCAGCGTGTGAGCGAGCCAAGCGAGATCATCCCGGCGGCGCGCACCCTTGCTGCTCTCATCACCCAGGGACAAGGGCGCTCGATGAACAAGGCGCTCGAGTACGTCTTCATCGAGCTGCTCAGGAATGTCGTCCAGCATAGCCGCGACCCGCTGGGCGGCGTCGTCGGTGCACAGGTCAACAGCCAGGGGCCGCATGCGAAGCGGCCGGTGTTCCAGGTGGCGGTCGCGGATTCGGGCATTGGCATCCCGGAAAGCCTTCGACGCATGCATCGCGCGGACGATCCGAGAGAAGCGCTCGAGCGCTCCCTCTGGCCGCACATCTCGGGTACGTTCCCGCAAGGGCTGACCGGAAGCGGCGAGAACGCCGGACTCGGCCTGTTCTTCATCGCGGAGATGGCAAAGCTCGCCAAGGGTCGCATGCTCATCGCCACGCGCGACGCGGCACTGATGCTGACGGAGACCGCGGGCGTCTTGACGGAGCGTGTCGGTCCGCGGTTCTTGAAGCCCGATGGTGTCGGCTTTCCTGGGACGCTAGTCGCCTTCGAGATCCCGATCGACAGCATCCCGGACTTCGAGTCGATGAAGGTGGAGATCAACGCGCGCGCGCGCGAGCGAACGCCGCAGCGGGTCGTCCACCATTGGATCCGATTCGAGTCCGTCGAGCGAGCAGACCTCGTTGTCCTCGTCGCCGACCTAGCCGAGGACACGATCCGCGCTGCCGACCTCGTCAAGACTGCTATCCGTCCAGCCATTCTTCGTGGGGAGACGGTGCTCCTCGATTTCGCCGGCGTCGCGATCTGCACCCAGAGCTTCCTTCATGCCCTGCTCTACGAGCCGGTGCGCCTCGCCTGGGCAACCCGCACCACCATGCACGCCGTCAATGCGCTTCCTGCGGTGCTGAGCGGCGTCGAGTTCCTCGAGCGCTACGCGCTGGGCGGCTGATCTACTCGCCCCGTCCGTGATCGGCCTCGTGCTCGGGCCCGTGCCCGTGCTCGCAACCCTTGCTCGTGCTCGTGCTCGTGCTCGCCCTCGTGCTCGTCCCCGCCCCCGCGATCGGGCGCCCACAGCTTCTCCCGAGGAACCCATCTTCGTAGCCGAGCCCCTTCACGGCGCATCCTTCGCGCACCTCAGCCCCAGCATCGGGATGCGATACCGCCCCGGGTGGTGCACGCGGTTCGTCGACCGCAGGCCGTACGAATCGTAGTTGTACGCGCCACCCCGGATCGAGTGCTCGCACTCGGTCGGAATCGGGTTCGTCCCGGTGAACCCTTGCTTGTGCTCGCGGCGGAGCTCGTCTTGCGCCGCGAGGATCTCGGTGCAGGTCCCGGGCTCGCCCTGCCCCGCCGTCGCCCTCCGGTACGCGTACGGATCGTACTCGTCGGCCATCCACTCCCACACGTTGCCGGCAAGATCGTCGTGCCCGTACGGCCCGCGCCCGAGCGGGTGCGTGGCGACGTCCTCCGGGCGCGCGGACGAGAAGACCGTCCTCTCGTGCGTCGGCGCGTCGTTGCCCCAGGGGTACTTGCGGTCGTCCGCATCGCGAACGGCCCGCTCGAACTCGGCCTCGCGAGGGAGCCGCTTGCCTCTCCAGCGGCAATACGCGTCGGCGTCGCTCCACGAGACGCCGCTCACCGGCTGGTCGGGACCGTCGAAGTCCGGATGCTTGCGCCGTACGTCGTCGGACTTTCGGCGGCAGACGCCCGCAGCCACGCACTCGTCCCACGCGGCGTTCGTGACCTCCGTCTTGTCGAGGAAGAAAGCCCCCAGCGTAACCGTATGGGCAGGGTGCTCGTCCTCCTGCCCGCCCTCATCGGCGCCCATCGTGAAAGAACCGCCGGGGACGAGGAGCATGTCGGGAGGAGGCTGCGGAGAAGGAGGCACAACGTCCGAGGCGGACGCGGAAGGCGTGGCGATCGCGTCCGCTCGGGCACCGCGGCCTGCGCCTGCGTCCGCGCGGTCGCTCCCGTGTGCGTTGGCGCAAGCGACCCCGAACCATGGGAGGACCGCCAAGGCGCCAAGACGCCAAGACGTGGGAAGGAACACGGCCTCCCTCATACCTCCGTCACGCTCCGGCGTCTCGGCGTCTCGGCGGTCGCTCCTCCGGACGGTCCCGACGGCCGGGCTCGTCCTGCCCCCGTTCCCGCATTAGAACCGCCCCAGTGATCGCAGTCTCCCACCTGAGCAAGCGCTACGGCGCGCATACCGCGGTCGACGACGTGTCGTTCGCCGTCGGCAAGGGAGAGGTGGTCGGCTTCCTCGGCCCGAACGGTGCGGGCAAGAGCAGCACGCTGCGCATCCTCGCGGGCTTCCTCGGCCCCACGAGCGGCACGGTGACCATCGACGGGCACGACGTCGTCGCCGACTCGTTCGAGGCACGCCGGCGCATCGGGTACATGCCCGAGTCGGTCCCGCTCTATCCCGAGATGCGCGTCGTCGAGTACCTGCGCTTCCGCGCGGAGCTCAAACGCGTGCCGCGCGGGAAGCGCGCGGGGTGCATCGACGATGCGCTAGGCAAAGCGGGCGTCGTCGAGGTGGCGCACAAGCGCATCGGGCATCTGTCGAGGGGGTACCGGCAGCGCGTCGGCCTGGCCGACGCCGTCGTCGCGCGCCCTCCCATCGTCATCCTCGACGAGCCGACCGCCGGGCTCGACCCCAACCAGATCCGCGACGCGCGCGCCCTGGTGAAGGAGCTCGGGCGCGAGCACACGGTGATCGTGTCGACGCACGTCCTGGGCGAGGTCGAGGCGTGCGCCACGCGCGTCCTCTTGCTCCATCGCGGCAAGCTGGCGGCTCAAGGGACGACGGCGGAGATCCGCGCGATGCGGAGCTCCGCGGCGGCGGAGATCCTCGCGCGGGGGGACGCCGCGAAGGCCGAAGCGGTGCTGCGGAGCACGGCGGACGTGGCGGACGTGAAGCAGGCCGCAGGAGGCGGAGACGACTTGGTGCGGCTTCGCGTCGTCCTCGAGAGGGATCTCGACGCCGCGCAAAGGGCGCGCGCCGTCGAGACGTGCGTCGCGGCCCTCGTCGCCGCGCATGTCGGCGTGCAGGAGGTGCGGCCGGCAGGAGGGTCGCTGGAGGACGTGTTCGCGGCGCTCACGCTGGCGGAGGGCGAGGCGTGAGGGCGTTCTGGCCCATCTACAAGCGCGAGCTCTTCGCGCTCTTCGTCACGCCGCTGGCCTGGGCGCTCATCGTCGTCTTCCTCGTCGTGCAAGGGATGCACTTCTTTCTTCTGGTCGACCACTTCTCCCGCCAGATGGACGCCGCCGGCGACGAGACGCCCCTCTCGGCCTTCTTCGGCAACACGGTCCTGCTCTATCTCGTGCTCTTCGTCCTCGTGCCCTCCATGACGATGCGCCTCTTCGCCGAAGAGCGGCGCAGCGGCACGATCGAGACGCTCATGACGGCGCCCGTCTCGAGCGCGGCCGTGGTGCTCGCCAAGTTCGCCGCCGTCTTGACGACGTACGTCGCGATGTGGGCGCCGACTGCGCTCTACCTCGTCATCCTCGGTCGCACGGGGGACCTCGACTGGCGCGCGGCCGGGAGCTCGTACTTGGGGGTCCTGCTCGTCGGGGCGGGGTACCTCTCGATCGGCCTCTGCGCGAGCGCGCTCACCAAGTCGCAGCTCATCGCGATGGTCTCGACGGGGCTCGTCCTGCTCTTCTTCTTCATCCTGGGGATGGGCGAGTTCGTGACGCGCGACGGCAGCGTGATGCACGAGGTCTGCGCCCACGTCTCGGTGTGGGGCCACATGAACGACTTCGCGAGCGGCATCGTCGACTCGCGGCGTCTCGTCTTCTACGGCACGCTCACGGCGCTCCCCCTCTTCGTGGCCACGCGCGCGGTCGAAGCCTGGAGGTGGGGGTGAAGCTCCGCTCCTCCGAGGCGCTGCAGATGGCGGGGTTGCTGGCCGCGATCGTGCTGGCCGCCGTCGTGAACGTGCTCGGCGCGCGGCACTTCACGCGGTGGGACCTCACGCGCGACAAGCGCTGGTCGCTGAGCGAGGCGACGGTCGCGACGCTGCGCTCGCTCGAGCAGCCGGTCGACGTTTGGGCCGTCACGGGCCCCGGGGATCCGCTCGAGCAGAGCCTGCGGCAGCTGCTCCAGTCCTACCGCGCGCAGTCGACGCGCCTCGACGTGCACTACGTCGACCCCGACCGAGACGCCGTCACGCTGATGGACCTCGAGCGGCGCTTCGGGCTGCAGGCGGGGCGGGCGGAGGACGGGCGCGTGGCGGCGGACGCGATCGTCGTCGTGGCGAGCGGCGACAAGCACTGGTTTCTCACGCCGAGCGACATGTTCGAGCCGTCCGACGACGACGTCCACGTCAAGCCGCGCGAGGAGCGCGCCCTCACGCAGGCGATCCGGAACGTCCTCGCCGGCTCGAAGTCGAAGCTGTGCTTCACGGTCGGTCACGGCGAGCTCTCGCTCGCTCCGGAGCACGACGAGGAGCGCGAGGGGCTCGGGGGGGTGCGCTACCTGCTCCAGAAAGACAACTACGAGCTCGCGACCGTCGATACGACCTCGCCCGGAGCGCACGAGCCCTTCGAGGGGTGCACAGTCGTCGTCATCGCGGGAGCGCACGCACCCTTCGCGCCCGAAGAGGCGAACCGCCTTCGTACGTGGCTGCTGGAAGGCGGAAGCTTGTTCGCGGCGCTCGGCCCCGTCGACGCAGCGACGCCGACCGGCATGGCCCCCGCCGGCCTCGACGACGTCCTCGCCCCCTTCGGCATCGCCCTCGATGACGATCTCGTGCACGACCTCGACCCGAGCGTCTCGATCCCGGACACGCACGGCGAGGGCTTCTTCGTCACGCCCAGGCCGCACCCCGTGACGGCTGCCCTCGTCCCGAGCCGCAGCGATTCGCACCCCCCCCGCGTGGCCGTCTTCTTCACGCGCTCGCTGCGCCGCGCGGCGTCTCCGGGAGCCTCGAGCGCGGCGGACCTGCTCGTCACGAGCGACGGCGCCTTCGCGAAGACGAGCATCGTGGGGGCCAGCGGGTGGGCCGACGCCCCGCCGAGGGACCCGGCCGACCCGAAGGGGCCGTTCGCGATTGCGATGGCCAGCGAGCGTCGCAAGCTGGGGCCGAGCGCGCCGCACGGGCCGAGAGTGGTCGTCGTGGGGAGCCGCTTCATTCTCGCCGACGACAACTGGCGCCAACCTCGCCCGCTGCACGGCGCGGCGTTCTTCGTCGCCAGCGCGCTCTCGTGGCTCGCCGCGCGTCCGGAGGTCGTCGACGTGCCGGCGAAAGCCGAGGTGGCAGCGGGGGTGAGGATCTCGGAGGACGGACGGGCGGCGGTGGAGCGTTACGTGCTCGTGCTCATGCCGCTGGCGGCGCTGCTGCTGGGGGCTGCGGTCTGGGCGTGGCGGCGGTCTTCCGAGAACCATCCGTATGCTCCCGCCGGGGGCCGGTTCCCCGAAGACGCGAAGGGGAAGTCCCCTTGAAGGCGCGCGCGGCCTTCACTCCCATCGTCCTCATCGCCCTCGCGACGGGCGCCGTCGCGTACGCGTACCTCCTCGACCGCGACAAGGTGTCGGACGCCGATCGAGCCGCCCGACGTAAAGACGTCTTCCCGAGCTTCCGGGTCGACGACGTCCAGCGCATCGAGATCGATCACGGGGCGGAGAAGCTCGTCCTCGAACGCGAGCAAGACGCGGGGAGCTCGTCGTCCTGGGCGATGACGTCGCCGAGGCGCGAGCACGCCGACAGCGCCGCCGTGGACGCGCTCTTGCGAGAGCTCGAGCTCGGGACGTGGCTGCGCCGGGTGACCGACGCAGACACGCTCGGTCTGGCCGCTCCGCGTGCGACGGGCGAGATCGCGCTGGGCCCCCTCGACTACCACTTCGCGGTGGGCGCGGACGCCCCCACGCCGGACGGGGCGGCGTACATGAAGCTCGAGGGGGAAGGGACGTTCGTCGTCGGCCGCTCTCTCGCCGTGCAGCTGCTCCGAGGGGCGAACGCCTACCGCGAGCGCGCGCTCGTGCCTTACGGGGGAAACGACGTGGCGAGGATGGCGGTGCTGGGCGACGGCGGCGGGTTCATGCTCGAGCGGCACGGAGCCACGTTCCGGACGAAGGGCGGCCTGCGCGCTTCGCGCGACGTCGTCGAGCGGATCCTCCTGGCGCTGGCCGACGCGCGCGCAGAGGTGTTCCTCGACGACGCGGCGGCCGACGAGCGGACGAAGGCGCCCGTCCTGACGTTGGCGATCGACGCTCCCGATGGGAGCAAGCCTCACGTGGAGCTTCGGGTCGGCGCTCCGTGCCCGGGGAGACCCGAGGACGTCGTGGTCGTAAGGACCGCGCCGGCGCGCATCTCGGCGTGCACATCGAAGGGGCTCGTCGAGGCGCTGCGTCCGGAGGGAACTGCGCTCGTGGACGAGTCTCCGTTCTTCGCGCGGTTCGACGAGATCGAGGAGCTTCGGCTGGAGCCGGCGGGAAGCGGCGGACCGGCGGTCGACCTGGCGCGCCGGGGAACGTCCTGGCACGAGCGCGCGCCCGAGGATCGCGAGCTCGCCTCGCCGGAAGAGGCGGACGCCGCGAACGCGCTCGCGGCGAGCGTGGTGGGAGCGAAGGGAACGGAGGTGCATCGCCCGGGTCCGCACGAGACGATCGTCCCCTTTGCGCGGGCTTCGCTCGTACGCACCGGAGACGCGACGCGCGAGCTCGTCGAGATCTCGCGCCCCCTGGCCGACGGAACCGTCGTCGTCCGCCGCGCCGACGACGGCGCGCTCCTTCGCTTGGCGCTGCCCGACGCGCGCCACCTCTTTCCCCGCCCGATCGCGCTGCGAGCCCGCCCCGTCTGGCGTGCGCCCTTCGATCCCGCGTCGGTGACGGCCATCGACGACGCGTGCGGCCCGACGCAAGAGCGCCTCGAGCTCCAGGGCCATGCCTGGACGTTGCTCGCGCCGCCCGGGTTCGCGGCCGATCCCGTGTCCGCCGCGGATCTCGCGAGCGCCATCGCGCGCGCGAAGGCGGACGCCTGGGTCGCGGGGAGCGACGACGGTTCGTTCGGGTTCGGCGGGCCCGGCGCGTGCGCCGTCGAGGTGAGCCTCTCGTCGCCCTCGGGGCAGCCGTCTCGCCGAGCGTCGATCGTGTTCGGCAAGCCCGGAGAAGGGGGCGTGTACGCGCACACGCTCGACGATCCGGCCGTCTTCGTCGCGCCCGCCGTGCTCTACGGCCTGATGACCCGCCCGGCGATCGACCGGAGCGCCTTCCGGGTCGAGCCCGCGGAGTCGGCGACGATCACGCTCGAGCAGACCGGAGTCCGGGTGCGGCTCTCGCGGCAGGGCTCGGCGCTCGTGCGCGAGGGAAGCTCGCCGCAGGACGCCGGGGCCGCAGACTCGATCGAGCGCGCGCTCGCGAGCTTCTACGCGCTGGCGGCCCTCCACGCCGGGCCGCCCGGCAAAGACGAGGGCATGGATCGCCCCGCGCTCGCGATCGACCTCGCCTCGGAGGGGCGCGCGCCGGTGCACGTCACGATCGGGACGCCTACGCGCGTCGACGGGATCGACGCTTACTTCGCGCGGGTCCGCGGGATCGACGCGAGCTTCGCCGTGCCGAAGGCGCCCGTCGAGGCGCTGCTCGGAGCGCGGTAGGTACGGCGCACTTCAATCGCCGCTCTTGCGGGGCGCCGTAGCAAGTCAAGGACCGGCGCCGATCTCCTTTAGCACCCGCTCGCGCACGAGGGCGACGGGCGGAGCGCCGTGGGCGAGGAGCGCGTCGTGGAACGCCCGGAGCGAAAATCGTGCTCCGAGCTTCTTCTCCGCCTCCTGGCGCAGGGCGAGGATCTGGAGCTTCCCGAGCGTGTAAGCGAAGTACCCCGGATCGAAAGTCCCCCGCACGGCCTGCTCGCGCGCGGTCGCCACGTCCTGGTGGCAGTCGTCCACGAAGTGCTTCGCGGCCTGCTCGACCGTCATGCCCTTCGTGTGGATCCCCACCGACGCGGCGAACCGGCAGTTGCGAAGGAGCGCGGCCTCGAGCATCGCGAGCTCGCTGTCCGGATCGTCCTTGCCGAAGCCTTGCTCGACCATGAGCTGCTCGCCGTAGTGCGCCCAGCCCTCGACGAAGGAGTAGCTGCCGAACGCCTTCTGCACGCGCGTCGGCGCCCGCGCCTGCCAGCGGCCTTGCACGAAATGGCCCGGATACACTTCGTGGACCGTCGTCCCGAGGAGGCGCCCGAACGTGCCGAGGTAGGCTTCGCGCTCTTTCTCGGGCATGCTCCTGTCCGGGATCGTGAGCTGGTAGTACGCGCTCTTCGCCGTCTCGAAAGGGCCGCTCATCTCGATGGACGCCGAGTTCCAGCGCTCGTACGGCGGCGTCTCGCGGACGGTGGGCTGGTCGTCGGACGCCAACGTCACGAGCTCGTGATCGACGAGGAACGCGCGCGCGTCCCTGGCGATGGCGGCGGCGGCCGCGAAGAGCTCCCCCTCCTTGACGGGCCTGCCCTTCACCTTGGGCGCGAGAGCCTCGTAGGCCTTCTTGTTCGCCCGGAGGTTGTCTTCGTTCATCTTTTCGAACTCCGCGAGGGGCATGTTCAGGCCCTCTTGAACGCTGAGCAGCCTCGCGTACCGCTCGGGCCCGAGGACGTGGCTCTGATCCCCCCGCGCCGCCTCCTTCTTGAGCCAGCCGGCGAGGTCCTCGGCGGCCTTGGCGAGGGCGAGGTTGGCCTTCGCGAAGCGCGCGCGCTGCTCGTCCGAGCCGACCTTGCCCATCACGGCGACGACGTCCCGCCGCAGGTACGTCGCGAAGCCGGCGAAGTTCCGCGCCGCGACCTCCGTCGCCGGCTTGGACAGAGGCGGGGCGAGGTTCTCGCGCACGTGAGGCACCTCCGCGAGAGCCGCCTCTTCCTGAAGCGTGAGGCGCCTGGCGCGCTCCTCGAGGGGGGCATAATCCCGGTCGAGGTAGAGGTTGACCTCGAAGAGAGGCTCGTAAAACTGGGCGGACTTGCGTGGCGCGTCCATGTCGACGAGCTGAAAGATGTCACCCGCCACCCAGGACTTGAGCTCCGCGACGTCGAGCGCCTCGTCGGGCGAGAGCGCATGCCTGTCGACGCCCGACAGCTCTTCGGCAGCCTCGTTCAGGCGTCCGACGCGCGCCGCGATGGCGTCTTTGGAGACGGGAGCGACCCGGCCGTCGTAGTCGTGGAGCCCGAGATCTCTCGCCTCCTCCGGAGCGTCCGCGAGGAGCTCGTCGAGGACGCGGTCGCGAAGGGAATCAAGCCGGGCCGTCGACGGGGCGAGGGCCTTTGGTGCCGAGGAGGATCGAGGCGACGGCAGGACGGCGATGTCGCGCTGCGGGGGCGCCACCGCGCGGCCGCCGCCGCTGCACGCGACAGGGGAGAGCGCGGCGAGCGCCATCACGAAAAACGGCGGCGGTGCGTGTTTCATGGGGATTCCTTGTGCGCGTGGTGCGCGCCTGCGCGCGCGCATTCGACCCGAGCCGAGAGCGCCTGTCGAGTCGTCCGAGCCGCTGGTGGTAGGCTGGGCGGGGCGATGCCCTCCGACCACCACGGGTTCATCCCTTCGTCGCAGGAGGATGCGCTACGCCGCCGCGTCAAAGCGGAGCTTCGAAAGCGCCTCCGCGGGCTACGCGGCGCGATGCCCGCCAGCGCATGCGCCGCGCGCTCCGCCCGCGTGATCGAACGCCTGCTCGCGCTCCCGCCCGTCGCCCGAGCCCGCAGCGTTTCGCTCTTCTGGCCCATGGTCGAGCGCCGCGAGGTCGACCTTCGCGCCCTCGATGCCAGGCTTCGTGCCCTCGGCGTCCGCGTCGCGTATCCCTTCGTCGATCCCGAGACGCAAGCGATGACCTTCCGGTTCGTGAGCGACCCCGCGTCGATGGTGGCGGCGCCGAGGCTGGGCGGGGGCGGGCTCGTCGAGCCGCGACCGGAAGAGGCGGCTGCGTCGAGGGGGGAGCTCGACGTCGTCGTCGTCCCCGCGCTGGCGATCGATCCGCGGGGGCATCGCATCGGCTACGGCGCCGGATACTACGATCGAGCGCTGCCTGGTTTCGCGCCTCCCGCGGTCACCGTGGCCGTCGCGTTCGACTTCCAGCTCGTCGCGGAGGTGCCGACGACGGAGGGAGACGTGCCCGTCGACTGGGCCGTGACCGACGCTCGCGTTCTCCGAGCCGATCCTTCCGGCGGTTGACGGTCCCGCCCCGCCGGGGCGAAAGTCGGGGCTTCCCTCGGAACCCTCGAAAAGGAGTCGACCATGCCCGTTCAGAACCCTCCGGCCGGCTATCACACCGTCTCGCCGTACCTCGTCGTGGAAGGCGTCGCGGAGCTCCTAGTCTTTCTCGAGAGGGTGTTCGACGCCAAGATCGTCGAGAAGCTGACGCGCGCCGACGGCACCCTCGGCCACTGCGAAGTGCGCATCGGGGACTCGATCGTCATGATCGGCCATCCCGCCCAGGCCGGCAAGGAGAGGCCGGCCACGCTCTACGTCTACGTGTCCGACGTCGACGCCACGTTCCGCCGCGCCGTCGAGCAGGGCGCCAAGCCCGAGCGCGAGCCCACCACCCAGTACTACGGCGACCGGAGCGGCGGCTTCGTCGACCCGAGCGGCAACCACTGGTGGATTGCGACGCACGAGGAGGACGTCTCCGCCGCGGAGATCGCGCGCCGCTCCAAGGCGCACTGAAGAGGTCAGCTCGGGGGGCCGTTCGCCGAGCGGCGTGCTGCGCGGCACTTGGGGCAGAGTCCGTAGAGCTCGTGCTTGTGCGAGCGGAGCGAATACCCGTACTTCTTTGCGACGCGCTCCTGGAGCTCCTCGATGCGCGGCTCCTCGAACTCGGTGATGTCGCCGCAGTCGATGCAAATGAGGTGATCGTGGTGGCTCGCGTCGTCGGCGAGCTCGTAGCGCGTCAGGCCGTCGCCGAACCGCCGCTCGTTGGCCACGCCGCACTCGGCGAGGAGCTTCAGCGTGCGGTACACCGTGGCGTAGCCGACCTTCGGATCGCGCGCGCGCACCTGGGCGAGGAGCTCCTCGATGCTGACGTGGTTCTCGGACCCGAAGAATGTCTCCACGATGAGCTTGCGCTGGTCGGTCGTCCGCATGCCCTTCTTGGCCATATAGGCGGTGAGCATCGTCCGGAAGTGGTTGAGCTCCGCCGGCTCGCGATCCATGTGCCGTTTCACTTCTTTTGACCCTATCCGACGATAGCAGGTTTGTCGGGGCCTCCGGACTGTCGCCTGAGCTCGTTACCCGACATACGCCTCGTCCTGCTCGATCCGCGATAGCACCCAATCGAACTCGCCGGTCGTTACCTTGGCGCGGCAGTAGCGGCAGTCGCCCGCCATGCCGACGGCGAGGGGGGCGCCGCAGCTCGGGCACTCGGGGGCGGTGCGCGTGGGGCCCTTCCGCGAGGCGCCCCGGATGAAGGTCCAGTATTCGGTGTAGCGGCGCTCCCTGTGGGGGCTCCCACTCACGACCTTCAGGCCTCGACCGGGATCCGGCAGAGGCGGAGACCGGCCGTCCTGGTCCGCGTCGCGAACGACGTAGTCGAGCCCCGCCCCGCGCAGCCGCACGGTCACAGCATCGAACCACTTGTCGCTCGTCACGCGCGCGAGCTCGAGGCCCTCGATGCGGGCGCCATCGATGACGTTGCGCAGCCCCTGCGCCCGGTACGCTTCGATCCAGTAGCGCTGCGTGTCGAAGAGAGCGTCGGTGAAGTAGGGCCGCATCCGCGCGAGGTCCCTCCCCGTCCATGCGGCCTGGAACTCGGAGAAGACGAGGCCGACGCGCTGGGAAAAGGCGGGCCACTGGAAAAACGGATCCTTCTGGGCAATGGCCGCCCAGCGGGCCTGGGCCTCGGGGTCGACGACGGTGGGCAGGTCGTCCCCGCGCTCCTCGACCGTCGTCGTCAGCATCGGCCCGCGCTCCTCCGACTGCACCACCGCCACCGCGCGCACCACCCAGTCGAATTCCCCGCTGCCGACGACGCGCTTGCAGTGCGTGCACGTGCCGGAGACGACCGCGTCGAGCGGCGCGCCGCACCCGGGACAAGCCAGGATGCGAGCGCGCGCCGGGGGGCGGGAGCGAGCGTCCTTGCGGCGAGCGAGCGTCCAGCGCTCCATCAAGTAGGCGGTGCGCTCGGGGGCGCCCGGCGCGGCGACGAACGCCACGTTCGATTCGATCTCGAGGTCCACCTCCACCTGGCCGGGGCCGGGCGCGAGCCCTCGCACGGCCGAGAACCGGAGCGCGCCCACGATCACCGTATGCACCTCGGCGACCCGCAGGGCGCTCAGGGCGGCCAGGACGTCCGGGGCGAGGTACGCCGAGAGGCGATCCATCCGTCCCGCGGCGGCGTAGTGGACGTGGGCGTAGAGGGCATAGAGAAAGTCCTCGAAGAGGACGACGGAGAACTCGGGGTCGAACCGCGTCAGCTCCTCGAGGCGGCGTCGTGCGGGGACGCTCGGGA
>VFSW01009649.1_pt1 | contig 13753 bp, 19 predicted proteins | sample 5358111 | NCBI WGS metagenome assembly VFSW01 (sample SAMN11554181, study PRJNA540505) | mine drainage metagenome | isolation source: sediment from site ElyBrook_90M | place: USA: Ely Copper Mine, Vershire, VT | collected 2017 | reverse complement strand
CGGACGGAATATGGCAGGTTTTGCGGGTACCGGCGTTGGCAGAAGAGGGAGATCCTTAAGGGCGCGCTGTGGGGGACGCATTATGGCCGGAGTGGCAGGATAAAGAAGATATATTACAACGCCGTGTTGAAGTGGGTGAGCGGGCATTTTCTGCGATTTATCAACAACACCCGCGACCCCCGGAAAGTGCGCTGTTTAATGTGAGGACTGTGCAGATTATCACGGCAATACCGGAACTGACGCGCAGTATTCGGGCATGGGATTTGGCGGCAAGTTTACCTGGAACAGGTAAAAACCCGGATTACACCGTGGGTTTAAAGCTTGGAACTGGGGTAGATAACAAAATAATTATCCTTGATATCATTCGGATGCAGGCATCGCCCGCGCAGGTAGCGGCACGGATTGTTGCGACCGCAAAGGCTGATGGTGTGGCGACGCTGGTTGCGTTGCCACAAGACCCTGGACAGGCGGGGTTGGCGCAGGTGGCAATGCTGACAAGCGGGTTGCTGGGCTATCATGTGAATGCAACCGTTGAGAGTGGGCCGAAAATTATGCGGGCCATGCCAGCAGCCACGCAAATGGATGCGGGGAATATCGCCTTATTAGCAGCGCCGTGGAATGAAAATTTTTTAAGTGAACTTGGGGCATTTCCTGATTCGCAGAAGGATGATCAGGTTGATGCATTGTCCCGCGCGGTAAACACGCTGGCGACAACAAACACAATGCCGACAAGGCGACTGAATGTGCCGTTACTGGCACGCTGACCCTCAATAAGATTGGGACACCATGTTTGATACGATTTGCGGCACGGTACCGGCCGACGGAGCAACGTCGCCTCGAACGCGCCGCCTGGATATTTTGCGGCGAGTGCTCGATGGGTCAATATATAACGGCTTGCCTTACGAATTTCATGAAGAAAGAAATTCCGCTGGTGAGTATGTGCCGCTAAGGCTCCGCAAACCCTCAGTACGATATGGGCTATGCAGAATTGTGGTCGAGGATTCAGTCGCGCTGCTGTTCAGCAATGCACATTTTCCAACCGTGGAGACGAACGATACTGACATGAGCCGCGTGCTGGCCGATATTGTTTGTGAAACGCGCATGAACGAGGTGATGATTGAAGCGGCCATCAGGGGATCGGTCGGCTCCGTGGCAATATTATTGAGAATATTGAGAGGACGGACATATCTCTCAGTTTTGGATAGTTTGTATTTATCACCGCAGTGGGACCCGCAAGCCCCTGATACGTTGCAGCATGTGAAAGAGCTCTATCAGGTAAGCGGTGAAGCGTTGATTGCGCAGGGCTATGATGGCGTTGAGCCAGACAGTACTTATTGGTTTCAGCGCGAGTGGGACATAGTAAACGAGACTTGGTATATTCCCTTCTTAGTAAATGAGCCGCAGGCAGCGCCAAAAATCGACACCGTGCGAAGTTTGAGGCATGGCTTGGGATTTGTGCCGCTGGTTTGGATACGAAACCTGCCAGGTGGTGATGGGATTGATGGAGCGTGTACGTTTCGTGCGGCGATTGAATCCAACATAGAAATTGACTATCAATTAAGCCAAGCCGGGAGGGGGCTGAAATATAGCTCTGATCCAACGCTGTTAATTAAAGAGCCTGCCGTTGGGGATTCTGAGATTGTTAAAGGTGCTGGGAATGCATTGGTTGTCTCGGAGAAAGGCGATGCTAAGTTACTGGAAATAGGTGGGACAGCAAGCGAGGCTGTCATTTCATATGTGCGAACACTGCGCGAGCTGGCACTTGAGGCCGTTCATGGAAATCGCTCAAGTGCTGACCGGCTAACCGCTGCACAGTCTGGCCGGGCGCTTGAGTTGATGAATCAAGGGTTGATCTGGCTGGCTGACAACTTGCGAATATCGTATGGCGACGGCGGCGTCCTTGCAGTCATGAAAATGATTGTTGCTGCATCACATATTTATAAATTGCAGGTGATGGGTACAATTGTCGCGCCACTTAACCGAGCGGTGCGGCTGACATTGCGTTGGCCACGCTGGTATCCGCTCTCAGCAGACGACCGGCTGAAAGAAGCACAGGCGATTTCGATTTTGGCAAACGCTGGACAGATATCCCAACAAACGGCGGTGAAAAGTTTAGCGGCAGCGATGGGCGTTGTAGATGTAAACGCTGAGCTGACCGCAATTCATGAGGATAGTAAATGAACGAGGGGATTGATGATGATATCAAAAATTGGCAAAGCCGTGCGGAATTGGCTGAAGCTGCATTGGCGGAAACAAAGTCAACTGCCACCGCTAAGCTGATTCATGCCGAGTTGAAGGCTGAAGCAATTAGGGCGGGGATGATTGACTTGGATGGGTTGAAGCTTCTCGACTTTGCCGAGGTTGCATTTGACCAGCAGGGAGATGTTGCTGATGCTCCCGGTATCATGTCCAGACTGAAGCGCGACAAACCTTGGCTATTTGGCCACGGGGTATCGTCCTCTGCTGCTGCTCATGCACCACGGCCTGAACCACCGCGAATGCGGCATGCCAACGAGCTTTCGCACGAAGAATGGGTGGCTGCGCGCGCGGCTTTACTGCGCAGGCGATAGCTCACCGAATAAAAAACTAAGTGACCTGAGGTGACGGGTAGCACAGCTGCGACGCACTATTTTTTTAAAAATTTATGAAGGATATCGCCGATGGGCATCCAAAATTTTCCCGCTGCACTGCAACCCATTATTATGCAGGGATTTCTAGAACGTGAATTTGAGATGTCGCTCAAGTCCCGGCTGGGATACCGGCTCATTGCTGACCGGGAAGAATTCTCAGTCGGGATCGGTGAGACGCTTACCAAGACACGTGCCGGATTGAAGCCGAGTGTCACAGTACCACTCATTGCCTCAAACAACACGAATCTCGATAATGGATTAATTTCGGCCAATTGGGGTGTTGAGCAATACACCATCACGTTGAATTTCTATGCGGCTACACAAGACTTGAATATGGTTACAAGCCGCGTCGGCATTGCCACACAGTTTTTACAAAATGCTGCAACCAATGGCGAACAGGCAGCACGCAGCCTAGATGAATTAGCACGCAACGCATTATTTGCGCCTTATTTTGGGGGCAACACACGGGTCAATAATACTTTGCCTTCGGCGAGTATTAATGTTGCGGTTGACGATATTCGGGGATTTCAGACTGTGTTCGTAAATGGAATTCAGCAAAGTGTCTCGCCAACTTATCCACTAACTGCTACTGTCGGTTCCAATATGTATACGGTTGTTGGGGTTACGCCCGATGCGATAAATATCTCGACGGCACCAAACGGTATTTCAGGTGCCATGCAATTCTCAGGTAATGTATTGGTAGCCGATGGGACGTTGGGTAATGCCGTAAAGGCAGCAACCGGGAGTTCGATTGTGCGGCCGGCTAGCCGAGCAACGACGGCTGCACTACAAGCCACTGATACGCTGACAATGGGCAACTTGCTGGATGCCGTAGCCTTGTTGCGGCGGAATGCGGTGCCGCTTGTTGATGGCGTCTATAATTGTTATCTTGATCCAGTATCCGCCCGGCAGCTTTTCGCGGATTCTGATTTCAAACAGTTGTTTCAGGGTGCTACATCATCGAACCCGGTGTTTCGACAGGGTATGGTGAGTGATTTTCTTGGCCTGCGGTTTATTACGACGACAGAAGCCTATGTTCAGAATCACCCAAATATTGGTGGATTGTATGTTCGACGGCCGATCGTGTGTGGCCAAGGTGCGCTGATTGAGGGCGACTTTGCTGGAATGGCGGCGGATGATGTGGCGCCGAAAGATAGTCTGGTAAATATCATTGATAATGTTGCAATGGTTACGCGTGAGCCGATTGATCGGCTGCAGCAAATCATTGCGCAGAGCTGGTATTGGATTGGTGGGTTTTGTGCGCCATCGGATACGACCACAACGCCTACGACAGTACCGACAGCAACAAATGCCAACTACAAGCGCGCAGTAATGATTGAGCATATTGGTTAAGGGGTGAGGGTATGGCAACGGGTTCAACACAGCCATTTCGACCGGCAGGCACACTGAATATCTCAGCGTCGACCATAACGATGAATGCCGCACGGGTTGGCGGGGGCGGGGCGGTGCTGGTTTACAATGGCTCGGCCGCAACCGCGTATTTTCGATTGGGGGCTGCAGCGGACCTCACAGCGCTTGTTAGTGATACGCCGGTGCCACCGGGCGCACGGATGCTCGTAGATGGGGGGCCGTTTGTTAGCTACGCCGCGGTCGTGCTCTCCGCGGGCACGGGACCAGTTTATTTTACGCTTGGTGATGGAGACACGTATTGAAATGTCGGGAACTCAGAGTGTGTCATTTACTGATGCGCAGAAAGTCGATATTCGTAGATTTTGTGGATATCCGGCGTATGGTGCCAGTGTAACGAGTTTTAATAATTGGCGATTTTTTCAAGCCTACGGTACGCTGGAATATCGGTTGAATAATTTGGCGCCTGCTGAAATCGCGGTTGTGCTCCAATATATATCGACTTTAGCGACGCTGGAGGCGACGATACCGCCGACCTCGGAGAATCTCGACACGAACAGCGCAGCGACCTGGATTCATAATAATAACGAAATATCAGATCGCATTGGGTTGCTTGACGGTTGGCGACGTCGTCTTTGTGGATTTCTGGGTGTGTCGCCAGGTCCATCGTTACATGGAATAGGTATTAGTTTGGTGGTATAAAAATGGATGGCGTACATTTAGCTGATAAATTAGCCTTCGGAGCTGGTCGTGCTGCACGACGAATTGGGTTCTTGCATGATGCATATAGACCAGACGGTCCGGAACCGCCGATCGATTTGGCAAAACGAATTATGCGATTGTCCGTTGCGTTTGTACTACCAGGAGGGAGTATATCTGCGCCGAGCGGCATGGACGTTGCGTATCGTCAAGCGTGGGCCGATTGGAGTTATTTGCAAGTTGGTGATTATTTGGTGGGACCAGAGGGGTGTGCGTTAGTAGCATCTATTGAACCTCCCAAACCGATGCTGGTTGTTATGACCAACGCCAATGTCACGCTCTCGCGGCCTTCATCACCAGTACTCGCAGGAGTAAATTCTTATGGTGCTCCACTTCCATCTACCTGGATAAATTTGGTTTCAGGGTATCCGGCTAGTTTGATGGTTGGCGGATTGGGTGATCGGACGCGTGCCGGCCTGCCGGATGATACACGATTGCCTGGATTCATCGCGATATTGCCCGCAGTTGTGGGTGTGCAGCCAAGTGTTGGCGATTTTGTAAATGATGACCGCGACGAGAGGTTTGTTGTTATCGCTGTTGAAACAATTGGAGGGTTGTGGCGATTGTCTCTCATTCAGGCGGTAAGTTGATGGCGGATCAGTCTGATGTTGAAATCGCCATACAGTCGATAGTTGCTAGTGCATTCTATCCAAATGGAACAAATGAAGCCAGTAGTCTAGGAAATATTTGCCGCGTATATCGTGGTGCTCCTTCAGCACATGCACTTGGAGTGGATATTGCCGCCAGTATTTTGAACATCTCGGTGACGGCTTTAAGTAATATCAAAAATACAACACGCTATTCTCGGGTATGGCAGACTTTGGAGTCCGTTCCGTTAAGCCTCCTTACAACTGTTGGCGCCGAGTATGTGAGTTTTGCGGGTAGATGCGTCGTGGGACAGTTGGTGGGCATTATAATTAACGGGGCAGTTTACCCGTACGCTGTTCAAACATCTGATTCCCCGACGACGGTAGCTAGTAATATGGCGGAATTAATTCGAAGGGCAGGATGGATCGTGGATTATGCTGGATCTACGATTACGATTCCCGGAGCAAATTCGGTTAATGCTCGCGTTGTTGCTGGTGCTGTTTCGTTACAGGAGATAAAACGACAGTTGCAAGAATTTCAGGTCGCACTATGGTGTCCAAATTCTCAAAGTCGTGATGAGGCTGCGGCACTGATCGATCAGTCGCTGTCCACGACAAAGTTTATAGCTCTCTCTGATGGTTCATATGCTCGAATAACATATGCCGGATGCGAAACATCAGACCGGATGTCTGATGCAACATTGTTCAAAAGGGAATTACGTTATTTGCTCGAGTATCCGACGACGATTTCTGAGTTAACGCCTGCGATGTTGTTCGGCATCAATAAATTTTCTGCAAATACAGACTTTGTCAATACCTTAAATAGTTGAGGAGATATAATGGCGTTTCATTTAGTAGTGCTAAAGCCGTTTCAAGGATTTAAGCGTGGTGATGTGATTAGTGATACGATCATGGTTCAGAAGATACTGTCGGGCTCGGAAGCAAGCTTTGTTGTTAGAGTGACGGCGAAAGGAATTTAATAATGCCAATATATACAGAAGGGGCATTAAATACTACAGCGTTGATTGTCCCAGATTTGTACGTTCAAATTGTAGCACCGCAAACACTTTTACTTAATGGTGTTCCGACAGATATTCTGGGTGTAGTTGGGACTGCTAGTTGGGGGCCAGTTGGGGAACCTACAATTATTGGGTCAATGAGCGATTATGCTGCTGCATTTGGGCCAGTGATTGCGCGAAAGTACGATATGGGTACGCAGGTGGCGACGGCAGCTCAGCAAGGTGCTGCAAATTTCCGTTGTGTTCGGGTGAGTGATGGCACGGATACCGCCGCCTCATTGACTCTACTTGGCGCAGTAAGTTTCACTGCTTTGTGCACGGGGAGTCAGGGCAATAATTTAGTGCTTTCCCTTGCTTCAGGATCGGCCTTAAGTTCTTGGCGTCTCACCGTATCTTTTCCAGGCTTCAGCCCTGAAGTATATGACAATATTATTGGCACGGGAGCTACGCTATGGGCCAATATGGCGAATGCGGTAAACTACGGTAGCGGTGTTTTGCGTGGACCTTCAACGCTAGTCGTCGCAACTGTAGTTTCGGGTAATGCAACGCCGCTAGCTGGCCTGTATGCGTTTTCTGCTGGAAACCCTGGCACTGATGGTGCTAACCAGATTACGGCTGCGAAGTTAGTGGGAAGTGATATTTTACCGCGGCAAGGTATGTTTGCATTGCGCGGCCAGGGCTGTGCATTGGCATTACTCGCAGATGCGGATGATGCTACTCAATGGAGTCTTCAGGTCGCGTTTGGCCTCAGCGAATCTATGTACATGATTCTCACGGGGCCATCCGGCGATTCAATCGCAAATGCTGTGACAACGAAAATGGCCGCGGGCATTGACAGTTATGCGGCGAAGATGATGTTTGGCGATTGGATATACTGGTATGATCAGACAAATACCGTTATGAGGTTGGTGTCACCACAAGGCGTTGTAGCGGGCAGGCTGGCTAATTTATCGCCAGAGCAATCATCGCTGAATAAGCCACTTTATGGAATAATTGGTTCGCAGAAGTCAGGTCAACCAGGTGCTGGCACTGCCACAACTTTCGCAACTGCTGATCTGTCGGCATTACTCTCAGCAGGTATCGATGTGATTGCCAATCCACAGCCAGGCGGAGTTTATTGGGGTGTGCGTGGCGGGCATAATACATCGTCAAATGCTGCTACAAATGGTGATAATTATACGAGACTAACAAACTACATTGCGCGCACGCTATCTGCTGGAATGGGCACTTATGTTGGTCATTTGGTAAATACAACATTATTTCAAAATATTAGGGCCACACTACTTGCATTTTTAAATGCATTGCTGGGTCAGAGATTGCTAGGCAGTACTGATGGGTCGCTACCTTTTGCGGTAGTTTGTGACGTGACAAATAATCCGAGTAGCCGAACAGCGCTTGGGTATGTTCAAGCTGATTGTCAGGTGCAATATCAGGCAATCAACGAGCGATTTATTGTAAATGTTCAAGGTGGACAGACGGTTCACGTAAGCCGACAGAATGCGCCGGTTATGAGTTAAGAGAGGAATTTAATTATGCCTTATAATACATTCTCTGTTGGCAATGATTGCCAGATTGTTGTGATGGGACCGTTTGGGCGTGTGGATTTAGCACATGTGACAGGGTTTGAGGCAAGTCAGGTTACTCAAGCAGTTAGGGTGGACCGGTTGGATGGCGTTCAGTTGGGAGCGGAATTGCCCAAGGGATGGTCGGGTGTCTTTTCGTTGGATCGTGGATCTTCGGCGGTTGACGATTTTATCGCGGCGGTCGAGCAGGCCTATTTTGCAGGGCAGACGATTGGCGCAGGGACTTTATACCAATATGTAAACGAACCTGATGGTTCGACATCAACTTATCAATTTAGTGGCGCTGTTTTCAAGTTGTCTTCTGCTGGTAATTATAAAGGTGACGCGCCTGTGACGCAACGATTGCAGTTTTATGCATCAAAAAGGGTACGCGTATGAACGGAGATATAATTACTGATAGTCGCGGCCGTAGGATTATGATTCGAAAAGTTGGGGTGTTAGAAACACTTCGATTATACAAGGCGTTGGGTCCCTCACTCTCAATTAATGGCGCTTATATGTCGGCGGCCAGTATAGCGGCGGGTGCTGCAATGATAGACGACGTACCAATGCCTTTTCCAAGTAGTGAGGCAGGCGTTGAACTGTTGCTGGAGCGCTTAGGTGATGAGGGCGTAGCGGCCTTGGTTGAGGCGATACCGCAGGTGTCTATGGAAATGAGGGTTGCCGAAGCGGGAAACTGACACGGCATCCGGCACTGATTGATTGCTTATATCTAGTTCAGTGTGGGGTGCCCTTTGACGTGGCATTTGGATTGGATGAAACTGATCGCATGGCTTTTGTGGTTATTCTCGGGACGCTGGATGGACTTTTATTTGATTGGTCTAATTTAAATTGGCATAGTTGAAGCGGGATTTTGACCCGTTTCCAAAATTAAATGCGCTAAGATTCCGACTTATTTCTGCGGTCTAATTCTAAAATAATTATGCAGTCTGGGGTCTCATTACTATGAAAAAGGTCTCCGATATGTATTTGTGTCCGCAGACGGCTTCGGTCGGCCTATTGACCAAGCTTCAGGACGTGGCATCGCGTAACTACGATAACAAAAGATCGCTTTGCTACGCAGTGCAGCAGGATACTGTTCACCAAAAAATAATGAGTTATGTCGGCCACATGTTCGTTAGGATTGCGCCTATTGCGAAGCGCGAGATATTGGCGTCTCCTAACGTACGGTACGTGTCTCCAGTTAGTCAATTAGCTGGATATTATGATAAGAAAATTGGCGATAAATCCACCCCCGCATTTTTATATAAACTAGGATCTACGAATTCTAGTCAAAAAATTAATGCGCTACCGAGTTTATTCCATCAGTTAAGCATAAAGATGGTTGGCAGGTTAGGCAAAAAGACTTGGATTAATGATCATTTGGGGAAAAAGCTTGGTCACGATTATATGGATAGCTTAAATAATTATTTTGCAAGTCACAAAAAACTGTCTCCTAGACGATTACACACACATCACTTCTCGAGTGGTGCTCTTAATCATGTATCTAGAGTAGCGCTGCCGATGCCGAGCGTTGCACCAATCCGATTCAAAGATATGTCGTTTGACCATAGTGACAATAACAGTCAGAAGTCCAAATTTCGTAATGATCACGATTACGAAACTCCAAAGACATTACAAGTCAATAGGGCCGCGCATTCTCGAAGACGTGGAGAGATCGAACAAATTGTTACGGAAATGTTTGATCGACAGACGCGACTTCCGCCATCGGGTGCTACGATGTTTGATCCACGTCTAACTCCCGCTTGGTCTGGACTCAAAATACCTAATTGAGGAATTTTATGGACCGTTTATCAGTTATTTTAGGAGGGGTGGCGTTTCGAGATTTTGAAGTTCCAGCAAAAATTCAGTTTGGTGGAACTCAACGTATTGTGACCCACGAATTAATCGGTGGCGGGTTTGTCTTGGATGCTTTGGGTAAAAAACCACAAGAAATATCATTTCAAGGTATAATGTCTGGAACAAGTGCATTTTCTCGTGCGCAAAATCTCGACATAATGTGTTCTGCTGGGGATATAATTTCTCTCGGGTGGTATGAATTTTTCTATAATGTGGTGATCGTAGATGTTTCGATTGACTATGAAAAACCTTGGTGGATACCATTTAAAATCAAATGTATTGTTGCACAGGATCTCATCGGCGCATCGATCAAACGAAGTTCCCCAATTGCGAGTTTAATAGCGAGTGATCTTGGTGTTGCGGATACATTCATCAATCAGGCCGGCGTTGTTACGGTATCACTAACAAATCCGAATATAGCCAATGGTCAAGCCTTACTTGCAGCACATTCAGAGGCTTTGGGCAGTGACATTATTGTTTGTAGCACGGCTCTGGCGACCGCAGGCGACGGATTTTCGGGTATTGGCGCTTTAGTCAGGTTAGTTGATAGATCATCTTCATTGGCGGCGGCTACAGCGATGACTGGATACTTGAACCGCGCGGCACAAAATACTCGACTGGAATTTATGTGATGCAAAAAACTATATCTGTGGTCGGTGGAAATTTGTTCGCTGTTGCAGCGATGTATCTGCAAGATGCCACGCAATGGATTCGAATTGCTCAGGCCAATAAATTATCTGATCCCATTGTAAGTGGGTCAATGAATTTGGTTATTCCAGATTTGGATATGACTGCTGGAGGTGGTGTTGCAAAATAACGTCCCTATTGTAAGAGTTACAATTGATGGGATGGTTACACATGATATAATCGCGATTAAGGTTCGGCACTTAGGTTACTATGGTGCAGATCGGTTCATGGTTGATATCCCACTTGGGCTAACCGCAGCGATGGATGCAAACTATTTTAATACGCTGGGAAGTGCTGAGATTACCGTAGAGGTTATAGTTCCATCAAGTGTATCATTGATTTTATTTATTGGCCAGATAGATAATGTTCGAATAGATATTTTGGATCGTACGGTTCAGTTATGTGGGCGGGACTTATCGGCGAGACTAATCGATACCGAAATCTCAGAGGCGTTTCTAAATCAAACGTCGAGCCAAATAGTTCAGCTGATCGCAGCAAGACATGGATTGACGCCGAACGTGACACCGACTTCGACATCTGTTGGTCAATATTATGAGTTGGATCACGCACGGAGTGTTCTTGGTATTAACTCGCGGTCCGGTAGTGAGTGGGATTTATTATCAAGGCTGGCGCAATTAGAAAATTTTGATCTTTCTGTGACGGGTACTGTTCTGAATTTCAACATGAACACCGCCCAGTCGCCGTTGGCTCTAAATGTGCACGATTGCATCAACCTATATATCGACGTTGCTAAAACGTTGCCAGTCTCTACGTCTGTAAAGTCATGGAACACGCGATCAAAAAATGTGATTTCTGAGAGTTCTGGAATAGCTATTGGTGCTTCTGCGTCTCTCATTAAACCTAATTTGACAACAGGTCAGGCCCAGGAATTAGTGAAATATCACCAAAAATGTCTGATGCAGCATTCGTCGATTTTGATTGCTAAAATGCCGGGAGAATTAGATTTAATGCCTGCCGTTCCCGTCTTTCTGTATGGAACGGAGTCGACGCTGGATCAGGTGTACATGATCGATAGCGTAGTGCGTGAAATTACCACGGACCAAGGGTTTGTTCAGACACTTCGGGCTCATGCACTTATCAATTGAGGGACAATTATGGATCGATTTTGGAATGCGGTGAAGAGCCGGGCGGGAGGGCTTGATGGCTTAGCGGGTGTGGCGCGGTTCGGGTTGGTATCGAGTTACGACCCTGCTAATTATGCTGCGCGTGTATTATTGCAGCCTGAGAATATACTAAGCGGTTGGCTACCCATTTTGTCGTCTTGGGTGGGTGCTGGATGGGGACTGGCAGCGCCGCTAACGCCTGGAGACCAGGTGTTGGTATTGATGCAAGAGGCAGATTCGGAACATGGCGTCATTGCTGGTTGCGTATGGTCAGCTGTGGATAAACCATTGCAGGCGCCAAGTGGCGAATTATGGTTACAGCATCAGACGGGAAGTTTCATAAAACTTCATAATGATGGAACGATTATGTTGCAGGCTTCGACTGTTTCGATAACAGGAAATTTGTTGGTGACCGGAGACATTTCTGATCAAAATGGAGTACATTGATCGGTAACAACCCTCCGCACCGCCTATGATACCCATACGCATCAGGATGCTCAAGGGGGCAACACCGGTACAACGTCGGAGAGTGTGTAATGGTTGATGTTGCACTTTGGTTTGGTGGTGATTTATCGGTGGGGCCGACGGGCGATATTGCGCTGGCGGGGGGATCGATGCTTGTTGAGCAACGTGTATTGCGTCGGTTGTTGACCAATGCCGGCGACTACATTTGGCAACGGGGCTATGGCGCGGGCCTGGGTAAGTTTGTGGGTGAGCCAGGAGCATCAGCGATGATGGCAGGTGTGACTCGCATTCAAATGCTGCAGGAAGCTGGCGTTGCAAGTACGCCAGCACCACGGGTTACCGCCAATGCGACGTTAGACGGGACGGTAAATCTGTTGGTGCAATATGCCGACGCGCAGACGGGTTACATGAGTTCATTAAATTTTTCAGTATAGGGTTAAGCCATGCAACTCTCCTTACAGAATTTCTCCACGCTCGTGGAGGGAATGGCGGCGTCTGTTCAAGGCGCAGCTGCAGCTTTGCTTGATCTGACGGTTGGTTCCGTTATCAGGGCGATTTTAGAGGCGAATGCTTCTGTCGCACTTTGGATCCAGTGGCTTATCGTGCAGCTATTGGCGACCACTCGCTTGGCAACCAGCAACGGCCCAGATTGCGATAGCTTTGGCGCAGATTTTGGTTTCATGAGGTTGCCGGCAATTGCCGCGGTAGGGCAGGTTACTTTTGCACGGTTCACACCGAGTGTTTCTGCCTTTATTCCGGTTGGAACAAATGTATCTGTTACTTCGAATACCGCAAGTTTTATGGTGACGGCTGACCCTGCCAATGCGGCGTATAGTGCGGCCAGTGGTGGCTATAATCTTGCATCCGGTGTTGACAGTTGCTCCGTGCCAATTGTGGCGAATGCGGTTGGAATCAGTGGCAATGTAGAACCAGACGCAATTTCTCTGATTAGTTCGGCGCTTGCCGGGATCGATACAGTTGTAAATGCGGTGGCGTTATCTGGCGGGCTTGATGCGGAAAGCGATGTCGCATTTCGAGCACGCTTTGGTAATTATCTGGCGAGCCTCTCGAAGGCCACGGATATTGCGATTGGCGCTGCAATCGCCGCCATTCAGCAGGGGTTGAGCTACGTCATTAGCGAGAATATCAATCAGGCTGGCGTGTCGCAGCCGGGACATTTTGTGGTCACGTTGGATGATGGTTCTGGAGCGCCTTCTGAGAATTTATTGAATGTGGTACGGGCGGCAATAGATGCGGTGCGTCCCATCGGGTCAGGCTTTGCAGTTCAAGGGCCAGTGACCATGGCGGCGAACGTCTCGTTAAATATCACAACGGCTACTGGGGTATCGCATCAGACCGTCATTGCACTGGTGGCCGGAGCTATTGAGACATATGTAGCGGGTTTGGGTGTGGGCGTCGGATTGAATTATACGCGTCTTGCGTTACTGGCTTATGCAGCATCAGGTTCGATTACCAATGTATCTAATATATGGCTAAACGGCGCGACGGCGGATTTGTCGCCGCCGCCATTTGGGATCATCCGGGTTGGAACGGTCTCGGTAACCTGAGCGATGACCGGTGACACAAGTGATATGCTGGCAAGGCTGAAATCAGTTTTGCCGCTTAGGTGGTTTTCTGATGATACCCCAATCCTCGCCGCCGTTTTGCTGGGCTTTGCTTGGGCCTGGAGCG
>VFSW01009648.1_pt1 | contig 13756 bp, 10 predicted proteins | sample 5358111 | NCBI WGS metagenome assembly VFSW01 (sample SAMN11554181, study PRJNA540505) | mine drainage metagenome | isolation source: sediment from site ElyBrook_90M | place: USA: Ely Copper Mine, Vershire, VT | collected 2017 | reverse complement strand
GCCCAGGGTTGCATCACCCGTATCCAGCAAGTGTCTCTCCGTACACCGTCCGTCCGTCGATCCCAATGGAACCGCACCCGTATTCTTCCGTGTTCGTCGGTATGAATGTCTTCTCCCGGCGGACCGATCACCGTCGCCGTCTGGACGCCCGCCACCGTGGGCCGTGGCGTGACCCTCTGTGGGCGCCATGTCACCCCTGCAGAGACGCACCGCAAGCGATTGACGTAGTCCACGCCATCCATCCCGTGGTGTGCCGTGACATCGTGCTGTGCGCCGACCACCAGGTACCTTTCGTCCCAGTCTGGGTGCCCTGGCGCGGACAGCGCAAAGACACCGCCCGGGTGCGCGCCCACCATCGCCGTCTCCGCGAGAAATACCCTGGCCTCGGCCCGCACGGCATCGGCGCGTAGGTCCGCTTGGCGTTGCACGTCCGAGCTTCGGTACGCCGGCGCCGCATAGTCGTAGACAACCCCCTCGGCCCGGGTGTGACGCACCGCGGTGCCCCGCGGGAGTGAACCGTCGCTCCGGGCGCTGTGTCCGATGTTGTCGAGGGCGGGGCGGGTAAAGTCATGGTCGTCGACGATGGCACTGGCGCTATGTACCTCGCGCGCGGGGACAAAGCGCCGTACGGATTCCACGGGTGCCGTTGCGTAGCCTTCGCCCACGAGGGGAACGGTCGCACCGCCAAGCGTCCCGAAAGAAAGGTGTGCTTCGGGGTGGTCGGTGAGCACCAGGGTCTCTCGCTCGCCGTCGCTGGCTGTGTGCCAGGCCACGCCTTCGGCTTCGAGCAACCGCTGGACAAAGTCCAGGTCGGTCTCGTCGTGCTGCACACATCGCTCCCGTGGTGGAAAGACACCGCGGAGTCGACGCACGATCCTGCCATCGTAGAGACCCGCGTCACGGAGCACGGCTTCGACCACGTCGATCGCCGTGAGTCCCTCAAACACCCGGGTGTCCCGCCGCTGCGAGAGCACCCAGAGCGTGGGAACAAGCCAGACGCGCCCGTGGCGGGAGCCCTCGGCCATGCCAAGGTCCTCGGCCCGGCGGACGCATCCGTGGATCTTTCGGCACACCTCGCCGCGGTGCAACACCAGCGTCGCATCGCGCCCGAGGATCTCCAGTGGGTCGGCGTCGGGGTCGGGGGTGGCGAGGTCGATCACGCTCGTCCCGAGAATGGACAGTCCCTCGGAAACGCTCGCTCGGGTGACCCGCCAACAGAGAGGGTCCAAGGGGCCTCCCGTGATGGTGAACGCGACGGTCACGGGGGCGATCACGGGTGGCTCGCGATCGTGGGCGCCCGGTCGAAGATCACCCGGTCGAGGATTTGCACGCCGCGGGTGAACACGAATTCAACGCGGGTGCCGGGCACCGTGAGGCGAAACGCGAACGCATCGGATCCCCGACGATCGGTGTCGGTCCCTGTGCAAACCAACGTCGCGCCCAACGCCGATTCAAATTCATTCAGATGGAGCATCACGCCATCGCGCACGTCCAGCACCATGAACGATCGCATGGTTGTGCCTGATTGCACGGCCACACGGAGGTCCACGGTCGAAAAGGGTCCCGTGGCAAACACGCCGTCAAACATTCGGGCCCGCGGGTTGGAATCGGGGCTAAGCGCCGGCAGCGTGCCCAGGACCTTGGCGATCACCTCGGGGCCGTGGGTCGGCGCGTCGATCAGCGCGCGAAGGATGCAAACAGCGTCTTGTACGTCATTCATGGGGGTGCTCCTGGGTCATCGTGTGAAGATTCGCTGGTGGATGGATCCACTGAAGGGATGTCGTTGCCTGAGGTCCTTGGGTTGCCATCAAAATTCTTGGGCGCGTCGATGGGGTGCTCGATGACGGTGACCTTCTGCCCAAAGCCCCCGAGGTCATCCCGCACGAGGCTGTTGAAAATTACCGCATGGTCTTCGTCCAACTGCCTTGCCGCAGCCAGTGCGTCGGGATCGTCCGTCGTAAGCTCCCCGGGGTCTGGGTACTCCGAGTGGCCCACCTCGTGCGCCAGGGCACCCAGGATTTCGGCGTCGTTTGACGCGTCAGCCACGACGACAATGGTCCGGTCGCGGCGTCTGCACTCGGAGTGCTGTACGCCATCCGGCTGCACGAGATGTATGCGCCAGAGGTTGCACATGAGCATGTCGAGCGCTCGGGCCAGCCGTGGGGAGCGCCTGGCTTGTTCCCACAGCCGATCGCCGAGGCCGAAGTCCGGATCGTACGGGTTGCGCTCGGTGTCCCCAAGACCCACCCCCGCAACGGGCGGCAGGGATTCTTCTGCGATGTCGTCTTCGACCGCAGGCTCCACCGGCCCGTCGGCCGAAGGACCCTCTGGGCACATCAGTCCGCGAAGATCCACCCGTCGCAGCGGGTTGGACGTATAGGCATAGAGGTTGAGCCCACCGCGCAACCCAAGGGGGTCGGGTTGGAGGTACCGCCCGAGGCGCGGGCAGTACGTACGAAAGCGGTTGTCGTGCAGCCCCGTTGCCGCGTCGTAGTAATGCCCCGGAAACCTCAGCGGCTGGTCAAAGTCCACACCCACGTCGACGTGTGCGCAGCCATAGGGGTCGAGCCGTGCCCGCCACACCACTGCCCCGCTGTCGTCCCGCACCATCGTGGGTGCGCCGCGGTGGTCCGCATGGAGGTAGTACCGCCGACCGTCCCGGGGATCTGCCTCCGGGTTGTCGTAGGCCACCACCAGCAAGGGCGTGAGCGCGCCTTCGTCGGCGTACACAAGCACCCGAAGGACACCCGCGATGAGCTCTGCCGCGAGCCTGTCGCCGTCCCACCAGAAGGTACTCACCGTGCCGTTGACCACCCGACGCACGCGCCGCCCGAGGACGTCGTACGCCGCCGTCCAGCAGACGCCTGGTCGCGTGGCCTCGACCAACTGGTCCCGAGCGTCGTAGCCGTAGCGCCAGGTGCCTCCTGCTTCTTCCCGCGCGCAGAGTCTTCCGCGGGCGTCGTAGGCCAGCCACGCTCCGGCGCCTGCGCGGAGTCTGTTGCCCGCGCCCGCCTCGGTCACCCCCAGCGACGGCGCTGCCACGAGGTTGCTCGCGGCGTCATACCCGTAGGTGGTGTGCGTCCCGTCGGGGAGGGTCTCGCTTGCGAGGCGGTGGGCTGCATCGTGGGTGTACGCCGTCACGCCCACCGCGGAATCCGTCACCGCCGCGAGGTTTCCCTCGGGCGTCCAAGCGTAGCTCCGTCGATGCACCCGATCCGGGCGCTCCCTCGGAAACACCAGCTTCTCTTGACAGCGTCCGCGGTCATCCCATGTCGACCGCTCTGTCCACCCGCACGCGAGTTCGCGCACCACCACACCCACCACGGGCTGGCTCACGCGATGCGTCGTGCCCGTCGGGTCGACCACCACGCTTGTTCCGTCCTGCATGCGTTCGTACCGGGTGACGAACCTCCCCAGCACCCAGGTCTCGGCCACGCCCGCTTCGCCCCAGCGACTCCGCACGCCCACGCCGTCCCGCTCATCCAACACCGTTCGCCCCGCGGCGTCGTAGGCCATCGCTTGTTCGCCGACGGACGACACCGCGCCCAGCAATCGCCCTCGGGTATCATGCCGCATCCGCTGTACGTCCCCCGACCCGAGCCTCCGCTCGGTCCTGCACCCCCGCGCGTCGTACCCGTAGGCAAGTCGTTGAATGCCCTCGCGGTCCACCCTCGCCGTGAGTGCGCCACCCGTATCTCTCACGAGACGCTCGCGTACGACGCCATCTCGCACCGTCGTGACAAGCGCGCCGCGGAGGTCGTAGGCGTACCCATGGCGGTTGCCCCGCGGGTCGATCACTTCGGTCAGCCGTTCTTCGGCATCGCGGGCGTAGGTCGTAACGTTGCCAAGGGGGTCCGTGGTCGACACCCTGTGGTTGGCGCCGGCGTACGTGTGTCGCCAGGTCGATCCCTCCAGGTCGGTGTACCGCACGACGTTTCCGCCGGGGTCGTAGCGCCACGTACGCACGCGCCCGTCCCGCAGTTCCCTTACCCGCAGCCCCGCGTCGTCCCGCTCGATCCTCGTCCGCGGAGGCGGCAAGACCACGCGCCATCCGTGCTCCCACCCCGCCGCGTGCCGCGGAAGACCCGCACCGTTGCCTCCACGCTCTCCCGCAGGGCTCACACGTTCAGCAACACCCCCCGCCGTGTCGTACCGAATCCAGGTCACGCACCCCCGCGCGTCGATCTCCTGCGTGATCTTTCCCGTCTCGTCCCGGACGTACTTCTGCACCCCGCCGTAGGGGTCTTGCACTTCGGCCAGCTCACCTTCTGAGCCGCGGCGGTAGATCCACCGCCCACCGTCACCCAGGGTGACTTCTGTGTGTTCGCCTTGGTACCGCAGCCGAACCGCGCGCAGGCCCCCTTCCCCGGTCGCGGAGATACAGCGGTTGGCAGCGTCGTAACGCCACGTCCACGCCATGCCCGTACGCTCGACCCGTCGGGCGAGAAGCCCCTGGGCCACCCATTCGAAGCGCATCGTCGCGCCGTAGCGATCCGTGAGCTCCGCGAGATTGCCGTCACGGTCATAGCGGTACCGCACGAGGCTCCGTTGGCCGTCCCGCAGCGCGGTGATCCTCCCGTGGGTGTCCCGATCGAGATCCACCCGACGGCCCGTCCACCCCGTCACCCGTGCGAGAACTCCGTCCCGGTACGTCAGTGTGAGGGTGTCGTCGCCCAGCGTTCGGCGCACGGGGTGACCGACGTCCCCCGCTTGGTCCACCTCAAACACCCACGCGCCCTCGGAGGGGTGGGTGAGCCCGTAGGTGCGGGCCGTGTGCCGTACCAGGGACCACCCGCCGCGTCCCACGCACGCTCCGTCGTGTTCCAACGGCGGAAAGCGGGTGATGTCACCCGAGGGCGCCCGGTGGCTCCATCCATCGAGGTCTGCAGTGAGGGAATGGTCGAGACCGTGGGTATGTCCCCACCCCAGCCCCCGATCAACGTCTCGATCGGCTGAGTTGTAGTACCGATGCCACCGAAGACCCACATCGGCGTCGCTGCGAGCGTCCAGCGATCGCTCGACGACGGCGCCCCGGAGGACATCCACCGGGTCGCCCACAAGCCACGGAGCGTCGATGTTCGAGCACTCGCCCATGCCAGATTCCTTGCCCCGGCGGTGCACTTCGCCGCCGTGCAGGGGTCATCGTGGGGAGGGGGAGATAGGTTGCGTGGATTGTGTGAGATTTCTTGAAGCGCCGTGGAAGGCGGTTGGCCAAGGGGTCGGCGGTGCGGCGGCGGCATGGGGCGTGGGGCGTGGAGCGAAAAAGGCCGCCACTTGCCTGCGATGTCTTTACGCTGGGGTGCGCAAACCTCGTGATCGGTGAGAAGCAGGTCAAGAAAATGTGGGCGATTGCGCTACCGACGCGCGTCTCGCAGGGCTATGGTCGCCATGGACCGGGAATCCGATGCGGCTGACGCGACGGGTGTGCGAGAACTTCCGGTGCTTCGAGAAGCTGGCAATGGATCTGCACCCAGAGTTCACGCTGCTCGTCGGGGCCAACGGGTCGGAGAAGAGCGCCGTGCTCAATGCGATCGTCGGGGCGCTGTGTGCATAGCCGAATTGCATCCTCGACAAGCAGTATCATCTTGACGACGACGATGTCCGCAGCACCCTGCACTCATCAGCAGGTCTCGCGAATCGGGAACTAAATTTTCCTGTCCGCGTGTGTGTGGAGGGAAAGATCGCGTCAGGGTCGGGCACTCTCGTACAGACGCGGGACACTCGCAGAGGTCCATGGTCTACCACCGTCGAATGGCCCGGCGTGCCAACCCTCTTGGATTCCAGCCGGAGAGTCGCTGCCGACGAACAGGCAAGCCTTCCACTGGTTGCGTACTACAGCACGCAGAGGCTCTGGTCGGACCCGCCAAAACTCGCCGAAAGTAGTGATGCACCGACCTCCATCTTCGCAGGCTACGAGGGATGCCTGGACACAACACCGTCAGGCCGCCACTTCGAGAACTGGATGCGCTGGCGCACCGAGGTGCACTTGCAGCAACTCGGGATGGTGTTTGCACCCAACGGCGATCCGGCGAGCGTTCAGTCCCCTCACCTTGATGCCATCACCCACGCCGTCGTGCGGAGCGTGGAGGGCGCGCGGGCCTTCCGTTACGACATTGCCACGCGCGCGTTGGTCTTTACGATGGACGACGGACGCGAACTGCCCTTCCATCTGCTTTCCGACGGCTACCGCAATGCCATTGCCATGGTCGCCGACATCGCATGGCGCGCCGTCGTGCTCAATCCCCACTTCGCGGAGCGTGCGCCCGAACAGGTCGAAGGTGTCGTGCTGATCGACGAGATCGATCTGCACCTGCACCCGAAATGGCAGCGCACGATCATCGCAACGCTGCGAAAGATTTTTCCCAAGGTACAGTCTGTCGAGGGGTTGCAGCGAGATGTGACCAAGGGTCAGGCCGAGAACCCCGCCTGCGTCACGGTCGATGCTTCGTGATTGCCGAGACACGCAGCCGTCGCGCGATCAGAGCGTCTGTCTCGCGTTGCACGGCGTGCTCGCCCGCCGCGCGTGTGGTGCGTGCGCGATCGAGCGCTCGGTCGGCTGAAGCGTACAGTTCCTTGAATCGCGCACGGAGCTCGGATTCCAAGCGTCGTCGGCTCTCTAGAACGCGATCGTTGAAGTCGTTTTCGATGCGCGTCGCGTTTGTCATGAGGAGCCGCTCAAGGTAATCCCCCACGCTTTGATCCATCGCCCGGAGCATCGCGTCCCGCGATCGAAATAAGTCCACAAACCACGTCCCGGGCGTTCCCGCCGTCAGGCTCCACAACTCGGTGTAGTACAAGCGGCTCTTCACCCTGAAGCCAATCTCAGGCTCGATGGCGGTCGCGAGGTTTGCGAGCCCAGGATCGCCAGAAGCCACGAGCCGTGCAAGAAACTGATTCGCCAGCTCCACGAATCGCCGGGCGGCCTGTTGGTACAAAGCCTCCGCATGGGGTTGTTCCGCGGCGCACCATGTGTCGAGGTGTCGGCGCGCGATCTCTTGCGCGAGAGTCACCCCGTGGCTTCGCAGCGATGCACCGCGTCCCTCGCACGCTCGAAAGCCCTCGGAGACTTCGCGTCGCGCATCGCCCACCGTCCGCTGCAGAAACACCGCCGTGCGCTGTTCAAACCGTTTTCGCAGCCGGTCTTGTTCCGCCGTGAGCAGGTAGCCAAGATCCCCCATGGATTGTTCCGCGTCCGCGGCGCAGCGGCGAAGCTCTTCGACGCGCCGTTCCGACTCCGCGACAGGCCGTTGGAGCGCCTCGATCGCTTCGTCCATCGCGTGCCCCAACCGCGCGGCAAGCGACTCACACCCACGCACCTCTGCCGACGCCACAAGCACACCCCCAGCGTCCGTCGCCAGGCGTGCGAGCGTGTCGTACAGCAACCCTCCGTCTCGTCGTTCTCCCTTGCCCGCCAGCATCTCCGTCGCACTCACTTCGAGAATCCGTCCAACACCATGGCCAAGGCGCTCGGTGAGAACCCGCTCGGTAAAAATCTTTGCCTCCTGGCGCTCCGCATCCGAGACACGGTCAGCTTTGTTGAAAACAACGACGATCTCACGGACGTGCCGGGAGACTTCTTCGACGAGCGCGAGTTCGTCTTCCGTCATCGGCGGATCCGCGCCGAGCACCACGAGCGCGGCGTCGATGTGCGGAACAAATGCCCGCGTTGCTTCTGTTCCAGCGGTGAACACCGATCCGAGCCCGGGCGTGTCCACAAGGCACATCCCAGACGCAAGCAACGGGCTCGGCACAAAGACTTCGACCCCGGTCACCCCCTTGGTGTTCTCATGGTTTGCTTCTTCGGACACGTACGCAGCCAGTTCGCCGACTGCGATCTCGCGCCACGCCCCGTCTGCAAGCCGGATGCGTGCTGCGTGCGTGGAACCCTGACGGAGCACGGTCACCACGGACGTCACAGGCACGACGCCTGTAGGCAAAATCTTGTCGCCCACCAACGCGTTGACAAGCGTAGACTTTCCACGCTTGAACTGCCCCACCACGGCGACGTAGAACCGCCCCTGGGCCACGCGTTCGGCGAGCGCTGCAGCCTCGTCGGCGAGCCCTATCGCATCGCACTCCCGCGCAAGCGCTTCGATCGCCTCAAGCGCCGAGCCCGGAGGCCGCACCGGCCCGTGATGGTCGGAGCTCGGCACGACGGGCATGACGCTACAGACACCGAACAATCGCTCCATCGCCGCTCCTCGTACCGAGAGACGCCGTGCGTGTTCAGTCGTCAAACGCCCACGGCGCATGCCTTGCCGTAGGAGTCATCGGCCACGTCGAGTGCGCTCGCCGCAGCGGTTTCAGCGGACTCCACCGCCATCCCGTACCGCCCGAGCGTCACACGATTCGTCTCGGCTGTCGATCTCCCCCAACCTCCCCGACTATACACTTTCCAAAATCCGTCGAATTCCAGTTTTCAAATCTCTTCCGCGTCATTGCATTGGTGTAGCGGAGATTACGCAAGCGTAGAAACCATCACGCGAGTACTCCAGTCATCGCGCAAGCATAGAAACCATCACGCGAGTATTCCAGCCATCGCGCAAGCGTACAAACCATCCCGCAAGCGCCCAATCGATCACGCAAGTGTGGGCACCATCGCGGGCGTGCACGAACCATCACGCTGACGCCGTAGGCTGGACGCCATCGGGAACCATGGAACGCACGCGTACAGCGGTTTGTGCGAGGGGTGCCGACAGAATCCAATGGGTCGACGTTTTCTATTGGAAACCTTGGCCGATCTCGGGGTATTCAATTTTCGAGATCCGCGAGGGTGTGCGCGGCGCTGGATGTTCTGGCTTTGTGACGCCCGAGTGAGGTCCGTGCTCGCCACCGCACCCGATCGGGTGTGCGTGCGGCTTGTTGAAGGGAGTACCCCCATGACCACGCACAAGGCATCGAACACTGCGGCTGGAACAGCACCGCAGACACCACCCACCGAGTCCGTTGCCGCACCGCCGACCGCGCCCGTCACGGGAGCTACCCACAACGCCATCGTCGATGCCACGAAGGCCGCGCGGATCAAGGTCCGCGAGGCAATCCAGATAGTCTTGGCCCTGATCGGCACCCCGGCGACGGGTGTTGTCAAGCACCGCACGAACGCAAACGCACGGCGGAAGCAGGCCGTTCCGTTGCTTTCGGAGATGCTCAGGGTAGACCCCACGCTGTGCGCCAAGGTGACCCCGGACGACCTGGATGCTGCAATGGCTGCGGGGCAGGCGTTGGATTTTTTTACCGCGGATCTCAAGCTGGCACGCACCACCATCGCGGCCGCGGCAAAGTCCGAGTACAACGAAGGATGGTGGGGGGCCTCCATGGTGTACAGCACCGCGGAGACCGAAGCCGCGGGAAGCGACACGGTGAGCGAGAGCCTTGCCGAGGTGCGGGCCATCCTCGCGAATGGGCCGCGCAGCAAGACAAGCCCTGTGGTGGTCGCCAAGGCTGAAAACAACGCGAACGTCATTGCAGAACGTGCCCGCAAGGCCGCTGCGACGGCCGCGAAGAAGCAACGGTCGGCCGAGCGAACGGCGCAGGCCCACGCCGACGCCCACCCGGATGTCACCATCGTCCCCGCGACCAATCCCACGGGCACAACGGGAAACAACAACGGAAAGTAAGGTCTCCGCGGATCCGTACGCGGCGTCGGACCATTGCAAGGCCCCGTGGGGTGTCTACCGCCCCACGCAGCGGGCCGTTCGTGCGAGAAAAGTCAGCAAAGCGGTTTGCATCGACGGTGACACGGCGTGACCGACGGTGGGTTCTGTCGTGAGGTTGGCCGTCAGCCCGGCCTCCCGCAGCCACACCATCGTCCTTCGGGCTTCGTCCACGGGAACCCGTTGGTCTGCCTCGCCGTGAAAGCCCTGCACCTCGGGCAAGAGCCCGCCGAGGGCGCGGGGCAACGGCCGTAGACTTTCTGGGAGCATTCCACTCAGGGGAGCCGCCGCGCGCACCACGGACGGGGAGCGTACGGCGAGGGCGTACGCGATCATGCCACCTTGCGAAAAGCCGGACACCACGGGCAGCCCGCAGGTGGGTCGTGCCTGGGTAAGTGCGGCCATGGCCAGGGTCACGGCGTCTGCCGACGCACGAATCCCCGCCGCGCGGTCTCCTCCGGGGGCAAACCACGCAAAGCCCGGTCCCACCGACATCGGCCCCCGCAGCGCAATCACCCGCGCGGGAACCGCCAACGGTGTGTACAACCCAAGAATCCCCTCAGGGCTGTCGCCGTAGCCATGGAGCACCACGACCATGGGCAGGGTGTCCTCCGCGTGCGCGCCGCCGGTGAGCGCTTCGATGTAGGCGAGCCCCGCGGCCGTGTGTCCGTGGGGCTGCGTGGATGTCGGTGCAGGCGTCGGGGGTACCGTCGCCGCTGGCGCGTGCGCGTCGCGGGGGGGATTGCGTACAGGCGACGGGGCCTCCGTGCACCCGATGAGCGTCCAGGCCAGCAGCGCGCTGACGATGCATCGGAGCGTCACGGCTGGTGTTCACGCGGGTGAATCGTGGCGTGACGTACGGGGGTGGGAGGGAGCGCGCGACGGAGGGCGTCGACTTCGGTGCGTAGGGCGTCGATCTCTCGGGATTGCGACTGCACGGCGGCCACCAGCATACTGGTGTATCCGTAGAGATCTACCTGACTGTGCTCGGGATCGGCTGCAAAGCTCGCAGGCTGGTCTTCGAGAATGAATCCCAGACGACGGCGGCCGGTGAGTCCCGGGAGGGTGTACTCGTAGGTGGCCAGCCGGGTCGAACGGACTTCGTGCGCGAGGGCGTCGGCCTGGGACGGGGTGATGTACGTGATGTCACGCTTGACCGCGCGGGTCGAGATTGGACATCCACCGGGAGACGAACTCGTGACCCACACGCCGCCCGTGCACGTGCGGGCCATGTTGGATTCGCAGCCGTAGTCGCATTGCAATCCTTCGGATGCACACACCGTCCCCTGGTTGGGGATCCCCGCGGGACACCCCTGTATGGCGTTGGGCGTTCCACACGCCCAGGCGAGCGGGCCCGAGCAGTGTTCGACGGGGTAGAACACACAGTTGGTGCACCGACATGGAACACCCTCGTAAGCGCAGTACGCATCCTGCGGTGAGCACGCCTGCCCCGACGCTGCCGTGAGCGTCGCCGGGCACGTCACCGGCGGGAGGCTTGAACACGTCGTGGGTTGCAGGGTCCAGGCTCCTCCCGTGCACGTCGCGGTGGGACGACACGTCGCCCTTGGGTCGTCACCGTAGGCACATACGAGCCCGTTGCGGGTACAAGCCCCCCCCGCCGCGGGCATTGCGCTCGGACACGGTGCCGTCGTGGGCACGTCGGGGATAACGTCTGTCCCCGTGGGGGTGTCTGTCCCCATGTGGGTGTCGACGGTGGGCGCGGTGTCCGCGGTGGATCCGGCATCGGGGTTGGGGCTGGTGGTGCCACTGCCGCAGGCGGCGAGCGACGACACGACGACCAGCGCAAGCCAACGGGGGAAGGGACGCAAGGCGATTGGAACGTCCATGGCGTGGTTGTACTCCCGCTGCGGGGACATGGCGTGACCGGCCGTGAGAACAGAATTGGGTGTACGATCGGCCCGGGGCTTGCAGCGGGGTGTGTCCCAAGAGACGTTCGTTGCAGGGGGAGAGATCCTCTGGAGGGCGGGGCAGGGCCATGACGCGACACGGAATTGTACTGGGATGCGCGGTGGTGCTGGCGGCGATGTGCGGCTGCGGCGGAGCGCCGGATGCGGGCAGTGGGGGCGCGACGGACACGAGACCGACGGGGCCGACGGTGGGGCAGGTGCCGACCGTGTCCAACGTCGGGACGATGCAAGGGAGCCTCGGATCGGTGCAGTCTTTTGGGAGCGGTACGGTGCGGGTACAGGGCCAGGGTGGCGCAACCGTGCAACTCGATGCGGTCAACACCGACGCGCGGTGGTGGGTGATGAACCGCATGACCTTCACCCCGGCCTTGTCCGACCCGTCGTGGGCCGTGGGGATGAACCAGACCTTCAGCAACGGACTCACTTCGGCCAGTGGGCAGCGCATTTGGGCGATGGGGTGTTCTGGGCCGTCGATGGGGGATTATACCTTTGACGGTGAGCCCACGACGGTCGTCGTGCACATTGATCCGGGATCGACCCCGGGCAGCAAACTTTTGAGCTACGCCGCGTACTGGGGTACCCAGGCGGTCACCGGATCCTTCGAGTACAACAGCACGCCGTGAACCCTTTCAGCATCAGTTTCTTCGCACGCACACTTTTCGCCGTCCTTGCGCTCTTCGCCGCGATGGGATGCGGCGGCAATCCGCGGATCTTCCTGGACGCTGGCGGAACGACGGATCTCCCGGTCTCTGGAGACGCCACCCAGGATGGGGGATCTTCAACGCCCGATAGCCCCTGCCCCGCGGGCTATGCCGTGTGCAACGGCGCATGCGTCGACGTCACGCTCGATCCCTTTGACTGCGGATCCTGCGGCCATGTGTGTCCCACCCACGACGTATGTAACAGCGGCACGTGCGTGCCCTCGTGCAGTAGCGGCATGACGGGCTGTCCGCCGCGGCCTGGCAGCACCGATGCGTACTGCGCCGACCTCCAGACTGACATCGCCAACTGTGGTGCGTGCGACTCTGTGTGTCCCATGGGCGATACGTGCAGCCACGGTGCCTGCACTTGCGGCGCGGGCCAGGTCGTCTGCGGCGCCGCGTGCTGCACCGCCACGACACAAGCGTGCCTCGCTGGAACATGCACCACCTGCCCAGCCGGTACTTCCGCCTGCGGAACGGCCTGCGCAGACACCCAGACCGACGCCGCCCACTGCGGTTCATGCACGCACACATGCAGTGCGGGTCAGAACTGCGTCGCGGGGGTGTGCTACTGCCCCGGCGGTGGCATCGCCTGCGGCGCCAATTGCTGTGATCCTACGACCTCGGTGTGTTCGACCGCCCACACATGCACCCGATGTTTTCTCGGGATGCTTGCGTGCACCATATCGTGCGTCAACCCAATGGGTGACAGGGCCAACTGCGGCGCGTGTGGCAACGCATGTTCTACGACAACCGTGTGCACCGCGGGCGTGTGTACGCCCTGTCCCGCGGGTCAGTCCGGCTGTGACGCTTCGTGTGTCGACTTCCAGACCGACAGTTCCAACTGCGGCGGGTGCGGTGTCCTCTGTCCCCGAGGGCAGGCTTGCACAGCCGGGGCGTGCCAGTGCGTGGGCACGGCGCACACCCTGACCTGCGGCGCGGCCTGCTGTGACCCGTCGACCGAAGTCTGTTCTTCCGGCAGGTGCACCCCGTGCTTTCTCGGAATGCTGGCGTGTACGTCGGCTTGCATCGACCCGATGGGCGACTCGCTCAACTGCGGTGCCTGCGGGCACGTTTGCACCAACGGGACAATCTGCAGCGGCGGGGCGTGTGTGTGCCCACCGGGCGCGCCCGTGTGCGCGGGATTGTGCACGGACGTCACGGCAGACCCTGCCAACTGCGGCGCCTGCGGTCATGCGTGCACGGCCCCGACACCGTACTGCAACGCGGGCGTGTGTGGGGCCGAGGTTCCCAGTGGAGACGTGACGTTTACGGCGCCCGGGGTGACATCGTGGACGGTGCCCGCGGGGGTCACCGCGGTGAGTGTCGTCGTCGTGGGCGGTGGCGGATCGGGCGTTGCGGGCACCTCCAACAGCGGCGGGGGCGGCGGCGGTGCGCTGTGCTACCAAAACGGAATCCCCGTTACCCCCGGGGGGAGGTTCACCGTGATCGTCGGCGCGGGGGGACAGGACGG
>VFSW01009647.1_pt1 | contig 13756 bp, 16 predicted proteins | sample 5358111 | NCBI WGS metagenome assembly VFSW01 (sample SAMN11554181, study PRJNA540505) | mine drainage metagenome | isolation source: sediment from site ElyBrook_90M | place: USA: Ely Copper Mine, Vershire, VT | collected 2017 | reverse complement strand
AGCCAGTCGACGATGACCGCGATGTGCACGCCGTCGCGTGCGCGTCCGACCAGCGCATCGCGAAAGGCAACGCCGATGGCGTCGTCGCGGACGATGTAATTTTCCAGCAGCACGCGCCGCGTCGCGCCGCGAATCGCGCCGAGCCAGGCGGCAAAATGCGCCTCGCCGTCGATCAGCAGTTCCGCGGCGTTGCCGCCGATCAAGGGCGCGCCGGCAGCCCGGCTCAGCAGTCGCTCGGCGAATTCGCGGTACACCGAGCCACGGACTTGCGGCGCTGCAGGCATGCGCGCAGTTTAGCGCGTGGGCATGAGCGGCGACGAGGCCACCGGTTCACTCAGCCCTTGCGCCCCTTCAGCGGCGGCGCACGCAGAACTGGTCGTGCAACGTCTTGATGATCGCGGCGGTCTCGTCGCTGGCAAGAGCGTAGTGCACCGACTGGCCGCGGCGCCGCGTCGAGACGAGCTTATGCTCGCGCAGCATCGCAAGGTGCTGGGAGACCGCTGATTGACTCAGGCCGACGTGCGACTGCAGTGCACCGACCGATTGTTCGCCTTCGGCGAGCTTGCAGACGATCATCAGCCGCGCCTCGTTGGCGATCGCCTTGAGCACGACGCAGACGCGCGAGGCGCGCGAGTGCAACGCGGCGAGTTCATGCGGGCGCAGCGAGGTCGTGACCGGCGTCGCGGCCGGGGCGGCGCGAGTCATGCGCCGCAGCCTGCGAAACCGACTTCCTTGCCGTCGCCGACTTCCTGGAACCAGGTGTGACTCTGCATGTCGTAGAGCGATTCGTCCTGCAGCTTGCAACCGCGCACCGTGGGCATGGATCGATTCCCTCTTCAAAAAAGCGCTCAACGCGCATCGGTTCGCGATGGACGCGATGCGCAGCAAAATTCCCCGAGCCCCTTGGATTGGAGCTTGCCACTCACGAACGGCACAAATCATTCGCGATCAGCGCCTCAAGCCGCGGTCCCTGCGCGGCCTCCGTATGGTTTGGCGGTGATATTAGCAGGTTGTAATGATGGGCGAGTTCGCGGCAGGACCCATGGCAGGTACTTGCGACCCGGATCTCATGGACGTGGCGCGCTTGCCGTTGACGCGTCAGCCGGTGAGGCGCCCGGCCTGATAGTCGCGAATCGCCGTCTCGATCTGCTCGCGCGTGTTCATCACGAACGGGCCGTGCTGGACGATCGGCTCGCCGATCGGCTTTGCGGCCAACAGCAACAGGCGCGCCCCGGCGGGTCCGGCTTCGAGGCGCACCGCTTCGCCGCGGGTGTCGAGGATGCCCGCGCCCTGCAGCGGCAGATCTTGCCGGCCCTGCGCCGCGTGCACCGCGGCGCCGCCCTCGTAGACATAAACGAGGGCGCTGTAGCCGCTCGTGATCGGCTGTGTGAACTCGGCGCCTGCCGGCAGGCTGAGGTCGAGGTACAGAGGATCCGTCGACAGCTTCGCGGCGGCGCCATTGATCGGTCCGTCGATCCGCCGCTCGCCGATCGTGACGGTGCCGGCGATCACCTTGATCCGGCCGCCGCCCGGCAAGGCGGCCACCGGGATCTGCTCGGGCGGGATGTCGCGATAACTCGCCGGCTTCATCTTTTCGGCCGCCGGCAGGTTGATCCACAACTGAAAGCCGCGCATGCGGCCCTGGTCCTGTTGCGGCATCTCGGAGTGGATCACACCGCGCGCCGCACTCATCCACTGCACACCGCCGGGGCCGAGATCGCCGACGTTGCCGAGATGATCGCGGTGCTGCATGCGACCGTCGATCATGTAGGTCACGGTCTCGAAGCCGCGATGCGGATGCGGCGGGAACCCGGCGATGTAGTCGTCGGGATTTTCGGTACCGAACTCATCGAGCATCAGGAACGGATCCAGGCGCTGGTACTGCGCGCTGCCGAGGCTGCGGCGCAGTTTGACGCCGGCGCCGTCGGAGGCGGCAATCGAGGCGATCACGCGAGCGAGGCCGCGGGTCGGGGAGGTCGTCGGGGTCGTATTCATGGGTGGATCTCCTGAGGTGCGAGCCTATTGGATAATTTATTAATTGAATAATAAAGACCCTAATTTCGAGTATAAATATCTAAAATTGCTGATCATATGTGTGAGCAGGCAAAGCCACCCCGCATTTCCCTGGAGCAATGGCGGGCGCTGATCGCGGTCGTCGACGCCGGCGATGCGGATCGAGTTGTTCGAGTCCGTGCTCGGCGGCACCGAGGATGCGCTGACGCAGCGCCAGGCCGATTTGGTGATCGGTGCGATCGTGCCGCCGGGCTTCGCCGGCGAGCCGCTGATGCGATTGCGCTTCGTCGCGGTCGCCGCACCCGCACATCCGCTGCACGCGCTCACGCGCCCGCTCACCTATCAGGATCTGCGCCGACATCGGCAGCTGGTGATTCGCGACTCCGGCCGGCTCGCCGAGATCCTGCGCCGCGCCGCGGCGCTCAGCTCTGCGCGAACAGCAGCTTGCTGACCGTTTCCTTGTCGATCGGTTCATCGAACAGCGTGCGTACGAGCAGGTCGCTGCCGAGCAGCTGCGGGGCAAACAACATGTCGGGCTGCACCCGACGGATTTTCGCCAGATGCCGCACGTCGTTGACGCCGGCGATGGTCTTCACGCCCGGCGCGAATTCCTTCACGGCGAGCACCGCAAAGGCGTTCTCCGCGTCGTCGTCGCGCAGCATCATCACCGCGCGCGCCTGCTGCACGCCGGCCTGCTCGAGGACCTCGTTGCGGCTCGCATCGCCGGTGATCAGGTCGGCCTCGGGCGGGTAGGGCGAGGGCTTGCCCGGCGGCTCGATCACGGTGACCGCGACGCCGTGCGCCTGCAGATCCTTCCACAGGGTGTAGGCGAGGCTCGATGAGCCGATGATCACGAAATGTCCCTTGCGTGTTTTCCGTTGCATGCGTCCCTCGAGTGCGCGTCTGATGCTGCCGCCGAGCAGGGGTGCCAGGACGATCGACAGCGTGGTTGCGAACACCGTGATGCCGAGAACGATCATCGAGACGGTGAACATCCGCGCTTCGACCGTACGCGGCAGGATGTCGCCGTAGCCGACCGTCGACATGGTCTCGATCGTGTAATAGAAGGCGGTCGGCAGGTCCCGGATCGCCGGCGCATAGCCCGCGCCGAGCCACAGGGTGCCGAGCACGCCGTACAGCAGCAGCGCGCCGATGCTCAGCAGCGCGAACAGCGAGCTGGCGGCAAGGTTGCTGCGGTCGAAGCGGCCGGCGTAGTAGATCAGCACGGCGAGGAGCGCGAGCGCGCTCCAGAAAACCGGGTCGGATGCGCGCGAGAACCACCAGGAAAGCCCGGCGACCAAGACGCCGAGCAACAGCGTGATCACCCAGGCAACCCGCGCGCGCAACAGCAGCCCGACCGCCATCACGACGAGACCCATGCCGATGAGCATGCGTGGCAGGGCCGCCAGATCGCTCAGGCGCTGGATCGAGGCGCCATCGTACCCGGACAAGTCGTGCAGCGCCGCGAGCAGCAGCGGGAATCTCGGCCGCATCTGCAGCGTTCCACAGAGCACCGCGAGCAGCGCGGCGAGCAGCTGTGGACCGCGCTCCAGCCAGACCGGACGGCCATGACGCCGTACGGCGGCGAAGGCTTCTCGCAGGGTCATCGCGCCGGCTTCAGCGCATCGCTCAGCACCGCATCGCCGACATCGATGCCGAGGTGCCGGCAGTCTCCGCCCCGCATTTCGATGACCGCGCGGGTGCCCGAGGGTGCATAGATCAGGTCGAGGGAAAGCGGTTTAGTGCGCCGCGCGATCTCGGTGATCCGGCCATGTCGGTCGACGAACAGCATGTCGAGCGGCAGGTAGGTGTTCTTCATCCACATCACGATCGGCCCATGACCGGTGAATGGAAACAGCATGGCCTGGTGATCCGCGAGGTGGCGTACGAACATCAAGCCTTGCTCGGAGCGCTCGGGCGTGTTGGCGACCCAGATCTTGAAGTTGAGCACGCTGCCCGCCGTGGTACGCACCGACATCAGGCCCCGAGGGAAGCTCGCGAGCAGTTTGCGGCGCATCTGCTGAGCCTGCGTCGTGCGGGTGGCCGCGCCGACCACCAGGACGAGGCTCGCGGCGATGAGCAGCGCGGCCGCGAGGCGCCTGCGGGCTGCGCGTTCAGCGCTTCGCATAGCTCACCGGAGCGGCGAAATCGAACCGGCTGACGAGCAGGTGCCCGGCGCCTCGCACGGCGCGGGCCGGTTCCGTGCAGAATCCACGCGCTTCGAGCCGGTAGGTGTGTGCGGCGGGCAGGCGTCGCTGCGACAGCGAGTCGAGCGTGCAGCGCCGATCGCCGAGCGTGCCGTAGATGCGGCCGTCGCTTTCATCGATGACGGTCAGGTTCACGCGTCCCTCGCGCAGCGGGCGGCCTTCGCGCACGCCCGTCAGACCGAACAGGAACAGCAAGCGCGGCCCTCGGCCGCTCACGCGGCGGAAGCTCACGCGTACCCCGGCCGGGTCGCGCTGCGGCTCGCCGGCGCACCAAGTGCCGCGGTTCGGCCAGTCGATGTCGGCGTGCAGCGCACCGCCGATCCGTGCGCGCAGGTAGCCGCCGCCGTTTGCCAGGCAGGAGGTCGCGACACCGCTGGCCGGGCGAGGCGGTCCGACCGGCTGCGCGAGCGTTGCGTGCGCGAGCGTCGCGGCGATCAGCAGCGCCGCGCCGCGGGGGCCGGGCCGTACGGATCCGGCGACAGGTACGCCGTGGTAATTTCTCGGTATCATCCGCCTTTGTGAACCCCGTCATCGCGACCGTGCCCGGGTCGATTGTGCCACGCCGGCGCCGTTCGGTGTGTGCCGTGGCTGCGTGCGCGCTCGGGGCGCTGCTGACGAGCGCCTGCGCGGTGTTCACTCCCCGATTCGAAAGACCCGACCTGGCGGTCGTCCGCATCGAAATGCGCAGTGGCAACCTCTTTCAACAGAATTTCCTCGTCACGCTGCGGATCCACAACCCGAACAGCCGGCCGTTGCCGGTCGAGCGCGTCCGGGCGCACCTGCTGTTCGCCGGCGTTGAGCTCGCGAGCGGCGTGACGATGCGCCCGTTCATCGTGCCGGCGCGGGGCGATACGAGTTTCGACATGATGATCTCGGCGAACCTTGCCGCCGGCTTCACCCAGTTCGCGCAGCGCCTGGGCGCGCATCGCGACTCGATTCCCTATGAGCTGGACGGGGCCGTGCGCCTCGATCTGCCACTGTTCCGTTCTCTGCGTTTTCATGACCACGGCGAGTTGCCGCTGCGCACCACCCCCTGATCGCGTTGCAACAAAACGGCCCGTGACCGGGTCCGATAGGCGCCGCTCTGGTAAGATGGCCTGCGGCGGCCGCTCGGATCCCGATCGTCATGGCATTGACCCCCTACCAACAACTGGAACAAGAGTTTCGTCGCCTGCATGCGTTTCACGGTGCGCTGTCCCTTCTGCGCTGGGATGCGGCCGTGATGATGCCGCGCGGCAGCGCCGACGTTCGCGGCGAGCAGCTCGCGGCACTCGAGACCGAGCATCATGCCTTGCTGACGACGCCGAGGATCGCGCGGCTTTTGGAGCGCGCCGAGGCGGGCGCGGCGCAGCTCGATGATTGGCCGCTCGCGAATCTGCGCGAAATGCGCCGACAGCGCGATCACGCCATCGCGACACCGCCGTCGTTGATCGCCCGCCTGGCGAGGACCAGCGCGCGCGCCGAGGTGTACTGGGTCGAGGCGCGCAAGGCGAATGACTTCAAGGTGTTCGCGCCGCACCTCGAGGAACTCGTGCACCTCGTGCGCGACAAGGCGGCGTTGCTCGGCCAGGCGCGCGGGCTGGCTCCCTACGACGCGCTGGTCGACGTGTATACGCCGGGGATATCGACCGCGGACATCGATGCGATTTTCAAGTCCCTGTCGCACAAGCTGCCGGGCTTGATCCACCAGGTGATCGAACTGCAGGCGGTGCGACCGCCGTCGCCGATCGTCGGTAAATTCAGCATCTCACGCCAGCGCCAGCTGGCCGTCGAGGTGCTCAAGTCGCTTGGATTCCCCTTCGACCGTGGCCGTTTGGACGAGAGTGAACATCCGTTCACGGAGGGCGTGCCGGGGGACATGCGCGTCACGACGCGCTTCGACGCCGCCGACCCGTTCACCGGCCTGCTCGGCGCGGTCCACGAAACCGGCCATGCGATGTACGACCTCGGCCTTCCGCAGCAATGGCGCGACCAACCGGTCGGACGCGACCGGGGGCTCGCGCTCGAGGAAAGCCAGTCGCTGTTGTTCGAGATGAACCTTTGTCGCAGCCGCCCGTTCGTGAAGTACCTCAGGCCACTGCTCGAGAAGTACCTGCAGGTCTCCACACCCGAATGGCGGGAGGAGAATCTGTACCGGCACCTGATCCACGTGCGCCGCAGTCTGATCCGGATGGATGCGGACGAACTGACCTACCCGGTGCACATCATGGTCCGTTACGAACTCGAGAAGCGGCTCCTCGACGGGTCGCTCGCGGTCGTCGACCTGCCCGAGGCGTGGAACGAGGCGCTCGACCAGCGGCTCGGGCTGCGTCCCGGCAGCGACCTCGAGGGGTGTCTGCAGGACATCCATTGGTCGGTCGGCCATTTCGGCTACTTTCCCTCGTACGCGCTCGGCGCGGTCATCGCCGGGCAGATGTACGAAGCCTTGCGCGCGGCGCGGCCCTCGCTCGACGAGGAGATCGCCGCCGGATCCTTCGCCGGCGTGCTCGAGTGGCTGCGCGATCATGTGCACGGCGTCGGTGCGCGCCTGCCGGTCAAGGATCTCATCCAAGAGGCGACCGGCAAGCCGCTGTCGGCCGCGGCCTACCTTCGGTACCTGGAAAACAAATATCTCGAGGCAGGCTGAAGCGGTGGCCTCCGAGAACTTCAAGAAACTACAGGCCCGTCTGCGCGGGCTCGCGGGCAAGGCGATCGAGGATTATCGGATGATCGCGGCCGGCGACCGGGTCATGGTCTGTCTGTCGGGCGGCAAGGATTCGTACACGATGCTCGACGTGCTGCTGAGTCTGCAGCGCAGCGCACCGCTGCATTTCGAGATCATCGCGGTCAACCTCGATCAGAAACAACCCGGATTCCCGGCTGAGGTGCTGCCGCGCTATCTCGATGAATTGGGTGTGCGCTACCACATCATCGAGCAGAACACCTACGCGGTCGTCAAACGGGTGATCCCGGAGGGCAAGACGATGTGCGGCCTGTGTTCGCGCTTGCGGCGCGGCGCGCTCTACCGGTTCGCGACGGAGAACGGCGTCACCAAGATCGCGCTTGGCCATCATCGCGACGACATCGTCGAGACGCTGTTCTTGAACATGTTCTTCGGCGGACGGCTGAAGGCGATGCCGCCGAAGCTGCTCAGCGAGGACCGGCGGCACATCGTGATCCGGCCGCTTTGTTACGTGCCCGAGCGTCTGCTCGCGCGCTACGCCGCCGCGCGTGAATTTCCGATCATCCCCTGTACGCTGTGCGGCTCGCAGCCGGATTCGCAGCGGCTCGCCGTCAAGCGTCTGTTGCAGCAATGGCAACGTGAGCATCCCGGCCGGATCGAGGCGATCTTCTCGAGCATGCGCAACGTCGCCCTTTCGCAACTTGCCGATCCGGTGGCTTTCGACTTCGACGCCCTCGACGATGCCGCGGCGGCGGCGGAGCCGCTTTTCTGAGCTGCCCTGAGCCCGTGCCGTCGGCGCCGCTGCCCGACGGTCACTGGATCGAGCCGCAGCGCTTGATGGTCGGTGAATACCCGGGCGCGGCGGTAATCGCCGAAACCCAGGCGCGCATCGATGCCTTGCTCGCCGCGGGCTTCAGCTATTTCATCGATCTGACCGAGGCGGGCGAACGGCCGCCGTACGATCATCTGCTGCCCGAGGCACGCGCCGACGACGGCCGCTATGTGATCTATGTGCGCAAGGCGATCGGCGAGCACGCGGTTCCACTCGTGCCCGGGTCGATGGAGGAGATTCTCGAGTACATCGCCCGCGCGCTCGAGGTCGGCCATCGGATTTACCTGCATGGCGGCACCGGCATCGGCCGGGTGAATCTGGTGGCAGGTTGCTGGCTGCGGCGCGCCGGTCTTGCCGCGGATGCGGCGCTCGAGCGGCTGAACCCGCTCTGGCGGTGCAATCCGCAAGCCGAGCGACAGCGCCAGTACGTGCAGGCTTGGTCGGGGCGGGCGCTCGAGCCGGACGTCGACGCGGATCCTCCGCTCGATCCTGCGGTGCTGCGGATTTTGCGCTCCCGCTATCAGGGCGGCTTGATCGGCCTTGCCTGTGCGGATGCGATGGGCGCGAGCACGCAATTTCGCACCCCCGGCCACTTCGCTCCCGTCAGCGGCCTGATCGGCGGTGGGCAATGGCAGCTGCCGCCCGGCGCGTGGACGGATGACACCGCGATGAGCCTGTGTGTCGCCGAGAGCCTGCTGGCGATGGAGTCGATGGACCCTGCCGATCAACGGCGGCGCTACCTGGAGTGGCGGCAACGGGGTCATTTGACGAGCACCGGCCAGTGCATCGGCATCACCGCCGCCGTATCGGCGTCGCTGTCACGCGAGGCGCCGGTCGGTGGCGGCCCGGAAGCGATGACCCGGGCCGGGATCATTGCCTTGTTCTCGGCATCGCATCCCCGGCGCGTCTTCGCCTGGTCGGCCGCGGCCGTTGCCGTCACCGACGCATCGGTCGCGGTACGCAACGCCGCGATGATCTATGCGGCGCTGATGCTCGCCGCATTGGGCGGCGCCCGGCGCGATGAACTCCTCGCCGACGCGCGCGACTTGTGGAGCACACACGCCGGTGTCCCGATCGGCATCTACGACGTTGCGCTCGGCGACGGGGCCGTGCGCACCCGGCCGGTGGCCGGCGGGCGGCACACCGATCCGTTCGCGGCATTGCGCCTGGTTGTCGCCACGCTCCTCGACAGTGAGGGTTATCGCGACGGCCTGCTCGCGATCGTCAACGAGGGTGGCGAGGCGGATTTGCACGGCGCGTTGTTCGGCCACCTGGCGGGCGCCCTCTACGGTGTGGAGGCGATTCCACCGGCCTGGCGCGCCGTGGTCCTGCGCGGTGCGATGCTGCGCGATTTCGCCGACCGGCTGCTGGCCGCGGCGCTTGCGCCGCGCGATTGACCATGCGGCCGGCAGCGCAACGCTGGGAACGGCTCACCGATGAGCAGTTGTTGAGCCTGCGTTTCTGCGATCTGGGATTGTCGCTGTCCGCGACCGCCTTGCGAGATCCCCTAGAGCGCCTGTACCGCGAGCTGTCGATGCGCGGAATCCGTTTTCGCCCCCATTGCTGGCTCGCCGAGGAGTGGTTCTCACCGGACGGCGTGCCTGGAATCGCGATCCCGTTCTATCTCGCGCATCCACGCCTCATCCGGATCGAGCGCCGTTTCATGCGCGAGGTCGAGGGAGGGACTCGCGAGAGCCTGATGCGCATCCTGCGCCACGAGGCCGGACACGCGATCGACACGGCCTATCGGCTGCGCCGTCGCCTCCGCTGGCGCGAAGTCTTCGGGCCGGCCTCGCAGCCCTACCCGCAAGCCTATCGGCCGCGTCCGGCCAGCCGGCGTTACGTGCAACACCTCGGCGAATGGTACGCCCAGGCGCACCCGACCGAGGACTTCGCCGAGACGTTCGCGGTGTGGCTGCAACCGCGCTCGGCGTGGCGTCGCCACTATCGCGGCTGGCCGGCCTTGCGCAAGCTCGAATTCATCGACGGCTTGATGGCCGAGATCGGCGCCGCCAAGCCCCTGGTCGCCGACCGCCGGCGCATCGAGGAACTCGCCGAGGATACCCAGACGCTGCGCGAGCACTACGAGCAGAAGTTCGCACGCTATCGCCTGCCGCGACGTTCGGCGGCGGACGCTCTGTTGCGGCGGGTCTTCACGGTAGAGCCCCCCCGGCGGGACGCAATGGCGGCGGCGAGCCTGGTGCGCGAGCTGCGTACGCCGCTGCGCCGGCAGCTGGTCCGTTCGGGCGCCTACAGCGACTATCTCGCCGGGGAGTTGCTGCGGTTCGTGGTGGGGCGTTGCGAATCCCTCGACTTGTACGTGCGCGGCCCGCGCCGCCGTCAACGCGAGCTGTTACAACGGCTCATCGCGCGGCTCGCCAAGTCGTACGCTGAACGGCAGCTGCCGCGCGTGGCGATATGAAGCCCCTGCGCGTGCTGGTCCTCGTGCACTCGACCCTGGTGCCGCCGAATTCCTTGGAGGGTTCCACCGAGAAGCAGATCGAGGAATGGCGCACCGAGTATGACGTCATTTCGCACCTGCGCGCCGCCGGCCATGACGTGCGCCCGCTCGGCATCAGCGACAGCCTTTCGGACCTGCGGGCGGCGATCGTCGACTGGCGGCCGGACATCACCTTCAATCTGCTCGAGGAATTCGACGGCATCGTCACCTATGACCAGCATGTGGTCGCGTTCCTGGAATTGATGCGCCAGCCCTACACGGGTTGCAACCCGCGCGGCATGCTGTTGTCGCGCGACAAGGTTCTCTCGAAGCAGCTGCTGACGTATCACCGCATCCCGACGCCGCAGTTCCTGGTGTTCGCCCGCGGTAAACGGCTGCGCGTGCCTCCTAGGCTGCGCTTCCCGCTGTTCGTGAAGTCCTCGACCGAGGATGCCTCGCTCGGCATTGCGCACGCCTCCGTGGTCGCCGACGTCCGGCAGCTGGTCGAGCGCATCGCCTTCATCCACGAGCAGACGCATTCGGACGCGCTCGTCGAGGAGTACATCGAGGGTCGCGAGCTCTATGTCGGCGTGCTCGGCAACGCCCGACTGAAGGTGTTGCCGGTATGGGAGATGACCTTCGGTTCGCTGCCGGAGAATCTGCCGGCCATTGCGACCCGCAAGGTGAAATGGGACCGCCGTTATCAGCAAAAATACGGCATCAGCACCGCCGCCGCGCAGGATCTTCCCGAAGGCACCGTGCAGCGGCTCGAGCAGCTCTCGAAGCGGATTTTTCGCGCCCTGCACTTGAGCGGCTACGCGCGCATGGACATCCGTCTGCGCGCCGACGGGCAGCTGTTCGTGCTCGAGGCCAATGCGAATCCAAACCTATCCGCCTTCGAGGACTTCGCGCAGTCGGCGCTGACCGCCGGCATCGACTACGACGAGCTGCTGCGACGGATCATCAAACTCGGTGCGAATTATCCGGCGGCGTGGCGGGCCGACCAGTCCTGAGTGGTGACGATGATTGCAGCGCGTGTACTGAGCTTCGATCTCGATGACACCCTGTGGCCAGTCGCCCCGGTGATCGCGGCGGCCGAGAATGAACTGCTCGGCTGGCTGCGCGAGCACCATCCGCGGGTCGTCGCGCACCATGACGTCGAATCGATGCGCGCGCTCCGGGCCGCGGTGGCGGCGCGCTTTCCAGAGCGCTGCCATGACCTGACGTTTCTGCGCCTCGAGGCTCTCGCCGAGCAGTTCCGCGCCGCCGGTTGCGAGGAGTCGCCGGTCGCACAGGCCTTCGAGGTCTTCTACGCGGCGCGCAACCGCGTGAGCTGCTACGCGGAGGTGCGGCCCGCGCTCGCACGCCTCGCCGCCTCCCATCCGCTGTTCGCGCTCAGCAATGGCAACGCCGATCTTGGCCGCTGCGGATTGGCCGCATACTTCGACGGACATTTGAGCGCCGGCACCGTTGGAGCGGCGAAACCCGATGGCCGCATTTTCGCCGCACTCGCGGCGCACGCGGGCGTCGCGGCCGGGGAGATCCTGCACGTCGGCGATGATCCCGTCACCGACGTCGACGGCGCGCGCCGCGCCGGCATGCGTACCGCGTGGCTGAACCGTGACGGCCGCGAGTGGCCGTCGCATCTTGCCCCGCCCGCGTGGGTGATCTCGAGTCTCGAGGAGATTCGCTGAGGAACCCCGCCCGCGCGCCGGCGGTTGGCAGCCGTCGGACGCGACTGCTGATGAAGAAAACCTGCGGATTTCGCGAGTCCCGTCACTTCACTTCACCGTCGCTGAGTCGATAGGATGGTGGTGAGTCGAACAAGAGGAACGCACATGCAAGCGACATCCGCGGGATCTTTGGTGGCGGTCAGTTCGTTGCGCGAGTTCTTTCGCGACGCATTCCACGCGGCCAGCGAGCACCAGCACCTCGGCATCGACGAACAGGCGGAAGCCTACGTCGTCAACATGCTGACGACGTTCTCGCGCGCCGACGCGCTCTACGAGCCGACCAACGAGGGTTTGCGCATCAAGCCGCTCGCCCACATGCTCGCCGAAGCCCTCGAAGCGCCGAACGAGACGGCCCGGCAACGCTGCCTGCAGCGACTCGGCGACGTCTCGCTGTTCGTCGCGGGCTTCTTCGCGCGCAGCTTCGCCCGGCGCCTGGTCGACGTCGACTATCACATCGCGATGGGAGGCGGCGCCTACGGATCGCTCGCCGACACGATGACCCGGTCGCGCTCCGGGCGTTGCATCGGCGCGCTGTACGCCGAGCTTGCGCGCAATTTCCAGCGACTCGTCGATGCGCTCAACGAGGTCAGCGACATGTCCTACCGCCACAGCGACGCGGACGTCCTGCGCCTCTATGAGATCTGGCTGAAGACGGGCAGCCGGCGTGCGCACGGCTTGCTCGAGAAGCTCGGCGTGCGTCCCGTCCGGCAGGCCGGTGCCGCGCTCGCACACTAAAGCCCATGGTTCTGCGCAATCTGCAGGCGCTCCTCGGCCGCCTCTACGACATCGAGACGGTGCACGACGTCTACGACTTCCTGGTCACGGACCGGCGCGAGGTCGCGGCGTGGAACCCCGGTGAGGCGTGCGCGCCGTGGCGCGAGCCGGACGAGCAGTTGCTGCTGGCCGAAACACCGGACGGGGCCGGCATCGCCCTGTACATCGATGAGCAGGTGCTGCGCCGGCTCGAGCGCGCCGATCCGCTCGGCGCCTTGCACGACGGCAACCTGGCCGATTACTGCACGGCGCTCGAGGGCGTCAGCCACTTTTTGTATTCCACCTGGCGCCTGGCGGCGGATGCACCGGTCTCGATGCTGGAACTGGAGACGCAGGCGGAAGTGGACAAATATTGGGCCACCGTGTTCCTGATCGCCGATCAACAGGGCGGGGCATTCCCCGGGCGGGTCCATGAGCGGCTGTTCGATCGGGTCGGCTTCGATCAGGCGCTGCAGCCCGATGAGGCCGACCGCTATCGCACCGCGAACCGCTGCGCCGCGCAGTACTGCCGGCGGCTCGAGCGCCGTTTCGTCACGCGCGCCGGTGTGCGCGTCGAGGCGCTGGTGCGCGAACTGCGGCTGTTCTACCGGCTCGGGTGCACGGCGAAACTACGCCACGCTTTTTGCTGAAACTCGGCAAGGGCGCCGAAAGCCGGACCGCGCGGGTCCCACGGGTTCCACGCTGCGCTCAGTCCACGCCGTCCTTGTTCTTTTCCACCCGCTTCTTCAGCGTGATCCATTCCGAGAGCCGGCGCAGGTCTTTCTTCGGGCGCGGCGCCGCCTTCTTCCCGAGGCGGCCGCTGTCGTACGGATCGTAGCCGCGCACCGTGCCTTGCAGGTTGGTTTTGACCGCCTCGGCGGGTTTCGGCGTGTCATCGACGACCGACAAGGCCGGGTGCTCGAGCCGGCGCAAGCGCTCGTTCGAGACGTCGCGGCCGAATGCCCCGGTCGATACGGACCACTCCCAGATCGCGTTACCGCGGTCGTCGAACTGCACGCGTCCGCTCTGCCCGCCGACCATCCGGGGCAGTTCGGCGTCGGGGGACGCCGCGGGTCGGGGCAGCTTCGGCTTGTCCGTGGTCATGAAGAGATTAGT
>VFSW01009646.1_pt1 | contig 13756 bp, 12 predicted proteins | sample 5358111 | NCBI WGS metagenome assembly VFSW01 (sample SAMN11554181, study PRJNA540505) | mine drainage metagenome | isolation source: sediment from site ElyBrook_90M | place: USA: Ely Copper Mine, Vershire, VT | collected 2017 | reverse complement strand
TGAAAATTGCACCCGGCGACGTCGTCACCGTGGAAACGCTTGATGCTTTTGGCGGCGTCATCAAGACCGTCAATGACATGCCCTCCAAGAAATTGAACATGCCGTTCGTCAATCCGCAAAACGGCCCCATCTTTGTCGAGGGTGCGGAACCTGGCGACGTCTTGTGCATCAAGATAGATTCAATTTTGCCACGCGGGCCGCAACCGGCCGGCACGTCGGCGCTGATCCCGGAGTTTGGCGGCTTGGTTGCCAATTCCGGCACGCCCATGCTCAACGCGCCGCTACCCGAGCGGGTGATGAAATACGAAGTCACCGAGAAAGGCGTGAAGTTCAATGACCGGATCACGCTGCCGTTTGAACCCTTCATCGGCACGCTCGGCGTCAGCCCGCAAATCGAGGCCGTGTCCTCGCTACAGCCCGATTATTGGGGCGGCAATATGGACCTGCCGGACGTCGCACCCGGCGCGATCCTCTATTTCCAGGTGCACACCAAAGGTGCCTATCTCTATCTGGGGGACTGCCACGGACGTCAGGGCGATGGTGAACTCTGCGGCGTCGCAGTGGAGATCCCCTCGACTACGGTGATCCAGGTCGATCTCATCAAATCTTGGACAATCGGCTGGCCGCGCCTGGAGAATGAGCGCTTCATCATGACCATCGGCTCGGCACGGCCGATGGAGGATGCGGCGCGTATCGCTTACCGCGAGCTTATCCGCTGGATGGTTGCGGACTACGGTTTTGACGAGATTGAGGCCTATTTCCTTTTGACCCAGGCCGGACGCATGCGCGTGGGCAATATGGTCGACCCAAAATACACGTTGGGTGCCTCAATCCTCAAGGAATATCTCCCGATCATCGGGTGAAACAACGGCAGGAGTATTGTGAATGGATCTGGGATTGAAGGGACTGCGCGCGGTGATTACCGGCGGCAGCAAAGGCATTGGACGCCGCACCGCTGAAATCTTCGCGGCGGAGGGCGCGAGCGTCGCAATCTGCGCCCGTAACGCCGAAGAAGTCGCGGCGACCGTCGCGGCGTTGAAGGAAAAAGGCGCAACCGCCTTTGGTGCGGCAGTCGACGTCAGTGATAAAGCGGCTCTTGAAAAATTCGTCGCCGACAGCGCGAAGGCGCTGGGCGGGCTGGACATTCTGGTGGCCAATGTCTCGGCGCTGGCAGTCGAGGACAACGAAGACGCGTGGCGAAAGTCGTTCGAGACCGACATGATGCACACCGTGCGCGCGGTCAACGCGGCTCTACCGTTTCTGGAGGCATCGAAGGCACCGGCGGTCGTCGTCGTTTCGTCAGTGTCGGGACGCGAGGTTGATTTTACCGGGCCGGCCTACGGCGCATTCAAGGCCGCGCTCATTCATTACGCGCAGAGGCTCGCCATGCAACTGGCGCCTAAGATGATACGCGTGAACTCGGTGTCGCCCGGCAACACCTATTTCGACGGCGGGGTCTGGCAACATATCGAGAAAAACATCCCCGACCTGTTTGCGCAGGCCATGGCGTTGAATCCGACGGGGCGTATGGCCAAGCCCGAGGAGATCGGCCGCGGCATCGTGTTCCTGGCGAGCCCGGCGTCGAGCTTTACGACGGGGACCAATTTGGTCATCGACGGCGCACTTACACGCGGCGTTCAGTTCTAACCGGTTGCGAGCGCATCCTCGCGCCGATCACATCGGGCAGATGCCTCGCATTCCCCGCGATGCGGGCGATCCGTCCCGAAACCCGCTGCGCAGCCAGGAAAGCCAAGGCGCGCCTGAGGGAGGCGCCTATCAAAGCGATTGGCTGTTCGCCGCTGTCATGCAGGGTGGCGAGCAAGATCACGCGCGCGAGCGACACAGAGTTTTGTCATCGAACGCGATTGTGGCGTGCTGGCGGCACGCCCAGCGTTAATTGGCCTGTCACCTGCGCTGCCTAGCTACATATTCGGTCAATCTGGCCCCTGAGTTCACCCTTGATCATGCTGCCATTGAGATTTTCGGCACGAAGTCGCTTGGGCGCTGTCGTGCTGGCATGTTTGGGTCTGACCAGTGCGGCTCTGACCGAGATGGGCAAGGCTCCGTCGCAAAGCCTAATCAGCGGGGAGCTTCTCCTCACCGGGGCGCGGATGACGCCGCTGGCCATGCCGGGCGCAACGTTCCGCACCTTGGCCCCCGACCTGCCGCAACTGCCGGATTTCGTGGCGGGCCAACCGGTCGAGATCGCGGTCAGCCCAGACGGCAAGACCATGCTGGTGCTCACCAGCGACTATAGCGTGCCGCTGTGCATGCCGTCTTAATCCACTTTTGATCAGGTCTCAGTCTTCACAACCCTGAGAGGGAGAGTTGGCTATTGGCATTGGGTCTTAGGTGCCGTGCTGCTGGTTGGTGGAGCGGATCTTCTCATGGTTTAGCGGGAACCGACGCCTGGCCAAGGCTTTTGAGTGAGGCTCCAACATCGCATCGTATACCTCGCTGTCATTGCGAGCGTCGCGAAGCAACCCAGGGGTCTCCGGAGCCGCCTCGGTTGCTTCGCTGCGCTCGCCATGACGGAAGATCGAGTTCAATAACAGTTCAAAAAACCTTGCCCCTCACGCCCTTGGATGCGCGGATTTCCAGGCTTCGAGCAGCCTTGAGGCATCGACTGCCGTATAGCCCTGCGTGGTTTTCAGCGAGGCGTGGCCAAGCAGTTCCTGGATCGAGCGCAGATCGCCGCCCTGCCCCAGCAAATGCGTGGCGAAAGAGTGGCGCAGGGCGTGTGGGGTGGCGCTGGCGGGCAGATCGAGCGCGCCGCGCGCCCGCTCCATGGCAAGCTGAATGAGGCGGGGCGACAGGCGGCCGCCGCGCGCGCCGATGAACAGCGGGCCCTGGCCCGGCAGGGGATGGGGGCAGAGCGCCAGATAATGCTGCACCGCCTGTTGCACCGGCGCAATCACCGGCACCTGGCGGATTTTGCCGCCCTTGCCTTCGATCCGCAACACGTCGCGCCCCGGCCCCGGTGCCTCGGCGCGGTTCAGGCCAAGCGCCTCGGAAATGCGCAGGCCGACGCCATAAAGCAAGGCGAGCACGGCGGCATCGCGGGCGGCGATCCAGGGCGCTTCGCCCGTCTCGGCATCGGCGGCGGTCACGGCCAGCGCCTTTTCCGGGCTGAGCGGCTTGGGCAGGCTGCGGGCGAGTTTGGGGGTGCGCACCAGCGAAAAGGCCGCCGCCTTGGCGAGGCCCTCGCGCTCAAGATGGCGCATCAGCGAGCGCAGGCCGGCAAGCTGGCGCGACAGCGAGCGACTGCCGGTGCCATCAGCGCGGCGTTTGGCCATGAAGGCCCGCAGATCGGCGGGGGTCAGCGCCCGCAGCGCCGCCAGATCAGGCAGGGCACCCTGATGATCGCGCAGGAATTCGAGGAACTGCCGGACATCGCGGGCATAGGCCTCCAAAGTCAGCGCCGCGACGCGCCGCTCGCCAGCCAGATGCGCCAGCCAGTCACGGGCTGCCGCCGCCAGATCAGGCGCGGCGGCGGGGAAAATCAGGGAGGAGCGCTGCATGACGGCGACATTAGCACATGAAATGCTGATCTTTGGTTAGCACGTCTGAAGACCATAAACCGTGATCAGAGCCCTGCCGCGTCCCCTGGCCAGCATCGCTTCAATCGCATTGCCATGGCGCGCGCCATTGGCTAAGGCAGACCGCAGCGCAACCCATGTTTCACGAGGATGATCCCATGCAAACCCGTTCCCTGCTACTGCTTCCCGGTGATGGCATCGGCCCCGAGGTGATGGCGGAAGTTGAGCGGGTGATTGACTGGCACCAGCGCCACAAGATCATCGCCTTCAATATCGAGCGCGGGCTGGTTGGCGGCTCGGCCTATGATGCCCATGGCGCGGCGATTTCGGAAGCTGACATGGCCAAGGCCAAAGCCGCCGATGCCGTGCTGTTTGGTGCCGTCGGCGGGCCGAAATGGGATGGCGTCCCCTATGAAGTGCGCCCCGAGGCTGGCTTGCTGCGTCTGCGCAAAGACCTCGGCTTGTTCGCCAATCTCAGGCCGGCCATCTGCTATCCGGCGCTGGCCGAAGCCTCCTCGCTCAAGCGCGAACTGGTCGAGGGGCTCGATATCATGATCGTGCGCGAACTCACCGGCGGGGTTTATTTTGGCGAGCCGAAAGAAATCCGCGATCTGGGCAACGGCCAGAAGCGCGGCATCGATACGCAGGTTTATGACACTTACGAAATCGAGCGCATCGGGCGCGTCGCCTTTGAACTGGCCCGCAAGCGCCGCAACAAGGTGACATCCTCAGAAAAGCGCAATGTCATGAAGTCCGGCGTGCTCTGGCACGAGGTGATCAGCGCTTTGCACAAGCGCGATTATGCCGATGTGCAGCTTGAGCACCAGCTTGCCGATTCGCTGGGAATGCAGCTTGTGCGCGCGCCCAAACAGTTTGACGTCATCGTCACCGACAATCTTTTCGGGGATATGCTTTCGGATATCGCCTCGATGCTGACCGGCTCGCTCGGCATGTTGCCTTCCGCTTCGCTCGGCGAAACGGATCCGGTCAGCGGCACGCGCAAGGCGCTTTATGAGCCGGTGCATGGCTCCGCGCCCGACATTGCGGGCCAAGCCAAGGCCAATCCGCTGGCGATGATTGGCTCATTTGCCATGATGCTGCGCTATTCCTTCGGGCTTGGCGCAGCTGCCGACCGGGTGGAAGCGGCGATGTCCGATGTGCTGGCCGCTGGCGTGCGCACCGCCGACATTGGCGGCAAGGCCTCAACCCGCGAGATGGGCGACGCCGTGCTGGCAGCTCTGGATGCGCGGCAGGCGTAAGGGGACGGATGGGGCGCTTTGCGAGGGGTGCCGCGTCGGCGCAGCACCCTTTTTCATGCCGGGTGCTAATACCGCCAGCGTTGGGCGTTGGCGACGAGGAAATCGCGAAACACCTGAATGCGGGCCACCGATTTTAGTTCTTCAGGATAGACCAGAAAGCAATCAAGCTCCGGCATACGGATTTCACTGAGCAATTTCACCAAATTGGGATTGCCCTCGGCCTGGTAGTCGGGCAGCAGGCCAATGCCGACGCCAGCTTCGACTGATTCACGCAAGGCCCCGATCTGGTTGACCACAAGGGCCGGGACGCGCGGCTTTTTGGCTTCGCGTCCGCCTTCAAGCAGGGGATTGCCGTTGACAAAGGCTCCCGGACTTCCCCCGGCATAGACCAGCAAGCGATGCTGGTCGAGATCCTCGAACACCTGCGGCTGGCCATGGCGCTTCAGATAGTCGCCGGAAGCGTAGGCGTGGAAGTGCATGGTGAACAGGCGGCGACGGATGAGATCAGGCTGCACCGGCTCGCGGACGCGCAGCGCGACGTCGGCGGCACGCATGCTGAGGTCAAGCTCATCGTCAGTCAGGGCCAGATTGACGCGGATATCGGGGTAGAGTTCCAGAAATTCGCCGAGGCGTGGGGCCAGCCAATTGCTGCCAATGCCGATGGTGGTGGTGATGCGCAATTCGCCATTGGGCTTTTCACGGTTGTCGGTGAGGCGCACCCGCGCGGATTCAAGCTTCAGCACCACGTCCTTGACGGTGCGCATCAGCAATTCGCCCTGCTCGGTGAGGATGAGCCCGCGCGCATGACGATGGAACAGTGGCACGTCAAGGTCCTGCTCCAGCGCGCTGACCTGACGACTGACAGCAGATTGGGACAGGCCCAGCGCGTCCCCGGCATGTGTGAACGAGCCCGCATCGGCCGCCGCATGGAAGATGCGTAATTTATCCCAATCCACCTTCGCATCCCCCAATTCGCCGCCGCGACCGCTTTTGCCGTGCAGCGCAGAGCTGCGAGGCCTGTCGGAATTGTCACATTTGCGTGTGCTTTTTGATGTTCGTCAACCTCAATCCGACAGTTACGTCAGCTTTCCATGCCGAGCGCTGTGAGATAAAGGCCAAGAATCTCCTCTTCCTCGCGGCGCTTCTCTTTATCGAGGCGGCGAATGGACACGATCTTGCGCATGATTTTAATGTCGAAACCGGAACCTTTGGCCTCGGAATAGACCTCCTTGATGGTCTCGGAGACCGTGCGCTTTTCTTCCTCCAGATGTTCAATGCGCTCAATGAACGCGAGCAACTGTCCGGCTTCAACATGGTCATTCATCCGCAGTGATTCCTTTTTTCAACGATGGGAGGCCGAGCAAACATCACGCCTGGCGCGAGTCAAGCCCGGCGGGCAGAATGGGTCCTAAGCGCATGTCATGGCTATTGGGTAAACGAAACCGGCCCTTGCCTGGCAGAAGGCGTTTGGGATGAGGGGCAATGGGCAGCAGTCATCTGAACTAATGCTATCTCCATGATATCAGATAGATAGTTCGATATTCTGGTCAGCGCCCTTCCGGGTCGCAGCGCTCAGCAGCTACCCAGGCCAGATCGTCAAATCCCTCGACGGCAGGACATCCTGCGTCTAGCCAGCGGCCATCCTCATGCCGCGATCACGGCGTCGTTCCTGCGTTGGCTGATAGGCAATGCGGGCATGGGCGGCGCAGTAGGGACCAGCACCAAAGGGCGATTTTGCGCCGCAATAGCTGAAATCCGCTGTCATGGGATCGCCGAGTGGCCAACGACAGGTGGTTTCGCGCAGTTCCATGATCGAAATGCTTTCGCACATCGGCACCACGACGCTCTCGGCCACTTGCACCTGTCGTTGCGGGGCGATGTGGGTCTGCAATTCGAGCTTGGGTGCCAGCACGGTGTTGCCCTGGACGATGGGGCCAGCCGGTTGCGCCTTGCGCGTCGTGTGCGAGGGCTTGGACTTGACGATGCCGCCCTCCTCTACCTTGGTGCGCTCCGAAAGGCCGAGCCGGTGAATTTTGCCGATCACCGCATTGCGGGTGACACCTTCACCCAAAACACCTGCGATGGTTTTGGCGCTGGATCCATCGGCCCACATGGTGCGGAGCGTTTCAATACGTTCATCGGTCCAGGACATATGCGCTCTTCCTCTATTGACACTGGCCAAGCCAGCTTGCGGACGTTCCGGCCCGGCGGCCAGACTCCCGCATTCTCGCTCCACCGGTCTTTCCGGTGTCGATTACGCCTGCACGCTTGACTTTGAAACTTGCGACGACAAACCGCCGCTCTCGCTCTTGCTGTTACACCAGCCACTGATTCGGGCGCAAGAGTCGGTTAACGATTGATGAAGAATTGTCCCCAGCCGCATTCATATTTCGTGCGTTTGTGCCGCGAAAGTGCGGCTTGCCAAGCCAGACCGGCACGGGCACAGTGGCTTTTCCAGACGAGTGACGTGGTCGGGGGAGGTCTTTTTGATGCGGCGTGCAGACAGGTGGGCAGTTCTGGCGGCTTTGGCGGGGTTGGCGGCTATCTTGCCAGGCGCATCCGGCGCGACGAACCCGACATTGCATGTGAAAATCGGTCTGATCAGGATGCCGCACACCAAAGACACGATCTCGCTGATGGATATGCCGCCGCCCGATGACATGGTGGCCGGTGCCAGAATGGCGGTGGCTGACGATAATACCACCGGCACCTTCATGAACCAATCATTTGAACTGATCGACGAAGTGGTGCCGCGCCATGGCGATCCACTTCCCGCCTTGAAGGACCTCGCGGCCAAGGGCGTTTCGCTCGTCATTACCGATCTGCATGCGGCTGATTTGCTGAAAGTGGCCAGTGACGCGCAAGCCAAGGGAATGCTATTCCTCAACGCCACGGCTGAAGCCGACAGCCTGCGCCAGCAGGATTGCCGCGCGAACGTGATCCACGTTGCGCCCGAACGCCAGATGCTGACCGATGCCGTGGCGCAGTATTTTATCGTGAAGCAATGGCCGCATTGGTTCATTGTGCAGGGATCGCACCCCAAAGACGCGCTTCTGGCAGCAGATTATGTCGCCTCGGCCAGGAAATTCGGGGGCATCGTGGTGGGGACGCGCACCTTTGTTGACAAGGGCGGCGGCCGGCGTTCGGACTCCGGCATTGTCCAGACCTCGAAACTGATGGGCCTGTTCACTCAGCAGATGCCGAGCTATGACGTGCTCATCGCTGCCGATGAAAGCCATGTTTTCGGTTCTTATCTGCCCTACACGACATGGGATCCGCGCCCCGTGGCCGGCTCGGGTGGGCTTGAACCAAGAACCTGGGATTTTTCGCACGAGGCCTGGGGCGCGGCACAGATGCAGAACCGTTTTGTCGCGAGATTCCATCGGCGCATGACCGAGCGCGATAATCAGGCGTGGGTGGCCGGGCGGATGATTGGTCAGGCGGTCTCGAAACTCAACACCGCTGATCCGGCGAAATTGCGGGCCTTTATGGTGTCGCCGAAGTTTGACATCGCCGATTACAAGGGCGTGCCGCTCAGCGTGCGCCCCTGGGATCAGCAGGTGCGCCAGCCGATTCTGCTCAGCGATGGCCGCATGGTGGTGTCAGCTTCGCCGCAACCGGGTTTCCTCAACCCGGTCTCCACCCTCGACACACTGGGCATCGACAGGCCGGAAACCAAATGCAAACTCAAGTAAGCGCTGCGGCGGCTTTGGAAGTTGCCCATGTCAGCCATTCCTATGGCGCCCGCAAAGCGCTCGACGATGTTTCGTTCAGCGTGCCTGCGGCCAGGTTTTGCGTGCTGCTCGGCCCCAATGGCGCGGGCAAGAGCACGCTGTTTGCGCTGGTGACGCGCCTGTTTGCGATGCGTCATGGGGCGATCAGCATTTTTGGCCATGATGTTTCGAGCACACCAGGCGAGGCCCTGCGCCGTCTTGGCGTGGTGTTCCAGGCGCGCACGCTTGATCTTGATCTTTCGGTTGAGCAAAACCTGCTCTATCACGCCGCTTTGCATGGCATAGGCGCGAAACGCACCAGGCAATTGTCACGCGCAGTGCTGGAACGGGTCGGCATGGCCGAGCGCGCCGATGACAAGGCGCGTGATCTTTCCGGCGGGCAAATGCGCCGTGTCGAAATCGCCCGTGCGCTGCTGCATGGCCCGCGCCTGCTGCTGCTCGACGAGCCAACCGTCGGCCTTGACATGCAGGCGCGCACTGACATTCTTGCCTATGTCCGCCGTTTGGTGGCGGAGACCGGCATTGGCGTCCTCTGGACGACGCACTTGCTTGATGAAATCCACCCCGCTGATGATGTGATTGTCATGCACAAGGGGGCGATATTGCAGCAAGGCTCAGCCGCTGGCATTGCCGCGGCGCTGGATGTGCCCGATATCAAGAGCGCCTTCGCAAAGCTCACCGGGTCGCGACCGGTTGATGTGAGCGAGTTGGTATGAGGATGAGTGGCCATGACGACGCTTGAGCAAAGCCTGGATATTTCGTCGCTTGGCCAGGAAATGCCCGCAGGGTTCACGTGGAAGCACTATGCCATTTGCGCGCGCGGCATCATCTGGCGCGAGGCGTTGCGTTTCATCCACCAGCGCGAGCGCTTTGTCTCGGCGCTGGTGCGGCCGCTGGTCTGGCTATTTATTTTCGCCGCCGGCTTCCGCTCGGTGCTCGGCCTTTCGATCATACCGCCCTACAAGACTTATATTCATTATCAGGATTATATCACGCCCGGCCTGATGGCGATGATCCAGCTTTTCAACGGCATGCAATCATCGCTCTCGATGATTTACGACCGCGAAATGGGCAATATGCGCACCTTGCTGGTGAGCCCGCTGCCACGCTGGTTTTTGCTCACTTCCAAACTCATGGCAGGCACGCTGGTTTCGATCATGCAGGTCTATGCCTATCTTCTGGTCGCCTGGTTCTGGAATGTTGTGCCGGATTCCAACTGGGGCTATGTCACCGTGCTGCCCGCCCTGCTGCTTTCCGGCTTCATGCTGGGCGCGCTCGGGATGTTTATCTCGTCGGCGATCAAGCAACTCGAGAATTTCGCGGGCGTGATGAACTTCGTGATTTTCCCGATGTTTTTTGCCTCGTCGGCACTGTACCCCTTGTGGAAAGTGCGCATGGGCAGCCCGTGGCTGGCCGATTATTGCGAATTCAACCCGTTTACCCATGCGGTCGAGTTGATCCGCTTTGCGCTGTATCAGCAGGTCAACTGGACATCACTGGCGGTGGTGGCCGGCTGCACGGTGATTTTCCTCACCGGGGCGATCATCGCCTATGATCCCTCGCGCGGCATGCTGGCGCGCAAAGGGGGTTGAGGGCCTTGGAGACACGTTTGCACAGCAGAACGCTGACCTTCGCGCAGCGCCTGGGCGGCGAGGCGCACGACTTCTGATGCCTGCAGGAGTTGCTTGGTCAATGGGCTGGTCTTGCGCCAGATCATGCCAATGACGCGCGTCGGCCTGGGGTTTTGGAAGCGGCTAATCGACACGGTTGCCGAGCGGGTCTCCACAGCCACGGCCATTTCCGGGATCAAAGTCACGCCAATGCCCGCGCTGACCATTTGCACAAGGGTCGAGAGCGAACTGCAATCCAGCATTTCGCGCGGCCGTGACGCCGCCATCGCGCAGAACGACAGGGCCTGATCACGAAAGCAATGCCCCTCTTCGAGAAGCAGCAGCCGCATTTCACGCAGCATTTTGGCGTCGGGAACAGGTTTGCCCGCATCCTCGCTTGGCCGCACCAGGACAAACTCCTCGGAAAACAGCGGCACCTCGATGAAGGAAGGTTCGGACACCGGCAGCGCAACAATGGCCGCGTCGATCCGGCCTTCCGCCAGTTCCTGAATCAGGGTCGGTGTGAGTGTTTCGCGCACGTTGATGTCAAGGTCTGCATAGGCTTGCGTCAGGCTGCGGATGACTGACGGCAACAGATAGGGCGCAACGGTGGGTATGATGCCGAGGCGCAGCCGTCCCAGCATCCGGTCCCGCGACGCCCGCGCCAGCCCCTCGGCTTCAACCACCGAACGCAGGATATCATGAGCGCGCAACGCGAATTCTTCGCCAAAGCTGGTGATGGTGACTTGCCGCGCCCCGCGCTCAAACAACGCGGCCCCGAGCGACTCTTCCAACTCCTTGATCTGCTGCGAGAGCGCCGATTGGGAAATCGTGCAGGCATCGGCGGCGCGGCCAAAGTGCCGATGGCGCGCCAGCGCCTCGAAATAGCGGATCTGCTTCAAGGTGAAATTTATCATTAGCTTGTCTTATCACTGCAATAATAAAATGCAACTTACACTAATGGCGCGAGTTTGCTACGACTAAGACTTCCGCAGCGAGGCGGTGGTGATGGCCCAGCAGCCGGGCGGGACGGTGTGGAGCACACCGTGCGATATTGATGATATGGGTTGTCACGTTCGCAGTTGTCCTGAAATGGTCGTGTTTCAGCATCATTTTGTCACGGCCAAGACGCCGCTTGTGTGGCACCAGGGATATCTGCCAGGACTATCTGGATGAGAGTTGGTGCCGGAGCTTCGTCACAGGATGGCCGGGTATGATCCAGGCAAGAGTTTAGGCAAAGCAGCCCCTATGGGAGAGAAAAATGAATACACATGATACCAAAGTCGTCGGCAGTTGTCCGGTCGCCCACGGGGCGCGGCCTAACGCGACCCATGCGGGCCGGTCCAACAAGGATTGGTGGCCAAACCAGCTCAACCTCAAGATTTTGCACCAGAATTCGGCCCTGTCCGACCCGATGGGCAAGGCCTTCAACTATGCCGAGGCGTTCAAGTCGCTCGATTTGAAGGCCCTCAAGCAAGACCTTTTTGCGCTGATGACGGATTCGCAGGCCTGGTGGCCGGCCGATTACGGGCATTACGGGCCGTTTTTCATCCGCATGGCATGGCACAGCGCCGGCACCTACCGGACTGGCGACGGGCGTGGCGGTGCTGGAGCCGGCACGCAGCGTTTTGCGCCTCTCAACAGCTGGCCAGACAATGTCAATCTCGACAAGGCGCGGCGGTTGCTTTGGCCGATCAAGCAGAAATACGGCGACAGGATTTCCTGGGCTGATCTGATGATTCTTGCCGGCACTTGCGCACTGGAATCCATGGGACTGAAAACATTCGGCTTTGGTGGCGGGCGTGTTGACGTCTGGGAACCGCAGGAAGACATTTATTGGGGCAACGAGGACACGTGGCTTGGCGACAAGCGCTACACGGGCGATCGCGACCTCGAAAACCCGCTTGCCGCGGTGCAGATGGGCTTGATTTACGTCAACCCAGAAGGGCCGAACGGCAAGCCGGATCCGCTGGCTTCGGCGCGCGACATTCGCGAGACTTTTCTGCGCATGGCGATGAATGATGAAGAGACCGTGGCGCTCGTTGCGGGCGGACACACTTTCGGCAAGACACATGGCGCGGGCGATGCCGCACACGTTGGTGCTGCACCGGAAGGCGCAGGTCTGGAAGAGCAGGGCCTGGGCTGGAAGAACAAGATGGGCAGTGGCGTCGGTGTTGATACGATTTCCAGTGGATTGGAAGGCGCATGGACGCCCAACCCGGTGCTCTGGGACAATGGCTATTTCGACACTTTGCTTGGTTACGATTGGGAACTGGTCAAGAGCCCGGCGGGCGCGTTCCAGTGGACGCCCAAAAACGCTGCAGCAGCAGGCACGGTTCCCGATGCCCACGACCCGACCAAGGGGCATGCGCCGATCATGTCAACGGCCGACATGGCCTTGAAGCTCGATCCGATTTATGCGCCGATTTCAAAACGTTTCCATGAAAACTCGGCGGAATTTGCCGATGTTTTCGCGCGGGCGTGGTTCAAGCTCACGCACCGCGACATGGGGCCGCGTGCGCGCTATCTGGGGCCGGAAGTCCCTGAAGAAGTGTTGATCTGGCAGGACCCGGTTCCCGCCGTGACGCACGAACTGATCAACGCGCAGGATATCGCAGGGCTGAAGGGCGAAATTCTCGCTGCAGGCCTCGGCATCTCCGCTTTGGTTGGGACAGCATGGGCCTCAGCATCAACCTTCCGCGGCTCAGACAAACGCGGCGGGGCCAATGGTGCGCGCATCCGCCTCGCGCCGCAGAAGGATTGGGAGGTCAACCAGCCCGCCCAACTGGCCAAAGTGCTGAAAGCTCTGGAGGCCATTCAGGCAAAATTCAATGCCGCCCAGTCGGGAGGCAAGCGCGTTTCGTTGGCCGATCTCATCGTGTTGGGCGGTTCTGCGGCGGTTGAACAAGCGGCCAAGAACGCCGGACACAAGATCGAAGTGGCCTTCACACCAGGGCGCAGCGATACGACGCAAGCCGAAACCGATGTCGAGAGCTTTGCCGTGCTCGAACCCATCGCCGATGGGTTCCGCAACTATCTCAAGCCTGGCTGTGCCGCAACGGCTGAGGAATTGCTGATCGACAAGGCGCAGTTGCTGACGCTGACGGCGCCGCAAATGACGGTCCTGGTCGGTGGCTTGCGGGTGCTCAACGCCAACTTCGGACAGGCGCAGCATGGCGTCTTTACCAAGCGGCCAGAAGCGCTCACCACGGATTTCTTCGTCAACCTGCTTGATATGAACACGGTTTGGACGCCGGTTTCCGACAAGCATGACGTTTTCGAGGGCCGTGATCGCACCACCCATGCGCTGAAGGGCACCGGAACGCGGGTTGATCTGGTCTTCGGGTCAAACTCGCAACTGCGGGCTCTGGCCGAAGTCTATGCCTGCAAGGGCGCTGAGGCGAAGTTCGTGCATGACTTTGTGGCCGCCTGGAACAAAGTGATGAATGCGGATCGCTTTGACATAGCGGCGAAGCCCACCGCCTGATCAGGACGGGGGGCAGGCCGCGCCCTGCCCCCAGCAACGTAAACAGGCGCGCGCCTGTTTGCGGAAGCGTGCCTAGCCCTTGCCGACGGATTGGCGTAAAAGGGCTTCGCGCTGCGCCAGCCATGGC
>VFSW01009645.1_pt1 | contig 13756 bp, 7 predicted proteins | sample 5358111 | NCBI WGS metagenome assembly VFSW01 (sample SAMN11554181, study PRJNA540505) | mine drainage metagenome | isolation source: sediment from site ElyBrook_90M | place: USA: Ely Copper Mine, Vershire, VT | collected 2017 | reverse complement strand
CAACACGCCGCGGCCGCCGAACGCAAGCGATCGCACGGGCTCTATGCCGGCGGCGCCGGCGCCAGTCTGAAAATGTTGCACGCGGCGCGCGCCGCGGCCGCGAAAGCCGATGCCGCGGCGCAAGCGGCGCGCGCGCAAGTCGCGTTGCATTGGACGCCGGTGCTGTCGCTGCCCGCTGAGCGGCGGCGCGAATTGATCGACGCGGCCGCCGGCGGGCACGCGCTTCTGCTGCGTGCCGATGTACTCGGTCAACATAGCATGGGTCTTTTGCCGCGAGCGGCGCTCGTTGATGTCGACGGCGTGCGGGTCACCGGCCGCGTGCTCGGCGTGCTGCGTCAAATCGGCGAATCGCAGAGCGTCGGCGTCCTGGTCGAAGTCGAGCACTCGCCCGCGGGCCTCGGCGCAGGCGCGCGCGTGCCGATCGAGCTCGTGATGCCGCGGCGTTCGGGGCGGCTCTTGCCGCGCGCGGCGGTGCTCTACGGCGAGCATGGGGCCTACGTTTACAGACAGATGCCGACTTCTCCGGGCGACAAGGATACGCGCTACGAACGCGAGAAAGTCGAACTGCTGCTCGCGTACGGCGACGGCTGGCTGGTCGATGGCGTTCACGCCGGCGACGACGTCGTGGTTCACGGCGCCGCCGTTCTGTGGTCGCTGCAGGGTTTGGACAAGCAGCCCGCCGACGATGACGATTAGGCCGAACGACGCATGCTCGCCGCCATCGTTCGTGCCTCGCTGGCCAATCCGCGCATCGTCACCGCGCTCACGTGCCTGATCGCCGTGCTCGGCGCCGCGGCGCTCGCGAGCGCGCGTTTCGACGTATTCCCGGATTTTGCGCCGCCGCACGTGCTCGTGCAGACGGAGGCTCCGGGACTCGATGCGCCGCAGGTGGAGTCCTTGGTGACGCGGCCGCTCGAGGGATTGCTCGCCGGCACCGAGAACGTCAAGACGGTCCGATCGACCTCGAGTCAAGGCCTGTCGGCGATCCAAGTCGTGTTCGACCGCGGCGGTGATCCGTATCGACAGCGCCAGGTCGTCACGGAGCGGCTCGCCGAAGCCGCGAGCCTGCTGCCCGCAGGCGTCGGCCCGCCGTTGTTGTCGCCGCTGAGCTCCTCCATGGAGTATCTCCTGCATTTCGGCTACACCAGCGACCGCTTGTCGCCGATAGCGCTGCGCGACCTCGTGCAGTGGATCGTCAAGCCGCAAATCCTCGCCGTGCCCGGCGTCGCCCAGGCGCAGATTTTCGGCGGCGCGGTGCGGGAGCGCCGCATCGTCGTCGATCCGGTGAAGCTCGCCGCATTGGGGCTTTCGCTCGACGACGTGCTCGCGGCCGCGAGGCGCGCAACCGCGACGATCGGCGGCGGCTATGTCGAGACCGCTTCGCAGCGCATCGTCATCCAGGTTCGCCCATCGGGCGTCACGGCCGCAAAGCTGTCGCAAGCCCTCATCGGTACGCGCGCGAACGTCCCTGTGCGGCTGGGCGATGTCGCGACGATCGAGGATGGCGCCGAGCCGCGCTTCGGCGACGCGCTGATCGGCGCCAAGCCCGGCATCCTGATCGAGACCTCGACGCAGTTCGGTGCGAACACCCTCGAGGTCACGCGGGCGCTCGAGAAGCGCCTCGATGCGCTTGCGCCGGCGCTCGCGCGGCAGGGCGTCATCTACCATCCGGCGCTCCTGCGGCCCGCGAGCTTCATCGAGAACGCGATCGCCAAACTGCGCAATTCCCTGTTGATCGGCGCCGCACTCGTCGTCGCGCTGTTGCTCGTGACCTTGCGCGACTGGCGCGGCGCTTTCGTGTCCTTCAGCGCGATCCCCCTGACCTTGCTGACCACGGTTTGGATATTGGAACTCTACGGGCTCAGCCTGAACACGATGACGCTCGGCGGTCTCGTCGTCGCGCTCGGCGTCGTCGTCGACGACGCCGTCATCGACGTGGAAAACATATTGCGTCGCCGGCGCGGCGCCGCCGCCGGCACCGATTTGCGCGCACTGTTCGTCGGCGCCTCGCTCGAGGTGCGCCGGCCGGTCCTGTACGCGACCGCCGCCGTCGCCGTCGCGTTCCTGCCGATCTTGATGATGTCGGGGCTGCAGGGGGCGTTCTTCCGCCCGCTGTCGATCGCGTTCCTGCTCGCGGTCGGGCTCTCGCTGCTCGTCGCGATGAGCGCGACGCCGGCGCTGTGCGCGCTGGCGATGGCGCGCCATCAGCCGAAGCCGGAGGCGGCATTCCTGCGCCGGTTCAAACGCTGGCAGATGCACACGATCGAGTGGCTGAACGCGCGGCCGCGGGCGCTGGTCGCGATACTGCTGGCGACCGGCGCTGCCGGGATCATCTGTCTGCCGCTGTTGGGCGCGCGGCTGCTGCCGGATTTCCGCGAGAACTACCTGATCGCGCATGCATCCTTGCGTCCCGGAATTTCGCTTGCGGAGACCGCGCGCGTCGGTGAACGGATCAGCAAGGGCCTGATCGCGATTCCCGGCGTCAGGAGCGTCGCCGAACAAATCGGCCGCGCGGAGAACGGCCAGGATCCCGATGCGCCGAACAAGAGCGAGTTCGAGGTGCAAATCGATCCCAAGCAAGGACACGACCCGAACGAGATCGATGCGGCGATCCGCAAGGTATTCGACAATTTTCCGAATCAACTGGTCGAAATCTACTCGGTGCTCGCTGAACGCATCGGCGAAACGCTGTCCGGAGAATCCGCGCCGTTCTCCATCAGCGTCATCGGGTCCGATCTCGACGCCGACGACCGGGTCGGCGCGCAAATCGTCGCGCTGCTGCGGCGCCTGCCCGGCAGCGGCATCGTGCGCTTGACGGTGCCGCCGCGCCAAGTGGAGTTGCGCGTCGAATTGCGACCCGGAAGATTGGCGATCTACGGCCTGCAGGCGGCCGATGTGCTGCAGACCGTCAACGCCGCGTTTCATGGCAGCGTGGCGTCCGTGATCAATCAGCCCGACCGCAGCTTGCCCGTGGTCGTGCGGGTCGGCGCGGGCGCCGCCGGTCCCCGGTCGGTCGGCAAGCTCCTTTTGCGGGGGCGCGACGGCGCACTGGTTCCGCTCGACAAGGTCGCGCGCATCGAGACCGTGATGGCCCGCAGTGTCATCGATCATCAGGACGGGCTGCGCCGGCAAATCGTCGCCGCGACGCCGCAGGGCGCCGATCAAGCGGGGTATGCGCGCGCCGCGCACGCCGCGATCGCGGCGCACGTCAAGCTGCCGCCGGGCGTGTACCTGCAATACGCCGGGGCCGCCGAGGCGCAGAGCGCGGCGGCCCACGAGTTGCTGTTTCATTCGGCTGCCGCGTTCGCGCTGATCGTACTGCTCCTCGGCCTGGCATTCGGCCACGCTCGGCACGTGCTGCTCGTGCTCTTGGCGTTGCCGAGCACATTGATCGGCGGCGTTGCGGCGGTTGCGGCGACGGGCGGCACGCTGACGCTCGGCTCGATGGTCGGATTCGTCGCCTTGTTCGGCATGGCCGCGCGCAACACGATCCTGTTGGTATCGCATTACGACCATCTCGTCCACGAGGAGCAACAACCCTGGGGCCTGCAAGCGGCTCTGCGCGGCGCCGAGGAGCGGTTGACGCCGGTGCTTCTGACCGCGCTGCTGACCGGCCTGGCTTTGTTGCCGGTCGCGTGGCAGCTACACCAGCCCGGCCACGAAATCGAGGGGCCGATGGCGGTCGTCATCCTCGGCGGGCTGGTATCCTCGACGCTGGTCAGCCTGTTGCTGATACCGCCGTTGGCGGCCCGCTGGCTGCGGCCCGCGGCCGGCGGCGAACCTATTTGAATTTCGGCGCTCTCATGGTGAGACGGGTTTGTTTCACGTCGGGCGGTCGATTGGGCGGAGAAAACTACCAACATGAGGACTCAAGACCATGAAGAAGATCACTGCAATAGCCTGCGCGGCTTTGTTGCTGGTATCGGGGACCAGTTTCGCGGCGGCACACTTGCTGCGCGTCACGAAGACGGTCGTCATCGATGCGCCGGCCGCCAAAGTCTGGAATGAAGCCAAGGATTTCGACGGATTGAACAACTGGCATCCGGCGGTCGCAACGGATCAGATCGTCGCCGGCACGAACAACGAGGCCGGAGCGGTGCGGCTGTTGACCCTGAAGGGCGGCGGCACGATCAAGGAGCAATTGACGTATTTCAACGCCGCAGGGCGCAAGTTCCGCTACAAGATCGTCGAAGGCGTATTACCCGTGAGCGATTATTCGTCGACGTTCGTCGTCCGATCGATCGCCAAGAACAAGAGCCGGGTCACCTGGGCCGGCCGGTTCAAGCGCAAGGATACGAGCGCACACCCGGCGGCGAAGGAAGACGACAAGAGTGCGATTGACGCGGTCACCGGAGTCTACGAGTCCGGGCTCGATAACCTGAAGAAGATCGCCGAAGCCAAGTGATCGCATGCGCCCGGTGCGGGGCCTCGACCCCACGCCGGGCGGCAAGCGCAAACGCGCACCGCGATATGTCATCGCCACGCCGGAAGTTGAATGCACCTAGTTCGTCCGCTGCGCCGCCATCCGTGCGGTTTTTTTGCGCTCCTCCTGTGTTCGTCGTGCGCCGCCGCCGCCGCTGCCGCGGTGACGCAATCGGCGTCGTTGCAGAAGATCGTCGTCATCGGCGCGACCCCGGTGCCGGGAGTGGGCATCGATGCGGCCAAGGTTCCGACCAACGTGCAATCGATCGATGCGTCGGACCTCAAGCGCGACGGCACGGCAAGCTTGACCGCGGCGCTCAATAGTCGGCTCGGCAGCATCAGCATCACCGATACGCTCGCCGACCCGTTTCAGCCGGACATTTTTTACAGAGGATTCGAGGCCTCTCCGGTGCTCGGTGCCTCTCAGGGACTGGCGGTCTATGAGAATGGCGCGCGAATCAACGAGGCGTTCGGCGATGCCGTCAACTGGGACCTCGTTCCCGATTTCGCCATTCAGCGCATCGACCTCGTCAGCTCCAATCCGTCCTTCGGCCTCAATGCGCTCGGCGGCGCGCTCGCGATCACGATGAAGAACGGATTCGATTACCACGGCCGCGAGGCCGAGCTGTCCGGCGGTTCGTTCAATTTGCGCACGGGCGCGGCGCAGGTTGGCGCGAACAACGGCCGGTTCGGCGTCTATGCCGCCGCCAAAGTCCTCCAGCAAGACGGCTGGCGCCGGTTTGCGAACGATTCGGTGCATCAGTTCTATGCCGACTTGAGCGCGCGCACCGGGATCGCGACGATCGACTTGAGCTACTCATATGCGGACAATTCCTTGTTTGGCCAGGGCGCGGCGCCGGTCCAGGAACTCGCGGTCAGCAAGCGCCTGGACTTCACGGGTCCGCAAGACAATGCGAACCGGCTGAATTTCGCCGAACTGACCGCGTCTTTCGCTCTCGAGGATTCCGTGTCGCTGCAAAGCGTGTTCTACAGCCGCGATTACGACCAAGCCGTATCGAACGGCAACACGACGCATTACACGGCGTGCACGAGCGCGCAATACGCAGGCTCCTTGTGCCAGAGCGACGGCCTCACGGCGCTCCTCGACTCATCCGGCGGCGCGATCCCCGACATTTCCAACGCCGGCACCACCGCGATAGGGGAAAACGATTTCGAGTCGATTCACGCCCGCGGCCTCGGAGGCTCCGTGCAGATGAGCGTCGCAAAGAGGCTGTTCGGTCACGGCAATCAATTCATCGCCGGCATCGCGGTCGATACGGCGCGCGTCGCGTACTCCTCCGGCGCCGAACTGGGCCAAATCGATGCAGCGCTGATGGTGCGGCCGTCGGGGCTGTTCGTTGCGACCCCCGAAAGTTCGGCGTTCGCGGCGACGCCGGTGAACGTCGGTTCGAAGAGCCGCTACGACGGGCTCTTCGTGACCGATACGTTCGACGCGAACCGGCGGCTGTCCATTACCGCGAGCGGACGCTACAACCGCGCGAGATTGGATTTTGCGGACCACCGCGGCGTTCTGCTCGATGGAGCGAACCGCTTCGTGCACTTCAATCCGGCGCTCGGCGCGACCTACCGACTGCGGCCTCGGGCGACGGTCTACGCGAATTACGCGGTCACCAATCGTACGCCGACGATGAGCGAGATCGAATGCTCGGATCCGTTGAAGCCCTGCGTTTTGCCGGCGAATCTCGCCGGAGATCCGCCCAACCTGAAACAGGTCGTCGCGCACACGGTTGAAATCGGAATGCGCGGAAGTTCCCGCCCGCGCGACGCTGCGCCGGGCCGGGGCCATTGGAATCTCAGCGTGTTCCGCACGACGCTGGACGACGACATCTATGCGATCGCGGCGTCGATCAGCAGCGGCTATTTCCAGAATATCGGAGCCACCCGCCGGCAGGGGCTCGAGGCGGGCTACGCCTATCGCGGCGAGCGCTGGTCCGGGTATGCCGAATACAGCTTCGTCGACGCGACGTTCCTGTCGTCGTTCACGGAGCATTCGCCGTCGAATCCGCACCAGGACGCGAACGGCAACATCATCGTCCGCCGCGGCGACCATTTGCCGGGCATCCCGCGCCAGCGAATCAAACTCGGCGCCGATTACCGCATCGGGCCGCGCCTCACCGCGGGCGGCGATATGATCCTCGTCGGCGCGCAAGTTTACCGCGGGGATGAATCCAATCAGAACGCCGAACTTCCCGGGTATTGCGTACTGACGCTGCACGCGTCATACCGCATCAACGACAATATTGAGCTGTTCGCGACGATCAAGAACGTCCTCGACGGGTCCTACGCGACGTTCGGACTGTATGGTGATCCGACCGGGATCGGCGCTCCCGGCATTCCCGCGGGGGCCGGAACGAACGATCCGCGCGTCGACAACCGATTCCAAAGTCCGGCCGCGCCGCGCGCGTATCTCGCGGGCATTCGCGTCAATTTTTGAGCGAATGCCCGCGAGCGGGTCCTTACTTGGAGATGTTGATGATCTTCGACTGAGTGAATTCCTCGAGTCCTTCCTGTCCCATTTCCGCCCCGAAGCCCGATTGCTTCGCGCCGGCGAACGGAATGTCGGGCGGCAGTTCGAGGTGTTTGTTGATCCAGATGGTGCCGGAATCGATCTTCCGCGCGACCGCGTAGGCGCGCTCGCTGTCCTTCGCCCAGACCGTGCCGCCGAGGCCGTACTCGGTGCCGTTCGCGCGCGCGATGGCGTCGTCCAGGTCGGCGTATTTCAGCACCGGCAGCACCGGCCCGAACTGTTCCTCGCGCACGAGCCGCGCGTCGTCGGCGATGTCGCGGACGATCGTCGGTGCGATGAAATAGCCTTCCCCGGGGAGCGTCTTGCCGCCGGCGATGATCTTGCCGTGCTTGCGAGCGTCTTCGATGAATTCCTTCACTTTCTCGAACTGAACCTTGTTCTGCATCGGCCCGATCTGGGTTCCCGCGTCGAGGCCGTTGCCGACGACGGCCTTTTGCGCGAGACCGGCGAGTTCCGTGCACATCGCCTCGTACATCGATTCGGGAACGTAAACGCGCTTGATCGCGAGGCATACCTGCCCGCAGTTGACCATGGCGCCCTGGAAGATCTTCGCTGCGACTTCTTTCACGTCGACGTCGTCGAGGACGATCGCCGCGTCATTGCCGCCGAGTTCGAGCGTGAGCCGCTTGACCGTGCCGGAGGCGCTCGCCATGACCTTCTTGCCGGTGGCGGTCGAGCCCGTGAACGCAACCTTGGCCACATCCGGATGCTGCGTGAGATGACCGCCAAGGTCATTCTGATCGACGATGACGTTGAGTACGCCGCGCGGCAGGATTTTCGCGCACAACTGGCCGAACAGCAGCGTCGTGAGCGGCGTCGTCGGCGCGGGTTTGGCGACGAGCGTGTTTCCCGCGAGCAGCGCCGGCGCCACTTTGATCATCAAAAGGATCAGCGGGAAGTTCCACGGCGTGATCGCCGCAACCACGCCGAGCGGGACATGGTGCTGCACGATGCGCTCCTTGGCGTTGTCCCGCAATACCTTGACGGGCAGGTCCATCGCCGCGAACGCGCGGATCATCGCGACGGATCCGAAAATCTCCCCGGCCGCGTGCGCGAGCGGCTTGCCTTGCTCCTCGGTCAGCAGCTTGGCGAACTCGGCGCTGCGCGCCTCCAACGCCGCGGCGATTGCCAGGAGCATGCGGCGCCGCTCGGCGATCGGCGTGCCCGACCATGCCGGGAAGGCGCGCTTCGCGGCCGCGACGGCAGCGTCGAGCTGCGCCTTGTCTGCGCGCGCGCAATGCGTCAACGTTTTTCCGGTCGCCGGATTGATGACCTCGAGCAGCGCGGCGCCGGCCGTCAGCCGTCCGTCGATCAGCAATTGAAATTCATGGCCCGCCAGGGGGCCGTCTTTCGGGTTCGCGCTCATGGCCGTTTCTCCGGTGGTATCTGTATGACGAGGGCGGCCATGGTACTAGGTGCCGCGGAAGTTTGTCATCGCCGATGGAGCGCGCCCTTACTCGAGCCCTGAGCGCGAAAGCGTCGTAGACTTTGCGCAATGGACGGTCTGCCCACACCCCGCCGCTATGTGGCAATCCTGGCGACGGCGCTCGGCAGCGCGCTCGCGGTCATCGACGGTTCGATCGTCACGGTGGCGCTGCCCACCTTGGCGCACGACCTGCACGTCGATGCGTCCTCCGCGGTCATGGTGGTCACCGTCTATCAATTGACGCTGGTCATGACGCTCCTGCCGTTCGCCGCTCTCGGCAGCCATATCGGCTTGAGACGCCTGTACCAATACGGACAGCTGACTTTTCTCCTTGCCACGGTCCTGTGCTTTTTCGTGCGCGACCTGCCTATATTATTGGTCGTGCGCGCAATCCAGGCGCTCGGGGCCGCAGCCTCGCTCAGCGTTTCGACGGCGCTCATTCGACACATCTATCCGAGCCGGCAGCTCGGCCGCGGCCTCGGAATCGGCAACGTCGTCGTCGCGAGTTCCAATGCGATCGCCCCGGTACTCGGCGGTTTGGTGCTGTCGGTGGCGAGTTGGCCGTGGATCTTCGCCGCCGCCTCGCCGCTCGCGCTGCTGTCGTTCTTGCTCGGGAGGCATTCCTTGCCGGAGCTCGAGCCGCTCGATGCGCCTTACGACGTTCTCGGCGCCGTGTTGTGCGCGTTGACTTTCGGTCTCACGATTGCCGGCCTCGAGACCGCGGTGCACGGCAATTCGCCCGCGCTAGGCGTGGCGATCGTCGCCGCGGGGGTGCTCGTCGGGGTCGTGTTCGTCCGGCGTGAACTCAAGACGCCGATTCCGATATTGCCCGTCGACCTTCTCGCCAAGCCCGTGCTCGCACTATCGACGCTCGGCGGGCTGACGGCGTTCCTCGGCTCGATGACCCTGATCCTGTCGCTGCCGTTCCGCCTCCAACAGCATTACGGCTTCTCGCCGACTCAAGTCGGCGCCGCGATCGCTCCTTGGCCGTTGTCGATGATGGTGTTCGCACCGCTCGCCGGCGCGCTGTCCGATCGCTTTCACGCCGGAATCCTCGGTGCGATCGGCATGGTGATCGCGACGGTCGCGCTGCTGCTGATCGCATTCCTGCCGGCGCAGCTGACGCATTTCGACATCGCCTGGCGCATGGCGCTGTGCGGCATGGGGTTCGGGTTCTTCACGTCGCCGAACGCCCGTTTGATCCTACACTCGGCGCCGCAGGAGCGTGCCGCATCGGCCGGCGGCCTGATCTCGACGACGCGGCTGATGGGCCAGACTTTGGGCGCGACGCTGCTTGCGGCACTGCTCGCGATGGGCGTCGGCAGCGGCCCCGCACCGGCGCTGGTGGCGGCTGGGCTCGCGGCCTTCGTCTGCATATCCAGCATCGCGCGGCTCAAGTCTGCCGCGACAGGCGGCGGCGCGTGAATACGCGCACCTTTGCGCTTGCATTCGGCGAGTTCGTTTTGCTTGCCGCGGCGCTAATGGCCACGCAGGCCGTTGCCGTGGACGCGATGCTGCCGGCGCTGCCGACGATCGTGCGCGAATTGCGGATTGCGGACGCGAACCGCGCCCAACTGATCGTCACCGTGTATGTCGCCGGCGCCGGCATCGGCCAGCTGTTCTGGGGCTTGATGGCCGACCGATTCGGCAGGCGTCCGGCATTGCTCGCGGGTCTCGCGCTCTATGTTCTCGCCGCCGTTTCTTGCGGGTTGAGCGCGAGCTTCGAAGCGCTGCTCGCCTGGCGATTGCTGCACGGCCTCGCGGCGGCGAGCGCGGTGATCACACGCTCGGTCATCCGCGACCAATACTCCGGACGGCAATTGGCGCGCATCATGTCGTTGACGTTCGTCGTTTTCCTGATGGTGCCGGTAATCGCACCGAGTCTGGGCCAGGCCATTTTGCTCGTCCTGCCGTGGCGCTATGTGTTCGCCGTATTCGGCGTATACGCATCGGCCGTGTGGCTGTGGACGCTCCTGCGCCTGCCGGAAACGCTGCGTCCGGAAAATCGCGTAGCGTTGACCGGGCGGCGAGTCCTCGGCGCCGTGCGCATCGTGCTCTCGGACCGGACCTCGCTGTATTATTCGCTCGCGGTTGCGGTCATGTTCGGCTCGCTCCTCGCGTACGTGGGGATGATTCAGCAGATCTTCGCCACGCAGTTCCATGCGCCGAAACTGATGCCGGCGGTGTTCGCGTTGTGCGCGCTATCGATGGGAGCGGCGTCGCTGCTGAACGCGAAGATCGTCGGACGCATCGGAATGCGTCGCATTTCGCGCGCGGCGCTTCTGGCGTTCATCGCGACGACCGCCGTGCACGCCGCGGTTGCGGCACTGCGCTGGGAGACGCTCTGGACGTTCGTCGTCCTGCAGTCGGCGACCATGGCCTTGTTCAGTTTGACGGCGTCGAACTTCGGTGCGATGGCATTGGAGCCGGTGGGCGCGATCGCCGGCATCGGCGCGTCGCTGCAAGGCTTTATCACGACGACCGGCGGAGCGCTGGTCGCGGCTGCGATCGGCTCGCTGTTCAACGGCACGACGGTTCCGCTCGCCGCCGGTGCGATGATCTGCGGACTCGTCAGCTTTTGGTTCGCGCTCCTCGCGGAACGCGGGCGCCCATTGTTCTCGAATCGCGAACACTGAACGCCAGAAATGACGGGTACCTTGCGGCGGTCGGAGACATTAGACTCCGCCGAGAATCAAAATCCCCAAGGGGCGAGAACACGATGCAAAACGCAACCAGCCGCACAACCTCATCATCACCTTGGTCGTTCGGGGCATTTGCGCTGGCCGTGCCGCTGCTGACCGCGGGCCTTGCGAGCGCGCGCGGCGCGCAGAGCAGCGGCGCGGCGGCCGCGGGCAGCGGCGATATGCTTCAGGAAGTGGTCGTCACGGCGCGCTACAAGCGCGAAAATCTGCAAAGAACGCCGCTGTCGGTCACGGCGCTTTCCGGCAGCCAGATCGAGGACCGCGGCTACACCAACATCAGCCAGGTGTCCGCGTCCGCTCCGAACGTGAGTCTCGAGGCGGCGCCGGGCGGCTTCGGCAAGTCGGTGTTCGCAAGCATCCGCGGCGTCGGCCAGAGCGATTTCAAGTTCACGCTCGAGCCGGGCGTGGGCTTCTACGTCGACGACGTCTACTTCGCGACCGTGTTCGGATCGATGTTCACGTTGGGCGATATCGATCGCGTCGAGATGCTGCGCGGGCCGCAGGGCACGTTGTTCGGCAAGAATACCGAAGGCGGTGCGATCCGGATATTCACGGTCAAGCCCAAGGGCGGCAACAGCGGATACGCCGAGGTCGGATACGGCAGCTTCAACCGCGAGACGCTGCGCGCGGCGATGGACTTCACGCTGGTTCCCGACAAAGTGTTCGCGCGGATCTCGGGCGGCTCGCTGCGCAGCGACGGCTACATGAATATCGTCGATTTTGCGTGCGCCAACCCAGGCCTTGCCGGCAACATCAAGCCGACCGTGCAGGGCAACTGCAACATCGGCAAGCTGGGCGGCGATGATGTGTACGATTTCCGGGCGGCGCTGCGCGCGTTGCCTGCACCTGGCTTGGAAATCAATTTGTCGGCGGACTTGACCGATGACAAGGGGCCGGGGCCGGCGGACAAGATTCTCGCGATCAACCCGAACGCGCTGTTCCTGAAGTCGTTCAACAATAACGTGGTCGTGCCGTTCTACGGGATTCCGTACGACGGCCGCTTCATGACGAGCAATCCGTACACGACCTACGCGACGTTCAACGACCCGGTGAACGGCTACAAGATTCCGTCCGACAACACGCTTTATTCCTACGGCCTCACCGGAATCGTCGACTGGGATACGCCGTGGATGTTCCACGTCAAATCGATCACCGGAGTCCGCGGCGAGCATGGGGAGTTCTCGCAGAGCTACTCCGGCGCGCCGATCGCGCTGACGAACCTCTACACGACGCTGACGCACCACCAGTTCAGCGAAGAGATCCAGGTGAGCGGCAAGGCGTTCGAGAAAGCGCTGGATTGGACCGTCGGCGGCTACTATTTCAACGGCAACAATCACCAGGGCGGCCTCGGCGATTTGATCGAAATCAGCCTGCTCCAGGTACCCGCCGATCCGTCGACCGACAAGAACAAGTCGGTGTTCGCGCACGGCGAGTATCACGTCACGCAGAAGCTCAGCGCCGAGCTCGGCGTCCGCTACAGCCGCGAAGACAAGAATTACGAGTACTACAGGCTGCTGCTCGCGCCGTTCCATGGAATTCCGGCGGGCAGCTTCCTATTCCCGATCACCGCGAAGAGCTTGAGCTATTCGCGCGTCGATCCGAAAGTCGGCCTGCAGTACCAATGGACGCCGGATCTCATGACTTACGTCCAGGTGTCGACGGGATACAAGGCCGGCGGATTCAATACGCGGCCGATTTCAGCCGCTCAGGCGACGACGTTCGATCCCGAGACCTTGACCGCGTACGAGACGGGCATCAAGAGCGAGTGGTTCGATCACCGCCTGCGTGCAAACTTCGCGGCGTTCTACAGCAAGTACAAGAATCTTCAGCTGCAGGCCAACGGCGTCGACGCCGCGGGAAATCTCGCCGTGCTGACGAAGAACGTCGGCCGGGCCGATATCAAGGGCGCGGAAATCGAAATCGACGCCGAACCGGTCAAGAGCCTGGTCGCGAATGTCTCTCTCGGCTATCTGGACTATAAGAACCTCGACCTCGGCAGTGCCGCAGGCGTCTCGGGCGGACCGACATTGGCGAGCGTGCCGGTGTTGACGCCGAAATGGAAGGGAAGCCTCGGGCTCCAGTACGGCGCCGATCTCGGCGACCGATACGGCATCCTGACCCCGCGGCTCGACTACACTTATCAAAGCAAGGTCTACAACGATGCCCCGAATACGGAACTCGCTGCGCAAGACGGCTACGGGATCGCGAACGCGCGCCTGATCTGGACTTCGTCACGGAGCAGCTGGACGGCGACATTCGCGGTCAATAACCTGACGGACAAGGTCTATTACCTGGACAAGTACCCGAACTACGGAACCTACGGCATCATCGAGGGACAGCCCGGCATGCCGCGGAATTACCAGTTCACGCTGAAGCGGACTTTTTAACGCCGGAATCGCGGATGAGGCACGCCCATACGATACACGGGCACCAGCGCCATTACGGCTGGGATAACTCGCTTGCGCCGGCGGCGCGCATCGCTCCCGGCGAGTCGATCGAATTCGACGTGATCGATGCGGCCGGCGGCCAGCTGACGCGAAGCTCGCGCGCGGCGGATCTCGAGCGGCTGGATTTCGCGAAAATCATCCCGCTCTCCGGCCCCGTCCACGTGGACTGGGCCGCGCCCGGCGACCAGTTGAAAGTCACGCTGCTCGAATT
>VFSW01009644.1_pt1 | contig 13757 bp, 7 predicted proteins | sample 5358111 | NCBI WGS metagenome assembly VFSW01 (sample SAMN11554181, study PRJNA540505) | mine drainage metagenome | isolation source: sediment from site ElyBrook_90M | place: USA: Ely Copper Mine, Vershire, VT | collected 2017 | reverse complement strand
CGGTAGATCCGGCCAATCGGTGCTGATCCGATGCGCCAGTTCGGTGCCGGTAATGCCTGGCATCGCGTGGTCGGTAATAACCAGATCGACCTGCGTTCCGCGCCGCAACAAATCCAAGGCGTGCTGTCCCGACGCTGCCTCTACGACTTGATACCCCAGGTCTTCCAGCAAGTCCGCCGTTGCTGCGGAGATCAAGGGATCGTCGTCCACGACGAGGATTCGCCAATTCGATCCTGCGTGGTGGGTCACTGGCGGTGGCTGTCCTGCATCGGTGACAACCTGCTCGGAAATCGGCAGCCACAACTCGACCGTGGTTCCTTCACCGAGGCGGCTGAGGATCCGCATCGCTCCGCCCGATTGCGCAGCCAACCCATGCACCATCGACAAGCCCAGGCCAGTGCCCTTGCCGGTCCCCTTCGTCGTAAAGAATGGCTCGGTGGCCCGCTTGACCGTCAACTCGTCCATGCCCGTGCCGGAGTCCAGCACAGAGACACAAACGTAGTCGCCGGCGTTCAGTCCTTCTGGACCATCCTCTGCACGCATGCAGCGAGCGACGATCGCAAGGCGGCCGCCCAGCGGCATTGCATCGCGCGCGTTCAGTGCCAGGTTGAGCAACGCCAGCTCCAGCTGATTGGGATCGACGCAAATCGCAGGAAGCTGATTGTCGAGCTCGGTGCTTATCCGGATCGAGGGGCCGAGCGTGCGACGTAGCATATCCTCCATGCTGCCGAACAATTTTGCCACGTCCACTGTCTCCGGCTTCAGCTCCTGACGACGCGCGAAAGCCAGCATGCGCTTCGTCAGCGTCGTCCCTCGCTCGGCGCCCCGCATGGCACCGTCGATCAATCGGACGACGCGCGCCTCGTCTGGAACGCGCTTCCGCAGCAACTGCAAGTTGCCCAGGATAACCATCAACAGGTTGTTGAAGTCATGGGCAACCCCGCCCGTGAGCTGGCCCAGGCTTTCCATCTTCTGCATTTCATGGACCTGTGCCAGCGCTGCCTCATGTTTCCGCGTCCGCTCCTCGACCCGGCGCTCCAGCTCGGCATTCGCTTGCGCGAGTTCCGCGGTGCGCTCCTCGACCCGACGCTCCAGCTCGGCATTGAGCTGCTCAAGCTGCCGCGTCTTGCGATACAAGTCCGCGAATACTCGCACCTTGGCGCGAAGCAGCTCGGGCACAACCGGTACGGGCACGTAGTCGACCCCGCCCAATTCGTACCCGCGCAACCGGTCGAGGTCGGATATGTGGATCGCAGATACGAATATGATCGCGGTCCGGTGGTACCGGGGATGCCCCAGGATCAATGCGGCAAGTTCAAATCCGTCCAGGTCAGGCATGCATACGTCGGCCAGAATGACCGCAACCTCGTTCTTCAACAGGCACTGCAGCGCTTCGTCCGCCGAGTGGGCCTTGAGAAGGTTCTCACCCAGCTCGGCGAGCATGACCTCGTAGCTCAGCAGCTTCGCCGGCTGGTCATCGACGAGGAGAATGTTCACCTTCTCGTTCGACTGCGCGATCGCGGTGTTCACGGCCGCATCTCCTCAGCGGTGGAGCCAAATCCGCAAGGTGGACAAAAGCTGCTCGGTGTTCACCGGTTTGGCGAGATAATCCGACGCGCCGGCTGCCAGACACTTCTCGCGGTCCCCCTTCATCGCCTTGGCCGTCAACGCGATAATCGGCAGGCGGCGGAACTGGGGATTGGCGCGAATCACCTCGATTGTCTGGTACCCGTCCATTTCCGGCATCATGATGTCCGTCAACACAATCGCGACGTCCGATTGCGCTGTCAGCAGAGCGATTGCCTCGCGCCCGGTGTTGGCGGTGAGCACCTGCATCCCGCGCCGTTCCAGCACGCTGGAGAGCGCGAAGATGTTGCGCACGTCGTCGTCAACCAGCAATGCCTTCTGGCCGACAAGACTCTCATCCGAGCTATGCAACCGTTCAAGCATCTGCTGTTTCATCGGCGGCAGGTGGGATACGACGCGGTGCAGGAACAGGGCTGTCTCGTCCAACAGACGCTCGGGGGATTCGACACCCTTCACCACGACGCTGCGCGCCATCGTGTGAAGCTGCGCGTCTTCCTCCGGTGACAAATCACGGCCGGTGAACACCACCACCGGGATATTTGACAGAGTGTCCTGATCGCGAATCAGCTCCAGCACCTCAAAACCGGACATGTCGGGAAGCCGCAAATCGAGCACCACGCAGTCGGCAGGTTCCTCGAGCAGACGCTCGATTGCATGCTTGCCCGTCTCGACGGTCTCGATATCAATATCGTCGTGGCCAAGCAGTTCGGTGATGGAGATCTGCTCCGCCGGATTATCTTCCACCACCATCAGCCGCTTGCGGCGCGGCTTCGTGTAATCGGTGATCCTTGACAGGGCAAGTTCCAGGCCTTCCGCCGTTGTGGGTTTGATCATGTGGCTGAACGCGCCGCACGCCAGGCCATGCTGGCGATCCCCATCCACCGTAACGATCTGCACCGGGATGTGGCGCGTGGCTGGGTTCTGTTTGAGTTGGCTAAGCACCGTCCAGCCCAACATGTCAGGCAGGAACACATCAAGCGACACCGCCGTGGGCTGATACTCGCGCGCCAGTTGCAGCGCGTCGGCGCCTCGGTTGGCGACCAGCACTTTCATCCCGCGGTCGTGCGCCAAATCCGCCAGTACACGTGCATAATGCGGATCATCTTCGACGATCAGCAGAACCATGTCGTCGGGCTGCAAGTTCTGCCTATCGTCGGGAACCTGCTCGCTCGGCCGATCGACCAGGCGGCTCGGTGCGAAGTTGATCGCTTCAAGCGGCACGACATGGTCCACGGCAACGGGTAGAGCCGCGGGAGAGGGGCCTATATAGGCCAGTGGCAGATAAAGCGTGAACGTGCTGCCCACGCCCGGCTTGCTGCGCAACTGGATCTCGCCACCAAGCAGGTTCGACAACTCGCGGCTAATCGCCAGGCCGAGACCGGTGCCCCCGTATTTGCGGCTGGTGGACGCGTCCGCCTGCTGGAACGCCTCAAAAATGATACGCTGTTTCTCGGGCTGGATGCCGATACCGGAATCGGCAACCTCGAATGCCACGACCGTCGGCGCATGCTTCAGAATCGGATGATCAGTGGACCAGCCGCCCGACGCGGCGGTGATGCTCAACCGTACCCCGCCATGTTCGGTAAATTTGAAGGCATTGGAAAGCAGATTCTTCAGCACCTGCTGCAGCCGCTTGCTGTCGGTGGTGATGCTGCGCAGCGCCGGATCGACCTGAACCTCGAACAACAGGCCGCGGCTCTCCGCTTCGTGACGGAACGGCCGGGTCACGGCGTCCTGCAGGTTCTGCAGGAAGATTTCCTCGACGTCCACAGACATCGTGCCGGACTCGATCTTCGACAGATCGAGGATGTCGCTGATCAGGTTGAGCAGGTCTGTGCCTGCGCCGTGGATCGTGCGCGCGAATTCGACCTGGCGTGACGTCAGATTGCCATCCGGGTTGTCGCCTAGCTGCTGGCCAAGGATGAGGATCGAGTTCAGCGGCGTGCGCAACTCGTGCGACATGTTGGCCAGGAACTCGGATTTGTACTTCGATGTCAGCGCCAGTTCGGCCGCCTTCTCCTCCACGGCGCGGCGTGCCTGCTCGATTTCCTGATTCTTTCGCTCCACTTCGACGTTCTGTTCGGCGAGCTGTTGCGCCTTCTGCTCCAACTGCTCGTTGGTCTGTTGCAGTTCGCGCTGTCGGGTCTGCAGCTCGGTGGCAAGCTGCTGCGACTGCTTCAGCAAGCCCTCGGTCTGCATCGTGGCTTCGATCGAGTTCAGCACGATGCCAATGCCACCGGTAAGCTGTTCCAGGAACGAGATCTGCAGGTCGGTAAAGGCGCCGACGGATGCCAGTTCGATCACGGCCTTTACCTCGCCCTCGAACATCACAGGCAAAACGACGACGTTCGCCGGCTTGGCCGTGAACAGGCCGGAGCGGATCGGCACCGCGTCGTCCGGTATATGTGTCAGCAGCACGCGCTTGCCGTCGGCGGCGCACTGACCGATCAGCCCCTGACCGAGAGACTTGTACTCGGGATGGCCCTGATCGCCATCGTCCGCATAGGCTGCGAGGAGCTTCAGGCTTGGGCTGACTTCTGCATCCACCAGATAGATGACGCCGTTCTGTGCGTTCACCAGTGGCGCCAGTTCGGACAGAAGCATGCGGCCGACGGTGGCAAGGTCGCGCTGCCCTTGCAGCATGTTGGTAAAGCGGGCAAGGTTGGTCTTCAGCCAGTCCTGTTCGGTGTTGCGGTCGGTGGTCAACCGCAGATTGCCGATCATCGTGTTGATGTTGTCTTTCAACTCCGCGACTTCGCCGCGCGCTTCCACCTGGATCGACCGGGTCAGGTCGCCCTTTGTCACTGCGGTAGCCACTTCGGCGATGGCGCGCACCTGTGTGGTGAGGTTCGCGGCCAACAGGTTCACGTTGCCGGTCAGGTCCTTCCAGGTCCCCGCGGTGCCGGGTACGTTGGCCTGGCCGCCGAGCCGTCCCTCTACCCCCACCTCGCGCGCCACCGTGGTCACCTGATCGGCAAAGGTAGCCAGGGTGTTGGTCATGTTATTGATGGTCTCGGCGAGCGCTGCCACCTCGCCCTTGGAGGCCATCATCAGGTTCTGCTTCAGGTCGCCATTGGCAACCGCGGTGACCACCTTGACGATACCGCGAACCTGTTCCGTCAGGTTGGCCGCCATCACGTTCACCGTGTCCGTCAGGTCTTTCCAGGTGCCGGCGACACCGGGCACGGCAGCCTGTCCGCCCAACTTGCCTTCGGTGCCGACTTCGCGTGCGACGCGTGTTACTTCCGAGGCGAACGCGTTCAGCTGATCCACCATCGTGTTGATGGTGTTCTTCAGTTCCAGGATTTCGCCCTTCACGTCGACGGTGATCTTGCGCGACAGGTCACCGCGCGCGACCGCGGTGGTAACCTCGGCGATGTTGCGCACCTGCGTGGTCAGATTTGCCGCGAGCAGGTTCACGTTGTCGGTCAGGTCCTTCCAGGTGCCGCCAACGCCGGGCACGACCGCCTGCCCACCAAGCCGCCCTTCGGTGCCGACCTCGCGCGCCACGCGGGTGACTTCCCCGGCAAAGGAACGGAGCTGATCAACCATCGTGTTCAGCGTTTCCTTGAGCTGCAGAATCTCGCCGCGCACGTCCACTGTGATCTTGCGCGACAGATCGCCGTTGGCGATAGCGGTCGCCACTTCGGCAATGTTGCGCACCTGCCCCGTCAAGTTGGACGCCATGAAGTTGACGTTGTCGGTCAGGTCTTTCCAGGTGCCGGCGACGCCAGGCACCGCAGCCTGTCCGCCCAGCTTGCCCTCGGTGCCGACTTCCCGCGCGACGCGCGTCACTTCGGAGGCAAATGCATTGAGCTGATCGACCATCGTGTTGATGGTGTTCTTCAACTCCAGGATTTCGCCTTTTACGTCAACGGTGATTTTGCGCGACAGGTCACCACGCGCGACCGCCGTGGTGACCTCGGCGATGTTGCGCACCTGCGCGGTCAGGTTCGACGCCATGGAATTGACGTTGTCGGTCAGGTCCTTCCAGGTGCCGGCAACCCCAGGCACCTGCGCCTGCCCGCCCAGCCGCCCCTCGGTGCCAACCTCACGCGCCACGCGCGTGACTTCGCCGGCGAAGCGGTTGAGCTGATCCACCATCGTGTTCAGCGTTTCCTTGAGCTGCTGGATCTCGCCGCGCACATCCACCGTGATCTTGCGGGAAAGGTCGCCGTTGGCGATAGCGGTCGCCACTTCCGCAATGTTGCGCACCTGGCCGGTCAGGTTGCCGGCCATGGAATTCACGCTATCGGTCAGGTCCTTCCAGGTGCCGGCGACACCGGGCACCTGCGCCTGACCACCAAGCCGCCCTTCCGTGCCGACTTCGCGCGCCACGCGGGTAACCTCACCGGCAAACGCGTTGAGCTGGTCGACCATCGTGTTGATGGTCTCCTTCAATTGAAGGATCTCACCAGACACGTTCACGGTGATCTTTTTCGACAGATCACCTTGCGCCACGGCGGTCGCAACTTCAGCGATGTTGCGCACCTGACCGGTGAGGTTGGAAGCCATGGAGTTCACGCTGTCGGTCAGGTCCTTCCAGGTTCCGGCAACGTCGGACACCTGCGCCTGGCCTCCAAGCCGCCCTTCGGTTCCCACTTCACGGGCTACCCGCGTGACTTCGCCGGTGAAGCGGTTGAGCTGATCGACCATCGTGTTGATGGTCTCCTTCAACTGAAGGATTTCGCCCGAGACGTTCACCGTGATTTTTTTCGACAGGTCGCCGTTGGCGATTGCGGTGGACACCTCGGCGATGTTGCGCACCTGTGCTGTCAGGTTGGAGGCCATGGAGTTCACCGACTCCGTCAGGTCCTTCCAGGTGCCCGCCACGCCCAGCACGTTGGCCTGACCACCCAGGCGTCCGTCGGTGCCCACTTCGCGCGCCACGCGGGTGACCTCGCCGGCAAACGCGTTGAGCTGATCGACCATCGTATTGATGGTCTCCTTCAGTTGAAGGATCTCGCCCGAGACGTTCACCGTGATCTTCTTCGACAGGTCGCCACCGGCGATCGCCGTCGCCACCTCGGCAATGTTGCGCACCTGGGCGGTGAGATTCGACGCCATCGAATTGACGTTGTCGGTCAGGTCTTTCCAGGTCCCGGCTACACCAGGCACCTGCGCCTGACCGCCGAGACGCCCCTCGGTGCCAACCTCGCGCGCGACACGCGTGACTTCCGAGGCGAAGGAATTGAGCTGGTCGACCATCGTGTTGATGGTGTCCTTCAGCTCCAGGATCTCGCCGCGCACATCCACCGTGATCTTGCGTGACAAGTCGCCGCGTGCCACCGCCGTGGTGACCTGTGCGATGTTGCGCACCTGGTCGGTCAGGTTGCCGCACATGGCGTTCACCGAGTCGGTCAGGTCCTTCCAGGTGCCCGCGACACCGGGCACCAGAGCCTGGCCGCCCAGCTTGCCTTCCGTTCCAACCTCTCGTGCGACACGTGTCACCTCCGAGGCAAAGGAGCGCAACTGGTCCACCATCGTGTTAATGGCTTCCTTGAGCTGCAGGATCTCGCCCCGCACGTCCACGGTGATCTTCTTCGACAAATCGCCGTTGGCCACTGCAATGGTCACCGCGGCGATGTTACGCACCTGCGCCGTCAGGTTGGAGGCCATGGAGTTCACCGATTCCGTCAGGTCCTTCCAGACACCCGTCACCTCACGCACCTGTGCCTGTCCGCCCAGCTTGCCGTCCGTGCCGACCTCGCGGGCAACGCGTGTCACCTCCGAGGTGAACAGGGAAAGCTGCTTGATCATCGTGTTGACGATGGTGGCGAGGCGCAGGAACTCACCCTGAAGCGGGCGGCCTTCCACATCCAGCCGTACGGTCTGCAGCAGATCGCCCTGCGCCACAGCCGTGATGGCGTGCGTGACCGCTGTCGTCGGCCACAGCAAATCCTCAATGAGGCCGTTGACCGAGGTCTGCATCCCGCCCCACGCGCCGTCGGACATTCCCAGCTGGACCCGCGTACTGGTCTTGCCCTCGCGGCCGACGACCTGCCCGACATGCTCGATCTGCCGCGCCATGCGTTCATTGGCGGCGACGATTTCGTTGAATGTGTCGCAGATCTTGCCCTTCAGGCCGGTGTATTCGGTAGGTAGCCGGACGGAAAAGTCACCCGAGCGCATCGCTTGAAGGGCGTGCAGAACCTTCCGCAAGCCAAAGAACTGATCATCACGCGACTCGCTGGTGTTTTCGTTGGCCAAGCCATGGGTCGTCGGAGGCAGCTCGGCAGAGACGTCGGTGGCGCGCGCGTCGGAGAGATCCATCTTCACTGTCCTGGATTAACTAACGACGAGGCCGGCGGTACACACCATTACACGGCGTGAAAGGCCGCCGAGAGGTAACAAACTTTATGGGAGCCCGCGCCTGAAATCCAGCGAATCCCGACTGCACGACGGCGTTTGCCGCGCGGTACAATTTTCTGTGATCTTCGGTGCGACGTCCCGAGCGATTATCAAGCATAGTTAAGATATCGGCGGAAAAGCAGTGACCGCTATCGGTCACGATTTAGTGACGCGAGAGGTTTTGGGAGTTTTCAAAAAAAGAGAAAGATTCCGGTCGGCTCGATCACCTGGTTTTGATGTGGTCTCTCCTTGTCAGAGGCGCCGAGAATTCGCGCATAGACGGCGGCCGGCGCCGCGGCCATCGCAGCTCGGGGTCTATTTGGCCGTTAAAGCGCGAAACCCTGGATAAGTTGCCGACACTGACGGCCAGCCGCGTGTTCGCGATAGCGCGTGAGCGTGGCGATCGGCGGCAGCGGTGAGCAGGTTAATGGGGCAATGGAGCAGGCCTCGGCGCCCATTTACGGCGCGGGCCATGACGGAAACGGGCCGCCCGATCAGTAATGACGGTATTCTTCATGCGGCGAGCACGCCGAACTGGCGCAGAAACTCCAGCAAAGGCAGCATAGGCAGACCGAGGATCGCAGATTGCTCGCCCTCAACTTGTTCGAACAGGTGTATGCCCAGTGCTTCCAACCGGTAGGCTCCCACGGTCGTGGTAACCTCCTCGCCCTGGGCCGCCAGATAATCGTCCAGAAACACCTCGCTGAACCGGCGCATGACCAGCCGCGGACGCGCGATATGGTGCCAGAGCCGCCGTTCGCCCTGCAGGCAGAGCACCGCGGTGGCCAGCACATGCGGTTGGCCACGCAGCCGGCGCAGCTGCTCCCTGGCCGCCGCAACGCTGTCCGGCTTGTCCAGCCACGCCTCGCCGCACAACAGAATCTGGTCCGCGCCGATCACCACGGCATCGGGCGCATGCCGGGCGACCTCCCGCGCCTTCAGCTCGGCGAGCAGCAGCGCCGCCGCTTCGGCGCTGGCTCCATCCGCCCTGGCTGCCCGCTTGACCTCCGCCTCGTCCACCCGCGCCGGCTGGACATCGAATGCAAGCCCGGCCGCCGCCAGCAAGGCGCGGCGCGACGCCGATGCGCTGGCCAGGATCAGCCGCGGAGCCGGCCGTTGCAGCATCAGCTCCTGGCTTCAGCGGCCTTGCGGCGGCGCTCGTGCCAGGCCTCCATGAGCTGCAACACCGTCGCCGCCGTCTCCTCGATCGATCGCCGCGTCACGTCGATCACCGGCCACCCGCGCTTGTTGCACAGGCGCCGGGCCCAGAGCAGCTCCGCCTTCACGGCGTCTTCATCGACATAGTCGGTCCCCCGGGTCAGGTGCCCCGTCGCCGGCCCGCCATGACGGGTGGCACCAGCCGTGGCAATCAGCCTCAGCCGATGGCGGCGGATCTCGATCAGCGCCTCCGCATCCAGCGTCAGCCCGATCACCGGACACTGCATGCTGTCCAGGCCGGCCGGTTCCGGTAGGCTCGGAACCAGCGGCACGTTCGCCGCCTTGATGCCGCGATTGGCCAGATAGAAGCACGTCGGCGTCTTCGAGCTGCGCGACACCCCTACCAGCAACACGTCCGCCTCGGCCAGACCCGGTCGCGCCTGGCCATCGTCATGCGCCAGGACGTAGTGCATGGCGTCGATCCGGCGGAAATAGTCGGCGTTGAGCACGTATTGCCGCCCGGGCCGGGCCGAGGCCTGCTCGCCGATATACTCCTGCAGCAGGTTCATCACCGGGTCGAGCACGTTCACCACCGGTACGCCCAGCCGCAGGCAGGTGGTTTCCAGCTCGCCCCGCAGCGCGCGGTCGACCAGCGTGGAAAGCACCGGGCCGAGTTCGTGCTCGATCCCCTCCAGCACGCGATGCAGCTGGAACCGGGTGCGGATCAGGCTCCAGCGATGATAGACGATATCGGCATGCTCGAACTGCACGGTGGTGGCCCGCGCGATGGCGTTCAGGGTCTCGCCCGTGGCGTCGGAGACCAAGTGCAGGTTGATCCGCTGGGTGGGCATGCGAGTGAGAATAGCGGGGATAACCGGAGCTGGCACCAGGCTATCTCGCTGGACCGTGTGTTCCGGGGATAATTTCTGCCCTGGCGTGGCAGGGGGACAGTTTTCCCCAGGTCGTCCGGGATATGGGGATACCGCCGGGCGAAAGGGTAAATTCAATGGCTTCCACCCCTCCCCTACTGTGGACATCCGGCCGCCAGCCTGCGACATCATGGGTACCCCGTGATTCACAGGCTCTACTGCCACTACACCAGGTTTCTTTATTCTTCTTTCCTGTTATGCGGAGTGTATGGAAAGCCGGATGAAACCCCTGTTGCGCGCCCTGCATGGAGAAGCGGTCTGGCCGCCGCCGATCTGGCTGATGCGCCAGGCGGGACGGTATCTGCCGGAATACCGGGCGGTCCGGGCGAAGACCACGGATTTCATAACCCTCTGCACGACGCCTGGACTCGCAGCCGAGGTAACGTTGCAGCCCATCCGACGGTTTGGCTTCGACGCCGCGATCCTGTTCAGCGATATCCTGATGTTGCCCTGGGCGCTTGGCCAAGGACTGGAATACCGTGAAGGCGAGGGTCCCGCACTGCCGCCCCTGCGCGATGCGGCTGCGCTTGCGGCGCTGGATTTGCGTCGGGTTGCCGCTGCCATTGTTCCGATATGCGAAACCGTGCGTCGGGTGCGTGCCGGACTGGTGGCGGAAGGCTTTGCCGATCGTGCCCTGATCGGCTTTGCCGGTGCGCCCTTTACCGTCGCCTGCTACATGGTCGAGGGCGGCGGGTCGCACGATTTCGCGGCGACGCGGGCCATGGCATACGGCGATCCCGGATTGTTCGCGCGGCTGATCTCCTTGCTGACCGAGGCGACGGTGGAGTATCTGGCCGCGCAGATCGAGGCAGGCGCCGAAGCGATCATGCTGTTCGATAGCTGGGCGGGGATCTTGTCGCCACGGTTGTTTCATGCTCATGTGATCCAACCTGCCGCTGCCATTGTCGCCGCTCTCAGGCGGCGATTTCCCGTGGTTCCCGTCATTGGATTCCCACGTCTGGCGGGACTGATGCTTGGCCCCTATGCGACCGGGACCGGTGTCGCTGCGGTTAGCCTCGATACCTCGATGGATCCCGTTCTCGTGGCACGGATGGTTCCACCCGATATCGCATTACAGGGCAACCTGGACCCGATGGCCCTGGTCGCGGGCGGCGTGGCAATGCAGCACGACGTGTCGCGTATCCTGGACGCGCTGCACGGCCGGCCATTCGTGTTCAATCTCGGTCATGGTATCGTGCCACAGACACCGCCGGAGCATGTGGCTGTCCTGGTGGAGCAGGTGCGTGCGGCCTAGGGTTGCGGTCATTCTGTTCAACCTGGGCGGGCCGGACAGGCCGGAGGCGATTCGGCCCTTCCTGCTGAATCTGTTTTCCGATCCGGCAATCCTTGGTGTGCCGTTCTTTCTGCGGCCGCTGCTGGCACGCATCATCATGCGGCGTCGTTTGCGGCCGGCCAGGGCGAATTATGCGCTGCTTGGGGGCAAGTCGCCTCTGCTTGAGTTGACCATGGCACAGGCCGCTTCGCTCGAGGCTGCGCTATCGGATATGGACACGAGATGCTTCGTCGCCATGCGTTACTGGCATCCGTTCAGTGACGAAACTGCTCGGGTGGTGCGTGAGTGGGCACCGGACGACGTGGTGCTGTTACCGCTCTATCCACAATATTCCACGACGACGACGGGCAGTTCGCTGACTGCATGGAGAGAAGCGGCGGCGCGGGCCGGACTGGTGGCGACAACGAGAACGGTCTGTTGCTATCCGGTGGATACAGGATACATTGCAGCGACAACAGCCCTGCTGCGGGCGGCATACGACTCGGCTCGGAGACAGCTCGATCCGTCACTGCCGCTGCGTGTGCTGTTTTCCGCGCATGGACTGCCAGAGAGCATCGTGCAGCGAGGCGATCCATATCAGTGGCAGATCGAGCAGACCGTGGCGCATGTCCTTGCGGAATGGGGGCATCGGACGCTCGACTGGGCGATCTGCTACCAGTCACGCGCCACACCGCAGCGATGGATCGGTCCGGGTATCGAAGCGGAGATCGAACGCGCCGCGCATGACAAGGTGGCCGTGTTGATATCGCCGATTGCCTTCGTCTCCGATCACTCGGAGACACTGGTCGAGCTTGATGTAGAGTACCGCGCAGTCGCGGATCGGCTTGGCGTGCCAGGCTATTTTCGTGTACCGGCCCAGAACGCCGATGTCGCATTCATCCAGGCGTTGGCACAACTGGTGCGGCACGCACGGTCGGGTGCACCTGGACTGTGCAACCACGGGAGCGGCCGCCTGTGCCCGGCGGGCACCGGACGCTGTCCCTTCACGGCCAAGGCGCCCACATGAAGATGCTGATCGAGTTGCAACCCTGGACCAAGGCGCTGCACGTGATCTCGATGACCGCCTGGATGGCAGGGATGTTCTATCTGCCGCGGCTTTATGTGTATCACTGCGAGATGCAGCCCGGGACAGCCGAAAGCGAGCGATTCAAGGTGATGGAACGGCGGCTGCTCCGGCAGATCATCAATCCTGCGATGGCCGCAACCTGGGTGTTTGGGATGACGCTCGTGCTTACCCCTGGCGTCGTGGATTGGTCGGCCGGCTGGTGGCAGGTGAAGCTTGCCGCGGTGATCCTGCTGTCCGGCTTCCATGGCGAGTTGTCGCGCTGGCGGCGGGACTTCCTGGAGGATCGCAACACGCGGTCGCAGCGCTTCTACCGCATCGCCAACGAAGTCCCGACCCTGTTGCTCGTCGTCATCGTGGTGATGGTGATCGTCCGACCCTTCTAGCATCCAGGCAGGGCCGATGGCGGCCGGCGAGCAAGGCCGAGGTCCTCGGCCGCTTGGAACCTTGCCGCAGGCCCTGCCTTCGGCAAGGGATTGCGTGACGAAGCGGACCAATGGGGGGATAAAGCGTCCCTGGCCGGTTTTGGCCAATCCCACCGACCCCGCCAGCCCTTGACATTCCACCCTGGGCGGACCACCTCCCGGTTGACGGAGGGCGGCCGCCCCGCCTAGCTTTCGGCCTCCCCCGTGAAGCGACAACAAGCCGTCGTTTCGATTCTCCCACCAAACGGGACATGGCCGGCCGTCGTCAAGCGATGGTTGGCAATCACACACCGGGCGTTCTGCCCATGTCCTGCACCACCATTCCGACCACGCCGAGGCGTCCATGCATCTCGCCGAATTGAAGGCCAAATCTCCCGCCGATCTGTTGAGCTATGCCGAATCGCTGCAGATCGAGAACGCGTCCTCGCTGCGCAAGCAGGACATGATGTTCGCGATTCTGAAAAACCTGGCGGAGAACGACCAGGCGATCCACGGCGAGGGGACGTTGGAAATCCTCGCCGACGGGTTCGGTTTCCTGCGCAGCCACGAAGCCAACTACCTGCCCGGTCCCGACGACATCTACGTCAGTCCGAACCAGGTGCGCCGCTTCAGCCTGCGCACCGGCGACACCGTGGAAGGCCAGATCCGCGCGCCGAAGGAGGGGGAGCGCTACTTCGCGCTGGTGAAGGTCGACACGGTGAACTTCGAGCCGCCCGAGGCGGTGCGGCACCGCATCAACTTCGACAACCTCACCCCGCTCTACCCCGACGAACGGCTGAAGATGGAGGTCGAGAACTTCCAGTCGGTCGCCAAGGGTCCCAGCAAGGACTACACGCCGCGGGTGATCGACCTGATCGCGCCCATCGGCAAGGGACAGCGCGCGCTGATCGTCTCGCCGCCGCGCACCGGCAAGACGGTGATGCTGCAGAACATCGCCACCGCCATCGCCG
>VFSW01009643.1_pt1 | contig 13759 bp, 14 predicted proteins | sample 5358111 | NCBI WGS metagenome assembly VFSW01 (sample SAMN11554181, study PRJNA540505) | mine drainage metagenome | isolation source: sediment from site ElyBrook_90M | place: USA: Ely Copper Mine, Vershire, VT | collected 2017 | reverse complement strand
CGAGGGGAACATCATGTCCGGCGTCACCGTGCCTACGATGATCACCTCCACCTCAGTGGCCGCGATGCCCCGCGCCGCCAGGCACTTTTTGGCCGCCTCGGCGCACATATCGCTCACCCCCAGCCCCTTGGCCAGCACATGCCGCTCGCGGATGCCGGTCCGGTCCATGATCCACTGGTCGTTGGTGTCAACAATTTTTTCCAGGTCTTGATTGGTCAGAATCTGCGGCGGGACGTACGTTCCAAGCGCCGTAATCTTGGCGCGGCAGCCCACGATGGGGCGAACTGAGAGGGTCAATGCATTTCTCCTTGCGGCGCGCAGCGGGGATAGCTGTCAGCCTGCCGATCTACAAATACTCTGTCATCCTGAGCGGAGCGCGCGAAGCCGAAGGACCTGCGGTTGCTTTTCCCGCTTCCATTCCAATAATTCCGGGGCAACCACCCCGGAAAACGCATAAAAGCGCCGGGTGACCCACTGCACACGCATGAGCCCGTTACCGTTGCTTCCTTCCGGACCTGGCGGGGTTGGCGGGATTACGTCGCGTAGGACCCGGCAAGGTTGATTTTAACACCCCAGAGCCGAGAGAAGCAGCTTGGGAAGGATGTACGCATCAGCTCAAAAGACTGCGCAGATTATCAGCGACACAACTCGAACGCCCCATGCATGCGCCTTTTTACTGACGCATGGGCGGGAAACCACCCCCTCCGCTCAAGCGCCCAACTTCCATTCCCGGTACAATGGAAATGTGACCAAACTTCCCTCCCCCACGGCCCCTTCCGTGGGCTTCATTTCGTTAGGCTGCCCGAAAAACCTCGTGGACTCCGAGGTGATGATGGGCTTGCTGGATCGCGCCGGCGCGCGGCTGACCTCTCATCCCGAAGAGGCCGAAATCCTCATCGTCAACACCTGCTCCTTCATTGACACGGCCAAGCAGGAGTCGGTGGACACCATTCTGGAGATGGCGCGCTTCAAGACCTCCGGCTCGGCCCGCAGGCTGATCGTGGCCGGCTGCCTGGTGGAGCGCTATCGCGACGAAATTCAGAAGAACATTCCCGAAGTGGACGCCGTCGTCGGCACCGGCGAGTTGGAGGCGATCCTGGAAGCCGCCGGCCTCGCCCTGCCCGCCGCCGCCGCGCCGGATTCGCCCTTCAACATCTTGACCGGCGGCGCGGCAGAGACCCGCCCAGGTCAGGAATCGCAGGCGGGCACGCACAAGCAGGAAGTTCCCAGCTTCCGGCCGGAAGGCGACGCGCGCGAACAGCAAGGCCGCTTCCGCCGCGACGACTGGCAGGGCGCTACTCATCTGCTGCCCACCTACCTCTACGACGAAACCACTCCTCGCTTCTTCACCACTCCCAAATCCTCGGCCTACATCAAGATCGCCGAGGGCTGTGACCACCCCTGCACCTTCTGCGTCATCCCCAACCTGCGCGGCAAGTTCCGGTCGCGCCGCTTCGAGTCGGTCGTCGCCGAGGCTCGTCAGTTGGTGGCCCGCGGCGTCCAGGAGATTACCCTCATCGGCCAGGACACCACCTGCTACGGCGAAGACCTGGGCCTGACCGACGGCCTGGCCACGCTGCTCGACGCTCTGGCTCGGATGGAAGGCCTGCGCTGGTTGCGCTTCCTCTACGCCTATCCCAACCGCATCACCGCCAAACTCCTCGACACCATCGCCAGGCACGACAACATCTGCAGTTACCTGGACGTGCCCTTGCAGCACGCGGCGCCCGATGTCCTCAAACGCATGAAGCGCGGCGGCAGCCCGGAGATCTTCTTGAAGACGCTGGAAAAAGTTCGCGCCGCCGTTCCTGGAATCGTTCTGCGCACCTCCTTCATCGCCGGCTTTCCCGGCGAGTCCGTCCGCGACTTTGAAATCTTGCAGGAGTTCCTCGGCGAGGCGAAATTCGACTGGCTGGGTGTCTTCAGTTACTCCGACGAAGAAGGCTCCGGCGCATTTTCGCTGGACGCGAAGGTGCCCAAGCGCACCATTGAGGCCCGCAAGCGTTTGCTGATGAAGTTGCAGCAATCCATCAGCAAACGCGCCAAGCAGCAATGGGTAGGGCGAGAATTGGTTTTGCTGGCCGAGGGCGAAAGCGGCGAGACGCCGCTCTTGTGGGAAGGCCGTACGCAGTTCCACGCCCCGGAGATAGACGGCACGGTCTACATCAACGACTTTGGCGCATTGGAAGCCCTGGAGAAGGGCCGCTTCTACCGGGCAGAGGTCACCGAAGCCCACGAGTACGATGTGGTGGCGCGCGTCGTTTCCGGGCCGCTGTAGGCGCCTCTGATCCGCTGCAGGCACTTGGAGCGCGCTCTGAGTCCGGCTCTCTACACGGTCCCGGCCAGCTCCTCCAGCGCGCCAATCGGTTCCGTGCAATAGGCCGCATGGCGGAATCCGGAAAGATAATTCCAAGACTTGTTCACCCGCTGTTTCGCGCTCAGTTCCATCCTTTGCTTGCCGCATTGCGCGCACTGGCGGATGCCCGCCCGCAGCGAGTAGCCGCTGGATGCGCCAATCTGGCGCGATCCACTCCCGGCATGCAGTTGCATCGCCTCACGGAAATGTTTCTGGTCCATGGCCGACCGCATCGCGGCATTGGACGCCGCCAGATCGTCCTTGGTTACGTAGTAGCGCGTCTGGCTTCCCTTCTTTTTCATGTACAGCCCGCACGCGCCGCAGTAAGCCGACGCACGCAGAATCGCGTAGACGCACAGCCCGCCCAGCGCGAAGCCGGCAATCAGCAAGACGGCATAAAGGTAACCCGCCAGCCCCAATGCAATCACATCGTCGCTGGCTGGTCCGGTGGTCATCGAGGTATGGGTCAGTGTAAATGTCAGATAAGCGGAAAAGGTCATGAACGACCGCACTGCTGTTCCATCTACCGTCAGGTAAGAATATTTCAGCCAGTAAATCAGGAAAAAGTTACCACCGGAGATAGCCAGCAGAACCGCCATCATGCCGCGGCCGGGCCGATAACTCAGCAGCCTCGACCCCAGATAATATCCGCCGGCGGCCACCAGCCCGGAAAGAAACGCGCCAAAAGGAAGAAAAAACGCGTATACGAAGCTGTATATGGCGCAGTCGTAGCGCAGCTCCAGATAGACGAGTCCGGCCGCTGTCAGCAGCGTCGTCGCCACGCCGAACAAGATAACGATAAAGCCGCGCAACATTCGATCCATCACTCCCACGCAACAGTAATTAATCCGTCCCTGCCCATTGATCTGCCCGCCCGCGCCTGTAACTCAGAGAGCGCCTCCAGAATGCGCTTGATGTTATCGGAAAAATAGTATCTTTCTAAAATAATTTCCTGGCCGCCATACACGCGAATATGCAGCTCGCGCGCCACAGGAACCAGATTGAGCCGGCGTGTGAAATAAATCAGTTGCTCAATCTCTTCCCATTTGAACTGATACTCAGTCAGTTTGAAGCTCCCAAACCAGCCCTGCCTGGGCAGCCGCACTGCAAACCCTTCCGCGCCGGCGCGGAAGTAGCACCCGCCAGCGAAAGCGCTCACAATACGTCCCACGCCGCCGGCCAGAAAACCCAGGGCTGTCACCAGCAGCACCAATCCGACAAAAAACAGCCACCATGCCGGCATATCGCCGTGCTGGCGCGGCGTTCCCTGCTCGCCCGCGGGGCCGATATAAATCAACGCCCCGGCTGGCGCCGCCAGCAGCGCGCCGAAGACGATCCGCCAGATTCCCGTCAGGGCCACGCGCATCGGCGCATACTTTGACACATCCCGCAGATTGCTTTGCCTGGCGTCAAACATGGCCGTGCCTCCATTGAGAGTGAAGATAGACTATCCGGGAAACTGCGCGCCGGGCAAGTATATTTTCCATGCGATTTCCGGCTGGCAGCCCACGGCCCTCGGCACTCAGCGCAGCTCCCATCCGCGTGCGCAACCACCTCAGGTTGTACCATTACCAATGACCGCTGTTTTCAGGCGGCAACAACCCATGGCGACCAAGAAAAAATCCGCAAAGCTCCTCCACTGCCCCACCTGCGGAATGCTGGTCCGCTCGGCCGACGAGGACTTCCCCTTTTGCAGCGACCGCTGCCGCAAGATCGACCTCGGCAAGTGGGCGATGGGCGTCTACAAGATCAGTTCGCCGGTCCTCGACCCCGATGTGCTCGAAGACCTCGACGGCCTCGGCAGCCGCAGCGGAGACTCCGATGAAGAATGATCGCCAGTCCCCCGCTGCTCCCATCCAAAACACGAACGGCACCAAGTGCTACTGGGCGTGGACGGTGGCTACGTTTTTCGGCGCGGGCTTCGGCAAGCCCGGGCCCGGCACCTGGGGCTCGGTGGCCGCCGTGCTGCTGTGGTCGGCCTGCGCATTCGCCTTCCGCCCAACCCCACAAGCCCTGCTGATTGCCCTGCTCGTCGGCATTGCGCTCACGCTGATTCTCGGCATTCCCGCCGCCACGATTGTTGCCCGCGAATCCGGACGACACGACCCGCAGTTCGTGGTTGTGGACGAGGTCGCCGGCCAATGGATCGGCCTGATCGGCAGCCACGCCAACTGGAAACACGCGCTGCTGGCGCTGCTTCTCTTCCGCCTCTTCGACATCACCAAGCCCTTTCCCGTTCGCCGGCTCGAAGCGCTGCCCGAGGGCTGGGGCATTGTGCTCGATGATGTCGGCGCAGGGTTGTATGCTTTGGGTGTAGCATCTTTGTTGCATCTTTGGATCAGGTAGAACATGCCCCACGCCAGCCCCCAACCCGCCGCCGCAACCCTCGCCGCGCCGCGCATCGACGACCTTGTGCCCGCCGCCGCGCTGCCCGGGGGCGAAGTCGAGCTGATCGGCGCAAATCTGGGGCCTACCGCAGCTTCGCCGGCTGGCCCGATGAACGGCATCCCCACCGTCCTGCCTGTCGTTCTGGTCGACGGCCTGCCCGCTCAGGTGCTGATGAGCCGCCCCAGCCGCCTGGTCTTCCGCGTTCCCGAGCCGGCCGGCACCAGTCTGGTTGAGGTCCGCAACCCCGCCGCCAGCAATGCCGCCCCCCTGCGCGTGGCCCGCCAGCTCTCCGAGGGCCTGCACCCGGTCACCAACCCGGCCATCAGCCGCTCCGGCATGATCTACGCCACCATCTCCGGCCCGCGCGGCAAGCAGACCCCGGTCTCCGTGGTGCGCATCAGCGCCGATGGCCGCGGAACCCCCTTCGTCACCGGCATTCTGAACGCCACCGGCCTGGCCTTCTCGCCCGAGGGCGACCTCTACGTCACCTCCCGCGCCGAGGGCAACGTCTACCGCATCGACGATGTCGGCGAGCCCACCCTCTACGTCGAGGGCATGGGCGTGGCCACAGGCGCGGTCTTCGTCTCTAGCGGCAACCTCTTCGTCGGCGACCGCAGCGGCACCATCTTCAAGATCAATCCCGAGCGTCAGATCTTCGTCCACGCCACGCTCGAACCCAGCGCCGCGGCGTATCACATGGCCATCGACCAGTCCGGCACGCTCTATGTCACTGGCCCCACGCTCAGCTCCAACGACGCCATCTGGGCCATTGCGCCCAACGGCGAGGCCCGCGCCTGGTATCGCGGCCGGGGCCGTCCTCAGGGCCTGGCGCTCTCCAAGGAGGGCGATGTCTACGTCGCCGCCTGCCTCCACGGCCAGCGCGGCCTGGTGCGCGTCACCCCCCAGGGCGAGGCAACCCTGGTCGTCTCCGGCGCCAATCTGGTCGGCGTGGCTTTCTCGCCGCTGGGAACCGTCATCCTGGCCACCAACGATGCCGTTTATGATGTGGACCTGGGCGTCGAGGGGCTTTCTTTTTAGCTTCTAGCTTTTCGGTGGGCGTTCCACCGCTTCGCGGCTCAGGACCAACGCTGTACGACTCAACATATCCAGCTAGAAGCCAGGAGCTAGCAGCTAGAAGCTGTCCTTATGAAATCCGAAATCATCGCCATCGGCTCGGAGATGCTCACCCCCTTCCGCCAGGACACCAACTCCCTCTATCTGACGGAGAAGCTCAACGAGCTGGGCGTCACCGTGGCCTTCAAAACCATCGTCGGCGACCGCCAGCGCGACCTGGTCAGCGCCGTCCGCACTGCCCTCGGACGTGCGGACATTGTTGTCCTGATGGGCGGCCTCGGCCCCACGGAAGACGACCTGACCCGCGAGGCAGTGGCCGAGGCTCTCTCGCTGGCACTGCGACGCGACAACGACCAGGCGGCCGCGCTGGCCGTCCGCGCCGCCAGTTGGCGCATCCCCATGCCGCAAAATAATCTGAAGCAGGCCGAAGTGCTGGAAGGCGCCGTGCTCTTGCCCAACCTGAACGGCAGCGCTCCCGGCCAGTGGCTCGATATCACCTACGAGACCTATCGCAAGCTGCTGATGCTCGTCCCAGGGCCTCCCAACGAGTGCCGCCCGCTCTTCGACGCCGAGTGCATTCCCCGCCTGCGTGAGATTCTCCCCCCCCGCCACATCGTCAAGCGCACCTTGCGCGCAGCCATGATCCCGGAGTCCCAGGCCGACGAGCTGCTGGCGCCCATCTACGCCGCATACAAGGACGTGGAAACCACCATCCTGGCCCACGCCGGCGACATTCAGCTCACCCTGCTCTGCGCCAAGCGCAACGCCGCCGCCGCTCAAGCGCGGGTAGACGAGCTGTCCGGCCGCATGGAAGAAGTTCTGGAAGACTGGCTCTACTCCACCGGCGGCGCATCGTCCGAATCTCTGGAGCAGATCGTGCTCTACTATCTCGGCCTGCGCCAATCCACGCTGGCCGTGGCCGAGAGCTGCACCGGCGGCATGATCGCCGAGCGCGTCACCAGAGTCCCCGGCAGCTCGCGCTCATTTCTCGGCGGAGCGATCGTCTATTCCAACGATCTGAAAACCACCTTCGCCGGCATTGCCCCGGAACTGATCGCCGAGCACGGAGCCGTCAGCCGAGAAGTGGCCGAGGCCATGGCCATCGGCATTCGCCAAGCCACCGGCGCGACCCTGGGCCTGGCCGGCACCGGCATCGCCGGACCTTCCGGAGGAACGGAAGCCAAGCCGGGCGGTTTGGTGTACATCGCGCTCAGCGACGGGCAGAAGACCGAGAGCGTCGAGCGCAGCTTCCGCGGCGGCCGCGACCGCATCCGCCAATGGGCCACGCAGCAAGCTCTCGACATGATCCGCCGCAGGCTCCGGTAAATCGAGTCCGAGCCGCCAGGCCGGCAAGCCATGCGGCATCCTTGACGCCGGTTTTGCGGCCGGGAACGTTCCTGATAGCCGAACTAAAAAATCTTCATGCGAATCACCAGGTACTTCTTCGGATCTTCGCGGATGCTCTTCACCAACTGCTGCGTCTGGTTCAGGGTCTGGTCGGCGTGGTCGTAGAGAGCGCGATTCTGCGCCAACTGCCCCAGTGTGCCGTTGCCCGCTTCCACGCTCTTCAGAATGCTGTCCAAATTACTGACCGTGTCGCCCAGTTTTTGGGCAAAGGCCGGGTCTTTGGCCAGCATGCCGAGGGCGCCTTTTCCGGCGTTGACCTGGGCCGCCAACTGGTTGGCATTGGCGGCGGCGGCGTTCAGGTTGTTATAGAGCGCGTCGTCTTTGAGCAGCTTGCCGGCGCTGCCCTTGCCGGCGTCCAGATCGGCGGTGATCCGGTCCAGCCGGTTGACGGCGTCGTTGGCGCGGTTGTAGAGCGTGTCGTCGTTCACCAGCTTGCCCAGCGATCCTTTGCCGTCGGCAATCGCGCTGGTAATGGTCTGGAGGTCGGCAGCAATGTGCGTAATCTTGCTCGCCAGTTCGGGGTCGTTGATGAGCCGGCCGACGGTGCCGCGATTGGAGTTGAGCGTGTCAACCAGCGTCTGGATCTTGCGGGTCAGCAGATCTACCTGCTGGATGGAGACCTGGCTGCTCTGGATCACGTCCTGGATGGTGGGCGCGCCGCCAGCCTTCAGTTCGGCGTCGTTGGCCGGCGCGGGGCCGCTGGCGTGGGCGGAGCTGATATCCAGAAAGCTGTCGCCGAGCACGCCCGCCTGGGCAACGGTGGCGGTCGAATCGGTATGCAGGTCGCGCAGATATTCGTAGCCCACCCGCATGGTAACCTCCACCGGCGTGGGGTTGCGGTTGGGGGTGACACGCACATGAACCACGTTGCCGATGGTGACGCCCTCGAGCGTGACCGGCGCGCCGTCCTTCAGTCCGGCGGCGTTTTCAAAGTAGGCGCGCAGCAGCAGCTTGCGGGCAAACAGCCCGCCGGTCGAGCCGGACATGAGCAGAATCAGCGCGATCAGCACGGCCAGGGCCGTCAGCACCAAAGCTCCCACTCTCAGTTGCGCCCACTGAATCTCTTTGCGGCTTGGCACGGCACTCTCTCCTATTGAAAATGAGCCGGTTATCGCCTTGAGGATAGCAGATTAGCCCCTTACAGTCCGTCTTCCAGAACCACGCTGGCCATCGACAACTCGGCAGTGTGGGTGATGGAAAGCGCGGCGCGGCGGGCGCCCAGGCGCTCGGCAAACTGGGCCGCGCGGCCGTGAAACAACAGTGTGGGCCTTCCGCCGGGCTCACGCCCCACCTCGATCTCCAACCAGTTCACGCCGCGGCTGATGCCCGTTCCCAGGGCCTTGGCGCCGGCTTCCTTGGCGGCAAAACGCGCCGCCAGGCTCTCCGCGGCCATGCGCTTGCGCAGGCAATAGGCCTGTTCCGCGGCGGTGTAGACGCGGTTCAGAAAGCGCGGCCCATAGCGATCCACGGACCGCTGGATACGCCCAATCTCCACCATGTCAATTCCAGAGCCGACAATCATGCTGTCTATCAAGCTACAACATTTCCTTTTGTTGCGTTTGCCGGCGCTTCAGGCGCGCCTTTGGAAACCGTTCCGCGGCCTGGGACGGCGCGGCCAAAATTGCCGCCAATTACCAGCGCAGGGTACTGCAGCCTCGCAACAAGTGTGGTTGTCTCAAAGCCGGGCAACCGCCGTTCGACTCCAGCACAATGGTTAAGCTGTGGGGCGCCGCACCGATAAGGCGGTTGTGAGGCAAACAGTGCCGACCCTAGACGCGGGACAATCGATCAGTATTCCCTGGGCGATGCAGATGAAGGCCATCTCCATTGAAGAGCCTTCGCGGCTGGTTCAGACGCTCACCGGCGCCATTCTTGGCTGTGGCGGCTGGGTCTTAAGCCGTTGCGCCAACGACAGCGGCACGGTTTCCATGCTGTTTGAGTTCGAACGCCAGGCCTGCGTGGATATTTACAGCATCCTGATCGCCGCCGGCCTGGAACTGAGCCAAAGCGGGCACATTCGCTTTACCGAACTTTGCCAATGCACCCGCAGCCACCAAGCGGATTGCGGCACCGAGATTGCCAGTGTCGATCTGGAGATTCAGACTTTTCCCATCGAGATGATGCACGGCGGGCGCGCCACGGAAGCTGCCTGACAGGCTGGCCCGCGAGAGAGAAAAGCGAAGTCCTCGCCACCAGGGTTTTGCTCTTTCGTTAAAACCGGCAGGCCCGGCGTCACACTCCGGCGCGCGCTCAGTCCTTCGTTACCTTGGTCAAAATATCGACAACTTGCTGGTACCGTTCCTTTGCCGTCGGGTCCTTCACGCTCTTCAGCAACGCCGGGTCGTTCAGTCCAATCTGGCGCAGCGTCTCATCCATCTGCGCGGGGGGAATCTGGGTCACCAGGTCGAGGCTTGCCTGGGCCACGACCAGAGGCTTCAGCGAGAGAACATTGCCCGTCTGCCCTTCCATCGTTCCGGCGTAGTTGGGATCGGCGCCGGCCTGGAGAAGAAGCTGGACAACCTCCACATTCCCGTCTCTTGCCGCATAATGAATCGCGCTCCAGCCGCCTGGCGAGGTGCGGCTGTTGGCGTCTGCGCCCTCCGCGATCAGGGTCTTGGCGTCCGCGGTATTGTCGGCCTTGACCGCGGTCATCAGCGAAGCACGCAAGGCGTCCGGCGTGGGCTTGGCGGGCTTGCAACCTGCAATGGGAAGAAGGGAAAGAACAAGAGCAAAATAAAAGAATGATTTCGATTTCATGCCAGCGTATTGTCCTTTCAACGCGCTTGCAGACCCTGTTGTGTTTCTATCTCTTTCCGGCGGACAATTCTTGAGAATACTCGCTGGATTCGCGTGCTGGGGATAGAGGATCGCTGCGCCGATGCTATCAAACGGGCGCTTGCATGGTCAATCACTCCAGCCGCAGGGCAGCAGGGGCTCAACGCAAATCCGCACACATTCAAAAAAAGTCCTGAGCGGAGGCTGATTCAGCGCAAAGGCTGAGCCAGACTCCGCTCAGGAAGGAAGATCCACTTTGTCAATCGACTACTGAATGTTTGTAGGTTGCCGCGGCCATGGATTCCCTGGAAGACCTGGCCAGGTCGTCCACAACTCTCTGGTACCGGACTGACGCCTGCGCATCGCTCATGCTTTTCAGCAGAGCCGGGTCGTTCAGCCCGGCCTGGCGCAGCAGATCGCCGGTGTGAGAGGCCGGGACCTGGCTGGCGAAATCCAGAGCTGCCTCGGCCAGCGGCAAGGGCTGCAAGGAGACGGCCGAGCTGGCCTGCCCTTCCATGGTCCCGGCGTAATTCGGATCAGCGCCGGCCTTGAGCAGAGCTTCGACAATCTGCGCATTTCCGTTGCGCACGGCGTAATGCAGCGCGCTCCAGCCATTCGATGAGGTGCGGCTGTTAGGGTCGGCGCCGCTTTGCAGAAGCCGGACGGCCGCAGATGTATTGTCGGCCCGGACGGCGGCCATCAGCGAGGCGCGCAACGACCCCTGATTCTGCTTGCAAGCGGTGATGGCAATCAGCGAAAGTGCCAGAGCGAAGAGAAACAGCGATTTAGTTTTCATGTCAGCGTCTCATCCCTTCCACGCGCCCACGGATTCTGTCGCGTTTCATCTTTCATCGGCAGGCGATGAGAAAAGACAGGTCTGACATTGCAAAAAAATAATCTTTAGTTTGCATCCTCAACACAAGTGTTCACAAAAGTTCTGGGTCGGATACCGCCGAACCCCCTGCGAGCGAGCAGAGAGCCGCTGGCCCCACCGCAGGTGGCGAGCAGTTGGCCCCACCGCAGGTGGCGAGCAGTTGGCCCCACCGCAGGTGGTCAACCCGCCTCCACCAGCCCGTAACGCCGCTGCCATGCCTCTTTGAGCCGTTCCCTCACCATCTTTCGCTCGGCCTCGGTGGCTTCCGCCTGATCGCTCTTTCCGGCTGCCGCAACGCGGGCTGCCTCCTGCTTGGCCAGTTCCAGCAACTGGCGGTCGCGCAGCAGGTTGGCCACGCGAAAGCCGGGCAGCCCCGCCTGGCGGGTGCCGAAAAACTCTCCGGGACCGCGCTGCGCCAGGTCCAGCTCGGCCAGCTCGAAGCCATCTTGAGAGCGGACCATGGCGTTGAGCCGTTCCTCGCCCAGCGGCGAAACGCGATCCCCGGTGATCAGAATGCAGTAGCTCTCGGCCGCGCCGCGGCCCACACGTCCGCGCAACTGGTGCAACTGCGCCAGGCCGAAGCGCTCCGCGTGCTCCACCACCATCACCGTCGCGTTGGGCACATCGACGCCCACCTCGATGACCGTGGTAGCCACCAGCACGTCGATCTCGCCACGGTGGAAGCGGCGCATGATGATCTCCTTCTCATCCGCGTCCAACCGCCCGTGCAACAGGCCCACGCGCAGCCCGGTCAAGGGGCCGGTGCGCAGCTTTTCGTGCATCTCGACGGCCGATTTCAGCCCCGACTTCGCCCCCGGATTGGCCTCCTGCGCGGCCCTCGGAAACAGCTCCGATGTCTTGCCCTTGCGGACAACCTTGCGGGACGCCCCAGCTCCGGATTTTCGGACCTGGGACAGGGCCGGCGGCTCAAGACCCGCCTCCGGATCGTCGTGCGAAAAGTCCAGCTCCGGTTGATCGTCCTTCGTGCCCTCGATCACCGGGTAAACAATGTACGCCTGCCGCCCCTCGGCAACCTGTTTGCGCACAAACTCCCAGACCTTTTCCGAGGCCTCGCCGGGAACCCGCCGGGTGACGATGGGCGTGCGACCGGGCGGCAGCTCGTCCAGAACGCTGATGTCGAGATCGCCGTAGAGCGTGAGCGCCAGGCTGCGCGGAATCGGCGTCGCGGTCATCACCAGCACATCCGGTTCGGCTTGATTAGGTTTTTTCATCAGCTTGAAGCGTTGCATCACGCCGAAGCGATGCTGCTCATCCACAACCACCAGACCCAGCTTGTCGAACTCGACTTTTTCCTCGATCAGCGCGTGGGTGCCGATCACCATTTGCGCCTCGCCGCGATTGATCTGGCCGCGCACCGAGCGCTTGCGGTCCTCAGAGAGCGAACCGGTCAGTAGAGCTATTTTGTAGTGTCGCGAGGAGCGCTCCAGCAGCTTGCGCACGGCCAGAAAATGCTGCGTGGCAAGAATCTCGGTGGGGGCCATCAGCGCCGCCTGGTAGCCGTTTTCCAGGGCCACCAGCATGGCCTGAAGCGCGACGATGGTCTTGCCCGAGCCCACATCGCCTTGCAGCAGGCGCCGCATGGGACTCGCGCCGCGCATGTCGGCCACAATCTCTCCCAGAGCACGCTTCTGCGCGGCAGTGGGGTGAAAGGGCAGCACCTCGCGGATGGCCTCGCGCGCCTTGCCGGTAGCGTCAAAGGCGATGCCAGCGCGCTCCCGCATACGGCGGCGCTTGAGCTCCAGGCCCAACTCCAGATAGAACAGCTCCTCGAAGATCAGCCGCCGGTGGGCCGGCGTGGACCAGCTTTGCAACTGGACAAAGGGCGTTCCCTCGGGCGGAAAATGCGCCTCGCGCAGCGCGGTTCCGCGGTCCGGCAAGCCCAGCCGCGCGAGCATCGCACGCGGCAGGCACTCGGGAACCGCGCCGGAATGACTCGCGCCCGGCAAGCCTTCCAGCAGATGGAAGATCACCTTGCGCTGCCAGCGCGAGGCCAGCCGCGCCCCGCCCAGCGACTCGTAGACCGGTGTAATGCGCCCCACTTCGAGCAGGCGGGTTTCGGCGTCGTCGGTGGCGTCCGGCAGCAGCTCGAACTGCGGCTGAATCATCTTCAGGTTGTCGCTGGAGCGCGACGGCTCGACTTTGCCGTAGACGGCCACCGTCTGCCCGCCGTGGAATTTGCCTTCGAGATAAGACCCGTTGAACCAGATGCACTTCAGCGCCAGCCGCCCCTGCCCGACGGTCAGCTCGAAGATGGGAGCTTTGCGGGTGCGCAAGAGGGCCGAGCCGCGCACCTCGGCAATCACCGAAGCCGTCTCGCCCGGCTGCAACTCATCCAGCGAGCGCGGATTCTGGCGGTCTTCGTAGCGGAAGGGCAGGTGGTAGAGCAGGTCTTCGGCGGTTTGGATGCCCTTGGCGGCCAGCAACTCCGCCACCTTGGGACCAACGCCCTTCACATACATCACCGGAGTGTCGAGGGCTGTCACACTTCGGATGCTAAAACATTTGTCTGCGTCTTTGGGTACACCACCCCTTCGACCGCCCTCAGGAACCCGGCAAAAAGTAAGCCTGAACCGCATGGGTCATGGACGTGTAGTCGAGATACGGCTTTTTACCCTCGTACCGAGCGGCCCAGATGACCTGGTTCACAATATCCCTGGGATGGCACTGGCGCAGCTCCTGCTTGAGTGTGCCGCGAATGAAGTCGATGAGATCTTTGGGGATTCCGGGGTCGAATTCTATCTCATGCTCGGCGGCAACGCGGCGGAAGATCTCGCGGAAATGTTAGTCTGAAACCGCGCCAACCTTGATCTTGGTTTGAATCCTGCGCAAAAAGCAGGCGTCCACCAGCTCCGCCGTGTCCATGT
>VFSW01009642.1_pt1 | contig 13760 bp, 10 predicted proteins | sample 5358111 | NCBI WGS metagenome assembly VFSW01 (sample SAMN11554181, study PRJNA540505) | mine drainage metagenome | isolation source: sediment from site ElyBrook_90M | place: USA: Ely Copper Mine, Vershire, VT | collected 2017 | reverse complement strand
ACGGCTATGCATACGGAAAGGAGGCGGCGCTTCCTCCCCATGCGTAAACGCAGGGACCTCCGCGCCGCATTTTTGGTGAAAAAAGGCTAAAGCTTTCATCCCGACCCCGCTTCACCAGCGGCATTGTCAGTGAGCATTCGGATTGCGCGGCGGCGATCAGCCGTGGCGCGCGTCCCAGCGCCAGGTGAGCGGCCATGCGTCGCCAGCGGGCGATTGGGCCGCCGTCGCGAACGTCCCCGGCGGCAGGGCGAGCGACGCCCGCGCGCCGGGATAGCGCAGCGGAAAGCCGCCGCCAGCTCGATCGAGACGCGCGCTGATCGAGTCGCCGTCCCAGGTCGCCGTCGCGCGCAGATCGGCAAACGTGCCGCGCTGCGCCGCCTGGGGATGATCGTCGTCGTCCCAGATCGTGGCACGGGCTGACTGGCCCGGCGAGGCGAGCGCGACGCGCAGCGTCAGCGGCTCGGTCTGGGGCGCGCTGGTGTTGGCCGTGACGCCCGCCAGCGGCACGATCGACCCCGCGCGCTGATAGAGCGGCAGGGAAGCCAGCGTCACTGGCACGGTCAGCGTGGCTGGCCCGTGAATGAGCGCGCCTGTCTGCCAGTCGAGCCACGCGCCCGCCGGCAGCGTGACCACGCGCTCCGTCGCGCCCTTGACGAGCACCGGCGCGACCAGGAGGTCGTCACCCAGCAAGAACTCGTCGTCGCACGCGCACGTGGGGTCGCGCCACGCCAGGGGCCGCATGATCGGCGCGCCCGACACGCTGGCCTCGCGCGCCAGCGTCACCAAGAGCGGCATGAGCTGATAGCGCAGGCGAATCGCCGCGCGGCACAGGCCGGTGTACGGCTCGCCAAACGCCCACGGCTCTTGCCGGTCGGTGTCCCTGGCGGTGTGATTGCGGCAAAAGGGCAAGAGCGCCCCCAGCTGCGTGAAGCGCACGAGCAATTCCGGCTCGGTGTCGCGCCAGAATCCGCCGATGTCGCACCCGGTCATAGGAAAGCCGGCCAGCCCCAGACCTAGATTCATCGTCACGGCCAGCGCGAGGTGCGGCCAGATGCTCGAATTGTCGCCGTTCCACACGGCGGCGTAGCGCTGGCCGCCCGCGCCCGTCGCTCGCGTCAGCACGAAAGGCCGCGCGTCGGGCCGCGCCCGCTCGATCCCCTCCCGCGTGGCGCGCGTCATCTCAAGCCCGTAGGCGTTGTGAAAGCCCACGTGCGGCACCGTGTCGGGCGGGTCGCCGTGGCGGGCGTCGAGCGGCAGCGTCGCGCCAAAGGGGACCGTGACCCCAGGCGGTGCCGACATGCCCGACTGCGACGGCTCGTTCATGTCGTCCCAGACGCCCGCGACGCCGGCGGCGATGAGGCCGCGATGCAGACCGGCCCACCAGTCGCGCGCGTCCTCACGCGCGAAATCGGTCCACGCCGACAGCCCCGGCCACACCCAACCCTGAAACTCGTCCCCCGCCGCGTCACACACGAAGAAGCCACGCTCGTGCCCCTCGCGATACACTTCATACGCGGGGTCTACCTTGACGCCGGGGTCGATGATCGTCACGATCTTGATGCCTTGCGCGCCCAGCTCGCCGATCAGACCCGCCGGGTCGGGAAACGTCGCGGCATTCCAGGTGAAATCACGATAGCCGTCCATATAGTCGATGTCGAGATAGATCGCGTCACAGGGAATGTCGTGCTCGCGCATGCCGGCGGCGACGGCGCGCGCCTCGTCCGCGCTGGCATAGCTCCAGCGCGATTGCTGATAGCCGAGCGCCCAGCGCGGCAGCGGCGGCATGCGTCCGGTGACGCTGGTATATTGCTCCAGCGCGCCGGCCAGCGTCGGGCCGGCAAAGACATACGCCACGAGATCGGGGCCGGTGGTCGCCAGCGCCAGCGCGCCCGGATCGCTCTGGCCGAGATCCAGCGTCGCCGGCCAGGTCACGTCGAAAAAGATCCCGTGCGCCCGCTCGCCGCGCAGCATCATCGCGATGGGGATCGATTGGTACATCGCGTCGGTCTGGTCGTCGTGATCAGGCAGCGGGTCCGTTGCCCAGAGGGTCAGCCGCCGGCCCCGCCGGTCGAGCGGCCTCGTGCGCTGGCCACCGGCAATGACGCGCTCGCCGGGGATGAGATCGCTGTGCCAGGCGCGCGCGTCGCCCTGTCGCCCCAATCGGATGGACGCGAGGGCCGAGCCGTCAGGCCGCGCGACATCGAGCCTGAGATCGCCCAGCGTCACCGTGACCGCGAGCCGCGACGTGACGAGCGTGAGAGAGTGCTCGTTGTCTTGCGCGCTCGCGCCATCCGGCGGCGCGTCCGGCTCTGGCCGCGCCACGGACCACGTGCGGTGCGGCGGCGCTCCGGCGGGGACAAAAGCGATGCGCATCGTCGCGTCGTCACACAGCGTGAGATTGACGCTCCCCGAGCTGATCGCGATGCGCCACGTCGCGCCACTCCGCGCTTCCACGCGCGCCCCGGTCAGGGATGTAAAGGGGGATTCGTTCGGCATGCGACTTGTTCTCCTTAGGGGCTGGCACGCGAGCGGCTGCGCGCCGTTCCACGTCACGCGCACGGAACAACAGATCACGCATTCAGCAGATCTCGCATTCAAATTATACAGAGAGGACATTGTAGGAGATGTTACCGCCGGCACGAGTCATGCGTATCAATTGTATCACCTGGATGGTATGACGCCTATCGCCCATCGCGCTGGAAAGGGGGCCTGGGCAGACCATTTCGCCTTGCCCACTTCAAAAAGCCAGCTATGCACATCGCCTCAGACACACCGCGCGAGCGTCGCCTGAGCCGCGTCTGGCGGGCGATTGCCGTTGGCGGCTCGTCGTTGCGCCACCGCAATTTTCGCTACTTCTTTTTCGGACAGCTCATCTCGCTCATCGGCACGTGGATGCAGTCGCTGGCCCAGCAATGGCTCGTCTTTACGCTGACGCATTCCGCCTTGCAGCTGGGCATCGTCAGCGCGTTTCAATTCCTTCCAGTGATGCTCTTTTCGCTCTTTGCCGGCGTGGTCGTCGATCGCCTGCCCAAGCGCGGCCTGATCGTCGCCACCCAGACGCTTTTCATGCTCACGGCGGTGGTGCTAGGTGTGCTCGTCGTGACCGGCGTCGTGCAGATGTGGCAGATCTACGTCATCGCCTCAATTTATGGCACTATCAATGCCTTTGACATCCCCGCGCGTCAGGCGTTCATGGTCGAGATGGTAGGCCGCGACGATTTGCTGAACGGCATCGCGCTCAATTCCTCGATCTTCAACGCCTCGCGCATCTTTGGTCCGGCCATCGCCGCCGCGCTCATCGGCGCCGTCGGCACCGGCGCGTGCTTCTTGATCAACTCCGCCAGCTTCATCGCTGTCATCATCGGATTGCTGCTGATGAAGATCGAGCGCGTGCCGCGTGCCGCGTCCGCGCAGCGGCCCCTGCGCCAGATCGGCGACGGGCTGCGTTATATCGCCAGCAGCGAGCGTGTCTGGCTGGTCTTCGCGGTAGTCGGCGTCGGCGCGATCTTTGGTGTGCCGATGTATTCGACGCTGCTGCCGATCGTGGCGACGAGCCTGCTGCACTCGAATGTCGTGGCGCTGGGCGATCTCTCGGTGGCGCTGGGCGTCGGCGCGCTGGTCAGCGCGCTGGTGCTGGCCTATCTGCCGCCCGGGCCGGCGCGAGGCCGGCTGCTGCTGGGGGCGGCGCTGGCGTTTGGCGCGCTGCTCGTGGTGTTTGGGCAGTCGCGCTCGCTGCCTGTGTCGATGGGCCTGATGGCCGCGATCGGCTTCAGCATCGTCTCGGTCAATTCATCAGGCAACGCCATCATCCAGGAAGTCACGCCGCACCACCTGCGCGGGCGGGTGATGAGCGTCTGGGGCATCGTGCTCGTCGGTACGACACCCATCGGCAGCCTGATCGCCGGCTTGCTCGGCCAGCAGTTCGGCGCCTCGGCGGCGATCGCGGTCGGCGGCTCGATCTGCCTCGTCATGGCCGTGTATACCAATGTGCGCGCCCGCCGGCACCACGTCATCGTCACCGCCGCCGACACGACCAGCGCGCCACTCGGCCTCGCGCCTGAGATCCCGGCTGGCGCGCCGCTGCCCGCGGTCGAGCTGGAAGGCGCCACGCTCGACTAGGCCGCGCCGCGCGTGGTACAACCTCAGAGGACGCAATCGGAGATTGAGGAGCCACGGGCATGCGGATTGACGCGCTGGCGCTGGCCGCGCTGGCCGACGAGCTGAGCCGTCAGGTGGGTGGCGCGCGGGTGGACCCCATCATCGCGCCGACCCCGCACTCCGTCGCCATGCAGTGCTATGCCGCGCGGCAAAATCGCTGGCTGCTCATATCGGCGCATCCGCAAAACGCGCGCGTGTGCCTGGTGCCGGCACGCCCCGCCAAGCTCGTCGCCGAGCCGTCGACGTTCATCATGCTGCTGCGCAAGCACATCGAGAGCGGGCACATCGCCGCTGTGCGCTGGGTCGCGTGGGAGCGCATCATCGAGTGCGACATCATCGCGCATGGCCAGACAAGCACGCTCATCGCCGAGATCATGGGCAACCTGGCAAACATCCTGCTGGTGAGCGAGCAGCGTATGATTCTTGGCGTGCTGCGTCCTGTCAGCCAGGCGGTGAACCACTATCGCGCGTTGCTGCCCGGCCATCCCTACGTCGCGCCGCCGCCCCAGACGCGCATGCTGGATGGCGCGAGCGTGTCGCGCATCGTCCCCGACGCCGCGACAGGCGACGATCTGGCCGCCGCTGCGAGCGCGATGGACAGCGACACGTCCGCCGTCCGCGTGCTCATGGCGCATGTCGCCGGCATGAGCCAGAGCCTCGCCCGCGAGACGCTCTGTCGCGCCGAGATCGATCCCCAGACGACGGTCGCGCCGGGCGATCGCATCACCTGGGTAGGGATTGCCGCCGCGCTCAATGCCATTGCCGCCGACGTGGCGCACGGCCTGTGGCAGCCGACCGCCTGGCTCGACACCGAAGGTCGCGTGGTCGATGGGACGGTGCTCGCGCCGGCCTGTGAGGATCCGCGCCCCCAGCGCGTGATGCCGGGGGTCAGCGATCTCGTCAGCGCGATCTTCGACGCCCGCGAATGGGGCGATGCGCTGACCTCTGCTCGTGCCGAGGCGCGTCGCACGCTCAAATCGGCGGGTGAGCGGCTGACCAAGAAGCTCGCGACGCTACGTGCTGAGCTGGCCGCGCTTGACGAGGCTGACCGGCTGCGCGTCGACGGAGAATTGCTGCTCGCCTTTGCCGGCGAGATCGCGCCGGGAGCGACGACCTATACGCCGCCGGACCTTGGTATGGGCGAAGCTCCGCGCCCCATCGCGCTGGACCCCCGGCTCACGGCGATCGAGAACGCCAACGCGCGCTTTGCCCGTTATCACAAGATGCGCCGCGCCGCCGCTCAGATTCCGGCGCAGATCCAGCGGGCTGAGGTCGAGCTGGCCCAGGTGGCGCAATGGCAGACGGATCTGGATCTGGCGGAGTCGGTCAAAGAGATTGCCCTGGTGCGCGAGGGCATGCGCGCCGCGCGCGTGGAGCGTGAAGGGCCGGAGCGGGCGATCAAGAAATCCCCTGGCAAGAGCAAGCCGGGGACCAAAGGCAAAGGGGGCGAGAAAGCGCGCGTGGGCGGCCAGCCGCTGTCACTCACGTCAAGCGACGGCTTCAAGGTTTACGTGGGCAAGAACAGTCAGCAAAACGAATATGTCACATTCGGCGTCGCGTCGGGTGGGGACCTGTGGTTCCACGCGCGCGGCGTGCCCGGCGCGCACGTCGTCGTGAAATCGGGTGGCCGTCCCGTGCCGCGCGCGACGATCGACGAGGCGGCGCAGCTCGCGGCGTGGTTCAGCCAGTCACGCGGGGCGACATCCGTACCAGTCGATTACACCGAGCAGCGCTACGTGCGCCACATGCTGCACGGCGGACCAGGGCAGGTCGTCTATTCGCGCGAGACGACACTGCACGCTGTACCGCGCCTCGCGCAGTGAAGCCCTACGCCGCTGGCGGCAGGGATGCCGGGGTCTCAGACACATGGCTTTGAGCGCACAGCATGGCGAGCTGTCCATCGGCGGCGAAAAACGTGCCAGCCATCAGCGGCCACATCAGCGGCGCGGGCTCGGCTGCCGTCGCCGGCTCCGATTTGACACTGACGCTTGCCGGTGGCAGCGCCCCCGGCGTGGGACGATGCCCGAAGAACCGCGTGAATCCACTCATGTTCATAGAATCGCCCCTCTCTCATCTGTGACCCCGGACCGTTTGCCCAAGTGTTTGCGCGCATTCGGCGAGCCAGAATGCTCGATGCGCGCCATCCATTCAGGATAGCTGTCGTGATCAACGAGCCACCCGCGCTTTTGCGCGCGCTCAGGATCTTTGCTTCATATCATCGGCGATCGCGGCAAAAAGCTGAGCATGGAAGCGCGCTCATCACTTGATACGTGCTCAAGGCGCGCGCGATCACCGCGCGGAGCGAAATTGTCTGATAGATCACACCTTAGTGGCTGACCGGCGTTGTCCAAGTGCGTCAGACGCGGGGGCGCCGTCTCGTCTGGCATGCTGATTCTCGCTTTCAGAGAGTCGTTTGTTGCTCTCACATCGTGCCATATGCTCAACTATAGGCAAGGATCAGGGCGCGTGTCCAGCGAAAAGATAAGGAGACAATTGTGTTCAGTGACCTTGAAGCCGCCGCATGTGTTCCTGTCACAACTCCTCCCGATGGCTTTAACCATCATGCCGCTATTCCTTATGGTTGCACGATAGACCATATTCGGCAAGCGATGGCAGCCTTTCTCGATTTTCTTGGATTCGTCAATCAAGAACTTCACGCGCACGAGATGCCACGTCTCGAAACGTTGCTCATGCCAGCAAATTTTAGCAGCATCGTCAGCGAATTTATGAGCGGCAGCATTCCCAAGTATTGTCCGACGCTCGCTAAGAATCGCTGCCACAACGGACACCCTGATTTGGTCCCAAATGGTCAATTTCCCAATAACGCCATTCAGTACAGTCATGAAGGAATCGAGCTAAAAGCCTCTCGCTATCTCAGAGGGTGGCAGGGACACAATGCTGAGGAAAGCTGGCTGATGGTATTCGTTTTTGAGGGAAACAGACCAACAGATCAAGAGAAAGGGATTGCGCCATTTCCTTTCCGATTCATCAAAGTCATTGTGCAAAACTCATGAGGGAGGATTGGATCTTCTCAGGGCGATCTGACACCAGCCGCCGGACCATAACTGCATCCGTCACATCATCCGGGTTCGCCAAGGTGGAAGCTAACTGGATCTATCGCGTGCCCAACCTCAAGCCACTCGGCGATGAGCATGATGAGAGCAAGCACGACTGATGCTTTCTGTCTTCACTCGAAAAGCGTCGGAAATGGCAGCACGGCTTCATCTTTTTGCTCTGAATCCCCGTCCCGCCCTGCGTCAATCGCTGGCTTGAATCGCACGGGCACCTGCGCCAGGCGCGGAATCGCCGCGCGGCTCATCTCGTAATATTCCGCATAGCGCTCGACGCCGACGCAACAGAGGCCAACCGCTTCAGCCGCCGCCACCGTCGAGCCGGAACCCATGAATGGGTCCACAATCACGCCCACACCCAGCGGCAATGAGGCATGCGCGAGCTGGCGCAGGAACGATTGCGGCTTGAGGCTGGGATGATCGGCAATCGCTCGTTCTCGTTGTGGCGTGCGCTCGCTCAAGAGCACGTCAGCCAGGGGCTTCTGAGAAGGTGTGCGCCGCAGCCCGCCGGTCTGACAGGCGCGCAAGCAGTCGCTCACCTTCATCTTGGGGGGAAGCGGCTTGCGCAGCAATCCCCACGGCTCATAGTTGCCGCGTGGCATCGATGAGACCTGTGGAAATTCGCGCTCGGCGTTTTTGGGGCGATCGCCGCCACGCAGCGTTTGGACCAGGCGGATCACTTCGCCGCGAAATTCCAGGCCGCCTTCGACCAGCGCGGAAAAGACGAGCTGCGAGAGAAACGTGTTGCTCGCGATGAAGACATGCCCGCCCGGTCGCAAGACATGCGCGGCGAGCCGCGACCATTCGACGAAGAAGCGGCGTAGCGTTGCGCGCTCTTTGGTGGTCAGCGCCGTGAATCGCGGCAAAGGCGCGCGCACATGCCCATCGAATGACGGGGGAATGCGCCAGATGCCGCCAGTGCCATACGCACGCTTCTCGATCTGATCAAAGTCGTATTCTTTGACTCCATAGGGCGGATCGGTGATGATGGCATGCACGTTATTTTCAGGCAGCCGCGACATCCACTCGAAGCAGTCGGCATGGACGATGAGCGATCGCCCGATCGCATCGTGGCGATAGTCGAGCGCAAAGCGCGCAGCCAACGCCGATCCCGTGGCGTCGGATGCTGGCTCATCGAATAATGGCTGCATACTTACCCCTCCACGTCGAACGCTCATCGGCCTGATGCAGTATAGCATATTTGTTCGACGCTGACGAGAGGCTTGTCGCCTCAGCGCGCCAGCTTGCGGATCTCGCCCAGGCGCCTGGCTTGCTCGCGCCACTGCTCGGCCTCGGCTTTGTCCTCCGTCTCTTTGGCGCGCTGGGTGAGGGCGGCTTCGAGCGTTTTGAGCGCGTTGGCGAGGGCTGTCTTGCCGGCTTTGCTCGCCTCGGCGGCATAGTCGCGCACGACTGTTGTCGCCCGCTCCGGCTGGCCGGCGCGCACGGCGGCATACGACGCCTCGGCGAAGAGATCCGCCTCGCCGGCGAGATACGCGCCACGCTCATCGGCTGCGGCCAGGCGCCGGGCGATCGTGTTGACTTGTAAGATTACCGTGTCGAATGCCTCGAGTGCGCCAGCGAAATCGTCACCGTCCAGCGCCACGCGGGCGATGCCTTGCCACGCCTGCGATTCGAGCAACAGGTTGCCCGTGTCGCGCGCGATCTCGCTCGCCTCGAAAAAGGCTCTGCGGGCGATGGGCAGCTCTTGCTTGCCGCGCCGTCCCTGGCCGATCGCCAGCCAGGCCAGCGCCTGGGCCGCGCGCTGCTCGTGCTCGCGCAGTCGCGGCAGCATGTCGTCTTGCGCCGCGATGCCTTCGTCCCACAGCTCGCGCTCGATGAGCACGCGCCCCAGCCCGATGTTGGCCAGCGCCTCGCCTACGCGGCTCTCGACAGCGCGCGATCGCTCGCCTGCCTGATTGAATGCCGTCACCGCCGCGTCGAGGAGTCCCGTGCGCAATTCCAGCTCGCCCTGTGCCAGCGTCGCGTCGGCCAGCGCCGTCAGCTCACCCGCCGCGGTCGCCTGCTGCTCGGCGAGGGCGATCTGGGCGCGCGCGACCTCCGGCTGATTGAGATCCAGCGCGACTTCGGCGCGCACCAGCGCCAGCCATGCGCCGGCCTCGGCCACACGCCCGACCTCGAGCTTGCCTTGCGCCTCACTAAGCAGTGACCTCGCCTCATCATAGCGCGCTTCGCTCGCCGCCAGGCGCGCCTGACCCAACAGCGCCATTCCTTGCCCGGCGAAGCTCCCCAGGTGGGTGAAGCGCTCCCCCGCCGCGCGATAGATCGGCAGCGCGACCTCGCCCTGCCCGCGCACGCGCGCGATCTCGGCCTGCCCCAACAGCGCCCGCGCCTCTGCCAGCGGCTGATTAGCCTCTTGCGCCAGCTTGAGCGCCTCGGCAAAGAGATCCGAGGCCTTGCGCAAAGAGGAGCGGCGCAGCTGTACCTCGGCCAGCTTGCCCGTTGCCTCGGCATAACCCACGCGCTCTTTGAGGCCGCGATAAGCGCGCTGGGCGCGCTCGAGCACGGTGACGGCTTGCAGCATCTCAGCGCGCAGCACGTGCAGATCGCCCAGCGCCACGTTCGCGTCGGCCTGGCCGCTGGCGCTCTTCTCATTGCCATAGAGCGCCAGTGCCCGCTGGCAAAGAGCGAGCGCCTGCTCGATGTCGCGCTGGCCGCTGGCGACACGGCCCAGCGCCAGCAGCGCGTCGGCCTCGCCCAGCTCATATTCCAGCGCGGTCGCGCGGCGCAGCCCGTCCGCCAGGTGCGTCGAGGCTTCGTCGAAGCGCCGTTGATCCGTTTCGGCCCGGCCCAGCGTGATGAGCGTGTCGATGACCCCAAAGGCGTCGCGCGCGACTTGAGAGATGCTCAGCGCCTCGCCCAGCAGCAGCGCCGAACGGTCATAATCGCCCTGCTGGCGCAGCGCCTCGGCCATCCCGCGCAACCCGTCGGCGGTCATATACGGATCGCCAGCGGCGCGGGCGAACTCGATGGACTGCGCGTAGATCGTCACGGCGGTTTCCAAATGCGACCGCTGCCGCTCGATATGCCCCAGCGCGAGCAAAGCCGCCGCCTGCCCGCGCGCGTCGTTTTGCTGGGCGAAGAGGCGCGCCGCGCGATCATAGAGGCCACGCGCGCGATCCAGGTTGTTGGTGGCGCGCATGATGTGCCCCAGGGCCAGCGTGGCGCTCGCCTCGCGCGTGGTGGCGCCGCTCTCGCCAAAGTGAGCGATGGCGGTCTCATAGCTCGCGGTTGCCTGCTCGACCGCGCCGTTCTGGCGCTGCACCTCAGCCAGCTCGGCCCGCGCCTCGCCGATCTTGACGGGATCCTTGATCTGGCGAAAGAGTGATTCCGCCAGCAACAGCGCCTCAGCGGCCGTTTCCAGCCGCCCGTCGCGCGCCGCCGCGATGCCGGCGGCGAGCTTAGCCTCAGCCTGGCCGCGAATGTCGATCATGTCATGGTTCCTTCTCTTGTGCTCTGGTTCGGGGCACGCGCTATCGTCGTTGCGTTTGCCTTCACTGTAACTCACACCGGGCCGGCGCGTCAAAACGGGATATTGGCCGATAGTAGGCGCAAGGGGTGTTACAATCGTGTCCCGTCATGCGTGAAAGATGCGAACGGCATGCTGAGCACAGCACACGACTTCCTTCGAGGGGGCACGAACTGCTATGGCGATGGCGCAGCGATTCGCGCCGGGGCGATGGCGCGAATGGTGGATGGCGCTCAGCCGCATCAGCCCCGATGCGGCGGGCGGCGCGCATGCCGGCGACGGCGCGACGCGCGACACCGAAGCCGGGAGCTTCGAGGAATTCATCAGGCAGCACGAGCGCCCGGTCCTGAACTATGTGTGGCGTATGCTCGGCGACGAGCAGACCGCCTATGACCTGACACAAGAAACGTTCGTGCGCGCCTGGCAGCACTTCGCGACCATCGCGCACTATGACCAGCCGCGCGCGTGGCTGCTGCGTGTGGCGTCGAATCTCGCGCTCAGCTACTTACGCCGCAAAGGGTCCCCTGTGGGCGCGGCGGTCGCGTTCGACGAGACGAACAGCCCCAGCACCAGCGATCACGCGCGCCGGCTGGCCGAGCGCGATCTCGTGCGCCAGGTGCTCGATCAGATGCCCGCCCGGCGCCGCGCCGCGCTCATCTTGCGCGAAGTGTACGGCATGTCGTGCGAGCAGATCGGGCAGGCGCTCGACATGACCGCCGACGCAGTCAAAACCGCGCTCTGTCGCGCCCGCGAGCAATTTCGCACCATCTACCAACGGGAGGAGCGCTGAGATGGCTTCCCTCGCCGATCACTGCGCGCTTGGCCTCGACGACGACACACTCTCAGCCTGGCGCGACCGCCAGCTCGCCCCGCCGCGCATGGGGCAGATCTCAGCGCACCTGCCCGGCTGCGTCGCTTGCCAGCAGCGCATAGCCGTCTTCGATCACATCGCGCGCGACCTCGCTCGCCTGCCTGAATTATCCCCTGGCGATCGCATCGTGCGCGGCGTCTTCGCCCGCATCGACTCGAAAGGGTCTCGCTCTATGTCGTCACAAACACGTCGCCTCGTCAGCGGCGTCAGCGCCGCCACCGCCGTCATCGCCATCGCCGTCATCGCCCTGCTCTTCGCCGCCGTGCTGCGCAACCAGCCCGGCCACGGCACCAGCCCGACGACGGCCACGCATACGCCAGTCGCGCCCACCGCGACGCCAACCCAAGGCGTGATCGTCAACCCGCCCATCGTTTCGATCGCCCAGGCCTGGGGGGCAAGCGCCGCCTCGGCCTCGCTCACCACGACACTCGACAGCGCGCACGTCTTCCAGGCGGGCGGTGTCAGCGCCGACGGCCAGACCTTATTTGGCCTCAAAGAGCCGATCGGCTCTGGAGCGGGCTATCCGGTGGTGAACTATCAGGTCGGCACCTATTCCGTGGCGAGCAAGACATTCACGCCCTTCGCCTATTCCGCGAATCCCCCCAGTAAGGGCTATCCAAGCGCATGCTGCCAGGTATCGGGGAATTACGCCATCTTCGATGCTGACACCGCGCCCGGCACGACCTGCGGCCCCTGTCACACCCAACATTGGGTGATCGATCTGCAAACCGGCGCGATGCGTCTCTTGACCGTGCCCAGCACGGATCAAGGGGTGATGGGGGTCACGCTGAGCGTGAATGATTACGCGCTCATTCAGACCGGGTCAGGGCAGCTGATCGTTGAAAACGTCGCGACCGGCGCTGTCGTGCCGCTGCCAGCGCAAGCGAGTCAGGCTCAAATTCAAGAGCCATACGTCGATTTCGCGTGGCCCTACCTCGCTTTTTACATCTCCTCACCGCTGAATGTCGCTATCACCAATCCAGTGAGCCAGTTCACTATCTTTAATCTGCAAACTGGAGCCGAAGTCACCATCCAGCCGCCGGCGGCCTCGAGTTCCGGAGTGCGCGATCTGTCGAGCTGCGGTCCGATCTGCACGCCGGTGCCGACGCCGACGTTGCCCGCATCGTACTCCGTCATGTCTGTCGGCACGATCACCGGCGATACGCTCTTCTTCTTTGACGCGACGCCGTCCGCCGTCACGCTCTATGAGCTGGATCATATGATGACGCCCGGCGCGACCCCGACGGCGCTCGTCTCGTTCCCCAACAAGAATGACGGGGTCTCCTATACGACCGAAGGAGCCAACAACCGCCTGGTGCTCGTCAGCGCCGCGCAATACACTCTCAGCGGCGACACAGGGCAAGATCTCGCCTGGGATCGCGTGCAACAGCGATTCGTACAGATCGACAGCTATACGCCCACGACGGCGGGGTCCACCGCACTCTATCTGAACGGCGACACCTTTATGGTCGCGGCCAACAGCTTTCGGAATGGCCAGCCGACCCAGGTGACGATCTATGATACGGCGACGTTGCGTTCCTCTTAGCGCAGCCCCCTCACTCTGTCCACCTCTCCATTCCCGATGGAGGGGTGGGCGGCAAGCGACATTCCCATCGCACACAGACAAGGAGCGTAGATTCATGCCAGAGAAACAACGTCGAGCGTGGGGCGCCTCTGCGGCCAGCGCGATTGTCATCCTCGTCACACTATGCGTGCTTGTGATCAGCGGCTGTGGCGTGACCACCACGAGCAGCGGCGCCGCGAGCGGCAACGGTCCGGCCACCGCAACCACCGCGAGCGGCTATACCACCGTGCCAACCCCGACCGGCACTATCGTGCCGCCGACAAAGAAGCCCCCTCCCACGCCAACGACCGCCGCACTCAACTATCCCTCACCCATTCAGGCGTGGGGAGCCAATGCCATCGCGGCTACAGTGAGCCTCGACGGCGTCACCGCCCAGACGATCACGCCCGACGGCCTGCACATCATGAGCTATCGCCTCTCGTCCGACAAGAAGCACTATGACGTGGGCTGGCTCGCGATCGCCACCAAACAATAGCTCGACGGCACGCAGGGCTTCATCGTCGGCGCGGCGCGGAGACCCCTGCCTTGCAGGCATGGGGAGGAAGCGCCGCCCGCCCGCGGGGGGACCGTCCTGTGTGTTTTCTTGAC
>VFSW01009641.1_pt1 | contig 13760 bp, 13 predicted proteins | sample 5358111 | NCBI WGS metagenome assembly VFSW01 (sample SAMN11554181, study PRJNA540505) | mine drainage metagenome | isolation source: sediment from site ElyBrook_90M | place: USA: Ely Copper Mine, Vershire, VT | collected 2017 | reverse complement strand
ACCCGTGGATACTGCGCTGGCACCAACCCAGACGAGGGCCAGCCATGCATCCACTGCGTTTCAACGCCATCTGGATTTCGGACATGCACCTCGGACTGCGTTCCTGCCGAGCCGAGTTTCTGTTGGATTTTCTAAGGCACACCGAGTCTAGCAACCTGTATATTGTTGGAGACGCCATTGATTTCTGGAGCATGAAGCGGTGTGCATACTGGCCGCCGCTGCACAACCAGGTGATCCAGACGGTACTGGACAAGGCTGCGCACGGCACCCGCGTCACCTATGTCCCGGGCAACCACGACGAGCTTTTCCGGGATTACGTCGGAAACACGTTCGGCGGTGTCCACATCCTCGCCGAGGCGGTCCATCGCACCGCCGATGGGCGCCGCCTCCTGGTGCTGCATGGCGATGAATTCGACGGCATCGTGAAGCACAGTCGCTGGCTGGCGGTGCTAGGGAGTCAGGCTTACGATGCGCTGCTGACGATCAACCGCTGGTTCAATCTGGTGCGCCGCCGGCTCGGCTTCCGGTACTGGTCGCTTTCTGCCTACCTCAAGCACAAGGTGAAGAATGCGGTAAATTTCATCACCAATTTCGAAAGCGCCGTGGTGCACGAAGCACGCAAGCGCAAATTCGACGGCGTGGTTTGCGGTCACATTCACCGTGCAATCATCGAGACACGCGACGGAATCCTCTATTGCAACGATGGGGACTGGGTGGAGAGCTGCACCGCGCTGGTCGAGAGGGCGGATGGGAGCCTGGCGGTAATCCGCTGGGCGGACGAGAGTGTTTTTCTTTTATCCGAGGAATCAGATGAACATAGTCATCGCGACCGACGCGTGGTTTCCGCAAATTAACGGCGTTGTGACGACGCTCGATCATACCGAACGCGAGCTCAAAGCCGCCGGCCACGAGGTCACCCTGCTAACACCGCAAGGCTTTGCGACGCTGCCGTGCCCAACCTATCCTGAGATCCGCCTCGCGCTCTTACCGGGGCACCGGGTGCACGCTGCACTTGATCAACTCGCGCCCGATGCCGTGCATATCGCTACTGAGGGCCCCCTAGGGCTGGCGGTGCGACGCTGGTGTGTCCGGCGCAGCTTTCCATTCACATCGTCGTTCCACACCCAGTTCCCTGAATACCTGAATCTGCGGACGGGCCTGCCGTTGCGGGTCGGCTACGCTTTCAGTCGCTGGTTCCATGGACGAGCCGAAGCCACTCTGGTCCCCACAGAAAGTGTGCGCCAGCACCTGCAACAGCGCGGCTTCAGCAATCTGCGGCTGTGGTCGCGGGGCGTGAACACCCAGATGTTCCGGCCAGGCCCCAAGAATTTTCTGGACAGACCGCGCCCGATCTTCATGTACGTCGGCCGCGTGGCTGTCGAGAAGAATATCGAGGCCTTTCTGAGCCTCCGGCTTCCCGGCACCCGCTATGTGATTGGCGGGGGGCCAGATCTAGAAATGCTGCGCCGGCGCCATCCACTCGTGCTGTTCACCGGGTTCAAGACTGGTGATGACCTCGCACACCATCTCGCCGCCGCCGATGTCTTTGTCTTTCCAAGCCGCACCGACACCTTCGGTCTGGTATTGATCGAGGCGCTCGCCTGCGGCGTGCCGGTGGCCGCCTACCCGGTGCAGGGGCCACGCGATATCATACAGAACGGTGTGACCGGTTGTCTGGACGAGGACCTCGGTCGGGCGGCGCTCGCCGCCCGGACGCTCGACCCTCAGCGTTGTCGGCAGCAAGCATTGAGCTATACCTGGAGCGCGTGCACGCGCCAGTTCCTAGATGCCATGCATAGCACCATCCGGCGCAAATCGCAGGCTTCTGCCGCGGCAGAAGACACCCGCGCAAACTGACCGCCCATCTGCCGCAGGACCCAAGTCAGGCGCTTCTACAGGGCTGACCGCGGCAGCTACGGAAAACTTCCTGCCAGCCTGTCAGTCACCCAATTCCATTCACTGCTCTGCTGGAGCAGCTTCCGCAGCCGTCGCGACCGGTGTCGAAATCAACTTGTCCACTTCCTCGCCGAACTCGCTGATCTGGCTTAGCTGCGCGTCCGGATCCGCCGAACCATTGACCTCGAATCCCTGCAGCTGCTTGCGCACGTTGCCCAGGTGGCTCGCGTCCACATTGGCCGCGGTCGCATCGACCGCTGCGAGATCAGCCGATGCCTCCGCTATATGATCGTTTGCCATCGTCAGGTTTTGCTGGCCAATGTCACCCACTGCCTTGTACAACGCAACCCGCGCACCCAGAAGATCGGCGCGGCTCTTGATGACAAAGAGCTTGGCCCGCTGCATGCGTACTGAATTCGCCAGCTGCTGCTCCTTCCTCATGGCCCGGCTGGACGCGTGGCCGTATCCGGCCGCATAGAACACGATGCCGATTATGGCGGCCAGGATCACGATGGTCCCAACTTGTCGAGTATCGTTCATGGGGGTCCCTGTTTTTCCGGTCGTCTATCGACTCCGGCGACACACTGCCCGTGGATACAGTTCGCGAACTGCCGCCATCGCCGCTGCACCTCAGCATAAGCCTGTTATGCGTGCAAGTCTAAGACCGCGACGCCCTCGCCTCTGCCCACCAGACTGCACACCCTGACGCCAAAGGGGTGGCGTCGCGACAGAACCAGGTCTGGCCTGACGGCGAGCCGCAAAAACTGGCCGGCAGCGCAATGCGTCGACGTCAACCTGGGTCCACACACCAGCCCGTGACCTGAGGAAGGAGACGGGCCAGAGCCGCACGTCGGCCCAACAATCAGCCGTAAAACCGACCCATAAGCTCAATGCACGGACAAAACCGTATGGGTCATCGAACTGCACGGAGCGGCGCGTGTGGCGCGATACGCGCCCACCTTGAGCACGCAGAATCCGCCATGGGAACACCGATTGCCAGGCAAACATACCGAGAGGACGAGCAGGCCGGGGCGGGGAATACCTCCCGGCCTGCTCGATTACGACGATGGCTGCATCCTACTTCGGCAGCCCGAGGGTTCCCGCCATCATGAAGAAGATCATCGGAATGGAAAGCATGGTGTTCGTGCGCGACGCAAGGAACGCGATGCGCCCGGCCTTGGCTTTGGCTGCATCATCGACCTGCACGATTCCCAGGATCTTCTTCTGATTTGGCCAGATCAGGACCCAGACATTGAACAGCATGATCGTGCCCAACCAGGCACCGATGCCGATGGGCACTGCACTGCCACGCAGAAGGAACGCGTCAGCGAAACCGATGCCGGAGCGAAAGAGGTAATAGGCACCGGACACCCAGGTCACGACGGCAGCCCAGCGGAAATACAGCAATGCCTGTGGGGCCACGTGCTTCGTAATGCCGGCCGCGGTATTGTCCGCCCTGGCCTTGGGCAGGGCTATGGCCTGCACAAAATTGAAATAATACAGCAACCCGATCCACATGATGCCGGCCAGTACGTGCAGCCAGCGGTCGGAAAATAACTCAAAGCTCATGTCGTGCTCTCCTTGAGAGAAAATTTCTGGTTGTTCTTGATATGCAGCGAATGTTTCACGTCACTTAGGTTGTAACGAGAAAGTGGCGCGCGATGTAGTAGAGGATAAGCGACAGGACCACACCGGAGATAATAGTACCCCAGAGGGAATCTAACGGGTTCTTCATGGTTATTCCTCGTTACGTAATAGTTGAGTGGATTTGTCGGCGGTTTAGGTTAAGGCAGGTTCATAGGGATTTCAAGGCTGACGTCAGGAATGCGCGGGGGAGTCCGCATCCCCGTCGCCGGCTCGCGTCACAGCGTCGAGCCCCGTGGGAAGGCCATCGATGCTGACTCGGTTCTTCTCCGCCTGATAAACCGCAAGTCCGTCTGCGCCCTTTTTTTCCGCCCAGCGCAGATAAGTGTCACGCTCTCCCTCGTAGTGGTAGCGTGGGACACCGTAGCCGCAGGAAGTCTGGGCCGATTCGATCTGCAGCAACATTATCTGGCGCACACCGGGAAGCGCCGCGAAACAGCCGGACAGTTCGAGCCAGCCCTCGTCCCCTGGGTGCAGCGCGCGCCCATGGCCGTAAAGCCGCAAAATCAGCGGTTCCGGATCGACGCTACAGAACATGATCGTGAGCCTGCCGTCATCCAGCAGGTGGGCCGCAGTTTCGTTGCCGCTGCCGGTGATGTCCAGATAGGCCGCGTGACGATCATCGATGATGCGGAAGGTGTCGGCGCCCTTGGGAGAAATATTGATACGCCCGGACCGCGGTGCGGTGGCGACAAAAAAAATATGCTGGCGCTGGATGAATTCCCGCAGGCTAGCGTTCAGGCACTCGTAAAATTTTGCCATGCGTTCACCTTGCGAAATTACCACACTGGCATCATACAGTAACCTTGCGCATTGCGTAACGGTAACCAGGGAATTCCCCCGAGGGTCGACAACGCACATTTTTGCGCCCAGTGCACCGGCTGTCGGCACTGCCAGTCTCCATCCGATGTGCAGTCGCCCGGGTAAAAGCCGTCGTTCAGCCGACCTTCTTGTCCCGACTTTGCATCGTGGAACCCACCAATTCAGGCGGCACCGCGAGACCGGCGCAGTGCGTCAAAATCCGGCTCAGGAAAAGTGCTTTAAAATTTGGGCACGACCATATTTTTTTTATTTCGATAATTTTGCGAATCGGGAAACTTGGGTTATTGTAATTAACATAGATTGATTAGATTCGGCGATGAGCGCGGCGCCCTGCTTGCAGGGCGCCTTTATGTTTTTTGGTGTATTGCAAAACGAATGACCAGATCGTATCAGATGCCGGTGTTCAGCCCGTTGCCTGTCGCGTTCGAGCGCGGCCAGGGCGCATCACTGTGGGATACAAACGGTCGGAAATATCTGGATGCCCTTTCCGGGATCGCCGTCTGCGGACTCGGTCATGCGCATCCCAGGATCACACGCGCGCTCTGCGATCAGGCCGGAAAACTGTTGCATAGCTCAAACTGGTACGAGGTACCGCTCCAGGCAAGGCTTGCCGAGGAATTGTGCCAGGCGGCCGGCATGGACAACGTCTTCTTCTGCAACTCCGGAGCAGAGGCGAATGAGGCTGCGATCAAGCTCGCGCGCCTCTATGGGCACCAGCGCAAGATCCTGACGCCCGGAATCATCGTCACGGAAGGCAGCTTCCATGGCCGCACGCTTGCCACCTTGAGCGCAACCGGAAACCGCAAGATCCAGGCGGGATTCGAGCCACTGGTACAGGGTTTCTACCGCGTTCCGTACAATGACGCCGCGTCCGTCGCCCAGGTCGGTGAGCGCACCCAGGACATCGTTGCCGTGTTGGTGGAACCGATCACCGGGGAAGGCGGCATCGTCATCCCAGACGCCGGTTACCTGAAAGCACTGCGCCAGATCTGCGACGAGCGTGGCTGGCTGCTGATGCTCGACGAAATCCAGACCGGCATGTGTCGCACCGGCAAATGGTTTGCGTGCCAGCACGAGGACGTCGTGCCGGACGTGATGACACTGGCAAAAGGTCTGGGCAACGGCGTACCGATCGGCGCATGTCTTGCCCACGGCACCGCTGCCGGAGTCTTCCAGCCCGGCAATCACGGCTCCACGTTCAGCGGCAATCCCCTTGTCTGCCGTGCGGCATTGGAAGTCCTCGACATTCTCCGCAGCGAGAAGCTTGATCGGCGGGCAGCGGAACTCGGCGAGCGCATGCTCGCGGGTCTGAAACAGGAGCTCGCGACTGTCAGTGGCGTCAAGGACATTCGCGGCAAAGGGCTGATGCTCGCAATCGAGCTTGACCGGCCCTGCAAAGACCTGATGAAGCACGCCCTCGACGCCGGACTGCTGATCAACGTCACGGCCGAGAGGACCGTACGTCTGCTACCGCCGCTTATCATCACGGACGCGGAGGCCGATCAGATTGTGCGGATGGTGAGCGGCCTGATCCACGATTTCCTGGCCTTGCCGCAGACCCGGAGCGGAAGCCCGTGACGCCCCATCACTTTCTCACGCTGCTGGACCTCAGCAGTGCCGAGCTGGAACAACTGCTGCGGCGGGCGATAGACCTAAAGACGATGCACCGGCTCGGCGAGCAGTACACGCCGCTGCGGCAGCGCACCATGGCGATGATCTTCGAGAAGTCCTCGACGCGTACGCGCGTGTCGTTCGAAGTCGGCATGAGTCAGCTTGGCGGCAGCAGCCTGTTTCTGTCTCCACGCGACACCCATCTTGGCCGCGGCGAGCCGATCGCGGACACAGCACGCGTCATGTCGCGCATGGTAGATGTGATCGTGATCCGCGCCAACGAGCACGACATGGTCGCGCGTTTCGCCGAGCACTCGCTCGTTCCGGTCATCAACGCGCTCACGGATAGGCATCATCCATGCCAGCTGCTGGCTGATATCCAGACCTATATCGAGGCACGGGGCTCGATCAGAGGAAGGACTGCGGCATGGATCGGAGACGGAAACAACGTCTGCCACTCATGGATAAACGCAGCCAAGCGCTTCGGATTCCACCTTAATATCGCCACGCCGGCTGGATACCAGCCCAGCGCCGAAGTGCTTGAGGTCTCCGGCGATTGCGTCACACTCATACGCGATCCGCAGGAGGCGGCGCGCGGGGCGGACATCGTCATCACCGATACCTGGGCCAGCATGGGCCAGGAAGACGAGAAGGCGCAGCGCCTGAAGGATTTCTCCGGCTATATGGTGGACCGCAGGCTCATGCAGCTGGCACACAAGGATGCCTTGTTCATGCACTGCCTGCCGGCATACCGCGGATACGAGGTGGAGGCGGCCGTGATCGATGGACCCCAGAGCGTGGTCTGGGACGAGGCCGAGAACCGGCTCCATGCCCAGAAGGCACTTCTGGAATACCTCCTGGTTCCGGCAGGCACCGGCTCACAGCCCTGACGCGGCACGCGACCGCCGGTCGTCAGCGAACTCCGGGAAAAGAGCGGCCGATCCCTTGAACGATGAACTCCACGGCGATGGCAAGCAGCAGCATGCCCATGATGCGGGTGAGGATGCGCGTGCCGGTAATGCCAAGCCGGCCAAACAGCGGCTGAGCCAGACGGAACACCGGGTAGAGGATCAGCGTTGACAGCGCAATAAGTCCTGTCAGCACAATATCACCGCGTGCTCCACGCTGTTGCTGCGACAGCAGAATCACGGTTGTAATCGCCCCGGGACCCGACAGCATGGGGATGGCGAGCGGTACAATCGAGAAATCTTCCTTCTCCATGGTCTCGGCCCCTTCCGTGCGGCTGGTCTGGGTGCGCGAAAGATTGGCGTGCAGCATGGACCACGCAACCGAAGCGATGATGAGGCCGCCGGCGATCTGGAAACTCGGCAGCTCGACTCCGAGCACCTGAAACAGGTACAGGCCGCTCCATTGGAAAAACAGCAGTGTCACGAACACCGCCGCCAGAGTCTTGCGCAATGCATGCTCACGCACACGCTGCGACATACCGACGGTTAGCGTTACATACACCGGCAGGACATTGAAGGGGGCCAAGATCGTGAGCAAGGAGACCAGTTCCTTGCCCAGTTTGACGAGGCTCAAATCCATCCGCGCTATTCTGTTAGGCTGACCATAGCTAGGTCAATGATATCCGCTTGCGGCGCCGCCTGCGACCGTGCGCAGGCGCCCGCGGTATGTGTTATAATTATGCCGGTAATCATCGCGATTCAGTACGGCTTATGCTCGCGAAACCGCTTCTCCGGAACCCTTCCGCGGGTGCACGTAACCGCACGCCACATCGCCAGATTTTCGCTTTCACGAGGCCCATTTGGTGGACAAAAAGCTTCTGCATGTCTTGATCATTGATGACTCGCCGGACGATGCAGAGCTTGTCGTCGAGACGCTGCGTCACGCCGGCTATATACCCAAGAGCCAAAGGGTTCAGGACATTGCCGGCATGCAGTCGGCACTGGCCAAGGACCCATGGGACATCGTGGTCACGGAAACGGACGTTCCCCACCTCACCGTCCTGTCCGCTCTCGATGCCGTGCGGCATGCTCGGCATCAGCCTCCCTGCATCGTCATGACGCGGACGATCAGCGACGAGGACATGGCAAATCTCATGGCCGCCGGGGTGCGTGACGTCGTTTTCAAGCATCAGACCTCCCGCCTGGCACCGGTCATCGAGCGTGAACTCGCAGTCGGGCGCGCTCGACTCGAACTGGAGGAGACGCGGCAACTGCTCACACAGTTGCAACAGCGCTACCAGGCACTCGTCGACGGGTCTCACGAGGCGACTTGCTACAGCCAGGACGGCATGCATACAAGCGCTAACCCCGCCTATCTCAAGTTGTTTGGTTACGACGATCTCAAAGAGCTGGAAGAAATTCCGGTGCTCAACCTGATCGACAAGGCGGATCACGCACGCCTCAAGGACCAATTCCGCAAGGCAGCGCGAGATTCTCAGGGTGTGCGGGCTACCGAACTCATCGCCATGAGAAAGGATGGGTCGCGCTTCCCGGTAGACATCATGATCTCGGCAATCAATATGAACGGGGAGAGCTGGCACCAGATCCGGGTAACCGATATCTCCCGGCAAAAAACCATTGAACAACGGCTCCAGTTTCTGCACGACCACGATCCGCTGACGGGACTGTACAACAGGCATTATTTTCTGCAGGCACTTGGCGAGGCAGTGTCGGCAGCGCACGACGGCAACCGCACCGGTGTCCTGCTGCATCTCGATCTGGAACAGCTCAGTGAAATCAATGAGGCCCACGGATATACCATCGGCGACAGACTGCTCCTGAGATTTGCCCAGCTGCTGCGCGAGAAACTGAGGGACAGCGACATCCTGGCGCGTTTCGGCGGCGACAAGCTCGCGGCACTGTTGCCGGACACCGAAGAACGGCTGGGACAGGCTATCGCGGCAGAGATCCGCAAGACACTGAACGAAGCGGTTTTCACCGAAGATGGCAAGACACTCACCTGCCGCTGCGCGGTAAGCGCCATTGCCATCAATACCACGGTGGGCAGCGCGGAACAGGCGCTGGCACTTGCCTACCGAGCCCATGCAGAGCAACGGCCGCGGCCAATCGAACCGGTGGTGGTCGTAGAGGCCGCACCTATTGTGCGCCCTGCTGCGGCAGTCCATAGAAGCGAAAAAGAGAGCGGCGTCGTAAACGCTATCGCGTCCGCACTGCAGGCTGATGGCTTCCAGATGCTGTATCAGCCGATCGTGAATCTGCAGGGGGACCCGTCAGAGAACTATGAGGTGCTCGCGCGAATGTCGACGAACGGCGCGGAACTGGTCACCGCTGCGGAATTCATGCCCACTGCCGAAGAGGCGCTGCTCGCCCGGGATATAGACCGGCTGGTGGTGCGGCGGGCAATCGAGACTTTGCGCGATCTGCGTGCCTCCGGCCGCCGGGTCACCCTGTTTGTGAATCTGTCGGCGGCAGCGCTTACCGACACAGAGCTACCGATCATGATTCTAGAAACCCTGCGCGACACTGGCGTAAAGGGCGGGTCACTGGTATTCGAGATCAAAGAAGCCAGCCTGACAAAACAGCCGCAGGAGGCATCAGCCTTTATTGCCTCCCTGAGGAAGCTTGGATGCCGCTTCGCGGCGGATGAAATCGGCAGGCACGGGGAGGCGACGCTGTCGCAATCACTCGACTACCTCAAGATCGACAACGCATTGGTGCACGCCCTAATCAACGAGAACGCAGGACAGGCGGTGGTGAAAGAGCTGTTTGAACTGGCCCGCACCGGCAACCGTCGTGTCATCGTCAAGAACGTGGAAGATGCGGCTAGCCTGGCAGTACTGTGGAATTATGGCATCGAATACGTACAGGGTAACTATTTCCAACCTCCCGACTCGGCACTGAACTACAACTTCGCCGGCGAATCGATCGACTCGGACGAGGCCACGGCGAGCTGGATGCGGTCCGATCGCTGAACGCGGACAAACGCGCCTCCGGCCCTCTACGGCCAGTGCTTGCCAGCGTGCCGTACAAGATAGTACCCTCTAGCGCCCAAGCGTTCAGGTTTTCCTGAGCCATTCCTAATCCATACAGAGCGTCATGTCACAGCAATACATCTACACCATGCACCGCGTCGGCAGGGTCGTACCGCCGAAACGCGAAATCCTGAAGGACATTTCGCTGTCGTTTTTCCCCGGGGCAAAGATCGGCGTGCTCGGTCTTAACGGTTCCGGGAAATCGACGCTGCTGCGCATCATGGCGGGGGTCGACAAGGACTTCAACGGCGAAGCGCGCCCGGCGTCTAATATAAAGGTCGGCTACCTGCCGCAGGAGCCGCAGCTCGATCCCGGGAAGAACGTACGCGGCAATGTCGAAGTAGCGGTCGCCGCAACCAAGGCACTGCTGGATAAATTCAACGAAATTTCCATGAAGTTCGCCGAGCCCATGAGCGATGAGCAGATGAACAAGCTCATGGACGAACAAGCCAGGCTGCAGGAGCAGATTGACGCCGCTGGAGCATGGGAGCTCGATCGCAAGCTTGAAATCGCGGCCGATGCACTGCGCCTGCCGCCCTGGGACGCGGACGTGACCAGGCTATCTGGTGGCGAACGCCGCCGTGTGGCCCTTTGCCAGTTGCTCCTCTCTCAACCGGACATGTTGCTGCTGGACGAGCCTACGAACCACTTGGACGCTGAGTCCGTAGCCTGGCTTGAGCGCTTCCTCAAGGAGTACGCCGGGACGGTGGTTGCGGTCACGCATGACCGGTATTTCCTCGACAACGTGGCCGGATGGATACTCGAGCTCGACCGTGGTCATGGTATCCCCTGGCAGGGAAACTACTCGTCCTGGCTCGAGCAGAAGGAAAAGCGCCTGGAGATCGAGGAGAAACAGGAAAACGCGCACATGCGCGCGATGAAACGTGAGCTCGAATGGGTGCGCACCGCACCGAAGGGTCGCCACGCCAAGAGCAAAGCGCGCTTGGCGGCGTTCGAGGAACTGGCGTCCCAGGAATCACAGGCGCGCAATGAAACCAAAGAGATCTTCATTCCCGCAGGCCCGCGCCTCGGAGACCTGGTGGTCGAGGCGCAGAACATCAGGAAGAGCTTCAGTGACCGTCTGCTCATCGACAATCTCAGTTTCAACCTGCCACGCGGCGGCATCGTCGGCATCATCGGCGCCAACGGCGCCGGCAAGACCACCCTGTTCCGCATGATCACTGGCCACGAAAAACCTGACTCCGGCGAGCTGCGCATCGGGCCGACCGTTCAGCTCGCCTACGTCGATCAATCTCGCGACGCCCTCGACGGCAGCAAGACGGTATGGCAGGAAATTTCAGGCGGCCACGACAACATCCTCCTGGGCAAAGTGGAGGTTCCGTCGCGCGCCTACGTCGGCCGCTTCAATTTCAAGGGGTCGGATCAGCAGAAGATGGTCAAGGATCTGTCTGGTGGAGAGCGCAATCGCGTGCATCTGGCCAAACTCCTCAAAAGTGGCGGAAATCTTTTGCTGCTGGACGAACCGACCAATGACCTCGACGTCGAAACCCTGCGCGCCCTTGAAGAAGCGCTGCTCGACTTCGCCGGCTGCGCCGTGGTGATTTCCCACGACCGCTGGTTCCTGGACCGCATAGCAACCCATATGCTCGCCTTCGAGGACGAAAGCAAGGTGGTATGGTTCGAGGGCAACTATGCCGACTACGAGGCCGACCGCCACCGCCGGCTCGGCACCGACGCCGACCAGCCGCACCGCATCAAGTACCGCAAGCTCGCCAGGTAGCGGACTGCGGCAAGGGGGCGGAAGCGGCGAGTTACACCGACGACTTGAGCCGGACTACGCTGACTTGGGCGAGACAGCCCGGGAATCCGGCAACCGTTCCAGCATCCTCACCGGTCCAGCGTCTCCGAGTTATTGACACCAAGGGAACCTTGCGCCGCAATCGATCCAGCGACCGTGGGTTTCCCCTTCAGTATCCATTCAAAAGCGACCCCTATCACTGCACCCACAACCGGCCCGACCACATAGATCCAGGTCGTACTGAGATCGCCGCGCACCAGATCCGGGGCGAACGACCGTATCGGATTCATCGAGGCACCGCTGACTGGCGCCGCCCACAGGCCCGCTAGGGCGATATAACCGCCCACCGCGATTGCGCCGTTGGTGCCAATATTGCGTGCCCCCGAGGCCGTTCCCAGGATCGTATTCACCAATCCGGCTGTGAGCACGACCTCCATCACCAACGCTGTCCCGACACCAATACCCTTGCCCGGCACTGTCGCACCTAGTGCACCGACGGTGCCGAACAGAGCCCGCAGAAAAAGCGCTGCCGCAATGCCGCCGATCATCTGGGCCAGAATGTAGCCCGGAACGCGGCGCCAGGGAAAGTTGCGACGCGCAGCGAATGCCAGGGTGACAGCCGGGTTCAGATGCGCTCCACTCACCGCGCCCATGAAGTAAATGATCGCCATCACCATGAGCCCGGGCGCCACGACAACCATCCCCATGTTCAACGCCCCGCCGCTTCTGGCAGCGACCGCCCCGCTCCCTGCGGCAACCAGAACCAGCAGGAACGTGCCCCAGGTCTCGGCAAACAGGCGCCGCCACTCGTGGGCCGGATCCAGGAAGTCGGGAGACCGCTGCGCTTGAACCATGCGCCGCCGAAGCGCTGCCTTTCTTTGTTCGTTGCGAGTTGATGTCATGGCTGGCTCCGGTAGGTTGCAATATCGATCATGGATAAATTCGCGGGAACCCCCACCTTAACAAAAAAACATAATCCCCGGCACCCGCGCCGGCGCGACGCTATTTCGCAAGCCGCCTGCGTATCGACTGCAATTCCTGTCGGCGTTTTGCGCTGGACTTGGGGTAGGACATTCCCAATCCCTCAAGCGTGTCGAGAATTATCTGAGAAATAATCAGCCGCGCGTTTTCCTTGTCGTCTGCGGGAATCACGTACCATGGTGCGTTACCGGTGCTCGTTGCGCTCAAGCAATCCTCATAGGCCTGCATGTACTGCTTCCAGAATTTCCTCTCCTCAACGTCGGCAATGCTGAATTTCCAGTTCTTTTGCGGATTATCAATACGCGCAAGAAGGCGCTTTCGCTGCTCTTCCTCAGACAGATGAAGAAAAAACTTGATGATGCGGGTTCCATTTTGGAAGAGATGCCTCTCCAGGTCCACGATCGAACGATACCGTTTCTGCCAGATGGTCTTCTCGTCGAACAATTCCTCGGGGAGTCCCTGGCTGCGGAGAATCTCTGGATGCACACGGACAATCAGCACCTCTTCGTAATAGGATCGGTTAAAGATTCCTATGCGCCCACGTTCAGGCAAACACCTGGTAGTGCGCCACAAAAAGTCGTGCTCCAGCTCGGTTGCACTGGGATGTTTGAAACTGAATACCTGACAGCCCTGTGGATTGACACCAGACATCACATGCTTGATGGCACTATCCTTTCCGGCTGCGTCCATCGCCTGGAAAATCAGCAGCAGGGAATAGCGGTTGGATGCGTAATGAAGCTGTTGCAACGAGCTCAGTGCGGCAATGTGCTCATCGAGGAGCTGTTGATACTGTTCCTTCGACTTACATATCGGCTTTACAATGGTCGGCCACTTCCTGAGTTTGACCTTTTCGCCTTCTTTCACCCGGAAATTCTTCGAATTTAATTTCATAGTTTGCGCGAGAAACCTCTCTGCTCAGTTAGTACCCCGCAAACGCCCACTCTACCAAACCTCCGACAGAACGCTCAGTACCTTTGCTTTTTACCGGAGAACACAAGGATGAAGATTCGTTCCCACCCACAATGGCATCGGTGGTTTCAGGAACGGAAACCCGCGGACAGACGGGCCAGTATCAATAGCGAGGAT
>VFSW01009640.1_pt1 | contig 13763 bp, 20 predicted proteins | sample 5358111 | NCBI WGS metagenome assembly VFSW01 (sample SAMN11554181, study PRJNA540505) | mine drainage metagenome | isolation source: sediment from site ElyBrook_90M | place: USA: Ely Copper Mine, Vershire, VT | collected 2017 | reverse complement strand
ATATATAATAAGCACTATTTTTGATGACTATTGATAATCAATATTATGTTTCATTCGATTTTATTCTTTCCAGTTCCTCGGGGCGAGCATTCTTTCAGTGTCAGTTGCTTTGCCACGCGATCGCGACCAAAAGAGGATGGGTTCCCATGTGATGAAGATATCTATGAGGGGTGCATACACAAGAATTAAAAATAATGGGCTCTCCGACTAAAAATCAGAGCCAATACAAAAAATAAATCGCCAAAAAAAATTAAGTGAATCGGGGTATTTTTTTAATTCACCGAAATTAATTTTTTGATTTATGCCGGATTCTTGACATTTTTTCGATATATTCTGGAATCTTGACAATAATGTGAACAATCTGTATTATTGTGTTTGTGAAACCAAGAGGGAGCGCGGCAATTAAGATATTTGCCGAGGCTTTAGTGGCTGGAAAGAGCAAAAAAGAGGCCGCATTGCTTGCCGGATGCCCTCCATCAGGGGCAAGACAGCAGGGCTATCAGATGATGAATAATCCCGCTGTTAAACATGAATTGGCTAAACTGCTTGAAAGGTCTGGATTAGGGCCCGACCGTATAATGCTTGAAGTCAATAAGGCATTGAAGAAGGCAAAGCTGGGCTCTCATGCTGAGTATTTGAGAATGTTGATTGGCCTTAACGATATGAACCCCAAGAAGGCGAGGATGCAGGATGGGGTCAAGATCAATTTCAATTCATTGGTGATGGAAGCAAAGAAGCGTGGGATTGACATTCCTAAAGTTGAACCTGAGCCAGTCGAGGTCATTCCTGACCCAATTCCAGAGGAACAATTACCGATAGAACCTATTGGTGCGGATGTGGAACCCATTGGAGAGCCAAAGGAGGTCGAGTTGCCGAATGAAAATAACATCATTGACTCTAAGCCAACCGAGTCCCAAGGATAAAGAGAACCATGTTTTTTGTAAATGTGTTATTGTCATTGATTTTGATTTTTTAATTCGTGGGATAAGAGTAATTCAGAAAAAGGACGGACAATTATTCGTAGCGATGCCGTCGCGCTCTACACCCACCGGAGGCTTCATTGATATTTGTTTTCCCACTACTTCAAATGCAATGGCGTATCTCACCAGTCGGATATTGCGCGAGGTGGAGAATAATTTTTTAATTTCTGAAAGGGCACTTTCATATGACCCTTCTTCCTCACATGAATAAATGCTCTTTAGATTTATGCGTCTACCTTCGCCAGCATGAAATCGAAAATCCTAAATGCAGGTGTTCCTACTGCTTCATGAGCCGTCTGTTTAATCGCCGCAGTGAAATATGGAAAAAATAAGCAATAGCGTGTCCGGCGATGCGGATTCAGATTTAATCCTAGAGAAATTAAGGACTGACGAGAAATTCTTTATTGAGTTGTGCCTTTCTGTCTTAGACCGGAAGAGCGGTCACATGATCCCCTTCAAAATGAATTCAGTCCAGGAATGGTATGAGACGCAAAAAACAAATTTCGACATTATTCTAAAGGCCAGAAAGTTGGGGATGAGTTCTCGAATTATCGCCGGAGATATCTGGGCTTGCGCTTTTAAGCAGAATCAACATGCAGTTTTGCTTTCTCACGATAAACATGATACTCTCGTGCTACTCGAAGAAAGAATCAAGCCCATGATTCGATCTTCTCATTTTGATCTCGGGGCCACACTTTACAAAGATTCAATCGTTTTCCCAAAGATGAATTCAAGATACTACGTTGGAACGGCGGGAACGAAGCGTTTTGGTCGCGGCTCAGACATAACGAGATTCCATTTATCTGAGGCCGCCCATTACGAAAGCCCTGATGTTATCACTTCTGTCGAGGAAGGTTGCATTGAGGGAGCGGTTGGTCGTCTTGAAACAACGGCTTTTGGAAATAATTTCTTCCAGAAAATATGGAGCCGTGCCGAATCTAAAGAGTCCAGATATAACCCCGTTTTTATCGGATGGTGGAGAGACCCCGATTATCGAATTCTCGGCTCCAAAATCACTTCTTATTCTGAGGATGAAAAAAAGCTCATCGAAGCATACCAATTAACGGACGATCAGTTAATGTGGCGCAGAGAGAAGTTGAAGGCGATGAACCAGCCGGAATTATTCGATCAGGAATACCCCTCATCGGCTTCGGCGGCCTTTCTCTCTTCGGGGCGGATGGCATTTGATTGGGTCTCTCTCGCTAAGCATCTCGACCAAGCTAAAGCCCCCCCTTGGATTGGATTCATAAAAGACAATGGAGACTCCGTTCAATTCCAGCCTCAAGAGCATGGCAATCTTCATATCTGGAAACATCCTCAAATCAGAAGGAAATATGTTGTCGGGGCCGATGTCGCGGAAGGCTTCAAAGAGGGCTGTTTCTCTGTAGCCTCCGTGATTGATATCGGGAGTATGGAACAAGTCGCTGAGTGGCATGGTCATCTAGCCCCAGACCGCTTTGCCGATGTTCTTATGCGGATTGGATCGTATTACAATAACGCCGTCCTGGCTCCCGAATCATGGCCTGGTGTTGGAGCTGTAACGACAGCTCGGATAGTAGAAAATGGCTACCGGAATTTATGGCGAAGACCACCGAAAGGCCGCAGGACAGAGCCTTCTCAGCTCTATGGATGGGAAACTACTCCCAAGACTCGGCCAAAGATGATTCATTCCCTTGTCGAAGCGACCCGCGATTATAAACTCATCATCAATTCAAAAGGACTTGTGGATGAAATGCGGAGCATGGTCTACGATGACGGAGGCGATATTTATCCGCAGACCGGATGCTTTTCGGACCGCGTGTTTGCCACCGGAATTGCTTGGATGATCGCCCAAGAATTGAAAGATGGAACTCTGGGTGAAGTCCTCCATCTTCGAGACATTGAACGCGGTATTGAAAATATGTCAAATATATCCTATCCTAAATTTTATGGAAACAGGTATGGAAGAATAGACCAGTGAAGAAGAAAAAAACAAAAGTGAAAAAAACAAAAACACTGCAAGAACTTTTTAGGGAACAAGAAGATCGAATAAATCTAAAGAGATAGGAGAACAAGAAATGAACATTGAAGAGAAAGAGATAAAATTCGTGAAGGGGAATAAAATTCTAGTGCGAGTTGAAAAGAGAGAAGAGAAGGCCGGCTCCCTCTATGTTCCTGAAAATACGCGAACGAAAGAAAGGCGCGGGCTGTGGGAAGCTATCGTCGTAAAACTTGGCGACAAGGTTGACTTTGAACAGTGGAAGCCTTATACTGTATGCGTGGGAGATAAAGTTTTGATTGACCCGCAATGCCAGGATTGTCCGACCTTCCAAGGCGCGGACGATTCTAAACTTCGTTTTATCAGAGACGAAGATATCTTTGGGAAAATGGTGCCGGCATGAATACCCCATTAATTCTGCCGCCTCATATTGAGCCCAAGTTCCTTCAAGAGCCAGAAGGCGGCTTTAAGGATGAACTGGTAGGCGCGAAGTTTCCCGTCATATCAACGCCACAAACAGTTTCTTCTCAAGGCGGTGTTATCTGGATTGGAATTCCGCTTTACCGCTTCAATGTTTCAAGTGCAATCGCTTGCCTTCTTTCCCAGGCTATTGAAATAACGAACTACTTTAATTTGAAACAAAACCTTGAAATCCAAAAAGCGGAAACGCAAAAAGGACTTCGAGGAATGATGAATAGACTCGCCGGAGGAAAATAATATGGAAGAAACTCAACCTAAACAAGGTGCCGTTGCGCCTGTAGTTGCTCATGCCGTTTGCCCGATAGAAAAAGAATTCATTAAATTAAAAAATGATTTCGCTGAATTGAAAAAAGGTTTTGATTCACTGATTCATGACCTACAGACTCATCTCGGAACTTTTGGAGGAAAATAATATGTCAAGATTCTTTCCGACTTCAAATAGACCCATAGGAGGCAACAAAGTGAAAAAAGGTAAAGGTTACGAGGATGTTAAAGAACCAGGTTTCTCGGAAAAAGGGAAAGGTTCTAAAGGCCGCGTCGTTGTTGACCCTAACGAAGGCGTTAAGTCTTTGAGTCACCAAAAAGGACTGGAGAAGTAAACTTGCCGAGTCTTGCCCGAAGGCGCGAGGTTGATGTAAGAGCCCCGCGCTTTGAAAGCGAGATGCGGATACCGGACTTCGAGGCCCGTAAATCGGAGTCCAAGATTTATATGTGCTCTGAGTGCCACAAGGTCTTTGAAGAAAAATCAAGAATCTGTCCCAGGTGCGACACTCATACGATGGGAGAAATTCGGAGGATTAAACGATGAGAAGGAAACAGGGTTTTGATTTTCAAAAAGCCATTAGATCTCATGTTGATAAACAGAGGAATAAAGGTATTTTTGAGAAAGTCGGCAAAGAGATTAAAAACAATCCTCCCAAGATTCTTGAGCATACACGGGAGAAATTTGGCGCGGCAGATGCCAAGAAACAGCGTATCGCCATTTTGCTGAGCAAAGCTGGAAAGAAACTTAAAAAGAAATAAATGCTCATCGAAAAGAATCTCGCATCTCCAAAGGACATAAAAGACCAGGTTGAGAAATCAGCCGAAAGGGCTAAGGAATTCAACAAGTCCAGGAAAGAGAAGCTGTCTGAGGAAAAGACAAAAGAGATTCAGGACTTCTGCGATAAGAAATTCTCCGAATGGAAGAAGAACACTTCCAAGCTCAGGAAGAATCTCGTAGACTTAAACAATGAACTTGAAGGGGTCGTTCCTGATACCAATTTCCCATTTGAGGGCGCGAGCAATATCACTCTCCATTACGCCGCTTCTTCTGCGAGGACATTACGCGCCTCTTTTAATGCAACTCTTTTCCAAAACCCTAAAATATTCATAGCGGAGTTTTCAAAAGACGCTGTGGCTGAAAAGGTTGTTGAGATCGAGGACGCGATTAATTCAACTTTCGCGGATGGATCCAATGGTCTCTCCGTTCTTCGTGAGGCTTGTATTCCAGTATTTAGGGATGGGACGATGATCCTTAGCGGTTCATGGAAAAGAGAGGTTGAGACTTCCCGTGATTCCCGCGATTATTCATCCTCGGTTAAATTCATGGCCGATTATCCCGATGCCGAATCTGCCGGAGTTGACGATGAAGAGTATCAGGAAATTCTAAACCTATTCTTGATTCATCCCGACCTAGAATTAAAGGTCAATTACGATTATTCATTCATCGTTAAGGATGAACCATTTTACGAGATTATTCCACTGAGTAATTTCATCTTTGGCCCAACATATTCCAAATCAATTCCTGAAATGGACTACTATGGAAGTTTCAATGTGATCTCTCCTGGAATATTGAAAGAGAAAGGAGTATCGGGCGAATACTATAAGAAGGGCGTAGAGAAGGTGATTGAGGGAACAAAAGAACAATCGGAAGATAACTGGTCCGCTTCAAGGAATTTTGTTGAAGGGATATCTGTTCCTTCAGACTCGGACATGGCAATAGAAATTGCCGACATGGTCATAAAATACGATCTTGACGGCGACGGTGTTCGGGAAAAATACCTTGTCTCTTTTGCCCCTCAGAGTAAAACTCTTTTATCTTTCATGCGCTATCCCATAAGAAAGAATATTGATTTTTGCGTTGAATTCAGATTTTTGTCTCGCGACAATAGATTTCTAGGAGTCTCTTTGCTGGGTCAGACAAGAGATTTATTTCAAGAGCTGGATTCCATTCATAGGCATAGAGAAAACATAAGGACGATGGTCGCCTCCCCTATCTTTGCGGCCAATTCTGACATGAAATCTGAACTCGACCCAGGCAGAAGCGAGAACACCATAAAGCCTGGAATGACTTTGTGGGGGAAGGATATCAACAATCTTTTAAGACAGGTCAGCGTTACAAACCTAGATCAACCTGGCAATTCTCTTGATGAAGAGAATATTCTGAGCCGCTACGCGGAATTAAGCATTGGCACTTCGCAGGGTCTATCTGGACAGCAAACACCAGGAGATCCACGTGCTCCAATGGGTAAGACATTAGCCCTCCTAAATCAATCCAATAAGAGAGTTGATGATTACATCAACGAGTTTTCATATTCGCTTCCAAGACTCGCCCAGCTTCATGTAGCCCTCTACTCACAGTATGGCGATAAAGAAGGAATCACTACGACTGTAGATCGGGAGGGTATGCCAAAGAAGATTTCAGTCACGAGAAGCGAACTTCTTGATTCTGATATTAAATGGAAATTTACGAAGCGTTCTGTCGCTTTCTCTTCTGAATATGTTATGCAAAGGGTTGGCGGTCTAATGCAGGTTTACATGCAGTTGCTTCCCCTTTTAATCAAACAAGACCCCATTGCGGTTGATATCTGGAACAGAATGGTTATTGCTTCAGGAGAGCCAAATGCCGAAAAGCTGATTTCTCCTACTCAGCCTCCTCCTCAGATGCAACAACCGCAAGGTCAACCACAACAACCCAATATTCTAGGGGCCACCGTTTCTCCTGTTGCCCCTACCAACAGTCTTGCGGTGGCCCCATAGGCTTTTATGAATACAGAAAAAATACTCAGTGAGATTGAAAAACTAAGAGAGAAGAGAGATAAGGTCGCGAAACTTTCTATTTTATCGAATAGTGAAGGCGGCGCATTTCTCATCTCTTTTTTATCAGATTGGATTAAATCTTACGAGAAGAATATATTTGCTTTGCTAACCACTCCAGGAAATATCGGAAACGAGGCAATTCAATTAGCCTCAAAAAGGGAGTCCTTGATTCAGATTAAAGAACTCCTTGAATCTTCTAATTCCGGTTGGCTAGAAAATTATGACGCGCAGATCAATGATCTGGAATCTAAATTGAAGGGGGAACAAGACAATGGCTGATGAAGAGACAGGGGTTTTAGACGAAGAGGCGGTGAAAGATGCGGAATCACAGAGACTTGAAACGGAGCGCGTTCAGGCTGACGAGGAAAGGGTTAGAGCCGAACAAGAAGCGATAAAGAGATCAGAAGAAGCGAGAATTCGCGCCGAAGCGGAGCGAGATCTCCTCCAAAAGGCTATCGCTGAATCACGAGCCGCCAATACCGGACAAACCCCACAATGGGGCGATGCTGAGTGGAACGCTTTTACGGAAAGAACCAATATCACAAAAGATCAGGTTGCCATCCATGCCTCCATGGCGCAACAACAAATTAATATCGTTGAAAGGAAGTTGGAAGAGAGAATCCAAGCCGCTGAAAAGAAAGCTCAGGAAGCCGAAGCGCGTGCCGTTCGCTTCGAGAAAAACAATTCCATCGAAAAAGAGAAAAAGGACTACTACGCTAGGAAGCCGGAACTGGCGAGATACGACAAAGATGTTGAGGAATTCCTTTCTAAGTTTCCAGAAGAATCAAAAGATACCCCCGAAAAACTCAGGGACATCATCTCGATGGCTGAGAATTATGTTCGAGGAAAGGTTGGAGATAAAATGAGAACATCGCCCAAGTTGAGCAATGAATCAGAAGATGAAGTTGATACCACTGGACTTGATGATGTCGAAGCTAGAAATTTCAGGAAGATTATTCCCACGAGGGAGAAGATGAAAATAATTGAGCCCTTGACATCTGCGCATCGGCATGGTATAATGATTAAGTCTGAAAACGAATGGGACGAAGCTGATAAGGTCATTCGTGGAAAAAAGTAAGAAAATATTTCAGTAAAATAAGTCACCAGAGTCTCAATCCAGAAAAGAGGAATATGGCAGGTCTTTTAACTTGGATTGGGTTTCTGGAACAGACTCCTACCGAACCGATGGCGATAAATTCCCTGTAAACGGGGAAATCGCATTCTGGCCTACCTCGACTTCCGGTAACGGAAAATACAAAAAGAATAACCTCAAGACTGGTTCTGCTCAAGGAATCGGCTCTCTAAAAAGAAAAGTCGGATGCAAACAATGTGGCTTCGTCTTTGATGCCGCTAAAGTCGCCCATGATGGCGGATCCCTTGATGGTAATGGAGCGGGTGGCCTTGTGACCACTGGGACTGTTACCTATTCCGTTGGGAGAGACACCACGGAAACCGATGTGTATGGCGATCAAGTCTACGATTTAAATGCTGGTTGTCCATTATGTTTTAGTCGAAATGGAGTCAGCGAAAAAGAAAAGCAAAACGACGAGAGAGTTGTTCAAAAGTCGCTCAATGGATTCTAAAGGAGAATAAATATGGCAAACGTGATCATGTCCGTTAAAAGCAAAAAGATGGTGCTTCCGATTCTTAATGGAGCCAATCTGTTTCCTGGAACGCTCTTGAAACCTGGTGCGACTCAAGCTACCAACGCCGGAGTTCTTATTACTGCGGGGGCTGGCGCGTCCAATATCTATCCTATCGGCGTTTTGAGTTCTCTTTTCAATTTCGCCAATTCAGGGGACGCTAAAGTTGATGGAACTGTTGACTGGTTTGCGGAAGGTGGAACCTTGGCCTCCGGTGCTACCACTTTCCCTTCTTCAAGCGTCGAACTGGCGGCTCCCGTCAATATCCTTTCCTTTGACTACGACCAGACTTCTACTATGGCAGTTGCTTCTTTCACCGGCCAAACTATTACGGTCACGAGTCTTGAAACCGATCTTGATACGGGCTATGTTTATGCGACTGGTGGAACTGGTGTCGGTCAGTTGATGTTCATCGCCAGCCAAGGCTCAGGGACGGCGGTTCTAGCAAACGCTCCGTCTGTCGCTCCTGATTCTACCACGACCTTGATTAAAATTCTGCCCCTCTTCCATAATCTCATGTTCCTGAGTGGTGGAAATTCGACGCAAGGGACGATGGCTGGAACACAAGCGGCGGCTGGCTCCCAGAGAGCTGTCGTTCTTGAGAACTACATGATTCAAAACGGCTTGGCTCTTCCCCTCAACCCTCTTGCAAACGGAAATATGACGGGACTTAATTCTTTGACTCAGTTGGTGTTCAGAGCACATGTCGCGCTCCAGGACTCCATCTTTTATCCAATCGCGTAAAGGAGAACTAATATGGGTGCTCTAGTAACTGCCGGCGACCTACCTTCGATAGTCCAAAAAGGGCTGTCCATTGTCTTTGTTGATGAATACCGGAACTTCAAGTCAATGCTTCCGTATGTCTATCGCTTCAAAAAAGCGGAACAGGCGACGGAATTTGACCTGACGATCTCCGACTTGGCTCCCGTGTCTCCTTTCAATGGGGATATCGCATACTCGGATATCATCGAGGGATACAAGAAACCTGTGAGTGAGACTGAATACGCTCAAGGCATCAAGGTCACTCGTAAACTTCTCCGAAACGACCTCTATGGAGTTATTCAAGACCGCGTTCGGTTGATGGCGACGAATATGCGTCAGTTGAGAGAATCACTCGGCGCGTTTCCGTTTAATAACGCCTTCAATTCCTCCTTTACTGTTGGAGATGGACTGAGCCTTTGTAACTCGGCGCACACTTCTACAGTTCCAGGAGTTGCTACGCAGTCTAACTCGACTTCTTTGGCGTTTTCAGCGGCCAATCTTTCCGTTGTTCGCGTAGCTTTTAAGAAGCTACAGACCGACGCTGGAAATATCATGGTTGCTGGGCCCGATACGATTATCCTTCCCCTTGACCTCGAAGAGAAAGGCGTTCAAATCCTTCGTTCGATGGGACAGGTTGATACTTCCACCAATAACGTCAACTTCTACAACAACGGACGTTGGAAAATGATTGTCTGGGACAATTTCCTTTCTTCTCCAACGACTTGGTTTTTGGCTAACGGCGAACGGATGCGTAAGCAATTAGTTTTCCGCGAGTGGGAAGGAGTTCAGTTCTTTCGTTCTGGTGAATCTGACACCTTGGTTTCGAAACACGCTTCCTACACCAGCCTCGGAATTTCATCGGCAGAATACCGATACATCTACGGCGGTAATTCTTAATAGAAAAAAACAAAAGGAGATTGAACAATGCCAGCAGGAAGACCCAGAAAAGATACAGGAGCAGTATTAGAGAATCCGAATCGCATCCTATCCGCAGAGGAAAAGGGAACGATTGAAACACGCATTGGGCTTGAAAAGAGCATGTTGGGAGCAACGGAAACGTTTGGAGAAGGTTCTGTTTCTACTGTCGCCCCTCCCGAAGTCAGTATTGATCGTGGAGCGATTACTAAACGCATCCAAGGACTTGAAAAGGTTATTTCCGATGGTAGCGCGTCAAAAGCCACGGGAGAGAGACGCCTCAAACTCGAAAATCGAAGGAAGTTTTTGGAAGATTTATTCGAGAGAGAGCAAGTCATTGAGACAATCAAAGACCTCAATGCCATTCACATGGACAGCCCAGAGTATCGGGATGCCTATCGCAAGGGAATTATGCGCGTGAAATACGAGCGTCAGGTTCAAGAATGGATTCAGATATGCAAAGAACTTGAACCACAAGACCCTGAGTTTTGCAAACTTGATCGGCTTAGGAAATCAAAATGAGACTATCCTACTCAAAGCGAAAAAAGATGAAGAATTCCGAATTTGCATTGCCTTCAAAACGCAAAGGCGGTAAGGGTGGTTATCCAATTGAAAATAAGTCGCATGCTCGCAACGCTTTAGCGCGGGTTTCTGAATATGGAACTCCTGAACAAAAGAAGGAAGTTCGCGCGAAAGTTCACGCCAAATACCCCTCAATTGGGAAAGAGAACTTGAAACATTCCATCAAGAAAGATGGGCATGTTACAATTTCTGGCGCATAGGAGATAATTTATGGACAGGTGGAAAATAGCTTTACTCTTAATCTCTATTGCCATTGTTGGAATTGAGATAAAGACTGCAATCAGCGCGAGTGGTGACTACGCGACGATGGGATATGATGAAGGTCGGAGTGCCGATGTCTGGCGCGTTGATTCCAATGGGAACTTCATCCCTGGAACGACTGATATTCGGAACATCGGTAGCTCTTCCGCTAAAGTTGCCAATATTACCATTGGCGGCCAAATGGCTCTTGAATCTGCCACAGCAACGCAATTAAAGACCATCGTCCCTATTTCTGTTGGAGCTTTAATTTTCAATTCCTCAGATAACGTTCTTTGCGTTTCGAGTGCCGCAGTTGTTGATTCGTGGGTATTTGTTTCCTCAACAACTTCCAATATCAACTGCGCTCAATAACATGGCAGAAGATACTCGTCCTGGCGCAAATGGAATAGCCAAACAGAGTTTAATCACTCTTGGGACTACGGCTGTCCAGATTGACAATGCCACGAATGTCCTTCCAAACAGGTATTGGGTCGAGATACTCAATACGGATTCCACCATTGACATTTATGTTGGTTTCACGAGTGGCGTTAAATCTTCGAGCACTGGAATGGGGCGTCTTATCGCTCCTGGTGCAGTTTGGCAGATAGCGGTTCCTCAATCAGTCCAATTATGGGTGATTGCGGCCTCTGGGACTCCAGTGGCTCTTTTGACGCAGATTGAATGAAATTATGGGGGCAGAAAGACATGCGAAGATTAATCCTTCTTGGAATCTTTACTGTTTTAAGCCTTCCTGTTTCATGTCCAGCTAGAACTTTAACCCAACTCATTTCCGATTCAAGAATCCTAGGATTTGACGCTTCCAGTGCGAGACAACTCTTCACCGATCAGAACATCACCGATTTCCTCAACGAAGGCCAAAAGACAGCGATCAATCAAACATGGTGTCTCCATTCCAATACCGAAATCAGTCTGTCGGCAAACACGACCTACTACGCTTTGCCTTCTAATTTCTATTCCGTCGAGAGAATGACGCTTAATGGAGTCGTCATAAATCAAATCATCCCTACAGCCCTTGACGCTCAAAATGACCAATGGGAAGGTCTAAGCGGAACTCCCTATTACTATTTCGTCAATTTCGCATCAGCTAATATGGTAGGATTCACTCCTTGGCCGACCGTGTCCACCGGAACAGTGAGTCTTGATTATTTTGTCCAAGTAAAAGATTTGGTCAACGGGACAGATGTTCCTTTTAACTCTGTCAATTCCCTTCAATCGTTCGGATTTGCGTTGGCTTATTATGCGGCGTCAAAGATGGCCACTCTTGAAGATCGTCAGGACTTATCAGCGAACTACGACAAGAAATACGCTCTGGCGGTTTCTCAGATGGCGGCAGAGTGTAATGCTTTGCCTAATTTCGATCCGAAGAGTGGTGGAAAATGAAGAGACTAATTCCATTCATTCTTTTTTTTGCTGTTCATGCCAATGCAATGAATTTCCAGCAGATCAGAGGTCAAGCTCGCCAACTGGCTACGAATCCACTCATGGCGAGGCAGATATTCACCGATCGAGAGATAAATGACTATATCAACCAAGGTCAACAACTCGCCATAAATCAGACCTGGTGCTTGGAGAATAATCTCACATTCCAACTAGAGCCAGGGACGACCTATTATTCAGTTCCAAGTGATTTCTTAGCGATTCGGAGGTTAACTCTCAATGCGCTCCAACTCAACCAATTCACGCCGGCGGCGATGGATGGTAAATCCGAAGGATGGCAAATGGCTTCTGGACAACCCGTCTACTATTTTATTGATTTCGCGTCAGCCAATCTTGTGGGCTTCTCACCTTGGCCAGCCACCTCTACAGATACGGGAACCATCAGCATGGATTACTACCAATCCCCGAAAATCCTCATAAATGATTCAGATTTGCCATACAACGGTGTTATCGCCATGCAACAGTATGGATACATCCTGTCCTACTATGCCGCTTCACAGGTGGCTGCCATGGAGGGCAATTCCGCAATGTCAACCTTTGATTACTCGATCTTTAGTGCGGCTTTAACGCAGATGGGGGCGCGTTGTAAGAGCATCCCGAATTACTTGCCCTCTTTTACCCCTTCACAATGATTAATCTGCTCTTGATTCTTGTTTCTTTGGGATGGGGTCAAACCCCTGGCCCAAACGAGAAGGTCTTTGATCTTCCGCAGGTCTCCCAATGCGGTCTGATAACTCGATTTGCTCCCAATCAGATACCCCCTCAATGCGTCCAACAGAGCCAGAATATCACCTATGACGGCGATGGTAGCATTGAAAGGAGACAAGGACAGTCTCAATACAATTCCACGGCTTGCGGGTCAAAGGATATCAAGGGGCTATGGAATTTCGAGTCAACGGCCGGAACCCTTTATCTTGTCGCTCAATCGAATGGTCAAATGTATGATCTGACAGGAGGAAGATGTTCAGCCATAAGTGGACTGGGGGGTCTTTCAACGACCGCAGACATGGAGTGCACTTCTACCATGGGCCGCATTTGGTGCACGGATGGGGTAGACCCTGTTTTCTCATGGGATGGGACTAGCACAGCGACAATTACCAACGCGCCGGAGGGCCAGTTAATCGGAACATTCAGGAATCGCATCCTTATCGGGGATGTATCAGGGGCCTTGACAACGCTTTATTTATCCGGTGAGGAAGATGGAACAGACTGGTCTATCGTTATCCCAAGCCTCTCTACAAACGCCGCCACGATTGATATCTCAGGAACCAATGACGGATATCCAATCCGATGTCTTATGGGACAATTCCAAGACTCCTTTTACATTGGCCGAGACTACGATCTCTACGCCCTTTCAGGATATTCTTTGACTGACTTCACGCTTAGAAAAGTGAGCAATGAAACCGGATGTGTTCAGCCAAAGAGCGTTCAATCAAAAGATGGATCGCTATTTTGGCTCAGTCATACCGGAATCGAACAGTTAAATGGTGCGACGATCAATCGAGTCTCAGACAATATCCGGCCTCTCGTTACAAATATCATCAATTCCGAAGCTCAACTCTTTCAAAAGACATTCACCACGCAAGAGGATTGGCAGGGAGGCGATTCAAATGCTTGCGTGTCCGGCGCGGGTGCGTGCATGTC
>VFSW01009639.1_pt1 | contig 13767 bp, 11 predicted proteins | sample 5358111 | NCBI WGS metagenome assembly VFSW01 (sample SAMN11554181, study PRJNA540505) | mine drainage metagenome | isolation source: sediment from site ElyBrook_90M | place: USA: Ely Copper Mine, Vershire, VT | collected 2017 | reverse complement strand
ATATGGCTTACCGTTCACCGTCAGCGAGTAGGTCTGACTGGGTGACACCTGCACTTGCGTGCGGTGCAAGTGTTGGGTGATTGGGTGATTGGACACGGTTCTTCTCCTGAACCAACGAGCGGAGCAGATTGGCGGTCGGCACTTTTCGTCGAGCGGGGATGCTCGACGCCGTCGCACACATCAGGTCTGCGACGACCAACGCACCAGAGGGTTACGGACAATATTCTAGCACAAATTGAAGGGCGTGGCAAAGACGTATGTTGTCATTGCGAGGAGCCGCCTCGTGAGCGGAGCGAAGCGGAGTCGAACGAGCGGCGACGAAGCAATCTCTCAAATAAATCAAAAAACCAACTCGGCAATCAGAACATTAGCAATCTTACAATTCCTCGTACAAATCGCGCCACTCTTTGTTCATATTAGTGATCAGGTCAATCTTTTTCTGCCGCGAGCCACCTTTGATTTGTCTCTCGCGTGCAATTGCATCACGCACATCATCGAATGCTTCGTAATAGACCAAGTGGTTCACGCTGTACCATTTCGTAAAACCGTTGTGCGTCTTTTGCTTGTGGTCCCAGACGCGCCTCGTCAAATCGTTGGTGACGCCGGTGTAAAGCACGGTGTGGTTCTTGTTGGTCAGGACGTAGACGTAGTATGAGCGGTTGCCCCATGAGTAGAATGTTTCGTGAAATCTGTTTGAGAGATTGCTTCGTCGCGAACGCTTCGCGCTCCTCGCAATGACAGTCAAACTTTTGCCTTTTTACTTTTCGCTTTTAGCTTGCCGCCATCCTCTTCGCGCCCGCCATCATCAGCCCGAGATCATCTACCGGTGTATTCGGCGGGACGATGCCGACGATCTCGCCTTCGTACATGACCGCGATGCGGTCCGCCAGCGCCAGCACTTCGTCCAGGTCTTCGCTGATGAGCAGGATTGCCATCCCTTGATTACGCTGCTCGATCAAGCGCTGGTGAATGTACTCCGTCGCGCCGATGTCCACGCCGCGCGTCGGCTGCGCGGCGATCAATAATTTGGGATGGCGCTCCAATTCGCGCGCCATAATGAGTTTCTGAATGTTGCCGCCCGACAACGCCTTGACCGGCGTGTCGAGCGTCGGGGTCTTAACATCATAGTCACGCACGAGTTGCGAGGCGTGCGCTGCAATCTTGCCAAAATCGAAAAATGAATTGCGCGAGAGCGGCGCGTTTGCGTGCGTTTCGAGGATCGCATTTTCTTGCACGGTAAAATCGCGAATTACGCCCATCGTAATCCGCTCTTCTGGAATGAACGCCACCTCGGATGCAATGATTTCCGCTGGCGTGCGATTGGTGAGATCGTGTCCATTCACAACAACCGAGCCGCTCGCGGCGCGGCGCAAACCGGCAATCGTTTCCGCCAGTTCGCGCTGCCCGTTGCCGGAGACACCGGCAATTCCGAGGATTTCATTCGCGCGCACCTGGAGCGAAAGATTCCGCACTGCCGGTAAACCCTTATCGTCCAATGCGGATAATTTTTCGACGCGCAGGACTAGTCTTTCCGCCGGACGTTCCGGCTTGTCCCACACCGTCACCACGTCGCGCCCGACCATCATCTGCGCCAATTCTTTTTGCGTGGTGTCCTTGGTCGCGACGGTTCCCACGACGCGCCCATCGCGCAGCACCGTCACGCGGTCGCTGATCGCCATCACCTCGTGCAACTTGTGGCTGATGAAAATGAGCGAGTGCCCGGTGGCGGTGAGTTTGCGCAGGGTGGCGAAAAGTTCATCGACCTCTTGCGGCACCAGCACCGCGGTCGGCTCGTCGAGGATTAGGAGCGCGGCGTCGCGATACAACGCCTTCAGGATTTCGACGCGCTGCTGCTGCCCCACGGCGAGCTGCCAGACCAGCGCGTGCGGATCGACTTTGAGGCCGTACTGCTCGCCGAGTTCGAGAATGCGTTGGCTTACCACATCCAGATCGAGCAACGGCTCGCGTGAAGAATGCAAGCCGAGTGCAATATTTTCGGCGACGGTGAACGCGGGCACGAGTTGAAAGTGTTGGTGGATCATGCCGATGCCCTGGCGCAGCGCGTCGGTCGGCGATTTGATTTTCGCCGGCTGCCCGTTGATCAGGATTTCGCCTTCCTCGGCGGGATAAAGTCCGTAGAGGACGCGCACCAGCGTGCTTTTGCCCGCGCCGTTTTCGCCGAGCAGCGCGTGGATTTCGCCCGCGTGCACATCAAAGTCCACGCGGTCGTTCGCGAGGACGCCGGGAAATCGTTTGGTGATGCCGCGTAGTTCGACGTGCTGAATGGATGTGGTCATATTATGATTGTGTGGTAGGGGCGGGATCACCCCGCCCCTACGTAGATTCTTACTTCGCGATCACGCCTGTCTTGATCGATCCGTCGATCAATCCCGCGACCGTCTTGTCCGCCAATGCTTTCACATCAGCCGGCAACGCGAAGGCGGGATTGTACACCATCTTCAAGCCGCCGTTCTGGAGCGTCATGGTATAGACCTTGCCGCCCAAGGTACCTTTGTTGACATTGGAAATCATGTCATTCAAAGCGATGGTCCAGTCGTAGATCTGGTTGGCGACGACGATCTTGGGCGCGAGGGATGTCTCATCGGCGTCGTTGCCGAACCACAAGACGTTCTTATCCTTTGCCATGCTGAGCGCACCGACGACGCTCTGCGAAGTCCCCGAGAGGACGTCTGCGCCGGAAGAGATCATGGTTTGCGCGGTTTGAGAAGCCAGGGCAACATCGCTGAAGGATTGCGTATAAGTCACGCGCACCTGGATGTTTGGGTTGGTCGCTTTCGCGCCGGCGGAGAATCCGTCGGTTGTCAGTTGACCATCGCCTGCCGGGATCGGTCCGATGAAACCGACCACGCCGGTCTTGGAAAGTTTTGCTGCCATGACGCCTTCGACGTAGCCGCCCTGATCGGAAGCGACGGTGTACGAGAAGATATTGTGGATCCCCTTCGATTCATAGGTATCCACGGCAGTGCCCCAGGCGAAAGCGGTCTTGGGGAAATCCGGCGCGATGTCCGCGAGTGAGGCGCCATATTGCGAGCCGTGGGCGATGACGAGATTGTACCCTTTGCTCGCATAGTCGCGAATCGCGGCTGCCGCGTCGGGCACGTTGAACATGTTTTCCGAATAAACGAACTGGAATTTGTCCTTGCCCATCGTATTCTGTACTTTCGTGAGCGCATCAAACATGCTCTGGCTGAAGGACAAATCGTTAGCCGCGCTAGGGAGGATGACTGCTACCTTAAAGACGGCTGCCGCCGGTGCTGCCGTCGGCGCAGTGGTTGGCGCGGGCGCAGTAGTGGGCGCGGGCGCAGTGGTTGGCGCAGCTGCAGTCGTCGGCGCGGGAGCGGTGGTCGGCTTCGCCGGGGCGGCGGTGGGGTGCGCGGGCGCAACGGTGGGAGGCGCGGCAGTTCGCGCGGGCGTCGGTGCCGGCGCGCACGCCGCGATGATCGCGATGAGGGCAATCAATGCCAGGACAACAACTAAACGTCGAGCGTTCATGGATTCTTCTCCTCTGATTCGGAAATTGACGAACGGTTATTCGGTACTCATTCGATCCGGTAAAGTTCTGTTCTCACCACCTTTCTTGCGAGTGGCGTGGGGCAAGGGGCGAAGAATCGGCATTGCGCCCTTGTTTTCTCGCCTCTCGCTAATCGCCTCTCTCGAACGGCTTGGTCAACGCCGCCGGCTGCGTTACGGTCAGCCGCGCGGCAAACACCAGCGCGACGATGGTCAGTATGTATGGCATCATCACAGCCAAATCAGAAGAGAGTGGGATTCCCAAGATCTGAATCCAGAGTTGCAGGGCGTTCACCATGCTGAACAGCAGCGCGCCAACCATCACGCGAAATGGCTTCCATCCGCCAAAATAGACGAGTGCCACTGCGATGAAACCCTGACCACTCGTCAGGTTTTGCTGGAACACGTTTAATAGTGCAATCGACAACGACGCGCCGGCGATTCCGGAGAACATGCCGCCCACGATCACTGCGGTATAGCGCACACGCGCGACGCTGATCCCCAGACTGTCCGCCGCTTCAGGGTTCTGCCCGACCGAGCGAATGAGCAGCCCGAGGGTGGTCTTGTTCAAGACAAACCACGTAATCGGCACAAGCGCAAACGCGCCATAGACCAGAATATTCTGATTGAAAAAGATCGGTCCTAGCACCGGTAAATCCGTCAACACCGGAATCGTTACGTTCGGAAATCCGTTGACGGTCTTGGGTGTGCCAATCGTCACGCGGAAAAGCAGATCGCTCAAACCCAGTCCGAAGAGGTAAAGCCCAATTCCGCTGATCCCCTGCTCTGCTTTCAAGGTTACGCTGATGAACGCCATCAGCAAACCCATAACGCCGCCGACCAGGATGGCGAAGCCGAGTCCGAGCAACAAGTCGTTCGTGGTATAAACGACATAGTAAGCCGCAAACGCGGCGACTAACATGATGCCTTCGACGCCAAGGTTCAGGACGCCGCTGATTTGACCTATCGTCTCGCCGATTGCCGCGTAGAGATAGGAGGTCGCCAGGCGCACACCCGAGGAAACAATTCCGACGAGTACGGTTGCCGTGAATAGTTGAGTAATCATCTCGCCAATTCCGATTTTACTTCAGAGGTAGGATGAAGTGGTTCTGGACGGTCCGATCCGGCCATGAGGCGTCGTTGGCTGCGGCGCCGTGCCCAGATCTGACTACTCACGACAAAGATGACGATCAAACCATCGAGGGTGGTGACGAACGACGACGGGACTTGGACCGAGCGCTGTAGACTGTTTGCGCCGACGAGCAGCGCGCCGAAAAGGATAGAAGCCGGAATCGTCCCAATCGGATGAAGACCCCCAAACAGCGCGACGACAATTCCATTGAAGCCGGCATTCCCGGTGAAACCGGTTAGCGAGCCATCCGTGAACAGGCGATGGGTCACTCCGAGCACATCCACCGCGCCGCCGAGTCCAGAAAACGCGCCACTTAGGAGGATTGCCAGAACCTGGTAGCGAGCGACCGAGATTCCGGCATAGCGCGCGGCAACCGCGTTGAGACCGACCGCGCGAATGCGATAGCCGATCGTCGTCCGCCACAAGAAGATATAAACCAGGACTGCCATAACGATGGCTAATGCCACGCCCAGGTGCAAGCGGGTGGGCACCCAGCGCGCCAAGTCCGACGCAATAGGCAGGCGCTGAGTTTGAGGAACCCGAATAGAATTATCCAATTCGGTTGGATCCAAGAGAGGTCCGTGGAGCAAAAAGCCCATGAACTGGATGGCGATAAAGTTGAGCATGACCGTACTCAACACCTCGTTGACGCGGAAATACGATTTGAGAACACCGGCAATCGCTCCCCAGAATGCTCCACCCACAAAGCCGGCGAGCAGTGCCGCCGGAACCATGACCCAAGCCGGTAATCCCGGAAACGTCAGCGCGACGGCGGTAGCTGCCAGCGAACCGCGGACGATCTGTCCCTCCCCGCCGATATTGATTACCCCGCCCCGATAGGCAATGCAAATGCCGATGCCGACGAAAAGCAATGGCGTCGCTTTGACCAAAGTATCGGCGATCGAATTTGGACTGCCGAATGCTCCCTCTGCCATGGCAATATAGGCGTCAATGGGGTTGGCGCGGAGAAGGAGCAACATTACGGCGCCGACAAGCAATCCACCCGCGCCGGCAATCAGTGGGATGAACAGCGCGTCGAGGCGACCCAAGTTCAATCTCTTGATTAAGGGTAGAGTAGTCATTGGTCCTTCCACCGGCGCGCGGTTTGGTCAGTCACAGTACATCACAGAGAGCGGCGTTCTCTAACGCCGCCTTCGTGGGCAAAACGCGCTAGAGAGCGCTCACCCCTCCATAGAATTGTGATGTACCGAGTCACTCGAATGTCTCCAAAAACCATGATGGACGCGCGCCGCTTCTTCTTCCAATTCGGGTCCAAATACCTCGATTGGGCGATGCCCTTTGGCGAAAACCGCGCGACAAGGCAAATCCATTGTGAGATTCTCGGGATCATCACCCGTCAGCACCGCAAGTCGTGTCTCACTCAATCCAAAGACAACGCGTCCGATGTTACTCCAATAGATCGCTCCAGCGCACATCGCGCAAGGTTCGGCGCTGGTATAGAGAGTACAGGTTGCTAGTACGTCGCGCTCATATCTTTGCGATGCCATCCGCACGAGATTGGTTTCGGCGTGACCTGTGCAATCACGAGCAGTGACAACGGTGTTTTCTGCTTCGAGTAGCACGTTGCCATGCGAATCGACCAGAATTGCCCCGAAGGGATGGTTGCCGCGCTCGCGCGATCGAGAGGCAACGTGAATTGCCATCCGTAAGAATTCAAGATCGCTCGTCTTCATAGTTGGGTATGGAATTGTCCTCCGGCTTGCTCCACCAGCCAGCGATTAGCGTACCACAGTCATTCTGTTCCGTCAATAATCTGCGTTGACAGATTGTGAGCAAGGCGCGTTCATCCAACTTCCAATCTCTAATCTCCAATCTCCAACTTACTCCTGCTCAAACGTCGTGCTCAGCGCGCCCGGCGGCGTGCCGCGCAGCGATTGCCAAATCTTGCGCGAGACCGGCGAGCCGCTGAAGAAACGATCGATCGCGTCGTTGCTGACGAGCAGCAGCGCGATGATCATCAGCGCGAACGGCGCGGTCTGAAACACCTGCGTCGGTAAGTTCGGAAACCAGCTCTGTGAAAAGCTGCCGATGGACTGCAAGCCGCCAAAGATGTACGCGCCGATCGCGCCGCGGATCGGATGCCAGCCGCCGAAAATCACAATCGACAGCGCGATCCAGCCCAAGCCGGTCGTCATGTGGTAGCTCCACCCCAGCTTCACAAAAAGCGAATACGACGCGCCGGCGAGACCGACGAGCGCGCCGCCGACGATGGTGTAGATGAACCGCTGCAAGTTCACGTTCGTGCCGCGCGCAAACGCCGCCGCCGGCCGCTCGCCGATGCCTTGCAATTTCAAGCCCGGCTGCGTCTTGTAGATGTACCACCATGCCGCGAGGATCACGATAAAACTCAGATAGACGAGAATATTCTGGTCGAAAAAGAGTTTGCCGATAACGGGAATGTCCTTCAATACGGGGATCGGAAAACCCGGCACATTCGGTCCCGGCTTGCGCACGAACGGATTGCCGAAGAAAGTGGAAAGATCGGTGCAGAGCAGCGTCAGCACAAAGCCGACCGCGATCTGGTCGAGTTTCAGCACGATGCTGGAGAAGGCGATCAGCGCGGCGACCAGCGCGCCCACGAACATCGCCGCGAAAAACGCGAGGTAGAGACTGTTGGTCGTAAACGCGACGGCAAACCCTACCATCGCCGAAAGCAAGATGCTGCCGTCGAGCGAGAGATTGGTCACGCCGGCTTTCTCGCCAATCGTCTCGCCGATGACCGCGAACACGAGCGGCGCGCTGTCCGATAGAACCGATGCGAGCGTCAAGAGAATGATTGTGGTGTCAAAATTTTTTTCCCTGTTTGTTGGGGCTACCTGGCTGTGGCGAACTTCGCCACAGTCTTGGTCGCCCAGGGCAGCCACATAGGGCTGCCCCTACGCAATATCTTTCATTTCCCGGTCGCCGCCGTACTCGCTGGCGCGGCAAGCACCGCGGAATCGATCCGCGCGCTCACGCTCGCGCGCTGTACACGCGCGCGCACACCCTGGCTCAGCACGACGAGTAGGACGATGATGCCTTGCAGCACGCCGCCCAGCGATGAATCCAAATTCAAATCGAGTGGAAGCGCGACGCTGCCCTTGGTGACCGCGCCGAAGAACAACGCGACCGGCGCGAGCAGGATCGCTTGAAAGCCGGAGAGCAGCACGACCAGAATACCCAGATAACCATAGCCGCCGGAGATCGATGGGATGAAGCGGTGCCACACCCCGATCGCTTGAACGGTACCCGCCATTCCGGCAAACATGCCGCAGAGCGCGAAGGCGCCGAGCATGTGCAGATTCGTCGGAATCCCAATCCAAAAGGCAGAGCGAATGTTCTTGCCGATCGCTTTCAGTTTCAATCCCCACAATGTGCCGCGCAGGGCAAAGTAAACGATGATGAGCGATACAACCGCCACGCTGATTTCGATCGGTCCCACCGCCAAGCCGCCGGGGAATGTCGGCAGCCACGCGGCTTGACGGAACGGTTCGGTCCCGCTCGTCGACGCGACGCCGGGCAATTTCCACGGCCCAATGATCAGGTAGAGCGAAAGGCCGGTCGCGATAAAATTCAAACCCAGCCCGCCAAAGATTTCGTGGACTTTGCCAAATGTTTTCAAAACGCCGGCGATCAATGCCCACAGCGCGCCGCCGAGCATCCCGGCGAGGAAAAGAATCGGAATCAAGATAATCGATGGCAGGTCGAACGCGCGCGCCGCCCACGCAGTAAAGATCGCGCCGGCGACGATCTGTCCTTCGATTCCAATGTTCCACAGCCCCGCCGTGAACGTGATGAGCAGCCCGATCGATGCCAGCATCAGCGGCACCCATGCCAAAATGACATCGCCGATTTTTATGGGATTGCCGAACGCGCCGTTCCACATCGTGCGGTACGCCTGAGCGGGATCCGCGCCTACCGCAAGCAGCGCCAAGGTCGTCAGCACCAGCCCGAGGAGGATCGGTCCGATTGCCCAAGCCAAATCGCTCGCGGTAGATGAAACTCTTCTCGTCTGTTCCGTCATCATGTCACCCGGTTCGAAGATGGAAATTGGATGTTGGATGGCCGCTTTCTCTAACTTCTAATCTCCAATTTCTAATTTCCAATTTTACAATCCTTTGCCGCCGATCAGTTCGCCCAGTTGCTGCACCGACGTCTCTTTCGCGTTCAGCGCCGTGGCGACGCGACCGCCGGAGAAGACCAGGATGCGATCGCTGTACTCGAAAATTTCGTCGAGGTCAGCGGATGTGAAAATGATCGCCGTGCCGTTGCGGCGACGTTCCAGCAACTGACTCCATACCCACAGCGTCGATTCAATGTCCAGCCCGCGCGTCGGATGCTCCAGCAAAAGCAAATCCAAATTCGGATACAAGCAGGCGAGCAGCGCGCGCTGCTGATTTCCGCCGGAGAGGGATTCGACGCGCGTGGTCGGCGTGCCGTGAATGCCGTACTCTTTGATGCGCAGCTGGGCGTTGGCGTAGGCGGCGCTCCAATTCACAAAAAAATCGAACGAGCGATTGGCGAGAATGAAATGCTCCGTGAGATTCAAGCCCGGGACCAGTCCCTCTTCCAAGCGCGCGGCGGGAAGATAGCCCACGCCGCGATCGAGGAATTTCTCGTACGGCTGATGGTTCATTTTTATTCCGCCGATCCAAATTTCGCCGGCGACGGGCTGGTCCAAACCCGCGCACGCGCGCAGCAGCAAGCGCTGTCCGCTGCCTTCGATGCCCGCCAGCCCGATGACTTCACCCGCGCGAACTTGCAGGTTGATGTCCGGCACGCGCAAGCGATAATCCGCGACGCACACCGCGCGCAAGTCGAGCATCGGCTCGCCCAAGGCGATGGTTTCCCGCGCGCTGGTTGCCAGCGACTGCCCGAACATCAATTTCACGAGTTGATCGGTGGTGAACGGACGCGCCACTTCGCCGGTCACTTGACCGAGGCGCAGCACCGTCACTTTGCCGCACAAGTCTTCGGCGTCTTGGAGTTTGTGAGTCACGAAGATGATCGTCATGCCTTGCTGTGCGAGCAAGCGCAGCGTTTCGAACAGTTTTATTTTTTGCGGCAGCGAGATGCCGGTCGTCGGCTCGTCGAAGATGAGGATTTTCGCGCCGAACGAAAGGAGGCGCATGATCTCCAACTGCTGCCGCTCGCCCACGGTCAGCGCGCTCACCAGCGAATTGGGATCGATATTGAATCCGAATTGAGCGGAAAATTTTTGCAAATCCGCCAAGCCCTTGCTGCGATTTTGCAGAAAGCCCCCCTCGCGACCGAGCAAGAAATCGTCCAGCACTCTGAGCGGCGGAAAGTCCAGCGGGTCTTGATGCAACATGCCAACGCCGGCGCGGATCGCTTCCGCCGGCGAATGGAATTCGACCGCGCGTCCATCGAGCAGAATTTCGCCGCCGTCGCGGTGGATGAAACCGGATAGGACTTTCATCAACGTCGATTTGCCCGCGCCGTTTTCGCCGAGCAGTCCGTGAATCGTTCCCGATTCGACCGTGACGCTGATCCCATCGTTCGCATGGAGCGCGCCAAAATGCTTGTGGATATTCTTGAGTTCGAGGCGCATGAATGTCCTTCGGTAGGGGCGGGTTTCAGACCCGCCCCTACGGTTACGCTGTTATTTCGTCGAGCTGGCGCCGGTCATGCCTTGCAGCAATTGCGGCAGGTACCAGATCTGCTTGTCGGTGGCGGTTTGCCCCGCCGCCACGTACGAAGATCCGTCTTGCAGGACGACCGGACCTTGGAACAGGTTGATGCTGCCATCGCCCAGTCCCTTGATGAAGGTTTGCACGGTCGTTTTGTTCGCGGCACTCAAGCCCGCGCCAAAGGTGAACCCGACCGCGCCAGTATCCGGATTGTCGAGGTTCGACCAATCTGGCGCGTTCCAGTCCCACGATGGTTTCCACGTGCCCGCCACGAAGGACTGAACCGTTTTCAAGTACGCCGGACCCCAGTTGAAGTACGGCACGCCGAGGCAGGCGTTAGGCGCTTCGTCGCAGCCGTTCTTGAAATCGTACGAGACGGCGTACACTTTCTCGCCCTTCGCCTGGCGCTGACCCGCCGTCACCAACGCTTCGGTCGTATCGATGCCGGAGATCACGACATCGTGCCCGCTGTTGTAGAAATCGTTCGCGACTTTGGTCGGGTCGAGCGTGACGCCGGGGATGTTGAACCAGAAACCGATCCAGGTCACGTCGAATTTCAGATCCGCGGGATTCTTCTTCAGGTACGTCGTCCAGCAATATTTCGCGCCGAGGTACGCCGAGTCGGCGAGGCGGCGCGTTTCGTCGTTGATTAGCGGACCCAGGAAACCGATCTTGCCGGTTTGCGTCGTCAGAGCCGCGGAGCAGCCGGCGACCATCTTCATGTATTCCACCTTGCCCCTAAAGTTGCCGAGGTTCGCCAGCCGTTTGTATGCATTGCCGGCTTTCCACGCGCTGTCGCCCGAGACATTGATGAAAGTCATGTCGGGATGTTTCTGCGCGGCGGTGATGGTATCGGTCTTGAAATCATCCGACGTGGTGAAGACCAGCTTGACGCCCTTGGACGCCATATCGCTCACGACTTGCTCCAGCGTTGTGCTCGGTCGATCCGCTGAATTCAGCTTGTCGATGACGATCCAGTTGACGTTTGGCATCTTGGTCTTGACGTACTGCGCGGCGATCCAGTTGGCTTCACTCCAGCCGTGATCGTTCTGCGGTCCCACGAGCACGATCCCCAGGTTGAGCGGCGCTGCGGTTGGTGCGACGGTAGGGGCAGCGGTGGGTGCAGCCGTAGGCGCTTTGGTTGGCGCGGCGGTCGGCTGAGGCGCGGTCGTTGGCGGTGCGGGCGCAACGGTTGGTTGTACCGGCGCGGTGGTCGGTGGTGGTGGCGGCGGTACGGCTGTGGGCGCGGGCGCGCACGCGGCAAGCGCCACGGTGGCTAGTACCACCAGCGCGACGACGAGCAAAATCTTCTTCGACATTTCAATTCTCCTTTTCGATAGGTCGTACCTTTTGCGATCATTGACGAACGATGAGCCGAATTTTTTGCGAGCATCACCTCCTTTTCGATGCTTGCGTTGGACGCCGCAGCGTGTTCTTACTTTTGGCGCGTCGCGCAAATTTGCTCCTCACTCTGTTCACCCACGCTGTCTCTTCCGCCGAGAGCGGCGCGCGCGGCGGCAGCCGATAGTCCAGCAGGTCCGCGTATCCGCCGTTATCGTAGCACCGGGTAAAGATCGCTTGCAGGTCGAAAGAAACATCCGGATCAGAATCGCGCAGTGGCACGCGCACTTGAGGAAGCACACGCGGCAATTCCAGCGGATACATCTCAAAGCGGTATTGTTCAACCGCGCGGTACACGCTGATAATGTACCGATGCGCCGGCAAGGTGAACAGCGCCTCGTCCGGCACCGCGACGATCGGTTGCCCGCTCGCCAGCAAGTCAATCTCCACGAAGTTGACCCGGCTTGCCAGAATCTGCTGTTGTTTTTGGCGATACTGCTCGCGCCCTTCACTCGCGGCTTTGTTCGCCGGACTGAGTACTTCGATCACCGTGACGACTTGCTCGCCGGAGGCGTGAACAATCTCGATGAATGGCTCGCGCTGTTCGACCGGCGGCAGTGTGACCACGATCGGCAGCGCGCTCGGCGCTTGTACGCGCGCGGTGTACGGCGCGATCGTTTCGCGCACGCGCCGCTGAACGAGGAGGACATCCGGCACCAACACGCGCGCCGGCGTGACCATGTATACCCGCTCGCCAATGCGCGCAACATAGTCCGGGCGAATCTGGGGCTGGAGCGCGTCCGCGATGTAGGTGATCAACCGCTGATGTACATCGGGCCATCGCATCGGGTCTTCGAGATACGGATCCATTCCGGGAAAAGGGCTGGGCATAGCACACCTTCAAATTTGCCAAACCTGCCAAAGGAGCCAAATTAGCCAAATGGTTTGTTTGGCACGTTTGGCATTTTTGGCAGTTTTGGCTTGTTGGTCAATCCGTAAACACTGGAACGAAATCGAACTTGTCCACGTCGACCAAGCCGCGGTCGGTCAACTTGAGTTCCGGAATTACCGGCAGCGCGAGGAACGCCAGCGCCATGAACGGCGCGTGCAAATCGGTGCCAAGCTCGCGCGCGATCTCGACGAGCGCGTCCATCTGCGCGCGCACGCGCTCAATCGGCTGATCGCTCATCAAGCCGGCGATCGGCAGCGGCACGCGCGCCAGCACCTCGCCGTTGGCGACGGCGACCAAGCCGCCCTGCATCGCGGCAAGCGCACGCGCCGCGGTCATCAGATCGTCGTCATTCGTGCCGGCGACGATGAGGTTGTGCGAGTCGTGCGCGACGCTGGAACCGATCGCGCCGCGTTTCAATTTCAGCCCGCGCACAAAACCGAGTCCTACGTTGCCGGTGCCCTGATGGCGCTCGATCACCGCGATCTTGAGCAAATCGCGGGCGGGGTCAGCCACCGCGTTGCCGTTCTCGATCCGCGCGTCGTGAACGCTCTGATGCGTGACGATCTGATCGGGAATGATGTCGATCGCGCGGACGCGGCGATGCCCGTTCGCGGGCAAACGCAGGTCAACCTTGCTCCAGTTGACGTTCATCGAGTTCCGCACCGGCAGATGGCGCGGCGGAATTTCCTGCGGCAGCGTCCGCCCGTTGCGCGCGACGAGCTGCCCGCCGCGATAGACCTGCTCGATTGTCAGCTTCTCAAAATTGTCGAAGACGATCAGGTCGGCGCGGCGTCCCGGCGCGATCGCGCCGCGGTCGTGCAGGTTAAAGTACTCTGCCGCGTTCAGCGTCGCGATTTGAATCGCGGTGATCGGATCGAGTCCTTCGCGGATCGCCGTGCGGACGATGTAATCGATGTGCCCCTCGTCGATCAGGTCGGCGGGGAAGCGGTCGTCGGTGACGAAGAGGATGCGGCGCGCGTTCTTCGGCGTGATGATCGGCAGGAGCGCCTTCAAGTTGTGCGCGTTCGATGCCTCGCGGATCATCACGCGCATTCCGAGGCGAATTTTCTCGCGCGCTTCTTCGATGGTGGTACATTCGTGATCGCTGCCGATGCCGGCGGCGACGTATCCTTCCAGGTCGCGCCCGGTGACGCCCGGCG
>VFSW01009638.1_pt1 | contig 13767 bp, 10 predicted proteins | sample 5358111 | NCBI WGS metagenome assembly VFSW01 (sample SAMN11554181, study PRJNA540505) | mine drainage metagenome | isolation source: sediment from site ElyBrook_90M | place: USA: Ely Copper Mine, Vershire, VT | collected 2017 | reverse complement strand
AGACGAACCAGGCGGTCAATCGTGTAGGGCGCACGATGCTGCGTGGTGTAGTAATGACGCACCTGCAGTTCGCCGAGCAGGCCGATGGCCAGCATCTGAATCCCGGCGACGATGAGCACGCCGGCGATGACAAACATCGGTCCGTGCTGGTCCATCACATTCTGGCTTGGATTCATGATCTTCATGCCGAGCAGCGCGGCGGAGACGAAGCTGCCGAAGAGAATGCCGAGAGCGCCGAAGGTGCCGAAGAAGTGCAGCGGCCTGCTCATGTACTTGAGCAGGAAGCGAATCGTGAGCAGATCAAAGAAGACGCGGAAGGTGCGTCCGATGCCGTAGTGGCTCTTGCCGCGCTCCCGGTTCACATTCTTGATGGGAATCTCGCAGATGGATGCGCCGTACCAGCTCGCCAGTGCGGGAATAAAGCGGTGCATCTCGCCGTAGAGAGGGATGTTAGTGATCACTTCGCGGCGATAGCCCTTGAAGGTCGTGCCAAAGTCGTGGATGTCCACGCCGGAAAGCTTGGCCATGAGCCAGTTGGCGCAGCGCGAAGGAATGCGCCGCATTACGAAGTTGTCGATGCGCTCCTTGCGCCAGCCGGAGACGACGTCGTACCCTTCTTCGAGTTTCTCAATGAAGTTGGGAATCTCGTTTGGATCGTGCTGCAGGTCGCCATCCATGGCGAAGATATACTCGCCGGAGGCGTGGTCAAAACCGGCGGCCAGCGCGGAGGTCTGTCCGAAGTTGCGGCGCAGCTTGACGACAAGCACGCGACTATCCACCGCGGCAATCTCTTCCAGCAGCTTGTAGGTGCGGTCACTGGAACCGTCATCGACAAGCACCAGCTCAAAACTGTCCCCCACCTGCTCCATCACCTGTTTGAGGCGGGCATACATGACAGTGACGTTTTCCTCTTCATTATGAAAAGGAACGACGATGGAATACTTCGGCATATCAACAGTATAGATGCGGGTCGGATTGAAATGGGTGAAAAGATTCCGCACAGTGTCTTGCCGCCCAACTCCGGATTGAGCCCGCATTTGCGCGCCTCTGCATCCGGCTAGCGGTTCAATTCGTCGAGCATGCCTTGCATCTCGCTGAGGGCATGACGGTTACCGGTGCGGGCCGCGCACGAGATGCCATCCTTGAGGCGCTGAATCGCCTCCGGCACCCGCTGCTCCTTGGCCAGCGTCTGCGCCGCCATAAAGTAACCCGCGGTGTAGTCGGGGTCGTTTGTCAGCAGAGTATCGAACTCCGCCAGCGCTTGTTCGATTTGCCCGCTGCCGGCCAATTCCATCGCCACGCCGTAGCGCGCAAAGCTGTTCTTCGGGTCCAGGGCGAGAATTTCTTTCAGTCCTGCAAGCTTATCCATTCCGTATCCTGAGAACGCCGTGCGGCGGTATTTGCTTAATTGACGGGGATTGCCGAAACTGGAATTGGCGCTTCCGTGCGACTTCCCCGCTGGAATGATTGTATCGGGAAGAAGAAGGCGAGCCGAAGCGCACCCGGAACGGAGCATACAAGCAGATGAGTTCGGCTGAGAACCAACCCGCGGCGCGCACGGTGGCGAGCACGCAGTCGGAGATGACAGAGATTATCCTGCCCAACGACACGAACACGCTGGGCAACCTGCTGGGCGGCCGCCTGATGCATTTCATCGACCTCACCGGGGCGATGGCCGCCTATCGGCACACGCGCACGCATGTGGTGACGGCGGCGATGGATCACATCGATTTCATCCAGCCCGTGCATGTGGGCGATCTGCTGATCTTGAAATCGAGCGTGAACCGTGCGTTTACCAGCTCGCTGGAAGTGGGAGTCAAGGTCTGGGTGGAGCATCCGCAGACGGGCATGCTGCTGCATGTGGCCAGCGCGTATCTGGTCTTTGTCGCGATCGACAAGGATGGGCGCCCGGTGAAGATACCCGGCCTTCTGCCGGAGACGCCGAACGAGATTCGCCGTTCCAATGATGCGCTGCGCCGCCGCGAACATCGCGAAGCAGAAGCGGCGCGCCGCAAACAGGAACGGCGCGAACAGGCCGAACGACTCAAGAAGGAAACGGCCAAGGCCTGAGACGAAACCAAGGATTCAGAAGGAACGGAAGGAGTTACTTCAAACAATGGCGCATTCAAATGCCATGCCCGCCCCGGTCGCACTGCCGGGCGTTTCCAAGATCATCGCCGTAGGCTCTGGCAAGGGCGGAGTCGGCAAAACCACCGTGGCCGTGAATCTGGCGATTGCGCTTTCGCGGCTGGGCCAGCGCGTGGGCCTCATCGACGCCGACATCTATGGGCCCAACGTGCCCACCATGATGGGCTCGACCCAGCAGCCGCGGATTGGCGCCGGCAACCAAATTGAGCCCAACGACACACACGGTATCAAGACGATCTCGATTGGCTACATTTCACCCGGCGACAAGCCGCTGGTGATGCGCGGACCGATGCTGCACCAGATCATTCGCCAGTTCTTGCAGCAGGTGAACTGGGGCGATCTCGATTACCTCATCGTGGACCTGCCGCCGGGAACGGGCGACGTGGTGATTTCGCTGGTACAGACCGTGCCGCTCACGGGCGCGGTGGTCGTCTCCACGCCGAGCGACGTGAGCCTGCAGGACGCGCGCAAGGCGCTGGAGATGTTTGCGCAGGTGAACGTGGAGGTGCTGGGCATTGTGGAGAATATGAGCCACTTTACCTGCCCGCACTGCCACCACGAGATTGACATCTTCTCAAGAGGCGGCGCGGAGCGCACGGCGAAGCAGTTCAACATTCCCTTCCTGGGTTCGATTGAGCTGATTCCAGCAATTCGAGAAGGCGGCGACCGCGGCCTGCCGGTGACGCTGGCAGGGCCCAAGAGCCCGCAGGCGACGGAGTTCTTCAACGTAGCGCAGAAGCTGATGGAACGCGCCGAAGCTGCAGCAACCGCTGCAGGCGACGTGCTAGAAATCAGCTAACGATTCATCTGTTCAATCTGGGCTCCCAGACTCGCGATTGCGGTTCATCCGCATCGAGGCTTGGGAGCATGGCGTTTCGCTACTCGACACCCAGCACCTTGACGATGACGCGCTTGCGCCGCTGGCCGTCAAACTCCGCGTAGAAGACCCGTTGCCAGGTGCCGAGGTCGAGTCGCCCTGCGGTGACGGGCAGTGTTGTTTCGTGGTGCAGCAGCAGCGACTTCAGGTGCGCGTCACCGTTGTCTTCGCCGGTCTGGTGGTGCTTGTAATCAGGGCGCGCTGGAGCCAGTTCCTCCAACCACTTCCAGATATCCTCAATCAATCCACCTTCCAGGTCATTGACGTAAATGGCCGCGGTGATGTGCATGGGCGAGACGAAGCAGAGCCCATCCTTGACGCCGCTGCGCTTGACCACCTGCTCCACCTGGTCGGTGATATGCACCATCTCGCGGCGCTTTGCGGTGTGAAAGACCAGGTACTCGGTATGGCTCTTCATGCTTCGTCTCCGTCGCGGATCGGCTCGCGCTTACAGGAAATACTCGAAGTCGGTTTCGACTTTGAGGTGGCGGTGAATCTTGAAGATGTGGCCTGCCTGACGCGCTGGATTCAGCTCGACATAGTTACGCGGCCCATGCCACAGGTAGCGCTCGCCGGTAAGCAAGTCTTCGGCTTCGTAGCCGCGGTCATAGGGAATCTCGAGATCGCTGAGCGGCAGCGAGACGAAGCCGGACTGCGTGTGATGCGGATCGAGATTGACGACAATAAGCAGAAGGTTGGAACGATCCTCTGACTCCTTGGTGTAGCAGATGAGCTGATCGTTCTCCGTAAAGTGGAAGCGCAGAGACCAGTCGCTCTGCAGCGCATCGTTATCATTGCGAATCGCGTTCACCTTCGAGATGAGCGGGCGCAGGCTTTGCGGGCGGTCGAGATCCCAGTGGCGAATCTCGTACTTCTCCGAGTCGAGATATTCCTCGCTGCCCTGTCGCACGGGGTGATGCTCCATGAGCTCAAAGGCGGGGCCGTAGATGCCGTAGTTGGCGCCGAGCGTGGCCGCCAGCAACAGGCGAATGGAGAAGGCCGCGCGGCCGCCAATCTGCAGGAACTCAGTGAGGATGTCGGGCGTGTTCGGCCACTGGTTCGGGCGGAAGAATTCGCGCACCGGCGTCTGCGTGAGTTCGGTGAGATACGCCGTAAGCTCGCCCTTCGCGTTGCGCCACGGGAAGTAGGTGTAGGACTGGCTGAAGCCGAGCTTGGCCAGTCGATACATGATCTTGGGACGCGTGAAGGCTTCGGCGAGGAACAGCACTTCGGGGTGGTCGCGCTTGATCTCGGCGATGCACCACTCCCAGAACGGAAAGGCCTTGGTGTGGGGATTGTCGACGCGGAAGAGGGTGACGCCCTGCGCAATCCAGTAGTCAAAGACGCTCTTCAGCTCCTGCCACATGCCCAGCCAGTCTTTGCTCTCGAAGTCGAAGGGGTAAATGTCCTGATACTTCTTCGGTGGATTCTCGGCGTACTGAATGGTGCCATCGGGGCGCTTGCGGAACCAGTTCTCATGCTCGCGCACATAAGGGTGGTCGGGCGCGGCCTGGAAGGCGATGTCCATGGCGACAGAGAGATTGAGCTGCTGCGCCTTGGCAATGAAGCGGCGGAAGTCCTCGAGCGTGCCGAGTTCGGGCAGGATGGATTTGTGGCCGCCTTCAACGGAGCCGATAGCCCACGGGCTGCCATGGTCGCCGGGCTGGCACTCAGGATTGTTATTGCGGCCTTTGCGGAAAGTACGTCCGATGGGGTGGATGGGCGGCATGTAGACGACGTTGAAACCCATCTCGGCGATGTAGGGCAGGCGGCGCTCGCAGTCGGCAAAGGTGCCGTGCATACCGGGCTTTTGTGCGGTGGAGCGCGGAAAGAATTCATACCATGAGCTGAAGCGCGCGCGGACGGGCTCGACGACAATCTTCACTTCACGGTCGGACTCCGTGGCGTGGCTCTTGTCGGGATAACGCTGGGCGAGCTCGTGCAGCGTGGGATCAGTGGCGTGGATGCGCAGTTCCCTTGGCGCTTTGCCGGAGCGGAGCACGGCGGCGCGCTCATGCAGCCAGATGGCATCGGCACCGGTGGCGCGGTCGGCGGCTTCGCTGATGAGGTCCGCGCCGATGAGGTAATCGACCGGCGTGTCGGAGTCCGCCTTAATGCGCTTGAGCAGAGCGACGCGCCAGGTTTCAAAATGATCAACCCAGCCCATCACCTTGAAGCCGTAGCGGCCGAGTTCGCTGACGCGAAAGGCGCCCGTCCAGCGGTCGTTGACGAGCGGGTGCATCCGAATCTCCGTCCACTCGTCGGAGCCTTCGCGATGGGCCAGCAGCGATACGGCAATGGAGTCATGGCCATCGGTGAAGACGTCGGCCTCAACGCGCACCTGGTCACCCACTGTGCGCTTGGCTGGAAAGCGGCCTGCATCCACTTCCGGGGAGATGGCTTCAATTACGACACGTTTGCGTCCGTCTTTGGGTATGTGGCTCATGGCGTTCTGGCTTCCTTGGGTTGACAGGGCTCCGGTCATCGCACCCCGCGTGGAACCGGAGTGCGGCAGTGGGTCTGGGATCACTTGTGCGCGCTGCGCTTCCGCTCATCCATGAGCTGCGCATAGAGCGCGATGGTCTGATGCGCGATGGCGGTCCAACTGAAGATCTCTTCCACGCGTCGCCGGCCGGCCTCTCCGAAGCGACGGCATTTCTCCGGATCCTGCAGCATCTCGTTGAGACGCGCAGCGAGATCACGTGCGAACTTTTCAGGATCGAGCGGGAAACTGGTGACGGGGTCAGCCTCGAAGGGCACCAGATAGCCGGTCTCGCCCTCGACGACAACTTCCTTGATGCCGCCCGTCGAGCTCGCGACGACAGGCGCGCGGCAGGCCATGGCCTCGAGATTGATGATGCCGAAGGGCTCGTAGACCGAAGGGCAGCAGAAGACGCGCGCGTTCGAGTAAAGCTGAATGGCCTCCTGTTTTGTGACCATCTTCTCTATCCACACGATGCGTGGATGCGCCTTGCGGGCTTCGTCAACTTTGGAACGCAGCTCAGCAGCAATCTCCGGTGTGTCCGGCGCGCCTGCGCAGAGGACGACCTGCGTCTCAGGCGGCAGGTAGCGGATGGCATCGACGAGGTGTGTGACCCCCTTCTGCCGAGTAATGCGGCCGACGAAGAGCACATAGGGCACAGATGGATCGACGCCGTAATCGGTGAGCGCCTTGGTGTCGTTGGTCTTTTGATACTCGTTGAGATCGATGCCGTTGTAGATGACGTAAATCCGCGCGGGGTCCACGTCAGGATAGGCGCGCTGAATATCGGCCTTGGTGCCCTGCGAGACAGCGATGATGGCGTCGGCGTCGAGCATGGCCGTGCGCTCCATCCACGAGCTCATGGCGTAGCCGCTGCCAAGCTGCTCGGCCTTCCAGGCACGCAGCGGCTCGAGAGAATGCGTGGTGAGCACGAAGGGCACGCCGTAGAGCTTTTTGGCGAGGAAGCCCGCCATCGAGACGTACCACGTGTGCGTGTGGACGACGTCGACGCCGGCGAGCGCCTTGACCTGCGTGAGGTTGAGGCTTAACGCTTCAAGCGCGCCTTTGAACTTGCCTTCGGTGCCATTGGTGATCTCGGTCCAGGGCTCCGCGCCGCGCACGTGCAGGTTGCCGTGGTCGCCGTGCTGTAGCCCCCAGCAATGCACTTCGACTTCAATTTCTCGGGCGAGCTCGCGGCTCAGGTAATCGACGTGGACTCCGGCGCCGCCGTACACCTGCGGCGGATACTCGCGTGTGAACAGGCCAACCCGCACTTTCGTTCCTCCGGCATACCTGTGCGCTGCCTGATGCAAGCTGTCTGCGGCAGCGCGTCGCCGTTGAGTCTATCCCGCCGATGTGAGGGGCGCAAGCGCCGCGAATGTCTGTCCGTCAGTGCGCGTGCTCCGGCAGTTCCAGAACCTCTGTCAGCGCATCGACCGCTCTGAGGCAGTCGGTGCGGTTCACATCGTGGTGGGTGACGAGGCGGACGGCATCAGGCCCGACGGCGCTGCCAAGAACGCCGCGTTCCTTGAGCCCAGCGACGAGTTGCGCAGGCGTGACCTTGCCAGTAAGCCGGAAGATCACGATGTTGGTTTCGACGGTCTTAGGGTCGATGGAAACGACTTCCAGCGTGGCGAGAGCTTCTGCCAGCAGGCGCGCATTGGCGTGGTCTTCGTGGAGGCGCGCGGGCATCTGCTCCAGCGCGATGAGTCCTGCGGCGGCAAGGATGCCGGCCTGCCGCATGCCGCCGCCCAGAGCCTTGCGGACGATGCGGGCGCGGTCCATGAGTTCCTGCGAGCCGACGAGCATGGAGCCGATGGGCGCGCAGAGGCCCTTCGACAGGCAGAACATCACCGTGTCAAAGCCACACGTGAGCGTCTTTACATCGACGCCGAGCGCCGTGGCCGCGTTGAAGATGCGCGCGCCGTCGAGGTGGACAGGAAGTCTGCGCTCTTTTGCGCCTGCCCAGATCTCTTCCATCGCCGCGAGCGGCGTGATGCGACCGCCGGCCATGTTGGCCGTGTTTTCAATTTCAATGAGACCTGTCGGGGCGCGGAAGGTGCTGCGACCGTAGATGTACGGCTGAATCTCCTGCCAGGTGAGCGTGCCGCGCTTGGTGGAGACGGTCCGCAGGATGCAGCCGGAGAAAGCCGCCGCGGTAGCCATCTCCCAATCGAGAATGTGGGCGCGCGCTTCGCAGACAACTTCCTGACCGGGCTGTGTGTGGACGCGAATGGCAATCTGGTTGCCCATGGTGCCGGTTGGAACGAAGAGGCCGGCTTCGCGGCCAAAGATTTCGGCGGCGCGCTTTTCCAGCAGATTCACAGTGGGGTCTTCGCCATAGACGTCATCGCCCACCTCGGCTGCGGCCATGGCCGCGCGCATCTCGGGCGTGGGCCTCGTAACGGTATCGGACCGCAAGTCAATCCATTCCTTCACGGCAAAACCTCCTGAAAACCTGCGAGAAAACGAGACCGCTTCCCTGCATCGAAGCCTGGGGAAGCGGCTTCATCTGCCTATGGAATCTGGCCCATGGGCAGTTCGATGATGGGCGTAATCTTTCCGGCCTGATTCGCATACGACCACAGGCCGTGGAAGTTTTCTCGCAGGCCGGGATGCGACTTGAGCAGCGCGCTCATGACTGCGATGGCCTCCGTGCGCTGCGCCGAGGGGTCCGTCACGCCGATTGATTCATAGGTGATGCCGAGGTCCGCTTCGTGGAGCGAGGTGTCAATGCGGATGCCGTCTACCTTCCACGTGCGCGGGCCGTCGGTGAGGGAATAAGGAAACGCGCTGGCGGGCGAGTTCTGAATATGGCCCTGCTCCTGCACCAGCTTGTCCATGTTGGTGGAAGAGAGGAAGTCAACCGGCAGCAACAGGTAGCGCGCGAGCTCGTAGGTAAACCAGGCGCTCCAAGTGTGGGGGCCGGCGGCGAGGGCACGGGCGTGGGTCCAGAACCAGACGCCGTCATGGCCGTCGATGATGCCCTGGCGAACGGAGAGCCCGCCAAGCTTCCACATCGGTGGGGCGCTGGTCGGGTCCCAGACGAGCACAAAGCCCATTTGGCCGCCGAGCGCGGAACCCGCCGCATCGGCCAGCACAACCGCGTAACGACCGGGCGGCAGTGCGCGCATCGTCACCGCAATCGTGAGCGTGCCCGCAACATTGGAGCAAAAGAACTCCTGGTCGGCGACGGCAGCAGCCGTGGAGTTATCCAGAACATAGAACGCACGCAACTGGGGCTGCCCGCCCTTGACGAGCGCGGCGCCATCTTCGACCGCGGCCTTCATGCCGGGCCAGTCCTGCTGCACGCTGGGCATCAGCGCGGCCTGCAGGGTGCCTTCATCCTGCCGCATCACGGCCTGCGCGAGGCGGTTGCCCGTTGCGGCCAGCGTGTTGCGATCCTGCGCGGAGAGCGCAGCCTGCGTGGTGCAGGTTGCGGCCCTACCCACCACGGGCGCTGCGAGCACTAGCGCCGCAACCCAGCATTTCCAGCCTTGGCGCATTGCCAAAGTCTCCCTCTCGGCCTGCGTCTCGCCCCGGTAACGAGCGTCCGCGGGTCACTGTTAGTCTAGTACAGTGATGCGACATGGATGGGCGGCGGGTGCGCCTGTCCCGCGGAGGAACACCGGCAGTGACGCTTCTTTCCTTCCAAGATTGTCGCCGTGCCGGGCCCAGCGCTGGCCGGCTCTGGATGGTGGGCCTGCTTGGCATCCTGTGCTGGAGCCCAGCGAGCGTCTGCCTGACGGCGCAGACTGCGGCCCCAGCTTCCCCATCATCGCAAGCATCCACCCATGCAGCGGCGCAGCCGAGACCCGCGAAGCGGGCGCAGCGTAAGACACCGCGCAGGAAGGCCGAGACGGCGGCCGCAGCACCCGTTGTTCCGGCGGCTCCGCCCATACCCAATTGGCCCGTCAATGACAAAGCCCAGCCGGCAAAGGTCTCGTGGGACAGCCACGGCCTGCAGGTGGACGCAGCCAATTCCAGTCTGATGCAGATCCTCGCCGACGTCTCTACGGCGACGGGGACGAAGGTCGTCGGGCTGAGCCGCGATGAGCGTATCTTTGGAACGTATGGCCCGGCACCGGCGCGCGAGGTGCTGTCGCAGCTTCTGCAGGGCGCCGGATACAACATCCTGATGACCGGTGGCGCGGGCGACGCTGCGCCGCTGCAACTGCTGCTGACGCCGCGGAAGAGCGGGGCGAGCGCGCCGTACGCGGCTTCTGGCCCGGTGGCGATCAGCGAGGCCGATGAGGAGCCCAGCGCGCCGCCGCAGGAAGAGCCTCCACAGTCCGCACCGCCCCCCAACGCGATCAACCCCGGCCTTGGCCAGCCTAACGCACCGCGCACGCCGCAGCAGATCCTGCAGCAGCTGCAGCAGCGGCAGATGCAAAGCCCTCCTGAGCAGGGCGCACCCGCGACACAGAATCAGTAGCGGTTGAGAACTAGAGTCCGCGGGAACACGGGATTGGAACGCGATGCGCGCTCAAATTGCGATCTACGGATAGAAACCGAAAGGGCAGAGATGCGGTGGCGCGAGTCAGAGGACATTCGCCGGCTGGCGACTCGACTTCACGGCCGTTCCTCGACGGGCTGGCCGCAGCAGCGCGAAGCCGACGCGGAAGATGGAATACGCGGTAAGGACGCCGAACGCCATGGCGCCCACGGATGCACATGCCAGCATCAGCAAATTGAACAAGTCTGCCATAAGTCCTGCCTGAACAAAAATCCAAGGCGTTCCAATTGATACAAAAGCGGCTCTGCGGCCATTCCGGGTTCAGCGGCTGCAGAATCGATGCACCGATTCTCGCAGAAATCCTGCCGCGTTGACCCTTGTTTCTGTTGACCAATAGAATACCTCCAGAGAGTCCCTCATCGGAAATGGGCATCTGACCCAATCCAGGAAGCGCCCGCCGCACCTTCGAATTCAACTATGCCGATTACACACATTTCGGTGCGTGGGGCGCGCCAACACAATCTGCGCGACATCAGCGTGCGCATCCCTCGCAACTCGCTGACGGTGGTGACGGGGTTATCGGGTTCCGGCAAGAGCTCGCTCGCCTTCGACACGATCTATGCCGAGGGACAGCGGCGCTACGTGGAGACGCTCTCGGCCTACGCACGGCAGTTTCTGGATCAGATTGAGCGCCCCGATGTGGATTCGATCGAGGGCCTAAGCCCGGCCATCTCAATCGAACAGAAGACGACCAGCCGCAGCCCGCGCTCGACCGTGGGGACGATCACCGAGATCTACGACTACCTGCGGCTGCTGTATGCCTCAGTCGGCACGCCGCACTGCCCCAACTGCGGACGGCCCATTGCGCGACAGACGGCGGACCAGATTGTGCAGCGCATCCTGCAGATGAGCGCAGGCGAGCGCGTGACGGTGATGGCGCCGGTGGTGCGCGGGCGCAAGGGCGAGTTCAAGGACCTGCTGGACGAGCTGGACCAGCAGGGCTTTCGCGCGCGCGTGGACAGCGCAATGGCGGACCTCACAGAGCCGCCGGCACTGGACAGACGCAAGAACCACACCATTGAAGCCATCATCGACCGCGTGCTGCTGAAGAACGACGCCGCCGGCAAGGCAGCCGTAGAGAAGCGACTCGAAGCCGCGGTGAGCAAGGCTCTGCAACTGGCGAACGGGCTGGTGCTGGTGGCGCCCGCAGGCGGCGATGAACAGTTGTTCTCGTCGTCGATGGCCTGCCCGGACTGCGGGCTGGACGTGCCCAAGCTGGAGCCGCGCAGCTTCAGCTTCAACTCGACGTTTGGCGCGTGCCCGGAGTGCCATGGACTGGGCTCGCTCTATGACTTTGATCCGGCGAAGGTCATCACCGACTGGTCGAAGCCGCTGTTGGACGGAGGTCTGGGCCCCGGTTCGGCCTCGCAGTATCTGCTGAAGCTGATTCAACTGGCGGCGGACCGGTACAAGATTGACCTGAAGACGCCGTTTGAGGATTTGCCGCCGAAGCAGCAGCACATTCTCGTCTATGGCCCGCCGAAGGGCGAGGGACCGCGCACGGGCTTTCACGGCATTCTGGCTTACCTGCGCGACAGTGTGGAAGAGGCGCGCAGCGAGGGGTATCGCGAGTACATGATGGGCTTCATGTCGGCGACGCCCTGTCCGGCCTGCCGTGGCAGGCGGCTTCGCCCGGAGTCGCTGGCGGTGAAGGTGGGCGGGCTGTCGATTGCGGACTTCACGGCCCTGCCGCTGCATCGCGCTCTCTCGGCGGCAATCAATCTGCAGTTCACGGAGCGCGAGGCGCTGATTGCCGAGCGCGTGCGCCGGGAGATTGCCGAGCGGCTGGAGTTTCTATGCGCGGTGGGGCTGAGCTATCTCTCGCTGGACCGCAATGCGACGACGCTCTCCGGCGGCGAGGGCCAGCGCATCCGGCTGGCGACGCAGATTGGCTCACGGCTGCGCGGCGTGCTCTACGTGCTGGATGAGCCGTCGATTGGGCTGCATCAGCGCGACAACATGCGGCTGATTGAGTCGCTGGTGCAACTGCGCAACCTGGGCAACACGGTGCTGGTGGTGGAGCACGACGAGGACACGATTCGTCACGCGGATTACGTGCTGGATCTGGGTCCGGGCGCGGGCCGGCTCGGCGGGCATGTGGTGGCGCAAGGCACGCCGGAACAGATTATGGCCTGCCCTGAGTCGCTGACGGGGCAATATCTCTCCGGCGCAGCGAGCATCCTGCAGCGCGAGCGGCCGCGCAGGCTCACCGGCAAGTGGCTCACGGTGAGGGGTGCGCGCGAGCACAACCTGCAGGATTTGACGATCCGGATTCCGCTGGGCGTGATGACTGTGGTGACGGGCGTGAGCGGCAGCGGCAAGAGCACGCTCATCAACGACATTCTCTATCGCTCGCTGGCGAAGGCGCTGTATGGCTCGCGCGAAGAGCCCGGCGTACACGATGAGCTGCTCGGCGCCGAACAGATTGACAAGGTGATTCGCATCGACCAGTCGCCGATTGGACGCACGCCGAGGTCGAATCCAGCGACGTACACGGGTGTCTTCTCTCCCATTCGCGATCTCTTTGCGATGCTGCCGGAGGCGCGCGAGCGCGGCTACAAGCCGGGGCGCTTCAGCTTTAACGTAGCGGGCGGACGCTGCGAGGCGTGTCAGGGCGACGGGCAGCGGCGGATTGAGATGAACTTCATGCCGGATGTCTATGTGCAGTGCGAGGTATGCAACGGACGGCGATATAACCAGGAGACGCTGGCAGTGAAGTTCCACGGGCACTCGATTGCGGACATTCTGGAGTTGACGATTGAAGACGCTCTGACAGTGCTGGCCAATGTGCCGCAATTGAAACAGAAGCTGCAGACGCTGGTGGATGTAGGGCTCGGCTATGTGCATCTGGGCCAGAGTGCGACCACGCTGAGCGGCGGCGAGGCGCAGCGCATGAAGCTGGCGCGCGAGCTGAGCAAGCGGCAGACGGGGCGCACCCTCTACCTGCTGGACGAGCCGACGACGGGGCTGCACTTCGACGATGTGCGCAAGCTGCTGGAGGTGCTGCACCGGCTGACGGACCTCGGCAACTCGGTGATTATCATTGAGCACAATCTCGACGTGATTCGCAACGCGGACTGGATTCTGGACCTAGGTCCAGACGGCGGCGAGGACGGCGGCAGGCTGGTGGGCGCAGGACGCCCGGCGAAGATTGCGGCGACCGAGGGATCGCACACGGGGCAGTTTCTGATGCGCTTCTACACGGCAGAAGATGGAAAGCTGAAGGCGGTGGACGAGGAGCCGGAAGAGGAGAGCCCCGCAGCCGAAGCCACGCCCGAGCTCTCAAGCGACAGACCCGTCGCGAAGGGACGAAAGGCCAAGCGCGCGGTGGAGAAACCCACGGCAGCGCAGCCGGCTGAGGCGGCCAAACCGAAGCGAAGCAGAAAGCCGGTGCGCCCGTGAGCACGCCGCCGGGGGGGGCAATCCCGTTTGAGCCAGATGAGCGCGAGAGAGGCGACGGCGCGGACGGACCGGATTCGACGCGGTCTGAAGCTGCACACGAGCCGTCCACGGCAGAGCCCTCACCGCTTCTCTTCCGGCGCTACGAGATGCCGGTGAATCACGAAGAATCGCGCATCCCCAACATGGGGCACGTGGGGATTCTGGCGTTGATTGCTGTCTGCGGGTTGTTTGGGGCGAGCTTGGCGGCGCGCGCGGCACTGGAGATGCACCTCTTTGGCGTAACAACAGTGGCGCAGGCTGCCGGGGACATTCACTACACGCTGGGCGCCGAGGCCATCCTGT
>VFSW01009637.1_pt1 | contig 13768 bp, 13 predicted proteins | sample 5358111 | NCBI WGS metagenome assembly VFSW01 (sample SAMN11554181, study PRJNA540505) | mine drainage metagenome | isolation source: sediment from site ElyBrook_90M | place: USA: Ely Copper Mine, Vershire, VT | collected 2017 | reverse complement strand
ATTCATGCGCTCTTTTTAACTTAAAGCGCGTCCTACTTCAAAGGTACTTCCTCAGCACCGGGTAATAAGCAGAGTTAAAGTAGTGCGCGCTCAGAGGTCATTTTGAAACCTCGCTTTTACTTTCTGCCCAGAACATCCTTACGCATTCGCCGCGACGACGTCGTCAATGCCGCCCTTCATATAGAAGGCCTGCTCGTTGCGGCCGTCGTGCTTGCCGTCGAGGATCTCGGCGAATGAGCGAATCGTGTCGGCGAGCGGGACGTACTTGCCCTTGGCACCGGTGAAGGTCTCAGCGACGGCGAAGGGCTGCGAGAGGAAGCGCTGGATCTTGCGCGCACGATAGACGAGTTTCTTGTCTTCGTCAGAAAGCTCTTCGATGCCGAGGATCGCGATGATGTCTTGGAGATCCTTGTAGCGCTGAAGCACGCGCTTGGTCTCGTTTGCCACACGGTAGTGCTCCTCGCCGACGATGTCCGGCGTGAGCGCTGTCGAGCCGGACTCGAGCGGGTCGATAGCAGGGTAAATACCCAATGATGCAAGTTGACGAGACAGGGTGACGGTGGAGTCGAGGTGAGAGAAGGTGGTCGCCGGAGCCGGGTCGGTCAAGTCATCGGCCGGTACGTAGATCGCCTGCACCGAAGTGATCGAGCCTTCAGTCGTCGAGGTTATGCGCTCCTGCAAGAGACCCATTTCTTCGGCCAAGGTCGGCTGATAGCCCACCGCTGACGGCACGCGGCCGAGAAGCGATGAGACTTCAGATCCTGCCTGGACGAAACGGAAGACGTTGTCCATGAAGAAGAGCACGTCCTTGCCGCCTTCGTCGCGGAAGGCCTCTGCCATCGTGAGGCCGGAGAGCGCGACGCGGGCGCGGGCACCGGGGACTTCGTTCATCTGGCCGAAGACGAGCGCCGTCTTGTCGAGGACGCCGGAGTCATGCATTTCGTGATAGAGGTCGTTGCCTTCGCGCACGCGCTCGCCGACGCCGGCGAATACCGAATAGCCGTCGTGCTCGGATGCGACGTTGTGTATGAGTTCCTGGATGATGACGGTCTTGCCGACGCCCGCGCCGCCGAAGAGCCCGACCTTGCCGCCCTTGATGAAAGGCGCGAGCAAGTCGATCGCCTTGATGCCGGTCTCGAAGACCTCGGCCTTGGTCGACTGGCGGACGAACGCGGGGGGATCCTGGTGTATTGGGAGGCGCTTGGATCCTGCCAGGACGTTCTCTTTGCCGTCGATGGCGTCGCCGATGACGTTGAACATCCTGCCGAGGGCGATCTCGCCGACTGGCACCGATATAGGCGCGCCCGTGTCAGTGACTTCGGTATTGCGTGCGAGGCCAGCGGTATCCTGCATGGCGATGCAACGCACCCTATTGAGTCCGAGATGCTGAGCAACCTCGAGGACCAAGCGGCCGTCCTTGTGCTTCACTTCCAGAGCATTCTTTATAGCTGGCAAATGCTCGTCGAAGCGCACGTCGACGACCGGTCCGATTATCTGTGTGATTGTTCCTTTGCTCATATTTTTAGAGGATTATAGCCGGTTTTGATAAAATTCGCAAAATAAATCGTTAGCGGTTCGGGGAGTTCGTCCCATGCGAACCAGTCCCATCCTTCGCATTTCTCGGGCTCTCGGTTCTGCGGCTCGCCTGATTTCCAATCAGCCGCCATAGCCAGCGTGATGTAATGCTTCCCTACGTCTGGAAATACGTCGTTGGTCGCGGTCATAAAGCGTACATTTTCGATCTCGAGCCCGGTCTCCTCCAGCGTCTCTCGCTTGGCGCATTCCTCCCAGGTCTCATTCATCTCAAGATGTCCTCCCGGAGCAGACCATGTGCCTGCACCGTGCGTGTTCTTACGCTTACCGAGCAATATCTTTCCATCCTTGCGGATATAGACTCCGAGACCGACTTTGGGTCGCTGCGTTTCTTCACTCATACGAATTCTTTGAGAAGTATCTCCTTCGCCTTGGCGAGCGACTTGCCACGATGGCTTACCGCATTCTTTTCCTCCGTTGTCATCTCGCCTCCGACCTGCCCGTTCTCGTCATATCGGAATATCGGATCTTGGCCGAACCCATTTTTCCCTTTTGCTTCGAAGGTGATGCTGCCGCGCGCGATGCCTTCGCAGATACGGACCTTGTCGTTCTGAGGATCGTACAGCGCGATCACGGAACAGAACTGCGCTCCGCGCTCGTCTGCAGCGACGCCCGCCATCGCAGCAAGGATCTTCGCGTGACCGTTGTCGTCGGTGCCTTCTGCATAGCGCTTCGTAAAGACGCCTGGCTGGCCATCGAGGGCATCGATCTCAAGTCCCGAATCTTCTGAAAGCGTAAACATGCCGCCCGACTTGCCATACGTCATCGCCTTGATGATCGCATTGCCTTCGAAGGTAGAGCCGGATTCCTCTACGTCTTTGGTGATTCCGACATCGTCCAAGCTCACGATCTTGAAAGCAAAATCCTTAAGGAGTTCTTTGATTTCCTCGACCTTCCCCTTATTAGCCGTCGCGATCAGAAGCTCGCGCATAGCTATTTCATCGCCTCCATGCCCGAAGTGATCTCGGAGACTTCGGCGGTAATAGCGGCCTGGCGGATCTTGTTGAAGGTGCGAGTATAGCTTTTGGCCATCTCGTTAGCCTTATCAGTAGCGCTCTTCATCGCGACCATGCGGGCGCTGTGCTCGGAGGCTTTTGACTCGAGCATCGCGTGGAAGACTGCGATGTTGAGCAAACGCGGTAACAAGACCGAGAGCACGCTTTCGGCATCAGGTTCGATCGTATATGCAGCCGGTGCTTCGGCTTTATCGCCCGGAGTCGGCGCGTAGCGGCCGCGTGCCGGGCGGATGCCAGCGATGATCTCTGAGATGAGCGTCGGTGTGATCGGGACGATCTGGCGCGCCATTGCCTCCTGCTCGAAGGTCGAGACGAAGTTGGTGTACGCCATGATGACCGCGCCGATCTCGCCGGATGCGTGCCATGCGATGAGATTGTCGGTGACGGAGCGCATCTGGCTCTCGGAGACATCGTCGCTCACGTTCTCGAGCTTCTGACGCACCTCGTATCCGCGCGACGCGAAATAGTCTCCGCCACGGCGGCCGAGGGCAATCATCACGATGTCAGGCTTCTCGAGCTTACGCTCTCCTATCTCAGACTCGACGCGGCGAATGACGGCGCTGTTCAGTGACCCGGCGAGTCCCTTATCGCTCGTGACGATGACGAAGCAGGTCTTCCCTTCGCGTGCATGCATGAGCGGATGGCGCGTCGCATCGATCGTACCCGAAAGACGCTCAAGCACGGTGAGCGCTGCGGCAGCATAGGAGCGGCCGCTGAGCGCACGCTCCTGGCCCTTGCGCATCTTGACCGCTGAGACCGCTTCCATCGCATGGGTCACGGTCCCCGTCTTCTTGTACGAGAGGATCTTGAGCTTTATGTTCTTGAGTGATGCCATAGTGCTGTTTGAGATCTGAGAAGACCTCGCGTGCCACTACTTCGCGCCTGCGAAGAGTTCGGCGTGCGCGAGCTTGAATTCATCCATCGCGTTGTTGAGTTCCTTCTTTCCGTCTTCAGAGACCAAGCCGGACGACTTGATCTCTGAGAGCGTCTTCTGGTGTTGGCCGTCCATATATTCGGCGAATTGCGCCTCGACTGTAGTAACTTTCGGAACGGGGACGTCCGCGAAGAATTTGTGCGTAGCGGCATAGAGTACCGCGACCTGCTTCTCCAATGAGAGCGGACGGCCGTTCTTCTGCTTCAATACCTCGACCATGCGCTGGCCGGAGGCGATGCGATCGGCAGTCTCCTTGTCGAGATCCTGCGCGAACTGCATGAACGCTTCCAATTCGCGGAATTGCGCGAGCTCGAGCTTGAGGCCGCCGGCGACAGACTTCATCGCCTTGGTCTGCGCAGCGGAGCCGACGCGTGAGACGGAGTTGCCTACGTCTATAGCCGGCAGGACGCCCTTGTTGAAGAGGTCCGCCATGAGGAAGATCTGGCCGTCGGTGATGGAGATGACGTTGGTCGGGATGTACGCGGAGATGTCACCCTGCTGCGTCTCGATGATAGGAAGCGCGGTGATCGAGCCGCCGCCCTTTGCGTCCGAGAGGCGCGCAGCGCGCTCAAGCAAGCGGGAGTGCAGATAAAAGATGTCGCCCGGATACGCTTCGCGGCCCGGCGGACGGCGCAGAAGAAGCGAGAGCTGGCGGTACGCGACGGCTTGCTTGGAAAGGTCGTCGTAGATGATGAGCACGTCCTGCCCGCGGTCCATGAAGAACTCGCCGATAGCAGCACCCGCGAACGGTGCCAAGAATTGCAATGCTGCCGGAGCTGCTGCCGGAGCATTGACGACGATGGTGTATTCGAGCGCTCCCGCTTCGCGCAGGTGCTCGACGATGCGCGCGGTCTTCGACTCCTTCTGGCCGATGGCGACGTAGATGCAGATCGGGCGCTTCTCCTTCGGCTCGTTGCGCTGGTTGATTATGGTGTCGATAGCGACGGTGGTCTTGCCGGTCGAGCGGTCGCCGATGATGAGCTCGCGCTGGCCGCGGCCTATCGGGATCATCGCATCGATCGCCTTGATGCCCGTCTGGAGCGGGGTGGATACGGATTTGCGGTCGATGACGCCGCTCGCTTCGCGTTCCACCGCCATCATCGTGACATCCTTGAAGGGACCCTTGCCGTCGATAGGCTCACCCAGAGCATTGACGACGCGCCCGAGCAATTCATCGCCTGATGGCACCGAGAGGATCTTGCCGGTCGATTTGACCGTCATGCCTTCGGAGACGCGCGCTGAGTCGCCGAGTATGGTCGCGCGTACGCCGTCTTCCTCGAGGTTCAAGACGAGCCCGTAGAGCTGCGCCTCTTCCTCCATCGCTTCTTCGAGCTTCTTGCCCTTCCCTTCTTCAAAGATGATGATCTCGCTCATCACCGCGTTGGAGAGCCCGTCGATAGCGACGACGCCGTCGCCGACTGCGGTCACGCGTCCCACATGCTCGCCTTCATTCTTGGGCGCGTAGCCCTCGATCTCACGGATGATCTTCTCTACGATTGATGATTCCATATTCCAAAAATAAGCTCCAAGTAATAATCAGTAATGACCAGGCGATCTTATGAGCGCGTCGCGCCGCGATATATCGCGAGCAGGTGCTTCTTGTAACTGGCATCGACGAGGCTCTCGGCGCTCTCGAGACGCCATCCGCCGATCAAGGTATGATCGACGCTCGTGCGCGCTGCCTTGAGGTCGAGGCCGGCGGCCGCGGCCTCACGAAGTGCCGAGTCCTTGTGAGAGAGATCGGCGACCGCGAGCACTACGGCGCTCTTTTCATCGTCATGCGCGGCGATGCGGGCGAAGGCCTTCGCGATGCGCGGCGTCAGCGCTTCGCGACCCTCTTCCTTCAGCCTCTTATGCATCGCATGCACCGCTGCGGTCGGAGCCATTCCCTTCTGTATCGCTCTCCAGAGCGCTTGTGCGTATGCGTTTTCCATATCCTTAAGCTGACTTCTGTCTGAGTATCTTTTCAGCGGCAAGCATAGCGGCGCGCGCGACTTCGCGCTCGCTCTCGAGCAGAGCCTGGCGCTGGGCTTCTTCGGCGCGGGCGGCGGCGTCTTTCATCAAGGAATGAGCGCGCGCCTCGGCGGCCTGCACTATCTCGTTGCCCTTCTCGTCGGCGCGGCTGCGCGCGGCGGCGACAAGCCCTTCGGCCTCGCGCGCGGCAGAGCCCCCGCGCCCTTCGGGTTCCGCGGTGGCGGCGAGGAGCCGGGGGGCGGGGTGCTGGGAGGGGCCCACGAGCCCTTCGCCTTCCGCCTTGGCTTCGAGAAGCCGCTGTGCGGCTTCCTGCGAGATCCTCACGCTCTCGGCGATCTTGGCGCGACGCTCATCGATTATCTTGAGGACCGGACGATAGAGGAAATATGTCAGCACCGACAAGAGCAACGCGAAATTCACCGCCTGTATGATGAGGAGGCGCCAGTCGATGCCGAATGCTGCGAATAGTGCTGACATATATTTCTTGAGTCTTAAACGAGGTTCGTGTGTGGATGCAATTCTAGGCGAAGGAGGAAATCAGGCCGAGTCGTACCGTCGGGTACGGTGAGGACTTATTTTCGAACTTCAACGACGAAGTGCGCCGCACACGGACATCGTTACGTGAACTTCACGATGAAGCCGACTACCAGCGCGAAGATAGCAAGCGCTTCCGCGAACACGATGCCGACGAACATCAGCGGCTGGATCTTGCCCGCGGCTTCCGGATTGCGTCCGATAGCTTCCAAGGCCGACGAGGCGATGAGGCCGATGCCGATGCCCGGTCCGATCATGCCGAAGCCGACGGCTATCGCCATGGCGAGTGTCTTTGCTGAGTCTATATCCATATATGGATGTTATGTGATTATCTGCTGATAAAAGGTCGTTAGACCTTATTTCCCGCCGTCACTCGGACGAAATGAAAACCAGTTTTCCTTTCGCTCCTCGCTAGGCGTGATAGAGCTTCCCACGAAGCCGCATTGATCTCTCATCCAAATGAGGGACTAATGCGGTTCCGTGATAGCGATCTTCACGAAGAACAGCGTCAAAAGCGCGAAGATCGCGGCTTGTATGAAGCCCACGAATAACTCAAAGACCATGACGGGCACGGGGGCGACCACCGGCAGGAAGTAGATAACGACCAATATCAGGACTTCTCCGGCGAACACGTTCCCGAAAAGACGGAACGAGAACGAGATGATACGAGCTACCTCGCTGAAAAGCTCGATTATCCCGACTATGAACCCGATCACGCCTGAGTGAAAGTTAACAAATTTTCCCGCATATTTCAAGAAGCCGATGGTGACGATGCCCGTTATCTCGATGACGAAGAAGGCCATGATCGCGAGCATCAGGGTGACGTTGAGGTCGGTATTGACGCTGCGCAAGAGCGGCGTGAAGGCTCCGGCGGGGCCGAAAAGCCCTATCGAGCCGATTCCCGGCGTGAATTCGATGAGATTCGACGTGAAGACGAAGAGGAATATGGTCGTGAGGAGCGGGAAGAAACGGCGGGCCATGTCGCGGCTCTCCAAGGTCTCTGCGATGTAGTCATAGACGAATCCGAAGAGCCATTCGAGCAAGACTTGGAAACGGCTCGGCACCATCTTGATGCGACTTCCGACCGCAAGGGCGATAATGGCGAGCAATATGACGACGACCCAGCTCGTGATGAGCGTGTTGGTGATGGGCAATCCCAAAAAAGTCCCGATCTGCTCGGGGGCCAATATCACGTTGATGCCGTTTTGCATGGCGGGTATTTTAGCATAAATACAAGCAAAAAACACCCCCGAACGGGGGTGTTTTAGGCACGGCGAGCGAGTCTCTAGAGCTGCTGCTGAGTGGAAGTCGGCGGTATGAGGACGTTGTCGATCAGGTAGACGACGCCATTATTCGCCTTGTATTCAGTCACGAGTATTGCGCTGTTGACCATCGGGATGTTGTCGGTGCCGAAGCTGAAGTTCAAGGCGTCGCCTGAGAGGGCTTGTATCGATCCCGCACTCTCTGCGGTGACGTCTATCGCGCGGCCCGATACGATGCTGTATTCGACGAGGCGCTTCTTGCCTGCAGCCGTAAGTCCCGACATCGTTCCCGGCGGAAGCTGGCTGAATGCGCCATCGGTCGGCACGAATATCGTGTATGGTCCGTCGCCTTTCAATTGCGCAGCAACTCCGGAAGCCGAAAGCAGCGATGCGAATTCCGTCGCGCCCGAAATGCTCTCCGCGATAGCGACGACGCTCTGTGAGGAGCGGTCTATCGTGTGCGGGCTCTGTACGCTCGCCGTGGTGGTCGTTGCCGCGGTGGTGGTCGCGGTAGTCGCGGTCGTTGCCTGATTCACGGGCTGACTATTGGACATCAGCCACCAGATACCCAATCCTCCGATAACGATGAGCGCGATCACGCCGATCCATACGTCCCTATTCTTGTTCATAATTTCATTTACAGATTAAGATCATCTATTAATTGCCGGGGTACGTCTTGGCTCGGAATCTGGCCCCGATGCCAAAAGAGTCTTTCTACGTCTTCATGATAGCATGAGACGAATTTTGCCGCTCGCCTCTCATTAAGACCTTGTCACAATAGCAGCGCTTTCATGAAGCCCTAGTGAAGGACTTCATGATAGGCCTTTAAATTACGGAGGTCGGTCCTATGTTCTGTCTGCTTATTTGGTGTGGATAAGTTCAAGGGAAGCCCTTGAACGGAGAAACTAGGTGCCGTGCTGCCAGCTGTCGAGGTAATGTCTTTGTTCGGCGGAGAGGATGTCGATGCCGATCCCCATCGATGCGAGCTTCAAGGTCGCGATCATCGACTCCATTTCCTCCGGCACGTCATAGACCGCGGGCGCAAGCGGCGTCTTCTGCGTCGCCATCCATTCGCATGCAAGTGCCTGCGTCGAGAAGCTCATATCCATGACGCTTGCCGGATGCCCCTCGGCCGCTGCGAGATTCACGAGGCGGCCCTGCGCGAGCACATAGACGCGCTTACCATTTACCATATATTCCTCGACGAACGCACGGACTTCCTTAGGCGCGCCGCTTGCCATCGCCGCGAGATCGACGAGGTTTATTTCTACATCAAAATGTCCGGCATTGCAGACCATCGCGCCGTCTTTCATGAGAGCGAAGTGCTCTTTGGTGATGATGTCCTTGTTGCCCGTGACGGTGCAGAAGAGATCGCCCTCTTTGGCAGCTTCTTTCATCGGCATGACGCGGAATCCATCCATCGCTGCTTCGAGCGCCTTGACCGCGTCGATCTCGGTGACGATCACCTCGGCGCCCATGCCGCGCGCGCGCATGGCGAGGCCCTTGCCGCACCATCCGTAGCCCGCGACCACGACGCACTTGCCCGCGATCAATATGTCGGTCGCACGGATGATGCCGTCGCGCGTGGATTGGCCCGTGCCGTATCTATTATCAAACATGTTCTTAGTCTTGGCGTCGTTGACAGCGACTATCGGCATCTTGAGGGCGCCGTCGCGGCTCATCGCGCGCAAACGGATGACGCCGGTGGTGGTCTCCTCTGTGCCGCCGACCAAGGTCTTCAAGAGATCAGTGTGGTCCTGATGGATGGTCGAGACGAGGTCCGCGCCGTCGTCCATCGTGAGGTGCGGGCCGATGGCGATGACCGCCTTGAGATGCTTGAAGAATGTATCGCGGTCTTCACCCTTGATAGCATAGACCGGGATCTGGTAGTCAGCGACCAAGCTTGCCGCAACATCATCTTGGGTCGAGAGCGGATTGGATGCGCACAAGACGACATTGGCCCCGCCCGCCTTGAGTACGATCATGAGGTTGGCGGTCTCTGCGGTCACGTGCAGGCAGGCCGCGAGATTCTTGCCGGCGAAAGGCTTTTCCTTCTCGAACTTCGCGCGGACATTTTGCAGGACCGGCATGTCGCGCCCGGCCCATTCGATGCGTCGCTTGCCCTTCGCTCCTAATGCGATGTCTTTTATATCGTAGTCCATAATCATTCGGTATCAATACGTATTGCGATAAAGTCCGCCCAGTATACCTATAAAGCCAAGGACTCGCCATATGCGCTTTGGTAGCGCGCCTGCAAGTCGGCCATTGTGAAAGAATGATTCTGCGTACCCTTTCCTTCAACCGCATACGCGGCGACAGTACTCGCGAGCTTGACGCATGTTTCTGCGGGCAATTCCGCAATTATGCCTTTGATGAATCCCGCACGATACGCGTCTCCTGCGCCGGTCGGGTCCATTGCTTTCTCGACAACCACTGCGGCGATGTTCGATTCGTTGCCATTTACGGTAAGCGACGTCCCCTTCTCGGCTAAGGTCACGATGACTGTCGTCACGCGCTGTGCGATGTCCTCGCGGCTCCAACCGGTCTTCTCACAGATGATGCTCATCTCGTATTCGTTGGCGAACAAGACGCCGGCGCCGGCTATCCCCGCCAGCAATTCTTCTTTGGAGAGCATGATGGACTGCTGGCCGGGATCGTAGAGGTACCGGATACCGATCACAGAATACTTCTTCGCGAGGGCGACCATATCGACGTTATTGCCGGGCGAGATTATGGCGATGGTATCTGCATCTGCTTCCACTGCCCTCTGATACGGACGCATCATCGCGCCGATATAGAATGCTGCGATCTGGTTGTCGCCCTTGTCGGTGATCATGTATCCGCCCGCGGTGGTTACGTCCGAAGCAATAGCGATAGATGAAGCATCAATGCCGCATTTGGCGAGCCATTCGGCGTATTTATCGAAATCACTGCCTGCCGTCGCAATGATGGTCGGCTTCTCGCCGAGCAGAGCGAGGTTGTAAGCGATATTCCCTGCCGTCCCGCCGAAGCCTTCGTTGAAGGTGTCTACGGTGAAGCTCACGCTGAGATGATCGAGCTTGTCAGGCAATATGTGCTCACGAAACCATCCGCCGAATTCCATGATGCGGTCGTATGCTATGGACCCCGAGACGAGTATCTTGGTCATGGAGAGGCATTGTAGCAGATAAGACCCTCTTCATAACGGTAAAAAGCTTTGTACAAGGGATGCCCTTGAAATACAAGGCCCGCCCTTGTACTTATCCACAGTTTTTACAAAGGACCGACCTTTGTAACTTTGCTCGTTATATTTTGATACTCGTCAAGTATTTGCTAAGATGCCGCTGACGGCCCCATCGTCTAACGGTTAGGACATCGCCTTCTCAAGGCGGTAATCAGGGTTCGATTCCCTGTGGGGTCACAAAATTAAGCACCGGCTGTTGGATTTCTCAATTCGAAGTAAGAGTCTGAATCGGGATTCAAATCATGCTGCGGGTTGACTCGCCGTTTAAAGCAAACGCCCCTCAAGAGGGGGCGCTAAGTGGAATCTGATTGACTTACATCCGCCTCTTTGTCTTGATTAAGAGTAAGGCGGGTACGCCGAAGACCATGAAGATGGTCCCCCAGAATCTAACGTTTTCAGCGGTCTCCGGGGATATCAGAGGAGGCTGCTCGGTCGCAAAGCCTCCGACTACTAGCATACCGAACCCCAACAGGCCAAGCGGAGCACAAATAATAAGCAGAAGGGTTCTCACGGTATTCTCCTATTCCAGATCAGGTTACCAGAGACTTCTCCGGTTCATCTATGAATACTATACATTACAAAGGCTTCCAATGCAAGGTCCCCCTCAAAAGTCCCGCGAGGGAGGTTTCATCACGATTTGTATGCAGCTATAAGATTTATCGGTCTTTCCACTCCTCTTCCTGGCGCACAAGTAATTCGGCGGCCTTTTCAGGCTCGGCCATTATCACTTCTACGGTGCGCTCCATGCGCAATGATTGCGAGCCCTTGATGAGGACGACGTCGCCCTTCTTCAATTCTTTCTCGAGCTCGAGGCCTGCGCGCGCTGCCTCGTCTTGCTCGTAGGAGCGGACGCTCGTATCCTGCATGCCCGCATCGAGCGCGGCTTCGGCCATCAGGCGCGCGCGGAAACCGACGGTGATGAGCATGTCGAGCGAGACCGCGGCGCGCTCGCCTACTTGCTTGTGCGCGTCGTTGGCGTATTTGCCGAGCTCGAGCATGTCGCCCATCACGGCGATCTTGCGTCCGATGTTCGCGACAGTATGTACCGTATCGAGCGCGGCAAGCGCGGCGGCCGGCGAGGAATTGTAGGTATCGTCGATGATGACGGAATCGCGGATGCCTTTCAAGAGCCTCATTCTCCCGGGCGGCGGCGCCCATTGCGCCAAGGAATTCGATGCCGAGACCAGGTCGATGCCGACGGCGCTAGCGGCGACCAGAGCTGCAAGAGCCGAATAGATACGCGGACGGCCGAGGGCGCCGTAGACCGAGACGGGTATCGAGGAGCCCGCATGATTCACGCGGAAGCGGACGCCGACGGGCAGGCTTCCCTCGTAGACGACCTCGTCATGCGACGAGAAGAAATCGTTGTGGTCCTCGAGGCCGTAGGTGACGGTGAGCCCGCGGAAATCAGTGCGCAGATCGCTCATGTGCGGATCGTCGCCGTTCACGATGAGCGAGCCCCCGGGCTTCAGATGCTCGGCGAGCGCGCGCTTCTCGCGCAATACCGCCTGCGGCGAATCGAAGAACTCGACGTGCACCGGGATCTCGGGCACCGCGGTGATGACCGCGATATCAGGCCGGAGCCAGTGCGCGATGTTCCTGATGTCGCCGGGGCGGTCCGCGCCGACCTCGAGCACGAGCCAGTGCGGATAATCCCCGGGAAATACGGCGAGGACGAAGCCGCGGATGATGTTGGAGAGCCAGATGAAGGGATCGTGCCAGCCGTTCTCGAGCCCGAGGATGGCCAGCGGCACGCCGAGATCGCTGTTGAAGCTCTTGTCGCTCTTGCGCACGTAGAGATGGGGGCTAAGCGCGGCGAAGATGGCATCCTTGGTCGTGGTCTTGCCGACGCTTCCGGTGACCGCAATTATCTTGGGCTTATGGCGAGAGAGGACCACGCGGGCTTCCCACGTCAGGATGGAGACTATTATTTTCTTGAATGCCTTCATGGTTTTGTGATTTCGTGGACAGGCTCGCTTGGGTATCAACGATCCGGCGGGATGTCGTAGTAGTTTATCAAATATTGCTCGAGCTGGTAGAAGGGCTCCGCCAGCGTATCGGCGGCGTATTCCTGTCCGACGGGCCTCCAGGCATAGAGGAATACGATGAATTTCGGAGCAGTCGCCGGGAAGAAGCCGAAGAACGAGTGCAGATATACGCCGCCGGTAAAATAGCCGCCGGTCGCCGGATCGGGGATCTGCGCGGTGCCAGTCTTGGTGGCTGCGGTGTAGTGGGCCATCTTGATGGCGCCATTGAGCTCGTAATCGTCATCTACGACGCGCAGCATATCGGTGACCGCGAGAGCAGTCGAGGGCTTGAACACCTGCGGACCTTCCGTGATGGGAATGGTGCGCGTGAGGCCGCTCTCGTATTTGATCGCAGTGACGATGTGCGGATCGGGGAGCACTCCGCCGTTGGCGAGCGCCGAAAGCGCGCGGATCATCTCTATCGGAGAAACGGTGATCCCCTGCCCGAAAGACGCGGTATCGTAATTGACCGCCGGCCCGTAGCCTTGTCCGAGGTTCGCGAGGTTCCCCGTGACCTCGTCCGGAAGGTCGATGCCCGTCGAACTCGCGAGCCCGTATGAATTCATGTACCTCGTGAATGCCGGGTAGCCGGTCTTGGTCGCGACCCACGATGCGCCGACGTTGAGCGAGAGATCCAGGAGTGTCGCGACCGGGATGACTCCGTAAGCGTGGAAATTGTAATTACAGACCTTATCGCTCGAGACCGTGATGCATCCGGTATCATCGTAGGTCGAGGAAGCAGTGATCGCATCCGAGTCGATTCCCGCGGCCACGGTCAATGGCTTCATGATCGAGCCCATCTCATAGCGGCCCGAAACGAGCTCGTCCTGATAGACGCTCGGGTCCGAGACGTTGGCGTAGTCGTTGGGATCGAAGGTCGGATCCATCGCCATCGCGTAGATCTCGCCGGTGTGCGGATCCATGATTATGCCGCCGTCAAAGTCCGGCGAGTATTTTGATTTCACTTCCGCGAGCACGTTCTCGAGCTCCTGCTCTACGTTGGGCTCTATGGAGGTGATGATGGAGCCCTGATGCGCGGCGGGATCGCTCGTGACGATGTCTTGGAGATTGGCGAATATCTCGGCGAAGGGATTCACGAAAAGCCCGGAGGTGGGCTCGGCGAGCGTGCTATTGTATTCCTTCTCAAGACCGTACTGCCCGACCCTGGTAGTCGAGGTGCCTTCGTATCCGAGGAAGCCTATGAC
>VFSW01009636.1_pt1 | contig 13770 bp, 15 predicted proteins | sample 5358111 | NCBI WGS metagenome assembly VFSW01 (sample SAMN11554181, study PRJNA540505) | mine drainage metagenome | isolation source: sediment from site ElyBrook_90M | place: USA: Ely Copper Mine, Vershire, VT | collected 2017 | reverse complement strand
GACATGGCTTCTAAGCGATGTTGCCACTTTCCCGCCCCGTTCTCGTTTTCCCGCTACGGCTGCACAACTGGCGTCTGCTGCGTCCAGCTTGGCGGCGCAAGCGTGGGCGCGGGAAACGCTTGCTGTGGCGGAAGTGGTGCCTGCACAAATGGCGAGTGTGCTGGTACAGGCGCGCCAACCGTACTCAGGATACCTGGTTCTGGCAAGTGCTGATGGAGGAGCGGTATCGCCTGCGCGGCCAGCGCCTTCGCCTCGTTCGCCGTATCAATCGCCGCCTGGCCCAGCGCGGGATTGGAGCGCACGGACTTGTACATCATGCTCATGCAGGCCGTGAATGCGATTCCGAGGAATCCGAGCAGCCCCGGAATGTTCAGGCCGTTGGTAAACACATACTGGTAGACGCCTCCGACCAGCGTCATAAGCGCGCTGATGCCTGCCGACTCTGCCGTATGGATAATCACGAGTTGCGATGTGGTTGGTTTGATGCGTTGCATAAAAAAAGTCCTCCATAGACTATCTCAAACTACACAAGAATTGTTACACAACCGTATGGCCGGTTGCGTTGGCTGCCTCTTCTGCGATCTGTAGCAGCATGGCCGTTGCCTGTGGCATGGCTGGCTGGCGTTGTAGCGCGGCTATCTCGGCCTGTAACGCTGCCAGGCGCGGGTCAACCGCTACCCCGTCGTACAGGTCAAGCGAAGACACGCGGCCGTTATCCCAGAGTCGCACGCCCTTTGCGTAGTGCTGGCGCGCGCGGCCCTCGCCCATGACGATTTCAGACGACGCCACATCGCCCAGGTACGTCAAGCTCGCGACCCCATTGGCGCGATAATCGGCCAGCAACCCAAATTGCAGTATCTTGCCAGTCGCTTTGCTTTTCCAGTGAGTCGCGTCGATCTCCACAAACAACGCCGCCACCTCTGGCATGTCGATTGATAATTGCACGATCTCATCTCCAATCTGTACAGCCGTCACACTGACGATCTGTAGTGCGCTGGCGTCATACGCGCGCGGCCCTGGCCTGATATGCCCGCTCGCATCGACATTCGCGGTGTCATGCACGAGCAGGTTGCCATCGGGCGTAATGCCTGTTACGACTATCGCGTGATTGCCCGTCGGCGTCCAGTTGTACGGGACACGATCACCCAGGCCGATATCGACCATGCCCGTTTCCGCGCCGCAGACGATGAGCGGCGTTCCTTCGCTCAAGCAGAGGCGTATCACCGCAAGCGTATGTTCGCTATCGTTTTGTAATTCCTCAACCTGATAATGCAGCCCCATGCCTATCAGCATCGTTTGGAGCGTGTCAAGCGACATGCCGTTCATGTTGTTTGCGTCATTGCCATTTTCGAGATGCCCATACCAGTACTGCGCCAGGTTCGACGCCTGTAGCGCGCTTCCAGTCGGCCCTTGCCCCGGTTTGCCCGCGAATTTGAGCAGCGCGGCGGCATAGGCCACGCATTCGTAGGCAGAGCGACCCGCGATAAATTGCGATACATCCAGTACATCGCAGATTTCATGTGTTGCCAAAACGCGCGCCTCCTTTCTTTGTTGTAACGGATGAGTTCTTTAGCTCTCCTGTTCGGGCGCGACTTCAACGAGCGTGAAATGTTCGTGAAAGAGCGCATCAGGCACATGACCGATGGCGCCGCCCGCATCCACTGTGCGCCAGAAGCCGTTATACTCCGACTCCGGATCCACGATCTGCTCTGCCGAGACGATCACGCCATCGGCATTTTTATAGTGTTGCTGTGTTGCTGCCATCCTGCTATTCCTCCGTCCCGAAAATGACGCCTGAGACCGCGCCTGTCGCCGTTACATCCAGAAACACTTGATTATTCGCCGCGCTCGACAGGTAGCCGTTGCCCATTGGCGGGCTTGGCGTCGGATTGTTGTTTGTCGCTCTCGGCATTCTCAAGACGGTGACGCCCGTCGAATCCTGGATGAGTACCGCGCCAGCGACGGAGAGCGAGAGGTGATAGCCCATGATGCGAAACTTTTTGCCTGTCGCGGGCGTCCAGACGCTGACCGGTGTGCCTGAAGTGACGGCTTGCTCTGCCAAAACTTTGAACACGGTGGGTGTTCTTTGGCGCTCGATGCCAGGCGTGGCCGGGTTGTAGAGTCCTGTCGTTTCCATCGGCACGTTCGCGGCGGTCTGGCCGTCTGAGCCAGACATCGCCGTTGCTTGTCCTCCAACTTGCGCGACGTTGACTTGCATCTTGCTGGACGTGATGGCCGCCGCCAGCGTCGCCAGGTTCCCCCCCGTTTCCAGCGCCAGCGCGCCAGATGTGCCGATATTGGCCGTGACGGTACCCGAAACGGTCGGTGTCAGCGTGGTCTGCGCCTCGATGTCGATCAGTTCGGTCAGCAATCCTTTGAGTAGCGCAATCACGCTGCCCGATACGGCTGGATTGATGACCGCGCTGTCGGCAAGCGCGCCCTGCGTCACATTATAGCCATCGTAACTGTAGACCGCCACAGGCGCAAGCGTATTGCCGCCTGTTGATTTGGACGGCCCGCCCTCCACTGCCAGAGGCGTATTGGTGCCATCAGGCACCACGCTCGACATGGGAATCGGCGTGGCGCTGCCATCAGTCGGCGTTGCTGTAAAGCCCATGAGTAATCCCCCTTCTTTTCTAACTAGTGTCCGGTCAGCACATGGAATACGAGCGAGCCGACTTGCCACAAGGCCGCGCTGCAAATTGCGATGCTGGCAAAGCGGAGGGCTTTGAACGTATTTTTGATAAAATCCGTGGTCGCTTTCACGTCTTTGAGCAGCTTCGTGTTTTCGCTTGCCTGCTCTTCGTAGCTCTTCATACGCTGCTCATAGCCGTCCATTCTGCGCTCCAGCGCGCTGATTTGTTGCATGATCTCCGCGTTTGTCGGCATGGTCGCGCTCCTCCCTCGCATTACTTTGCGGCAAGCAAGTTTGCAAAGAACGTACTGTAATCCCCCAGGAAGGGACCTTCGGTCGCCTCGATGGTTTGCCAGTACAGCACGTTGTCCACTAAGTCCGGGTCGGCCCCCGCTACGCTCACATCGTTGGTGGTCGTGACTTTCGTGATCAGAAATGGCGCGTTCGTGATGCCGTGTACATAGCCGGTTGGAATGCCCCCGAATCCTATGATCGTGCCGCCAAACGCGCGCGGCACATCGATGCCAGCCGTGCCTGTTCCCGCTTGCAGCAGCGTGACCGGCACGAGCTGCCCTGGCGCAAGCCCCCACTTTTTGACGGCAAACACGATGCTGCGCCCCAGGTAGCCGTACTGCTGCAACAGCCCTTGCGCGTGCGCGGTGGCATCCGCTTTAGAGAGGCCGGGAATGCTCACATACGCCTCCACAATGCCCGTTGTCCCATCAATCGCCGCGAGTTGCGTTTGCCCGACCGTACCCGGATACAGGCTCGCATCCACATTATCGAGCGTCACGCGCACTGGGATTTGCCCGATGTAGGTACAACTCAGAATGTCGGTCGCGGCTGGCGGCGTCTCGCTCAAATCCTGCGAGATGACGTTGCTGCCTTGCGCGTAGTAGAAATCCTTGCCCGTATCCACGCCCTGTACGCCCACACTGGCCGCCGCGCTGGTCAGCGACGCCGCCGGGTTCGTCTGCGTGATCGTTGGCACGCCTGCGAGCGGATAGGTCATGGTCCAGGCCTGCGTAAAGCCGTCGCCTGTCCTGGTTTCCGTAATGGCGCTCGTCACATCAAAGCCGCCGTCCACCGTCTGGCGGTTCCTGTACAACATGTCGGGCCGCGACACCACGACCGGACTATGCGACCACAACAAATGGCTGTTCGTCCACACGTAAAACGGCGCGGCGCTGGCGCGGTTCTGCCGGAAATTGAGCTTCTTGTTTTGATCGATATACCAAAGATACGGGTTCGGACTGGTGCTCTGTGTCGCCAGGTCGTCAAAAGCCTGGGCGCAACTCTTGACGTAGGCATACGCCGTCGATGCAATCGTCGCGCCGTTGCCGATGCTGGGCGAATGCACGGAGAGCGTCAGATCGGTGACTTGTGGCGTGTTAGCGGGATTGGTCGTCGCCAGCCGCAGGCGCGTATAGAGGCTCTTGGCGCTCACATCGTCGCCGTAGGCCTGCACGCGCAGCGTATAGATCTGTGCTGTATCGCCGTGCGTGGCTCCCGCGTAGAGGCCCGCCATGCCCGCCGCGCTCACACTGCTATTGGTGGCCGAGAGCAGCAGCGCGTTATCCATGTAGACGGTGAGCGTCGTTCCTTGCACATCCAACCGAAAAATGTGGTAGTCGCCGCGTGTGAAGCTGATCGGCACGGCCACGCCAATGCTGCTGATCGTGCCTGCCACGATCTTCTTGAGTTGCACCGTATTAGGACTGCTGGCGGCTGAGGCATCGCGAATGCTCAAAAAGTAGGCATTATTGGCGTCCACCATACGCGCCACGAGGCCGCCGCTATCGCTCTGATTGAACGTCGCCTCCACATACATATCCGCGCGCGACACGCCCGTGTACTGGTAGACGCCGTCCGAGCCCGTTGACTGGCTTGCGCTCAAGCGATGAGCGGTCGTGTCGAATGCCCAGCTTGCTAGCGCGCCCCCACTCAAAAACGTGCCGCTATAGTTGCCGCTATCGACGCTGGCGAAGAAATCAAGAAACGGGTCGGGCTGCGCGTACACCAGGCTCGTTGGCAGCGCCACGCCGTTATTGGCCGTAATATCCGTCCAGGTTGTGCCATCGGGCGAGGCATCGACGCCAAGCGTCGCGCCCGCAGGCAGCGCATCATTCCAGTAGACAATCGACGACCCGGCGCGCCCCACGTTGGTCAAGGCCAGCACCGGACTAACGCGCGTGCCAGTGGCGTTAAAGGTGTTAGTGATCCACCAGGTGTAGGCATGGACGGTCACAACCTGGTCCGCCGTCGCCGCAGTCAAGGTAAAGCGCGTTTGCACGCTCGCAGGGGCCGTCGAGCCTACAACCACGTTGGGAATGCTCGCGCCCGACGTCGCCGTTTGCCACGTCGAGCCGCCATCCACGCTCGTCTGGCACAGCACGGAGCAGCCCACCGGAATGTCCGCGTCATACTGCAACACGGAATTGCCGACATTGCCGACCAGCCCTCCCACCGTCACCGCCGCGCTCACCCACGTTCCCGAAAGCGCGGGTTGGATGCCGTAATTGTCGAAATAGTAGGTGAGCGTCCCGCCGCTATTGTTATAGGCGCGAAACGCCACTTCACCGGCTGCCATATACGTATTATCGTTGACGTTGATGTACAGGATGCCATCAACGTAGACCTTGTGATTTTGCACTCCGCCCGCCGTCGCCACAATCACGGTGAGCGCGTAGGTAGAGCCCGCCACTAAGGTCGCTGGCAAGGCCGCGCTGCTGATGAGCGTATAGGCGCTGGCGCCGCCGTTCGTGCCATGCCCTAAGCGCACAGCCGTCGGGGTAATGCCCACCTCGTAGGCCGCCGTATCGAGCGCGTTGAGCCAGCCGGTTGTATGGTAGACCAGGCCCATTTCGACATTGCCGGTACTCGGAATCGTCAGTGAGCATTGCGCCGTGAAATCGCCGTAGCTATTGGGGGATGAGTCGTAGCGCGCGCGCGCATCGCCGCCTGTCGCCACTGTCAAGGCCAAACGCTTGCGATCCACCAGCCCGGAGGCTACGACGCTGTTAAAGAGCGTCAAATAACTGGGAAGCGCGACCACGCCTGAGACGGTGTCAAAATTGGCCGTGATGCCTGAGAGCGACAGGTAGTTGGGGGTCAACGCCACATCCCAGGCCGTGTTGGTGTAGGTGCCAGTATTAAAGTCGGTCTGCGTCTTGATAGTCGAGATCACATCCGCGCGCGCGCTGTTGTAGCTGCTCGTCACGGTGACGGTGAGATCGGCCAGCACGGGCGACACTTCGGGCGAGGTGTCCGTGATCGCTAGCACGACTTTGGTATAGATGTTCCTGGTGGCGATGTTGCAGCCTGCCATCAAATCAGGCGCCGCCGCCTTGAACGCGCAGGTCTGCCATGTGCCTTTCTCATCGATGCTCGTGTAGATGCTCAGGCTGGTATTGGCAGGCGTCAGTGGCGTGGTTGAGCCAGACGGACTACTGCCAAATGTCGCGCCATTTGGAATAAGACTCGTCCAACTCACCAGACTGCTCTTCGGGATTTTGGCGGCGTCTATCGAGATAGCAGGAGAGATGCGCGAGCCGCTCTTCTCGTAGACCGTCACGCTCACGCACGTCACCGATGTGTAGCCAGCGTTACTCACCTGCGTGTTGGGATTGATGCTCACCGCGCCAGGATTGTACGGATTGGCCGCGCCGTCGTAGAACATATTTTTCAGTGTGCCGGTTGAGTCGTTCTGGCGGATGTTTTTGAAATAGGCCGTATAGGTTCCCGCGGCGTCTCCCTCGAAGCCGATGCTCACAAACTGGATAGTCTTGCCGTTCAGCAAGCTCACATCAATCACGCGCGAGTACCACTGGTCATTGGCAAAGCCGTTCAGGTCGCTCTTCGGATGCGCCGGGATGTTGAACTGATCGACTGCGCCGCCGCTGCCCACGTCGCGCAGCGTGGTGCCATCCGAGCACACGATATCGACGGCGGCCATGAACTGCGGTGAGGTGCTGCTGATCCATACGTCGTAGGTCAACTGGTCAAAGCTGGCAATAGTCTGCGAGCCACTGCCGTTGTACACGCGCTGGTAGTGATAATCGTTGCCCGCGCCGATCGCGTTGGTGGCAACAAACTTGATGGCGTTACTGGCATGGAGGTTGAGTTGGTTACTTTGCGCATCGACAGAGGTGAGCGTGCCTGCCGCGAAATCCGTCGTGGTCGTGTCGGTATGTGTCACATCCGTGCCAATAGCCGACAACTCCAGGTCTCCATCCCCGACATGCAGCGTGGCCGTTGTGCCTGTAAGCGTACCTGCTGCGAAATCCGTGTTGGTGCTGTCGCGGCGTAGAGCATAGCCCGCCGTGACGCCCTCTGCGGCCAGATATTTGGAGAGCATGTCCGTCACAATATCGCCTGCCGCCATGCTGGTATAGTCGCTGGTCGGTCTGCGTTTATCGGCCAGATAGTGCATATCCATGCACGTCACAGCGATTTCGTTGTGCGCGTTCGGGTACAAATTGTGCTCATCCGGTTGGTCAACGAAGCCCGCAAACAAGAGACCATTGATGCTATCTGTGACGGTGACGGGCATGCCATGCGTCAGCCGCGCCGTGCCTGGGGCGTCCTCAATCGTAAAATCGCACAACGAGCGCATGTTGATACTATCTTCGATGCGCAGCGAGCCGTATTTGAGACTGTAGGAGACGCCGCCAACGGCCAGGGCAATACTCATGCTATATCTTCGCCCCCGTTGCCACGCGTATCTGCTTCACGGCGCGGTTCATCAGCATGGCCGTCATTTCGCGACCATCCAGGTAGATGTGATTATGGATATGCATTTCGCGCTGTCCGCCGCCGCCCATCATGCCCGCTGATTGCGCGCCGGTATACACCGTTGTGCCGCCGCCTGGGTTGCTGTAGACCAACTCGCCGCCTGTGCCCGCCTCCGCCACATACCCGGCGCTGCCCGGTGGGATGACGCCGCCCGATGCGTGATGAGACACCGTGCCACGATTGCCGGTGATGGGCGATGGAGGGCCGGATTGCGTAGTGCTGCTCGTGAGATTGGCAAGATCGTTGTAATACTGCATCAAGAGTTGGTCGCTCTGGTAGGTGTCGCGCACGTAGGATTGCGTTTTCTGGTACGCGACTTGCTGCATCTCATCGTAGTAGATTTGCGTATCCGTGACCATGCCTTGCAGCGTGCTGACGTGGTACTGGTGCATGTAGTCGAGTTGCTTCTGATAATCGGCCTGGCCTTTAGCCGTCTTGGTATAGGCAACTTCGTTGAGGTTGTCAAAAAAGACCGTTGCATCTGAAAGGCTGTTTTTGTAATAGCCGTTTTGATAGGCCGTGACCATATCGTAGCTTTGCGTTTCGTCGCGCTGGTAGGCTTGCGTCTTGGTATAGGCCAGTTCTACCATGCTGTCATAGTAGGTTTTGGTATCGTTGGAGAGGTTGTTTTGTGCGGAAAGATGCTGTTGCCGTCGCAACTCATCGCTGATAAGTTGGTTCTTTTGCAGCGTCACCTGATAATTTTGATAGTCCTGGATCATCGTTTGCTCAGAGGCCTTTTCGTCATCGATCTTCTTCTGCCTGGCAGCCTGCGCCGCGCTATCATCGACTGGATGCGGGATATTCCAGGGCATGAGCGGCGTGAGCGGCGTGTTCGTGACGGCGGGATTTTGTTGGATATAGGCAGGCAGTGACTGCACATAGGCATCCCACGCTGTCTTTCCCGCCCAGGCGGCCCCCGCGACCAGTCCGATTGGCCCAAGCATGGCATTGAAACTGGCGGCGATCCCATCGCCCGCAGTAGCAACACCCGTTTCGGCAGTGGCCAGGGCATCTGTCGCCACTGTTGCCGGAATCGCCTCGCCTGTCCAGAGCGTGAGTTGGGTTACTGACGCTTCAGTCGCAGTGGTTTCGGCCTCAACTGCTGCCGTCAAAAGGCCATATTTGACCAGCGCAGCCGGAATCGTGGTACCGATGAGCGTCTCCAGGCTGCTGGCAAATGCAGCGATTTTGATAGTAGCCAGGGCAATACCGACGCCCATCAACGCATCTTTGAGCACAACGGCTTGCACGCCGCCCTGCGAAAACCAGGATACCAGCGTTTCTGTATCGGTGATTGTGGTACCGATCACCTGCACAACCGTGCTAAAGGCATCGTGCAAACCGGTTGTTTGCGTGGCCCAATCCTGGAAATGCGCAATGGCCGGGTCTACGTCCTGAGAGAGAAGCTGCGACACGGTGGGCATCAGTTCGTTGCCAATTTTAATCATCATGGCATCGAGCGAGGCGTGCGTCCGGTCTACCTGGAGATTGAAATTGTGCTGGATTTGCGCCCAGCCGTCGATTTGCGAGCCGCCTGTCTGCACGGCGGTCGCCACGTCCTTTGCGTCCTGCGTAAAGGTTTGCAGGCTCGCCCCCGTCAGTTGCAGCACGCCCTGCATGGTACGGCTGCCGCCTGAAATAGTGGCGAGCGCCGCCACATACGCCGCGCTGCCTTCCGGGAACTTCGCCTTCAGATGATCTTCGATCATAGCGAGCGTATCGGGCAGGCTCTTTTTCATCTCATCGCTGATTTGCGCGGTCGTCAAGCCAATTTCTGTGAGCGTGGCGGTGGCGGCCTTGGTCGGATGGTCCATGGCCAGCAACATCTGTCTGAGGTAGGTTGCAGCCGAGGCGGCGTCCGTGCCTCTCGCCGTCATCACGGCCAGGGCTGCCGAAGTATCATAGAGCGACACGCCCACCGCCGAGGCCGTCGGCAGCACGGTTGCCATGGCGAGCGCCATGTCCTGGATGCTGGCGCGTCCATGCGAGACGGTGGCGATGAGATCATTAATGGCCTGCGCCGCCGTGATATGCGCCGATGCGTAGTCGGTCATGACGGTCATTTCGGCGTTGGCGACATCGGCCAAATTGGAGTTTTCGAGCTTTGCGCCCTCGGCGGCGGCTTGCAAATCGACGAGCGCCGCCGTCCCACGTTGGCCGCTGCTCTCGATCTTGTACATGGCCGCTTCAAGCTGCGTGGTGGAGGTGCCGGTATCGACGCTCGTTTTGAGCACACCCGCCGAGATCATGGACAGGTTTTTGAGCGTCTCCCCGGCGCTTGTCACCAGCATGACGTTCTGCGCCTGGAAATCCCCGGCCATCTTGACGGCTTCGCCAGCCGCGCCTGCTGCCGCCGCGCCCAATCCGAGCATGAGCAGCTTGGCCCCATCGATGCCCCGGCCCAGTTGCGAGGTATCGGCGGCTATTTGTACGGTGGCTGTGCCAAGATCAACGCCCATGTGTTATGCTGTCCTTTATAAAGGAGGAATCCTGTGTCACAATCCGAACGCGATACCCATTTTGCTGGCTTTGCTCGCCGGCTCTGGGAAGAGATGCTCAGTCAGACCGCATGGCAGGGAATTGATGTCACGGCGGGTCATATTCCTTTGCATCATCCCGAAGACGAAGAGCATCAAATCTACATTCAAATCATTGCCCGCCGCGCCTATGATCTGGTTTATCATGACCATGAACATATCTCGCATATCGACATGGATAGACTCACGACAGAAGAGCAAATCACGAAGATACCTGATTTTGCCGAATGGCCGATCACCAAATCCAAATGGCTTGATGAGTAGCTTCGTGTATCACTGCTGTACGCCATGCCGCGCATTCCAGAGCGCGCGCGCGTCCGCTTCCTCGAGTTGCAGGAAAGCGACCGTGTTGATAAAATCCAGATCATCTAGCGCCGCTTGACAGGCGCGAATCGTTGGAAAGCCGAGGCGCAGCGCCACGCGATACCACCAGCGCTCCAACGCGTCGCGCTCTAGTCGTTTTTTGCCGCGTCTACCTGGGCCGCTACCGCGCCGTCCAGTCCCAAAAACTGCTTGACTGGCACGGCCAGCGCATTGAGTAAGTCAAAGTCCTGCTCAACCAGGACGCCCGCATCAATGGCGCTCATGACGGGGGTGCCTTTGCCGTCATCGCCGCCGCCGTCGCGCAGGCGCAAGCACGCCGCCACGTACAAGGCGCTATTGCGCATGCCATCCGCGCCCGTTGCCTCGGCGAGCAGGCCGCGCGCCTTTGCCGAGAGCGACACCAGGCGCAAGATGCCATCAGGCACGCCTTTGTCCTGTAAGAGTTGGGGCGTGGCAAAATCCACGCTGCGCGGCTGGAATGCGCCTTCGAGTAGCAGGCCGCGGAGAGTTGCTTGATCCATACTAGTAGAGTCCTCGTTTCTTTCTTGCTTGTGTTAAATCAGCGCGATCACGCTATCACATGTAAAGGTCAAATCCTCCGCAGACACGGTTGTGAGGCTGCTTTGGATGTTGCTATCGCTACAGTAGACATAGGCTTCAATGGCGTCCGTCCCGTTCGGATCAACAAACGAGAGAATAATGAGCGTGCGTCCGGTCAGGTACGCCGTGTAGATGGTCGCGCCTGTCGCCAGTTGCCACGATTTACAGGCGAAGACGCCGCTCGTGAGTCCGGGAATGCAGGAGGTGAAACCCGCGCCCGACGCGCCCTGCATCACGGTCGTATCCAGCATGTGCGTGGTGCCGGTGAAGGTAATGTCGGTCGCCTGCGCAATCGAGACATACGGATAGTAACTGTAGGTATGCAGGCGACAATTGACGTTGATACCGAGCAGCGCGACGTTGAGCAGCACTTGCGCCGTCAGGTTGCGCAGCGTATACGTGCTGGCGGCAATCGTGGCCCAGGCTGAGCCGGCCTGCGTGCGCGCGGGTGTGGCCGTTGGCGACGCGCCGCCTGTCAAGCCTGAGCTATTGGCCGTCATGAGCGACTGCGGGGCATCGGCCAGCGAGCCGATAAATTCGACCGTCCAGGGGCCGCCCGCGCTTCCAGTGACGCTCACATTGCCTGTGCCGATAAAGGCCAATGCCGCCAGATCGGCTTGCACAGTGGCAGCCGAGGCGTTATAGGCAATCGGGCTGGTCGTCCCTCCCCCGAATGACAGCGTAAACGTGCCTCCGGTCGGCGATCCGGTGATCGTCACCGTCTGAATCTCATCGTTTTCCACTTGCACAACGGGCGCAACCGCCCTGTCAAGGTAGCGATGCGCGTCAGCGAGCGGCACCGTGAACGTCTTGTCATCGCCGCCGTTGGTGAGCGCGAGGTCAGTCCCAGAGGTCGTCACGCTGGCGATATTGACCAGCGCCTTGTAGCCCGGCATCGGATTGGCTGTATAGGTCATCGCGAGTCACTCCTTATACAGCGCGTTAGGCAAAGGTGATTGCGCCGCTAATGGTGATCGTAAAGCTGGCATCGGTTTTGTTGTTGACGGGCGCGTGTAGCGGATAGGAGTCCACATAGCCGCTAAAGGTGCTGGTATTGACATTATTTTCCGACACGATGAAGTAGACCAGCGCCTTACTCAGAAAGGCCGCGCGCGCCACTAACTGACCGTTGGTATCACTGGGGTCATGGTTGACTTTGATGGTCAGTTTGCCGCCTGTGAGTCCTGGCAAGACCTGGGTATAGCCGTTGTTCGCGCCGCTATCCATGTTGGTCACATCGTACATCGCGGTCGTAAACGGCGTGTTGAGGTCGGTGACGCCGCTCATTTTGTTGGTCGGACTGGCCGTTAAGCCGATTTTGACGTAGCCATTAAAACCCGCTACTGGTGCTGCCATAGAAGAGCCTCCTGCTGATTAGAGATGATTCCAGCACTGGAATTGGCGCGCGATATGCTGTACTGGCGTATCGGTCACTTCTTCCAATTCGTGCTTGCTACATGATTTTGTCCAGGTATTGGTAAAGCCGCTCAGTGTGAGCGCAGTCGCGCCGGAGCGCATATCCACCAGATCGTACACGCGGTCATCGATAGCACGCGCCTGCTCGAAGCCTTCGAAGCTCGTGAACACATCGACTTGCATGTACACATCGTTGGCATCGTTGCCCATCGAGAGCACGGTGCCGCTTGCCACCGTGATCGGATGCACGTAGATGCTCGGAAACGTATCAACGGTTTGCCCGCCGCCCATCTTGTCAAAGATGTTCCACTCCGGCACGGACGCCCCGGTCATCAGGCCTTGCAGCGTGGCATCGCCCCGCAATCGCGCGATGACTGCCGTCTGTGTTGCCGCCGCGCTATCGCTCATATCATGCCCTCAAGCTGCTTTTTGAGTTCCTCGCCAGCCGCGATTGCTCCAGGCACTAAAAACGGCTGCGCGCTCATCTTGCTGGTGCCAAGCTCGTTGTACACCGCGTGGTCGCTATCATCCCCCAGGATGATTTGCTGGTCGCGCACCTCGGTATAGACCGCACCGCGCATCTCTCCGGTATCGACGCGCGCCAGCGATTGCGCAACCTGCTTGCCCACATCCGCCGCCGTGTGCATAGCCCCGTCGAGGTTTGCCAGCACAGCAACTTCCAGCACGTCCAGATTGTCCAGAATGACACGATTGCCCACGACGTCGATGCTGAGCGCGTCCATCAGGTCTCCCTCCGCTTGAGGCGCATATGCGCCACTGGCCCTGTTTCCTTGCTCCATGTTGTCGTCATGACAAATCCGCGCATATGCGCCATCGCTACTTGACCTCCACTGCGAGCACCGTTTTCAACGCTTCGTAACTGCGCGGTCGCAGCACTTTCTTGACCTCCAGCGTTTGGCCGCCAATCACGAGATGATCGAGTTCTTGCGCGACGCTTGCCACTGGCAAACGCACGGTCCAGGCGGCCAGCGAGCCGATGAGATACTGATAATTGGTCAGTTGCCCCGCCGTCGGCTCGGCCATGCCTGCCACCGTCGTTTCAATCGTGGCATAGGTCGCGCTATTGCCGCCTTGCGATGTGGGAACGCGCGCGCCTTTACGCTGCACGACGCACACCTGATCGCACACGGCGGTGACGGCATCGGCCTGGATAGCGGCCAGTTCGGCTGCCGAGACAGCAAGCATGGTCATACGTTCCATCCTCTCAGGATATCGTAGCCGTTCAAGACTGGCACATCCCGGCTATCGGTCTCGGTCCGCACGTCGCGGCGTATGGCTTTGGCGATGCGCGGCTTAGAACGCCTGCGGAAATATTCGCAGGCGTCCATCTTCATCTTGTAGAGCTGCGAGCGCCTGAGCGATTGCGCGTCAACCGTGATATCGTAGGCCGCGCTCAGGTTAATGGCCCAATATTGTAGCAAGTCCGCCGCCGCGGGAGTG
>VFSW01009634.1_pt1 | contig 13770 bp, 11 predicted proteins | sample 5358111 | NCBI WGS metagenome assembly VFSW01 (sample SAMN11554181, study PRJNA540505) | mine drainage metagenome | isolation source: sediment from site ElyBrook_90M | place: USA: Ely Copper Mine, Vershire, VT | collected 2017 | reverse complement strand
ACCTCCTCGTTGCGAACGAGGCGCTCTCCCAGCTGAGCTACAGCCCCCCACCAGACACAGCCAACGCACCCGAACCACAGGCGCACGCCATGTCGATCAACTCTTCGAGTGTACCAGCAGCCAGCACTTCGCTCAACCCTGCGCGCCGCTCGCAGCGTCAGGGCCAGCGTCATCACCAGTGTCATCGCCCACACGCCCCGTCACCACCGTCCCCTCGGTCAGCGGCTTCTCCACCACATGCCACACTTCGCCCGTAGCATCCACCTCCACCCCCAGCACCGGAACCGTCAACCGCGCACCACTGCGCGCCACCGCCTCCAGCACCCCGGTCTCATCGCCACGGCCAAACTCCGTCCGATCCAGCAGTATCTGCCACCGCGCCGTCGCCTGCACCCGCGACTCCAACCGAATGTCCGTCACCACGCCTTCAAATCGTTTCATCGTGCAACCGCCTTCACCAGTGCTTCCATCTCGCGCACGCTGCCCACGCAGAACGGCGTTCGTTGATGAATCCCCTCCGGCTTGATATCCAGAATTCGGCCCACCCCGTTCGTCGCCATCCCGCCCGCCTGCTCCGCAATCATCGCCAGCGGATTGGCCTCATACAACAACCGCAGCTTTCCCTTCGGCTGCTTGGTCGTCGGAGGATACAGAAACACCCCACCCTTCAACAGCGTCCGATGAAAGTCCGCCACCAGGCTCCCGATATACCGTGAGCTGTACTCCTTACCCAGCGCACCCGTTCGCAGCCCGTCGACATACGCCCGGTACTCCTCCGGCCAGCCCGCCGCATTGGCCTCATTCACGCTGTAGTAGCTACCCTGCTCCGGCATCATCATCCGCTCGTTACTCAATACAAACGCACCGATGGTCGGGTCCAGCGTAAATCCATGCACCCCATTGCCCGTCGTGTACACCAGCACCGTCGAAGGCCCATAGACCACATACCCAGCCGCCACCTGTCGAAATCCCGGCTGCAAAATCGACTCTTCCAGCGTCCCCAACTCCGCCGGCATCCGCCGCAGCACGCTGAAGATCGTTCCCACATTCACATTCACATCAATGTTCGACGACCCGTCCAGCGGGTCGAACACAATAATGTACTTGCCCGTCTCCGCATCCCGATTGAACGTCACCGGCTGCTCGTCTTCCTCGCTCACCAGCGCCGCCACGCTATCGCGTAGCCCCAGGCAATGCAGCAGCGCCTGATTCGCATACACATCCAGCTTTTGCTGTTGCTCCCCCTGCACATTCTCCGCGCCAAACGAGCCATACACGTCGCTCAGCCCCGCGGAACGAATCCGCGCCTCCACCATCTTTGCCGCCAGCGTAATACCGCTCAGCAGCCAGCTGAACGTACCGGAAGCCTCGCGCCCCGTAGCCTTCAGTGCCGCCTGCTGCTGTTGCAAAATATGCTGCTGCACCGTCGTGATCATCGCCATCGTCACAACCCTTCGCCCCTCAGATTTGTCAGCGTTTCAACCCGGACAGATGCCAACTCTAGCATCGTCAAATATCCCGCAACAAGACCCTTTGTGCGAAATCCGTTATATCAGTACGATTACCGCCCAAGCCGCCCGCTACAATCACTGCAACCATGCTCAACCGCCGCCGCTTCCTCTCTTCCTCCGCAGCCGCCATCTCCCTGCCACTCGCAGCCAGCGGTCGCAGCCAGCCAGCCGCCGAAGCCCAATCACTACCCGAGCCCATCGCCGCACTCAAAGACCGCCAGGCCGAAGCCATCCCCATCACCCTCGCCGAGCGACAGCAACGCACCGAACGCGCTCGCGTCCTCATGCACCAGCACCACCTCTCCGCCATCTGCATCACCGGCGGCACCAGCCTCACCTACTTCACCGGCATCCACTGGGGCCAGTCCGAGCGGCTCTTCGCCTGGGTCCTCCCCGCCACCGGAGCACCCTTCATCGTCTGCCCCGTCTTTGAAGAGTCCCGCGTGCGTGAGCGACTCACCACCGCACCCGACGGCGACCGCACCCGCATCTACCCGTGGAACGAAGACGAAGACCCCTACGGCCTGACAGCGAACGCTCTCCGTCAGAGTGGTATTACCACCGGCTCGCTCGGCCTGGACGAGCGAGTCCAGTTCGTCTTCGCCAACCGCCTCGGTCATGCGCTTCCAGCCATACAAATTACCAGCGCGATACCAGTAATCTCTGGTTGCCGAACCATCAAATCCAACGCCGAACTCGCCCTGATGCAACTGGCCAACAACATCACTCTCAGCGTCTACCAGGCCGTCTACCAATCCCTCCAACCCGGCATGACTACCCACCAATTCTCCTCCCTCATCGATGTGGCCTACACCCGCTGCGGCGTTCAGGGCGAGGCATCCTGCCAGGTCGGCCCCTACTCCGCACTCCCGCACGGATCGCTCCAACCCCAGATTATCCGCGAAAATCAAGTCATTCTCATCGACGACGGCTGCACCGTCGAAGGCTACCAGTCCGATATCTCCCGCACCTTCGTCCTCGGCAAAGCCAGCAGCCGCCAGCATCAAATCTTCGACATCGTCCACCGCGCCCAGTCTGCCGCGCTCGCCGCCGCCCACCCCGGCGTTCCCTGCCAGGCAGTCGACGCAGCCGCCCGCAAAGTCATCACCGATGCAGGTTTCGGCCCCAACTACAAGTACTTCACCCATCGCGTAGGCCACGGCATCGGCATGGACGGACACGAGTGGCCATATCTCGTCCGCGGCAACACCCAACTGCTCGAATCCAACATGTGCTTCTCCGACGAGCCAGGCCTCTACATACCCGGAGAATTCGGCGTTCGCCTCGAAGACGACATGCACATCACACCCGACGGGGCTCGCCTTTTTACACCCCAAAGTCCATCGCTAGAAGCCCCCTTCGCCACTGCTTGATCGACAACCCCGCGCCAATCGCATACCCTCATCTTCAGCATTTCCGGAGCTTCCGTAATGATCAGTCATCTGCCATCGTCTGCCGCCCGCCTTCTTGCACTCTCCCTTGCCACCGCTACCCTGGCGCTGGCCCAGTCGCAACCTCCGTTAACACCCCAGGCCGACCCGTCCCATCAAGGCATCTCCATCACCAACATGGACCCAGCCATTCGTCCCGGCGACGACTTCTACCACTTCGCCAATGGTGGCTTCATCGCGCGGAACACCCCGCTGCCTGCGGATCGTGCCGCCATCGGAGTCTTCAGCTCGCTCAGCGATAACAGCTTCAAGCAAGTTGCCAGCATCATCGACGACGCCACCAAGGCCGATGCCCCCGCAGGCTCCGACCAGCGCAAAATAGCGGATCTCTACCGCTCCTACATGGACGAGTCCGCCATCGAGGCTCACGGACTATCAACGCTGCACACTCAACTCGCCACCATCGCCGCCATCAAGGATCGTCACGACCTGGCCCACGCCCTCGGCCTCTCTCTGCGCGCCGATGTGGATGCACTCAACAACACCAACTTCCATACTTCTAATATCTTTGGATTATGGGTCGCGCCGGGCTTCAACGATCCCGACCACTACGCCCCCTATCTTCTGCAAGGCGGACTTCAACTCCCCAGCCGCGACTACTACCTTCTCGATAGCCCCCATATGCGCGAGGTTCGCACCAAGTATCTCGCGCACGTCGCAGCCATGTTCCGCCTGGCCGGTTTCTCCGAAGCTGACACCCGTGCCGCGCTGGTCCTGGACTTGGAAACCTCCATTGCCCGCCAGCACATCTCCCTGGCCGATAGCGAAAACATCCACACCGCCAACAATCCCTGGACCATGGCCGACTTCTCCACCAAGGCCCCTGGCCTCGACTGGACCGAGTTCTTCCTCGCCGCAGGCCTCACCAATCCCAATGGTAAACAGCCCACGTTCATCGTCTGGCAGCCCTCTGCCATCATCGGCGAGGCAGGCATCGTCATCTTCCGCGACCTTGACTCCTGGAAAGATCTGCTGGCTTACCACCTCATCGAAGCCAGCGCCATCGGTGCCTCCAAAGAGCTAGCCGATGAGCGCTTCGCCTTCTTCGGCAAAACCCTCTCCGGAACCCCCGCCCAGCGTCCCCGTGACTTTCGCGGCGATGCCTTCGTCTCCGGTACGCTTGGCGACGCCGTGGGCCAGATCTACGCACAGCGCTTCTTCTCTCCAGAAGCCAAGGCTCAGGCCCAGGCTCTCGTCGCCAACCTCCTCGCTGCCTTCAAAATCCGCCTGGAGAACCTGACCTGGATGGCTCCCACGACCAAGAAAGAAGCCCTCGCCAAGCTCGCCACGCTCCAGGTCGGCGTAGGTTATCCCGACCACTGGCGCAGCTACGCAGCGCTCGACATTAAACCCGACGACCTGCTCGGCAACATGCAGCGTGCGAGCCTTTTCGAATATCACGACAGCATCAACCGCATCGGCACCCCGGTCGACCGCAAGGAGTGGACCATGGAGCCCCAGACTGTCAACGCCGTCAACCTGCCGCTGGACAACGGTCTCAACTTTCCCGCCGCCATTCTTCAGCCACCCTTCTTCGATCCCAAGGCCCCGGCTGCCGCCAACTACGGAGCGATTGGCACCGTCATCGGGCACGAGATCAGCCATACCTTCGACTCAGAAGGCGCAGCGTTCGACTCCCAGGGCCGCGTTCGCAACTGGTGGACTCCAGAAGATCTCGCCCACTTCGACGCCGTCACAGCAGCCCTTGCCGCTCAATACGACACCTACAAGCCCTTCCCTGACCTCGCCGTCAACGGCAAACAAACTCTTGGAGAAAACATTGCTGACGTAGCTGGAATCGCCGCTGCACTCGACGGCTTTCACGCCGCCATCCAGGGCAGCACTCAACCCACGGTAGGCGGCTTCACTCCCGATCAGCAGTTCTTCCTTGCCTTCGCCCAGAACTGGGGTAACGTCACCCGCGAAGCTGCTCTTCGCCAGCAGATCCTCGGTGACCCCCACGCACCCGGACAGTTCCGCGCCGCCACCGTCCGCAACATCGACGCCTGGTACCCCGCCTTCAAAGTCCAACCCACCGACAAGCTCTACCTGGCCCCCAAAGACCGCGTCAAAATCTGGTAAGTCCGTAACCACCGCAAACTAAAGTGCCCCCTTCACCGCGGATTTGACCCCGCGAAAGGGGGCACTTTACGAAGCTCCAACAAATTACCTAGCGGCCAACAGGAACTCCATCCAATCCCATCAACCGCCCCACCGGATACATTCCCACGCGATTCGCAGCAAACCACGGTGACCGCTCGTAGAAGAACTCCAGGCGGGCTGCAGCATTGCCTGCAAACACCGGATCGCTCGCCACCTTCTTCTCAAACTCCGCCTTCAGCTTGGGGTCTTTGGCCATCATCTCCCGCGCCAACTGCTCCAGCACATACGCCTCACCATACTCCTTCTGCTCGAAGATCGAGTCGAAGAATCCCCACTGCAACGCGGAGTCCGGCGCCGCGGGCTCAAGCCACTCCACCGCTACCTTCGACAGCCTCTGATTCAACCGAACCACTGCCGACCCTGCCGGATAGGTCACCTTCTCACGCACCGGCACACAGCTTCCGTACTTCCCCGGATCATGCATCGCCTCGCCGTTGAACGTCGGGTGACGGCCCTCAAACGGAGGCTCCTGCCAGGCCATTCCCCCGCACTGATACGTCTCCACCTCGCCCGTCCACTCTGCCGTCGTTCGCTGCATCTCCACCTGGTGCGCGGCCAGCACGTCGATTACCTTCACCCACTGTGCCGGAACGATATACCCAGCAGGCAGCGTCGTCTCCGCCGTCACCTTGAATCCCGTCTGCAGTGGCAAGGAAACATTCCACGGCTCATGCGAATACTTCACCCACATTGCACCGGAAACAGCACTCAACTCTCGATCAAACTTGTATCCACGAAATAGAAACGGTGTCGTCTGCCCGCTCCATCCCAGCGCCAACGGATACTTCACGTTGTTCAGCGGATGCGCACCCATCGCCTCCGCTTCTTTGTCGGCCGCGGCGTTCAGCGCGATCACCTTGTCGGCATCATGGTTCATCAACTCCATCAGCCCGGCCAGAATCTCGTAGTTCCCTGTCACCCGTGTCTTGTAGTCCTTCAGCATGTGCATCTCAACCAGCATGCCCGGACGCCCCTCCAGCACTACATATCCGGTTGAGAATCGTGGCGGATCATCGTTGAACCCCAGTCCATCCGCCGGATTATTATCGTTCACCAGGTTGATGTACGTTGGCGAAGCCAGATGACCATGCGCATCCACATACTTCTCCAGCGTTGGCGTCGCCACCTCGTCCACCCACTTCGCCGTACCCGCCGGAACGTTCGGGCCGTCGTCGATCGTGAACGTAACGTCATACTGATAGTCCGCACCATCGGTCACGTGGTCATCGACAAAAAAGTCCGGCAGCCAGCGGTGAAACATAGCCAGGAATGCCCGTGCCTCCGGCGTATCCGCTTTCAAATAATCGCGATTCAAATTCAGATTTGTTCCATTACCCCGCCAGCCCATCTCCGCCGGACCATCCTGATTGATGCGGTTATAGGCACTCCGCCGCTCATGTCCGTCTGCGTTATACATGGGAATAAACACGAACACCGCCCGCTCCAGCAGCGCGGCCTTGCTTTTCTCGATCACCATGTCCCGCAGCAATGCGAGGCAGGCATCCTTGCCATCCATCTCGCCTGCGTGAATCGAGTTCTGGACCAGCACAATCGGGCGCTTTGCGGCATGCAGCGCTACTGGATCAAACACTCCGTCTTTCGACACCACCACCACATCCAGTTCGCGCCCCTCGCCGGTCTTACCGAACGCCTCGATCTTCACCTGTCCCGCAGCAGCACGCTGCACACGCTGCAGATAAGCCATTGTTTCCGCATAATCAGGCGTCGTCGCGTAGCAGGTCTTCTCCGCCGGAGTAAGCCAAACCCCATCGCCACCCGGCACACAGGCAGCGACCGCCTTTTCCCGAGGCTGCAAGCTTGCATCGCCCACCGTCTGCGCCTGGGCTACTCCACCCACCAAAGCCAGCAATAACCCGAACGCAACTCTCATCCATCCCCCTGATGCACAACTCCCCTGCCTTCGCAGGTTTAACTTTGCTTCCGTGCTAGGTCAGATCTTCCGTGTCAAACGGCGTCACCTTGCGTCCTAGTGCCGACACATCCCGCGCTCCGCCGACCAGTCCCTTCACCACGGCATCCATGTCATCCACTTCTGCGGTCGCAACCATGCGGCCCATCGGCTCCGGAATCGCCAGGCTCTCCAGCAGTACTGTTACATGCGCCATCGCCATGTGGTCCATATTCATGCCTTCGGGAGTCTTTGCCTTGATACCAACCTCGCCCGGCTTCACGCCCAGCAACTCTGCGACTCGCTCCCGCAACTCACCTGCGATCGGTACGATCTTGGGCCGCGCCATAATCAACACGGTATCGATATTCACAATCTTGTATCCAGCCGTGGCAATCTCTTCCAGCGCCGTCTGTAGAAATACGGTCGAATCAGCGCCCTTCCAGCGTGGGTCACTCGGCGGGAAAAACGTCCCGATATCGCCAGCCGAAACCGCCCCCAGCAAAGCATCCGTGATCGCATGAAGGAGCACATCGCCATCCGAGTGCCCCGCCAGACCCTCGGTATGCTCAATCTTCAACCCACCAATCACCAGAGGCACACCAGCCTTGAAGGCGTGCGAGTCAAATCCATATCCAATGCGCATTCCCACTAGTCGCCACCTAAATAAAACTCTGCCAGCTCAATATCGCCTGGCTGGGTAATCTTGAAGTTTCTCGCTGAACCCGGAACTACAGCAACCTCGATCCCGGCCCGTTCCAACACGCTCGCCTCATCCGTCCCTGCGAACTCGTCGGCCTCCGCCTCCATAAACGCCCTGCGCAGTAGCCCGAACAGTGCTCCCTGCGGCGTCTGCGCATGTACCACGCGCTCTCGAGGAATGGTCGCGGTCACAATCGCTCCATCCGCCGTGCGCTCCACCTGCTTGATCGTATCTACCGCCGGCAGTCCGACGATCGCAGCGCCATGCTTCACCACCGCATCGATCGTCCGCTCAATCGTAGCCGGATCAATCAGCGGCCGGACGGCATCGTGCACCAGCACCACGTCGTCCTCCTCGCAGTGCAACGCAGCCAGCGCATTGCCCACCGAGGCCTGACGGTTATCGCCGCCTTCAACCATATGCACCCGTGCACCCAGCTTGTACTCAATCACCTGGGCCTCGACACGCTCACGTTCACTGGCCCGGACTGCCACACACACGGCATCCACGCGTGGCACTGCCAGAAATGCACGAAGCGACCGAATCAGGATCGGCACGCCGCCAATCTCGAGAAACTGCTTCGGCGCAACGCCACCCGGGGCCCCCGCGGACATCCGCGTACCGATACCTGCTGCTGGAAGAATCACAAATACTCGCATAACCACCGGAGTATACAAGATCGCAGCCCACACTTACGCATCTTCCCCACATCAGGACTCTACCCGGCACCCTCCCTTGCCAAGGGTGCGCGATAATCATCACGTGCAACCCTCCACCACACCCGCAGCCGAATACAGCCAACGCCAGCAAGCCCGAGAACGTCGCGTAGCCCAACTGGACCAGCGCCACATCCGTCTCGGGTACCTGCGCCTGCTCACCATCGGTTTCGGCCTCGTACTGCTCTGGTGGTTCTTCACCCGCTCCGGCATGTCGGCACTCTGGCTGACGCTTCCTGTTCTGCTCTTTTTCTCCCTGGTCATCTATCACGCCCGACTGGTACGCCAGCGCACTCAGGCAGACCGTGCCGCTGAAGTCTACCGTCGCGGTCTCGCCCGCATCGAAGACCGCTGGATCGGCATGGGACCGCAGGGAGAGCGCTTCGCCGACGTTCCCCATCTCTACGCCAGCGACCTGGATATCTTCGGTCCCGCCAGCCTCTTCCAACTCCTCTCCACCGCCCGCACCCGCATGGGAGAAGACACCCTCGCCCGCTGGCTACTCGGTCCCGCACCCGTCGCTGATCTATTCCAGCGCCACGCCGCGATCACCGATCTCCGCGACCGCCTCGACCTCCGCGAAGACATGGCCATCCTCGGCGCAGATCTAAACCCCGGTGTACATCCCGAAGCCCTTACCGTTTGGGCAGAGTCGCCCCGCCTGCTCGATCACCCTCGTCGCCGCTGGCTGGCTCTGGCCTTCGCCTTGCTGGCCGTCGCTGCTGCCATCCTGTGGGCCACGCTTGGCATCCGCATTCCCTTCTTCCTTATCCTGCTCCTGGAAGGAGCCATCACCGCGCTGCTGCACCGCCGTGTCCAACAGGTCTTCCACGGCACCGAACATGCCCTCCAGGATCTACAGCTACTCTCCTCGCTCTTCGCCCGCCTCCAGCAGGAGCGCTTCGAAGCAGTACCGCTGCAAGCGCTCCAGCAGACACTCTCCTCCCACCACCTGCCTGTCTCCCGGGCTATTACCCAGCTCGACTCCATCGTCCAGCACATTTACTCGCTCGATAACTTCTTCGTCCGCCTCCTCGACATCCCTCTCCTCTACTCCGTGCAGGCCGCCTATGCCGCTGAGGCCTGGCGCAGCGAGCATGGAGCCGCCGTCCGCCACTGGCTTGACACCCTCGGCCAACTCGAAGCTCTCCTCGCCCTCGCCACCTACACCTACGAGCACCCTGCCGATCCCTTCCCCGAGTTCTTCTCCGGTCCGCCCGCCTTCCACGCCCGACAACTAGGCCACCCCCTGCTGCCCGAAGCCCGCTCCGTCCGCAACGACATCACTATCGGCCACCACCCCTCCAGCCCTCTGCCCAGCTCTGTCCTGCTCATCAGCGGTTCCAACATGTCCGGCAAAAGCACCCTCATGCGTGCCGTCGGCATCAACACGGTGCTCGCCATGGCCGGGGCACCCGTGCGTGCCCATGCCCTACAACTCACACCGCTCCAGGTCGGTGCCAGCATCCTGATCAACGACTCCCTCCAGCAGGGCAGCTCCCGTTTCTATGCCGAGATCACCCGACTCCGCCACATCTGTGATCTCGCCATCCAGTCCCCTCCCCTGCTCTTCCTGCTCGACGAACTGCTCCAGGGAACCAACTCCAAAGACCGCCTCACCGGTGCCGAAGGTGTTGTTCGCACCCTCATCGAGCGTAGTGCCATCGGGATCATCAGCACCCACGACCTTGCCCTCACCCACCTCGGTGGAACCCTCGCCCAGCATATCCACAACATGCACCTTCAGGACCAGATCGAAGCCGGAGAGATGAAGTTCGACTACCAGTTACGCGAAGGCGTCGTTACCAAAAGCAATGGCATCGAGCTCATGCGACTCATCGGCCTCGACGTCTAACCTCTCCCCAGCGCTACCAGAGAAAATCATGCCGCCACCCATCTCCCTCGCCTTCGACCGCACCCACCTCCACCCCGGAGACCGCCTCTGCGTCGCCATCTCCGGCGGTGCGGACTCCGTAGCCTTGCTGCTCGCCCTCCATGCTGCGAACGCCGCCAAGCGTGACGCCCTGGGCATCGGCTTATCTGCCGTCCACGTCCACCACGGCCTCCGCGGCGAAGAGGCAGACGCCGACCAGCGCTTCGTGCAGGAGCTCTGTGGGCACCTCGAGGTCCCCCTGCACCTCCATCAAGCGAGCATCCCCGAACGCGTCGCGGAAACACGCGCCGCTGGCACCCCCGAGACCATCGAGGAGGCAGCCCGCGCGGTCCGTTACGACTTTTTCTCTTCCCTCATCGCCTCCGGCCATGCCGACTCCGTCCTGACCGCCCATACCCTCGACGATCAGGCCGAAACTGTCCTGATCAAGTTGCTCCGTGGAGCCTGGACCGAGGGCCTGGGCGGCATCCACCCCATCGTCCACGTCAATACCCCCTTGCGCTCCGGCAAAATCGTCCGCCCACTCCTCCAGACTCGCCGTCACGAAGTCGAATCGTTCCTCCACAGTCTCAATCAGACTTGGCGTGAAGACTCCACCAACACCGACACCACCTTCACTCGCAACCGCGTCCGCCACGAACTTCTCCCCCAGCTCCGTCTGTTCAACCCCTCTCTGGACCACACCCTGGCCAACCTGGCCGAGCTAGCCCGCGAAGAGGAGTCCCGCTGGCAGGCCGAGCTCAGCCGCCTCCTACCCCAGCTTCTGCTCCCCGGCAAGCCCGTCCGGGGCGGCGGACGAGCCGTCAGTACTGCCGCTGGCCAATCCAACACCTCCGTAGCCGTCGAGTTGGAACGCCTTCGCGCCCTCGACCCCGCCCTACGCCGCCGGGTGCTCCGCGCCGCCGCCCGTCAGCTCGGGGCGCGACTGAGCTTCGACGAAACCTCCCGCCTGCTCGCCCTCTGCGGCTTCCTCACCTTGCGTACCGTAGGTTCCAAGCCCAGTGCAACCTTGCAGTTAGCCGGAAATCTCCACGCCGAGCGCTCCGCCCGCGAACTCCGTCTCACCCTACGCCCCAACAAGCCCTAAACCCGCTACCCAGCCTCACATCCGTTCCAACCGAGGTCTTCCTCGTTAGTTGCATCAACATTCCTGTTACCCCCCTGTGAATCGTCCCGCCAAAGAGTAGAATCGAATAACCTGACGGGGTAGGAAAGTCACCGGGGGCCAGAGCCACAACCCACCCCATGGAACTTTCCTGGAACGATATCGTCAAACAGTTGAGCATGCGCACTATCAAAGGCAGCATGCTTGGTCCTGACAAGCATCACCAGTAGCGAAAGACAGTTGCCAGACCGGAAAAAAATGAGGAAATTCGCTTGAACTCGACCGTCAAACAAATTCTGATTTGGGTTTTCATGATCACCTGCCTCGTCTTCTTGTGGCAGTTCGTCGTCAAGGGTACCGGTGCAGGTCCCGACAAACCCATTAGCCTCACCCAGCTTCTCAACGACGCCGATCAGGGTAAGATCGCCGAAGTCAACGTCAATGGAGCAGAGGTCACGGGCAAGTATCGCGGCGACGATAAAACCCAGTTCCACACCACCATTCCGGGCAACTATCCCGACATGTACAAGACGCTCCGCGACCATGGCGTCAACATCACCATCAAGGATCAAAACTCCAACGCCTGGCTTGGCTTCCTCATCCAGCTTGCGCCCTTCGCCTTGCTCCTCGGCCTCTGGTTCTTCCTTCTCCGCCAGATGCAGTCCGGCGGCAACAAGGCTATGAGCTTTGGCAAGTCCCGCGCCCGCCTGCTCTCCATGCAGCAGAAGAAGATCACCTTCAAGGATGTCGCTGGCGTAGATGAAGCCAAGGAAGAATTGAAGGAGATCATCGAGTTCCTCCGCGAGGCACAGAAGTTTCAGCGCCTCGGTGGCCGCATTCCCAAGGGCGTTCTGCTCGTCGGACCTCCGGGAACCGGCAAAACCCTCCTCGCCCGCGCTGTCGCAGGCGAAGCTAACGTCCCGTTCTTCTCCATCTCCGGTTCGGACTTCGTTGAAATGTTCGTCGGCGTGGGCGCATCGCGCGTCCGCGATCTATTCGAACAAGGCAAGAAGAACGCTCCCTGCATCATCTTCATCGACGAAATCGATGCTGTCGGACGTCATCGTGGCGCAGGCCTTGGCGGCGGGCACGACGAGCGCGAACAGACCCTCAACCAGTTGCTCGTAGAGATGGACGGCTTCGAGTCCAACGATGGCGTTATCCTCGTCGCTGCGACCAACCGCCCCGACGTTCTCGATCCTGCGCTCCTTCGCCCCGGCCGTTTTGATCGACGTGTCATCGTCGATCGGCCCGACATCCGTGGCCGCGAGGAAGTCCTCAAGGTCCACTCCAAGAAGGTTCCCATGGCCGAAGACGTCGATCTCAACGTCCTCGCTCGTGGCACACCGGGCTTCTCCGGTGCCGACCTCGCCAATATGGTCAACGAGGCCGCACTCACCGCTGCCCGTTTCAACCGTAAAGCCGTCCATATGTATGACTTCGAAGTCGCCAAGGACAAGGTCATGATGGGTGCGGAGCGCAAGTCCATGCTCCTCACTGACGAAGAGAAGAAGGTCACCGCCTACCACGAAGCCGGTCACACCCTCGTCTCCGCCCTCCGTGAGCACTCTGACCCCCTCCATAAGGTCACCATCATTCCCCGCGGTATGGCGCTCGGAGTCACCGTCTACCTGCCTGAGGAAGACCAGCACACCGTCACCAAGGACTATCTCGAAACCCGCATGGCCACCCTCATGGGCGGACGTTGCGCAGAGGAGATCTTCCTCAAAAAGATGACCACCGGTGCCGGTAACGACATCGAGCGTGCCACAGAACTCGCCCGCAAGATGGTCTGCGAGTTTGGCATGAGCCGTATGGGCCCCATGACCTTCGGCAAGAAGGAGCAGGAGGTCTTCCTGGGCCGTGAGATCGGTCAGTCACGCGACTTCTCCGACGACACCGCCAAGCAGATTGACGCAGAGGTTCGCAGCTTCGTCGACGCAGGATACAAGTCCGCCTACACCATTCTCGAGTCCAATCAGGACATCATGCACCGCATGGCGACTGCCCTGCTGGAGCGTGAGACCCTCGACGCAGCCGAGATCAAACTCATCATCGAAGGCAAGGAACTCCCTGCCCTCAAATCCCCCCTCGCCCAGGCCGGTCCACCCGACTCCGGCGAGACCCAGAAGATCCTCAAGCCAGAGTCGGGACGCAAGCCCGGCTTCGGCGAAGGCCAACCCTCACCCGCATAACTCCGCGGCGTTTACCACCACGGCAGCCTGCCACAGGCTGCCGTTTTCTTTTGCGAGCGCCTGCCGTTCCTACCCATACCCTCCCCACCTCGATACCCACATAAAATCCACCCAACCCCATCT
>VFSW01009633.1_pt1 | contig 13771 bp, 12 predicted proteins | sample 5358111 | NCBI WGS metagenome assembly VFSW01 (sample SAMN11554181, study PRJNA540505) | mine drainage metagenome | isolation source: sediment from site ElyBrook_90M | place: USA: Ely Copper Mine, Vershire, VT | collected 2017 | reverse complement strand
CGCTCAAGCTACCAGGCTTCTGAAGGAGGATGCATCATGAAAGACGATCCCCGCGCCTGCCTCGAAAAACAAAGACGTGACCGGAGTAAGGCTCCTGTTCGAGGACCGTCTGCACTTGGGCGCTGAGCCCGTGAAAGCCGCGCCGCATGTCGGTGATCCCTGCGGCGATCCAGATCCTTGTGCCTGCCCGCAGGTCGATCACCGTGTCAGGCTCTCCAGCACAGCGCGAATCACGGCAGGATCGGCAGCGCCTTCTATGCTCAGCAGTGCTCGCCCGGGAAACTCAATCGTGACGCTGCCCACCGATGGCAACGTCGGAGTCTCCGCCAGCTTCGGCGCTTCCGGTTCTCGATCGATCGTCACCGGCACTAAAGCGCTGCCCGACTTCGACCTGCGTGGCTGTAACTCGCCACGTTCATACTGCCGCTTCCAGCGAAACACCTGGTTGGCGTTGACGCCGTTGGTCAGAGCGATACTGGCCACGCTCGCGCCCGGCTCCAGCGTCAGCTTCACAATCCTCAGCTTCTCTTCTACCCGGCGAAACACCCGCCGCTTCCGTCCCGACAGTGCAGTCCCGTCCATGCGCCCTATCGTCGGACGCCGCTCATCTACTGTCCAGATGGGAAGACAGGACGCTTACCTCGTTCCAGCCATTCTGCCTGTTGCTTCTCAGTGAACGCCTCGATGCACGTGTTGAACTCGCCAGCCCATACAGGTTTCTGCTGTGACAGCGAAAACGAAGCTCGTAACTAATTGGAATCAGGCGGAACGGATGGCTCCTTTCAGCGCCCTGAGGAACGGTTGGAAACCTTTAGTGCACCCTTATCGAACCCGCGACCTCTGCCCCGTAAACCTCTGCCCAATTACCGCCTGGGCCATGAACATTGCATTCTGGCATTTTGCCGAAGAAGTTTTCTTGCTCGGCGCAGTCGGAAATCAATAAATCTACCGTTCTACCCCTCGATGATCTTGGTTCCGTTCGTAGTCGAACCGACGCATAGAGGTTTTGCAGTCCGTTTGTATCACCACAGAACCCCGATTTCACTGCACCCTCGCCCACAAGCGAGACCGTTTTGTCCGCCCAACTCGCCCAACGGTGCACACGTCCCCTCCGAATCGCGTTGCGAGTTCCGCTATTGTGGCGACCTGCGCAGCTGTCTCGCGGGCTTTCTGAACGGCCGAGCGAGCCGATCCCGCGATGTGTCCGCTGCGTCTCTCAAATCGTATATTCGAACTCGCGCCACGGGCTCTTCTCTCCTTCGCGGCCGCGTGCATCGGTTGCCCAAACCCGCCATCGGCCACGTTGTTTTCCGACAAAGTCGAATGTGAACGTCGTTCTAGTGATTCCAGATATTCGTTGGGTTGGATCCCAGCCGGGAGGATCGCTGAATTCCACCTCAAGTCCGTAGCTCGCGGCGCCGGCTACGGGTTGCCATACAAGCGTGGTTGAACGGGGAAAATTGTGGAACACTGCCCCATCCTCCGGTGATATTAAGACCGGAGCCGAAAGCTGTCCTTGACTGTTCATTGGGGCAGAGTCTGCGGCGCCAAGCTCAAACACGACATTCACAGTTGTATTGATCTCAACCGGAGATCCGTTTACCTGATAGGGGCGATATAGCCATTGCCTTACGGCATCAAGAGCTGCCTGCTGCAACATCGTGGGTCCGCTAACGACGTTCGCGTTTGAAACTGCTCCAGTTCGTGAAATCTGGACCTGCAACACCACGATGCCGGCAATTCTTGCTGCCTTCGCAATAGGGGGATATGTCGGCATCACCCTCTTAACGACCATCTCCTCTGCCATGTCGGAAGGAACGGTGAGCGGACCATCGGAAGCACCCGGTGTATTTGAAGATGCTGGTGCTGCCGCCGAATCGGCCACAACCTGATGGACTGCTGGTCCGAGGCCGCTCTGCGTGTTCCACACCTGGAAACTGATCTCGTCGCCAGGGCTTATGGAATTCTGCTCGATGCCAAAAGAGCCAGCAAACCCTCCGATGACGATTCGTCCGTCAGCCCACGATGTAATAGAGAGAGTCACTTTATCGGTGCCCGGATCTCTCGTAGAACCCGCATTCCATCCCTTACTCATATTGCTGACTCGGATGTAGTCGGAATCTCCCGAATAAGGCGGTATCGTGCCAAAACCGCTGCCGTCTATGGTGATTGTTTGCTGCGGTTGAGGCAACACGGCGGAGATTGAGCTAATGCTTGGCGCTGTTGTTGCAAGGTTGCCTGAACCCGGGATAGCGGTCCCCGGAGTCAGGACCTGTGTTGGGGGCGCTTCTTGCGAAGACGCTGGAATTTCGACGTTGACACCCTTTGCCAGGACCCAGTCCTTTTGAATCCCGGACACTCGGAAACCGGCTACTTCTCCATCAAATCCGCCTTCATAGCGATGGTGCTGCCAAAAATGCGAGACGGTCTCGCCAATTGTCGGCACGTCAAGTGGAGATTGCTGATTTCCCGCCCGCCCAAACGTCTGTGTCCGGCCGGGAGAAGAGACAACAATCTTTCCGTCCAGCATGATGTACTGGCCACCGCTACCGTAGCTGACCCCGATAGCGTGCCATTCCCCAAAACGAAAGTCGGTCTTCCGCGCTTCAGTTGCTGGGTTATGATTTGGGCCCTTAACCGTTGCCATCCACATCGACACGTTCCCGTTGCGCGATGCGAAGATCTTGGTAGTACCTGGCCAAGTGACGTCGCCCCCTTGGACATCACTGGAAAAGATCATCGCGTCATTCTGGTTAGGCATGAATCGGTAATTGTCATAGCGATACCCATCATCCACTTTGATCCACAATTCGAGTGTTCCCTCAGCCGGAATGAGCTCAGGATACTCAATACGGCTCGAGTCGGCCGCCGAGAAGGAAGCTCCTTGGTTTCCGATCGCACTCGTCCATCGGATGCCGGTTGCGGCGCCTATTGTGCTGCCAGCGAGTTTGTCTTCAACTGGCAATGTTGTCGACTTGAGGTTCAAAGGTTGGGGAGTATTATGTGCGACCTCGACTCCGGCAATGATAATCATCGCCGCAACAAGGAACCCGCTGGCCGCCACCCAGAATTTCATTCGCGCGTTTCCGGCGAGCCTCGCGGTTAACAGAGGCTTGGCCCAGAAGAATAAGAATGCCGACGCAATCTCGGCCCAGGCGACCGCAGAGTAGCCAATCACTGTAGTGCGCATGAATACGGTTTGTACAAGTGAGGCGAGAAAGAAGCCTCCAATCCCTCCGCCCCATTTGCCTGCCACTGCGCAGACAACTACGAATGCAATTGCGCCTACTAGACCCGCGACTTGGGTGACAGCGTATGCAAGTGGGGAAGGCATCAAATGGTAGGTCAGTAGTCCCAGGATCACCCCCAACGGTATGCCGGCCCAGAACACCTGCTTTCTCCAACGCGAGAGGGCTGCGCGTTCCATCTCGATTGCCACCGAGACGTCGATTCTCACCGTACCTGCATTGCTGGCAATTTCAATAATGGCGTGAGTTCTCGTTCCCAGCGTCAGTGTAGAGGTGTCGAGATAGAAGGTGTGCTCCTGAATATGACGGGCTGCATCGATGGCGTTTTGCGGAATCACGACCCACGGCTTGTTTGCCTTTATCGTTCCGCTGAGCGTACCGCCACCGGTGTTTGTAATTGTGTATCGGCCGCTCAGCGAGGTTCCACGACGAACATTGTCGAATTTGAAACTTGCCTGGGAGATGGCTATTTCCGGGCTACCCGGAGCTTGGCCTCTTTTCCCCTGCACCTTGGCAGCTTCGGCTTGAATTAGCTTCTCAATCTCCTTCGTGGGGATCTGAAGCTTCTTTCCAAATGCATTCAGCTGGCTTTCTTCTTCGCTGGTGAGAATACCGTCGGCGAACGCCATGACTACGTAAGGATGCAGGTATTCCAACCGCTTTCCAAGGCTGTCCAGCAAATTCGCGCTGTTATCCAGAGCTATCTGCTCTCCAACCGGGCTCGGAAAGGGGTCTCGGCCCCGTCTCGACTCGAGGTCACACCACGGGCAAGACCGTAAATGATCGCAGTAAAGATGGTTCGGATTTGCCTGGCATTGCCGGAAGACACCGTCAAGACTCCTAAGTGTGGAATACCACTCGCGCGCCAAGGGACGCTGACCCGGACTGCCATGGCCTCTTGTAAAGCATCGTTCGAAAAGCTTCCGCATCTCTGGGTGCAGCACTTCATAAGGCGGCGCATGATCCGGGGGAGCAATCTCCCTCCCGCGCATGGCGTAAGCGAAATGCCCCAGCAGAATCTTTGCCTCGGTGCTTGGTGCATTCTCGACCAGCCGTCCCTTGGCTTGATACGGATGAGTTCCCTCCATAAGCATCTGAAAAAGCAGGACGGCGAGCGCGAAGGAGTCAGTAGCCATCGTCCTGTCCACATCCGGAAGATGCTTCCCGTTCAGTTCCGGCGCCAGGTATTCCGACTTGCCCACCGGCGAGCGATACGTCTTGCCCCGGGCCGGGTCCGGCACTTGAAACGAATCGCAGTCAATCAACGAGATAAGCGCATTGGGAGCGATGAGGATATTGCTTTCATTCAAGTCGCCGATGCAATAACCCCGCTCGTGAATCGCCGCCACCGCGCTCGCGATATTGGTCGCCGCGGTTACCAGATGCTTCCAAGTGAATCCGCCTCCAAACCTTGCCGTCCGATCCTGGGGATCAATAAACAGCAGTGCCTTTTGAAAAACCTTGAGATCGAGTTTGGGCATCAAGAAGCCGTTGACAACGGCCTTCGCCGGGCTCGTATACAAGAGGCCAGTAGGCCAGCAGATCGACCTATGCATTCGTAGCTTGTAAGTCGGATCTGGCGGCGGATTGGCGACCATCAGGGCCAGTTTCTTATGCGTCTCCGTGGATATGGGCTTCAGATAAATCTTGGCGCATTCCAATGGATCAGTTGGGGAGGTATAGATCGCTCCTTCCCCGCCCTTGCCGATTTCGGCGGCGAAAGGAACACTACGTCCATCATCCATGTATGCGATTGTAGTCATTTCCTCAGTCCACTTCGATTACGCCAACCACCAATGTCTTGTCGTCGTCCGAATATTCACAGAGCTTGGCAGAGGCTAGCAGTTCCGCAATCTCACCCGCGCCGGCTGCCGCATCGGAAATCTGGCGTGCGTAATTGAATACGGGAGTGAAAAATCTCTCGAAGGGAGCGAGGGCGTCTTCCACTTTGCGAAACGCGGCTCGCTGGCAGCCATCGGTGAAGACTGCAAGCCCGCGGATTGCAGCTTCGCCCGACGCGATGCGCAGAGAGTCTTGCCATTCACGGCTTGTAAGCGGCACGACTTCGTTCGTATATTCCGATTCTGCAGGACTGGAGATAAGAGACAGGAGGCCGCCGACTTCCCCAACGACTGCCCCATCGCCGATATGAGCGACGGCAAATTGCCGCCCCGTTGCGATGGCGACAATCAAGGTGCAGGCCAAGTCGCGCAGATTGCTCGAATCTTTCTCAGCAAACCGTTCGAGCTCTTCTCGGGCATGGCGAGCGGCATCCCGGACAAGCTCCTCAAGTCTCCGCTCTTCGTCCGATCCTGGTCCCAATGCAGCCATGCAGAAACTGAATGCTGACGAAACGGCCAGTGACGCTCCCGCATCGCTTCTAGTTGCGCTTCCCAAGCCGTCAGCGACGGCGATTACGATTGTATCCGCACCGCTAACCGCATAGGCACAAGCATCCTGACAAGGAATCTCACATTGAAGGTGCATCGGCCCGATGACCGACGATCCAAAAACACGGGATCGCCACGTGCCATTCGGATTATTTGGCGTCGTGACCATACGAATTTCTCGATTTAGGCTGAGATTTCTCCCCAGCCGGCGGCGACCGGATTCTCGAGTGTGACGTTTTCGCCGATTTTGGATGAGGAAACCCTTGCTTGGCTCTTCGAGAGCCATGAGAACATCTCCGCAAACTTAGCGCCGATGAGTTTCACGGGTGGACGGTGTTGAGGTGCGATTTGTGCCAGCGTGCTGGTATCCGCTGGCTCCACGGCTACGGCGAAGAACAGGAATTTCTTTTCCGCCTCCCCCGCGCGTACACGCGTCGCAACTTGGTTCCATCTGCTATCTCCCGGTTCCATATCGGTCGGTGCGCCATCCGTCAGCAGGAAAATCCACGGGCGGTAGTAGTCGATACCTTGTTGCTTGTACTGTCGCTTACGATCCTCCAACATATCCGCTGCCTTCAAAACTGCCTCTCCCAGCGGAGTTCCGCCGCCGGCCGATAATGCCGGTGGTTCGAAGTCTTCAATTGAACAAAAATCTTGCGCGAGCTGCACGACGCCGCCAAATGTGAGAACGGCGAGGTCCACTCGTTTGCGAGCGAGATCGTCTTTCAATGTTTCTTCTTTGAAAGCGCTCAACGCCTGACTCAAATGCGCAATCTTTTCACCGTCCATAGACCCGGATACATCTAGCAAAAGCACGGTTGCGCAGTGCGGCTGGGTTGGATTACCAATCTCGACTTGATCAACGAGACCCATAGTTTCTCCCTTTCCTGTCTTGCTGCAAAATCTAAGCGACCCCAGTGAATGCCGAACATCAATCCTTATCGCGCTAAATGGTTTTCATTTCTCCATCGCTGTTTCCCAAACCGGTTCTCCAGCACCGCCGACGAACTTTCTCTCCTATACACACCAGAGTCATCATGGAGGCAGAAATGCCATGAGTCACCGATCACTTTATCTTCGAAATACTTCTGCGATCGCATTCGTGATGTCTCGTCCTAGATAACCTATGGCGTCTTCAACCAGCTCATTCTTTCCGTGAGCTACATACCACAATGACTGTGCCCCACAGGCGAGAGTGTAGCCAGTGATTTTGAAGAAGAGAAGGATTATCCGGAAGAACAGCTTGAAAGGATCGAGCATAGCGTCTGCTTCAGACGGTCCCCTGTCTCCGCCAATCACGAGTACACTCTTCGCAACGTAAAGACGGATTTCTTCGACACATAGCTTCATCGGCCTGATCGGTCATACGTCGCGCCCGGAATCGGAGAGGAACGCTAACGATTGATGTGCTCTTGGATCCAGGTGCGCGCTTTCGCAACGGCCTCCTCGGAACTGTTAGCGTGGCCGATTAAGTGTCCGTTCCAGTACACACACTTGTCAGATTTATCCCACTTAACTTGTGCGCCGGTGCCGGACTTGGATTTCAAATATCCACATTCCATCTCGAAGCTCCTATCCGTGTTGGTCGCCATAGGGTATCAGCGTCCGATTCGATTTGTGTTATTCCAATTTCCGTCTTACAAAGAACCTACCATGCATCTTTTACCATCATGCCAACATCGATAGGTCACGACGCTGGAATGGCGCCGCGGTCACCACATCGATCGCAAGTCTTGCCATTCTTGCTCCCTTTTCCTTGACAGTCAGGGCAGGTCTTCTCACGCTCAGGGCCCCGCTCGGGACCTCTTTCGAAACTTGACATTGACATTCTCCTCTCGTTGTTGATTAAACAATTACTTCAGGCCGTTGAGCGCCTGTTGCACTTCCTTCAGAGATTCTGCACGGGCCTCCGATGATTCGTCATATCCAAATTCCTCCGCTCGATCGATACACGTACGGTATGTGGCCTTTGCATCAGAGATTAGCCCGCACGCCGCCTGCAATCCCCCCATCACGCCGTACGTCGTCATTGATGGCCACAGGGAGCCGGCTTGCCTGTAGCTGGCGATCGCGAGCACAAGTTTGTCATTTGAAATATGCCAGAGGGCATACTTCTCCAGGAGAAGGCTCTTAGCAAGTTCATATCTGCACCAAAAGTACGAATCTCGAGTAGGGCATTTGGCCCATACGAATGGATTAAGCTTTTCTACGGCTTCGATGTTGGCGGCAGCCAGACGGAGCGGTTCGGTGTACCGGCTGCCTGCGTGTTGAATCATGCTTGAGTACTCATCGAAGTCCGAGCCACCGGCCGTGATCTGCTCGGCCTCCATCATGAATCTGACGGCTTGCTTTAGGTGCTCTGAGGAATTCAAGGACTCTTGTTTCGACGGAACCGAAATACCGTTCTCAGACAGCTTCGACTTCGCCTTCTCGATCCACGGAACTGCTAATCGGCTCCAGTCATCGATCTCCGGATCGATCACAATGCACTGATCAAGGGAACGTACGCCCTTCCATGCCCCGATGGCCCTTTCGGATTGGCCGTTTGCCCAATAGCATTCTCCCAAGATAGTCCGTGGCCATGCCAGTTCGATTCGAACGGGCGATGTTCCTTCATACCTACGTGCGATTAGGAGGAGACTTTCAAGGAGTGTGGCGGCCTCACGATATTGCCTAGTTGCAAAGAGGAGGTCAGCAAGCACTCCTCTGATGTGCACAGTGTCCCCAAAGAAGTTGCCCCAGATTTCCATTGCATTCTTACGCTTTTCAGCCTCCGTATCGCCAATGTAGTTCCTGGACAACGAAGGGCGGTAGCCAGTTCCGAGAACGTAATAGAGCCACGGGTTCTCCTGGATGTCTCCCGTTGCGAGTGACTGAAACTCATCGGGAAGGTATCCGGAAGCGATATAACCGGCATGGTGTTCGATCGGCAAGCCGAGATGCTCAGCATAAGACTCGCGGGACTGGAGCACAGCTTGCTCAGCCTCTGCGAACCTCCCCAGCCGTGCACAACAAGACATGGCAAGCACAGAGGCCAAAGCGGCGTGCCGCGGAAGCGGGCTTAGTTGGAGACAGGCCTCACAAGCTGCCAATACGTGCCCCGGAGGCGAGTGCTTAACGAGTAGTTGAATGGCGCTGATCAGGTGGTCGAGCGCGCTCGCATTCTCTTCAACCTTCGGGGTATTCGCCGGAAAACCACAACTAGTGCAGAAATTGACGTTCGGCGCGAGTGATCGACCACAGGATGCACAGTTGAGGGCAGAGACAGGTCGTCCGCAGCCTCGGCAGAAGCGCGCACCTTCGTCGACGACGGATCCACAGTTCGTGCAGGCACGTGCTGCCTCGATCATCTCAACCTCTGTCCACCACCGACCCCCATGTTCCTCGCCTCTTTCATCAAGAAGCCGAGTACTCTTTGTGGATGTCGAGGTAATTTTGTTTGAACGCCAGAATCATGAAGATCGGGCTGAATATGACCATGAAAGCGAGAGCAAACCATCCGCCCCAGCCGCCGGTGGCTTCGTCGAAGAAATTGGAAACCTTCTCCATCGCGCCCCCCATTTTCGCGCCAGCGCCCGGATGCTTGCCGGTTTGGAGTTCCCGCACATAGTCGCGATTGATCAAGAAAACTGGGCGGCGATTCACCACCCACCAGATCACTCCGGGAAAGATGCCAAAGAAGCCGAGAATCACGACCTGTAACCAATTGCCGGTATACTCGCGCACTTCCATACTGTCGGTGAGCTGGCGGAGCTTCTCAATATCGGTTCTCAGTTGCGGATCATGGAAGCGTAGTGACGCAGCACGCGTCAGTTGCGTTTTGGCATGTTGGATCTGCTGCCAGGACGTACAGAGGTATCGACCATCCTTTGGATCCTGCCACCAGTCCTTCATCGCGTCGTCGTGGAGTTGAACTGCGAGTAGCTTTTGGTAGCTCTCGTCTTCCGGGTGCTAGGCCGCAAGGTGCTCTAACTCTGCGATATCATCGGCTACCGAGATTCCCGCAGCCGCAACAAGTGGCGTTGAGGAGGCGGGGGTCGAGGAGGTCGCGCCGATCGCCGCCCCGCAACTCTGGCAAAACCTTGCCGACGGAAGAAGAGGCTTCCCACAATGAACGCAATAGCCAGAAATACCGACCACTTCGGTTGTTGATAACATCGGTCTGTTCCTCCAAAATCCGTACGAATCCGGCTCAAGCCGTTCTTGGCAATCGTAGGCCATCTTCAACCGCTTCCCGGCAGCGCGGACGCCTGATCTCGCCGTGTCCGTAGCAACGAAGACAGTTCGTGGTAGCGACCACGAACGGAAATCTCAGTGCCGTTGCCGTGACATCGTGAGCAGGTCATCATTCCGCTGCGGTGACATCCCGGATGTTTGCTTGACATTTCGGTTCCCTTCGCTTCTCTTTGGTCCCCCGTGTTGTAACGCCAGCTATGGCTGATAGCGCCACAAGTCACTAAAGTCCGGGTTGCCGCCGCTGCCGCCAAAGAGCCACAGGCTACCCGTGTGATCGATCCAGCCGCTGGACTCGTCCCGTGCGCCTGGTAGGTTGCTAGGTGCCGAGGTTCCTTGCGTGCCGTATATGCCAGGCCCGCCAGCTATGTTGGTTCCCCCGACCCAAGTCCAAGTACTACTTTTCGGGTTAAATTCCCAGAGGTCATTGAGGGTGTAGAATGCACCGTTAACATCGTATCCAAACCCACCAAATAACCAGAGATTTCCGCCGCCGTCTAACCAACTAACGGAGCCCTCTCTTCCACTAGGTACATTCGATGAAGACGGGATGCCTTTCGTTCCCCAGTTCCCGGGCTGCGCGCCGCTTGAACCTAATGTGCTGTTGCCGCTCACCCATGTCCACATGCCGCTCTTTGGGCTGAACTCCCATAGGTCGTTAAGGTCACCCTCTTTGCCAGCCGAATCGTAACCGTTACCACCGAAAAGCCAAAGATTGCCGCCGACGTCGATCCAACTGATGGCATTCCTCCGTCCCCCCGGAACGTTAGAAGCACCGGAAGTGCCTTTTGTGCCGTAGACGCCATTCGCGGTTCCTGTACTATTGCCGTTGACCCAAGTCCACACTTTGCTTGTCGGACTGAAATTCCACAGGTCATTGAGCCATACAAGTGCTCCAACTGAATCGTATCCGACGCCGCCAAAGAGCCAGAGGGTGCCGTTACTATCGATCCAACTCACGGCGCTATCACGACCACCCGGGACGTTGCTAATGGAAGGGGTTCCCCTTGTTCCGTATACGCCGGGCTGACCTGAATCGCTTGCAGGCAGCGTACTGGCGCCGCTTATCCAGGTCCATGTTCTGCTAGTCGTATTGAATTCCCAAAGGTCATTGAGATCCCCATAATAGGTAGCAGAATATCCAATTCCACCAAAGAGCCAAAGATTTCCGTTGCGATCTGTCCAGCTGACGGACCTATGTCTGGCTCCAGGAACATTAGTGCCGGCCGGAACCCCCTGCGATCCATAGACACCTCCTTGATTAGCAATGTTGGAACCGCTAACCCACGTCCATGTACTATTCGTCGGAGTGAACTCCCACAAATCATTAAGACTTCCGAGATCTGCATACCCTATCGAATCGTAGCCGCCGCCACCAAAGAGCCATAGATTATCACTGGCGTCGATCCAACTGGCAGAACCGCCCCTTGCGCCTGGGAGATTTGTCGAACTGGCAACACCCTTCGTTCCGTAAGCACCAGGTTGATCAGTCATATCGGAGCCACTTATCCAGGTCCATTCATTGGCAGTCTGGCCGTTTGCAACTGTGAAGTTAGCTGGTACCGATGCTCCGCCCCCCGGTGAAGGGTTTGTCACTACAACCGGATAAATGCCAACCGTAACAAGGTCCGACGAAGTGAGCGAGAGTGTAAGTTGGCTCGCATTGACGAATGTCGCCGCGTGGGAAATACCGTTGAAAGTTACTGTGGAGGAGTCAAGGAATCCCGTTCCGTTGACCGTAAGGGTTTGAGGCGTAGCCCCGGCCGCCAGAGAAGCTGGGTTTAGACCCGTGATGGTCGGAACAGGATTGTCCCCAGGGGCTGTGACAGTAAAGCTTGTCAAGCTCATTGTTTCGCCAACGGTCGTGATAACCGTGATGGGGCCCGACGTTGCTCCAGTTGGGACAACTACAGTCATCGATAAATCCGTCGCACTCGAGACAGTGGCATTAACTCCGTTGAAAGTGATGCTCGTGAGGCTACCACTGGGCGGATTGAACCCATACCCACTCAGCGTGACTGGAGTACCGATAGGCCCTGAGGTCGGACTGAAATTCTGAATCTCCGGAGGATCCAACCAGAGGATTATTCCTGGAAGCGGGGAGATGTATGTTATCGAGTTCGGATAAACAGGCGTTTTCGTGATTGTGGCGTTTGCGGTGTCTCCCCCAAAGCTGACAGCGAGGTTATAGGTTCCTGTGGGAGCGGGAAGGGTGTGGTTCGCTCCAACCTGGCCGATTACGACGGTCGAACCGCCGGAGTTATCGACAACAGCACCGACCAAAATATCGTTCGCATATCCTGTGAGTTGCTGGCTGATCTGTCCCCCGCCGGCAAGCGATGTAAGCCCGTCACCGGCAAGGTCGGTAAACTGGCCAACTTCCGACGTGACGGCCACGTTGTCCACAGACTGTGTAACTCCTCCTCCGCATCCGTCAATCGAAGTTGGGAGAGGCTGGCCGGACACAATGTATTCCTGGGCCCACTCTGCCGCGGCCAGATTGCCGCTTAGGAAGTCGCTAACGCTGAAAGCGCCCTGGCAACTTGAAGCTGTCGTGCATATTGTTGCGAGTTCCTGGGCGAATTGCTGCAACCCTGGATCGTCCAATGACAATATCGGAACCGTGGCCTCGCTCCGGAAGCCGCCCAGAGACTGGAGGAGTTGGTTGCAGGAGCTTGCATTTTGCGCGGGAGCCAGGAGACCAAACGTCAGGACATCGAGGATGCTGCCGAGTATCCCGTTGGCGCGCGGGCCGTTTGATTGCGGATTTGCGCTGGTGGTTTCCTTTACGATCGCCGTTGATGGCTGCAAGTCGGCGTTCTGATTGACGACGCCGGTAAGCTGCCCGTACATAGATACTAAATTGCTGCTCATCGCGGGTAGTAGCGTTGAGCTGCTCCAAGTGGGGCTGGAAAAGCTCGTCCGTGTCTGAATGGCCGTGCTGTAAATCTGCGATTCTGCCTGATTCAGGTCAGAGTTGGAGGTGTAGGAGGGGATCTGGACGAGTTGGACAGGAAGATTGGCGCTTTCGGTCCCGGCTGTCCCGGTGGTGGCTATCACTCGGAGCGGAAGAGAACTGGCGGCTGGAGGAGTCAGGTTCGTCACGATCGTGTAGACCTGGTCTCCCGCGGTCTGATCCCCGTTCTGTCCGTCGTCCATCATGGTGCCTACGAGAACCGGCGTACCGCTGGCCAGGTTAAAGATCTGAACCTGTGTTTCGGAATCCGCGCCTCTGACGAAGCAGGTAACGGTCACCGATGTCTGTTGCGAGGCCACCAGGATTGACGGGACGATCATCGGTGTCGTTGGGGCGGGTACCGGGTTTACCGTCACGGTTGCTGTACCGGACTTGGAGTTGTCCTGCGTGGACGTTGCCATGATTGTCGCCGTGCCAGTGGCTGTGGGTGTGAAGACCCCACTACTGCTGACGGATCCAATACTTGACGGACTCACGGACCATATGACCGCGCTGCTGAAGGCTCCGGTGCCAACAACTGCTGAGGTGCAAGTTGAGGTCTGATTTGGAATGATCGACGTCGGCGAGCAGGACACCGATACGGAAGTGATGGTGACGGGTACAGTTACCGTCAAGGTCGCGCTACCCGACTTTGTTGAGTCTTGAGTTGATGTGGCCGTGATTGTCGCGGTTCCGGCGGTTGCCGGGGTAAAGACACCCGCGCTGCTGACGCTGCCCATGCTGGATGGGCTAACGGACCAAGCGACTGAACTGCTGTAGTTTCCGGTGCCAGCGACTGCCGGGGTGCAGGTCGAGGTTTGACCAGTGAGGATGGAACTGGGGGAACAGGAAACACTGACGGCGGTTATCGTCGGCGGCGCGGTGCCTCCGCCCCCGTTGCCGTTGCCTCCTCCTCCGCATGCCACCGGCAGATACAACAAGGC
>VFSW01009632.1_pt1 | contig 13771 bp, 13 predicted proteins | sample 5358111 | NCBI WGS metagenome assembly VFSW01 (sample SAMN11554181, study PRJNA540505) | mine drainage metagenome | isolation source: sediment from site ElyBrook_90M | place: USA: Ely Copper Mine, Vershire, VT | collected 2017 | reverse complement strand
CCATGCCGCCCATGCCGCCCATGCCGCCGCCCGGGGCGCCGTGCGCATGCTCTTCCTCTTTCGGCGCCTCGGCGATCATGACTTCCGTCGTGAGCAGCAGCCCCGAGACCGAGGCCGCGTTCTGCAGGGCAAGACGCGTCACCTTGGTCGGATCCAGGATGCCCATTTCGATCATGTCGCCGTACTCGCCGGTGGCCGCGTTGTAGCCGAAGGTGCCCTTGCCCTCGCGGACCCGGTTCAGCACCACCGCCGCGTCCTCGCCGGCGTTGCTCACGATCTGGCGCAGCGGCTCCTCGATGGAGCGGGCCAGGATCTTGACGCCGTGGGTCTGATCCTCGTTGGCGCCGGTCAGCTTCTCGATGGCCTTCAGCGCGCGCACCAGCGCCACGCCGCCGCCCGGGACCACGCCCTCTTCCACGGCCGCGCGGGTCGCGTGCAGAGCGTCCTCGACGCGCGCCTTCTTCTCCTTCATCTCGATCTCGGTCGCGGCACCGACCTTGATCACGGCGACGCCGCCGGAGAGCTTGGCAACGCGCTCCTGCAGCTTCTCCTTGTCGTAGTCGGAGGTGGCCTCCTCGATCTGCTGGCGGATGCTCTCGACGCGGGCCTTGATGTCGGTCGCCTTGCCGGCGCCGTCGATGATCGTGGTGTTCTCCTTCTCGACCACCACCTTCTTCGCCTCGCCGAGATCGTTCAGCGTCGCCTTCTCGAGCGACAGACCGACCTCATCGGAGATCACCGTGCCGCCGGTGAGCACCGCGATGTCCTGCAGCATGGCCTTGCGGCGGTCGCCGAAGCCCGGAGCCTTGACGGCGGCCACCTTGACGATGCCGCGGATCGTGTTCACGACCAGCGTGGCGAGCGCCTCGCCCTCGACGTCCTCGGCGATGATGAGCAGCTGGCGGCCGCCCTTCGCGATCCCCTCGAGCAGCGGCAGCAGCTCGCGGATGTTGGAGACCTTCTTGTCGACCAGCAGGATCAGCGGCTTGTCGAGCTCGGCGCTCTGGCTCTGCTGATTGTTGATGAAGTACGGCGAGAGATAGCCGCGGTCGAACTGCATGCCCTCGACCACTTCGAGCTCGTTCTCGAGGCCCGAGCCCTCCTCGACCGTGATCACGCCTTCCTTGCCGACCTTCGCCATCGCGTCGGCGATGGTCTTGCCGATGCTCTCGTCGGAGTTCGCGGAAATCGTGCCGACCTGCGCGATCGCCTTCGGATCCTTGCAGGGCTTGGAGAGCTTCTTGAGCTCCTCGGTGGCGGCGGCGACCGCCTGATCGATGCCCCGCTTGAGGTCCATCGGGTTGATCCCTGCGGCCACGGCCTTCAGGCCCTCGCGAATGATGGCCTGGGCGAGCACGGTGGCGGTGGTGGTGCCGTCGCCGGCCTCGTCGGAGACGTTGGAGGCGACTTCCTTCACCATCTGCGCGCCCATGTTCTCGAACTTGTCCTTCAGCTCGATTTCCTTGGCGACCGACACGCCGTCCTTGGTGACGGTGGGTGCGCCGAAGCTCTTGTCGAGCACCGCGTTGCGGCCCTTGGGGCCGAGCGTGACTTTCACGGCATTCGCCAGGATGTTCACGCCCTTGAACATGCGTTGCCGGGCGTCGTCGCTGAAGCGTACGTCTTTAGCTGCCATATCGTTGATCCTTCTGAATTTGAATTTGAGTCAGTGATGAATGTCGAGCGCGCCGCTTCGGCTTACTTGCTCTCGACCACGGCCATGACGTCTTCTTCGCGCATGACCACGAGTTCCTCGCCATCCATCTTCACCTCGGTGCCGCTGTACTTGCCGAACAGCACCTTGTCGCCCACCTTGAGGTCGAGCGCGCGAATTTCGCCGTTCTCCAGAATCTTGCCCTTGCCGACGGCAACCACTTTCCCGAAAACCGGCTTTTCGGTCGCGGTGTCGGGGATCACGATGCCGCCCGGCGACTTACGCTCTTCTTCTTCTCGTTTCACGATGACGCGGTCATGAAGGGGACGGATCTTCATAGGCTTTGGACTCCTGATGCTTTGAGATTTGGGTTAAGAACGGAGCCGCGATCTTGTTAGCACTCTCCGCTCTAGGCTGCTAATGATAGCGACTGATCCAGCCATTTCAAGGGCCGGTGCACCCCAATCGGCGCCTTGGCGGCGCCGGAGATGCTCGCCGGCTCAACCTGCGGTAAAGTGCGCGCCATGAACAGAGTCTTCGTGACTTTCGGTAAATCGGCGCTGATTTATCGGCTATCGGCGTTGATCTGCTTGATTTGCCTCGCCCTGCCGGCGATCGGCAAGCCCTGGTGGGTGCGTGGCGCCGCCGGTGACGAGACGGATTTCCTGCCGCCCGACGTGGCCTTCCGGGTGGGCGCACGCCTCGATGGCAACGTCATTCGCATCCGCTGGCGCATCGCCGACGGCTACTACCTCTACCGCCGCAAGATCGACGTGCAGGCCGAGAGCCCCGACCTGGCGGTGTCCGCGCCGAGCCTGCCGCCCGGCATCATGAAGGTCGACCCGAATCTGGGACCGCAGGAGGTCTACGAGCAGGGCGTCGAGGCCACGGTGGCCTTCAGCCGATTCGACGCCGGCGCCCATCCCATTCAGATCAAGGTCACCTACCAGGGCTGCGCCGAGGCCGGCCTCTGCTACCTGCCCATCACCAAGGTGCTGTACCCGCAGTCCGCCCCGGGCAACGCGCTCGCCGGCACGGCGGGCGCCTTCGCGCCCTGGGAGGGCATCGCCATCGGCGCCGGCGCCCTCGCCTTCCTTCTGGCCGGATGGAAGCTGCGCAAGGGTCGCCGCCTCGACACCCCGGCGCCGTGATGAGCGGCGGATCGGTGCTGAACGGCCGGCTGCGCTTCGCCGGCGCCTGCCTGCTGGTGCTGTTCGGTGCCTGGCTGGGGGCGCGCTTCTACCTCGCCCGTCACACCGCCGGCAGCGGCGTGCGGGTGCCCGTGGGCGAGGCCAGCCCGCCCACCGCCAGCGACCTGCGGGGCGAACCGGATCCGGCGCAGCCCCCGCCGGTCAAGATTCCCGAGCGCCTGCCGGCGTTCGCGCTGCACGACCTCTCCGGCGCCTCGACGCCGATCGACACCTGGCGCGGCCACCCGCTGGTGCTGAATTTCTGGGCCACCTGGTGCGCACCGTGCCGCCGGGAGATTCCGCTGCTCGAGCGGCTGAGCCGCGAATGGGCCGGGCGCGGCGTCACGGTGGTCGGGGTCGCCGTCGACCATGCCGACAAGGTGGCCGAGTTCGCCAAGGAGCTGCGGATCGGCTACCCGCTGCTGGTGGGCGAACAGGACGCCCTGGACGTGGCCGCGGCCCTCGGGGTGGCGAGTCCGGTGTTCCCGTTCACCGTGTTCACCGACCGGCGCGCCGAGGTGGTGGCGCTGTACCTCGGTGAACTGCACGCCGCACAAGCCGATCTCATCCTCGGCGAAGTCGCGCGCCTGGACGCGGGCCAGGACAGCCTCGCGGCGGCTCGCAGCCGCATCGAAGCCGGCCTGAAAGAGCTCGCGTCGGCGCCGCCGGGCTAGGCGCCCGCAGCGACGTTCGCAGCCGAAGCTTGCCAATTCAGCCCACTTTCCGGTTATTATCGCGGCACTTTCAATTCGAGGCGACCGCCCGCCACGTCCGATGGCCCGTATACTGCTCCTCAATGGACCAAACTTGAATCTGCTCGGCACGCGCGAACCCGCGCTGTACGGGGCGGCGACGCTCGCCCAGATCGAGGCCGATTTGCGCCGCCAGGCGGTCGCGCTCGGGCACGAGCTCATGGCCGCGCAGAGCAACGCCGAACACGAACTGGTCGAGAAGGTCCAGTGCGCCGCACGCGACGGGGTCGCCTTCGTGCTGATCAACCCGGGCGCCTACACCCATACGAGCATCGCGCTGCGGGATGCGTTTCTGGCGGTGAACGTGCCGTTCATCGAAATCCATTTGAGCAACGTGTTCGCGCGCGAGGAATTTCGGCATCGTTCCTATCTGTCCGGCATCGCCGCCGGCTGCATCGTCGGCCTGGGGCCGATCGGCTACGAGCTCGCGCTGCGCGCCGCTTGCGCACGCCTGGCCGTTCATTGAACTCATCGAAGGTTTCGCAGGGGAGACGCGGATGGACATTCGCAAGATAAAGAAGCTCATCGAGCTTCTGGAGGAATCGGGAATCGCGGAGCTCGAGATTTCCGAGGGCGAGGAGTCGGTGCGGATCAGCCGCCAGCCGCGCATGCCGATGTCGCAGCCCATGGCCATGCCCGCGCCGATCATGCAGCTTCCGGCGACCGCGCCGAGCGGCGCGCCGCCCGCATCCCCCGCCGTGGCGGGCGATGCGAAGCCGCGTCACGGCGAGGGCACGGTCACCGCACCCATGGTGGGCACGTACTACGCCGCATCCTCGCCGGGTGCCAAGCCCTTCGTGGAGATCGGCACCGAGGTGAAGGTCGGGCAGATCCTGTGCATCATCGAGGCCATGAAGATGATGAACCAGATCGAATCCGACAAGGCCGGGCGCATCAGCGCGATCCTCGCGAAGAACGGCGATCCGGTGGAATTCGGCCAACCGCTGTTCGTCATCGAATAACGCCCCATGATCGAGAAAGTCGTCATCGCCAACCGCGGGGAGATCGCGCTGCGCGTGTTGCGGGCGTGCCGCGAGCTCGGCATCAAGACCGTCGCCGTGCACTCCACCGTGGACTACAACACCAAGCACGTGCTGCTCGCCGACGAGACCGTGTGCATAGGACCCCCGCAATCGGCGCTCTCCTACCTCAACATGCCCGCCATCATCAGCGCCGCGGAGGTCACCGATTCGGGTGCGATTCACCCGGGGTACGGGTTCCTGTCGGAGAACGCGGATTTCGCCGAGCGGGTCGAGAAGAGCGGGTTCGTCTTCGTGGGGCCGCGCGCCGAGACCATCCGGATGATGGGTGACAAGGTATCGGCGATCAAGGTGATGAAGGCCGCCGGCGTGCCCTGCGTGCCGGGGTCGGATGGCCCCCTCGGCGACGACCCGGACGAGAATTTCCGCATCGCCAAGGAAATCGGCTATCCGGTGATCATCAAGGCCTCGGGCGGCGGCGGCGGACGCGGCATGCGCGTGGTGCACACCGACGCCTCGCTCCTGAACGCCATCAGCGTGACCCGCTCGGAGGCGCTCGCGGCCTTCGGCAACCCGCAGGTCTACATGGAGAAGTTCCTCGAGAAGCCCCGGCACATCGAGTTCCAGGTGCTCGCAGACAACTTCGGCAACGTCGTGCATCTCGGCGAACGCGACTGCTCCATGCAGCGCCGCCACCAGAAGGTCATCGAGGAGGCCCCGGCGCCGGGCCTCACCGCGAAGCAGCGCAAGACCATGGGCGAGCGTTGCGCGCGCGCCTGCCGCGAGGTCGGCTACCGCAATGCCGGCACGCTCGAATTCCTGTATCAGGACAGCGAGTTCTATTTCATCGAGATGAACACGCGGGTGCAGGTCGAGCATCCGGTGACCGAATTGGTCACGGGCATCGACATCGTCAAGGCGCAGCTGTTGATCGCCTCCGGCGAGCGGCTTCCTTACTCGCAGGGCGACATCCAGATCCGCGGCCACGCGGTCGAATGCCGCATCAATGCCGAGGACCCGAAGACCTTCACGCCCTCGCCCGGGCCGGTGCGCCTGTGGCATGCGCCGGGCGGTCCCGGCATCCGCGTGGACAGCCACGTCTACACCGGCTACAACGTGCCGCCGTACTACGACTCCATGATCGGCAAGGTCATCGCCTACGGCGACACGCGCGACACGGCGCTCGCCCGCATGCGCAATGCCCTCGCCGAGATGGTGGTGGAGGGGATCAAGACCAACATCCCGCTGCACCAGGAAATCTTCAATCATGCCGCCTTCCGCCAGGGCGGCACCGACATCCACTACCTCGAGCGTCGCCTCGGCCTGAAATAGGGCGGGCGAGCGAGGCGCGGCGCGCCGATGGCCTTCTACGAAATCGAATTCCCGCTCGGCACGCTCGACCCCGATGCCGTCGAGGCGGCGCTCGCCGAAGTCGGCGCGATGTCGGTGACCCTGCTCGACCGGGGCGATGAACCCGTGCTCGAACCCCGGCCGGGCGAGGTGCGCCTTTGGTCCGACACCCTGGTGCGCGCGCTGTTCGCGGACGACCCTGCCGCCGGCGACCCCGCCGCCGGTGACCCCGCCGCCGGCGAGCCCGCCGGGGCGCCGCCGAGCACCCAGGCCGTGCGGCGGATCGAGCAGCTCGCGCGGCGGCTCGGCGCCGAGCTCGCCGCAGCGGCACGCGTGCGGCGCGTCGAGGAGCGGATCTGGGAGCGGGTGTGGATGGAGGACTGGCGGCCGCTCAGTTTCGGCCGGCGCCTTTGGGTCTGTCCGACCACCTCGGCCGCGCCGCCGGCGCCGGACGCCGTCGTGGTGCGTCTCGATCCCGGGCTCGCCTTCGGCACCGGCACCCACCCGACCACCGCGCTGTGCCTCGAGCGCTTGGACGCGCTCGCGCCGGCCGGCCGATCGGTGATCGACTACGGCTGCGGCTCCGGCATTCTGGCCATCGCCGCCTTGAAGCTGGGCGCGCGCAGCGCGGTGTGCGTCGACATCGACGAGCAGGCCCTGCTCGCCGCGCGCCGCAACGCCGAGCTCAACGGCGTGTCGGCCGCGCTCGAGACCCAGGGCGCGGCCGCGCCGCTCGCACCTGCGGATTGCGTGCTCGCCAACATCCTCGCCGGGCCCTTGGTGGAACTTGCGCCGACGCTGGCGCGCGCCTGCCGCCCGGGCGCCGACCTCGTGCTCTCGGGATTGCTGGCGGCGCAGGTTCCCGAGGTCGCGGCGGCCTACCGCGCGAATTTTGCTATCGTGAGCGTGCTCGACAGGGACGATTGGTCTTGCATCCTCGCGCGCAAGGTACGGTAGCGTGTACACGCAGTGTCCTAAGTGTGAAACGGTCTTCCGGCTCTCGGCCGAGGCGCTGCGCGCCGCCGGCGGCCAGGTGCGTTGCGGACGCTGCGGCGGAATCTTCAACGCGCTGACGCGTCTCGCGGAGGAACCGGCGGCGTTCCGAGCGGCCGAGACGCCGCTCGAGCTGGAGACCCGCGCCGATGCGATCCTGCAGGCCGGTGCGCCCTCGCCGCCGGCCGGGACGGGCGCGCCCGACGAGGCGGGCGAACTCGCCGAGGAACTCGAAGCCTCGATGGAATTCACCCTGCCGCCCGGCGAATTGGACCGGATCTTCGTCGATTCGCATGCGCACGCGCTGGGCGCCGAATCCCTGGAGACCCTGGTGATCTGCGACAGCGAGCCGGCGCCCGAGCCGGTGCCGTCGACGGGCCTCGAGGTGCCGGAGCACGTGCGCCGCGACCTGATGGCGGTGTTCGATCAAGCCACGGGCGGCGCGGGCGCGGCGGCCGACGGCGCGCCCCGCGTCGCGCGGACGATGGCGGCCGAGTCCGCCGGTGCGGCCCCGATGTTCGCGGCCGGCGCAGTCGCCGCCGACGTCGGGGAGATCGTACGGCCGCGGCGCCGATCGAGGCTGCTTTGGCCGGGCGCGGCGGTGCTGCTCGCGCTCGCCTTGGGCTTGCAGATCGTGGTCGATCGGCGCGAGTGGCTCGAGGCCCGCACGCCGTTCGGCGATGCCTTGCGTGCGCTCGGCGCGCAGCTCGGCCTGCCGACGCCGGAGCCCGCGAACCTCGCGGCGTATCAGCTGCGCCAATGGGGCGTGACCGGCGATCCGCAGGCGAACGGCACGCTGCACGTGCGCGCGAGCATCCTGAACACTTCGGCGCAGCCGCTGGCCTTCCCGCTGCTGCGCGTGACCCTGCTGAACCGCTTCGGCACGCGCCTGGGCTCGCGCGACTTCCAGCCGGCCGAATACCTCGGGCATCCCGCGACCCGGCGGCTCGCGCCCGGCGAGCGGGCCGACGCGACGCTTGCGATCCTCGATCCGGGCAAGGACGCGGAAGGGTTCGAGATCGACGTGTGCCTGCGCGGCGCCGACGGGCGGGTCGCCTGCGCGGCGGATGCCGCGCCGCCGGGCGCCCGATGAGCCTGCGAATCGGCCCGTATGCCCTGCCCTCCAATGTGGTGCTCGCGCCCATGGCGGGGGTCACCGACCGGCCGTTCCGCGTGCTCTGCCGGCGCCTCGGCGCGGGTCTCGCCGCCTCGGAGATGCTGACCGCGCAGACGCGGCTGTGGACGACCCCAAAATCGCAGCGACGCATGGATCATGCCGGCGAGCCCAGCCCGCGCGTCGTGCAGATCGCCGGGTTCGATCCGCAGATGATGGCCGAAGCGGCCCGCCTGAACGTCGATGCGGGCGCCGAGATCATCGACATCAACATGGGCTGCCCCGCCAAGAAGGTCTGCAATCGGCTCGCAGGCTCCGCCCTGATGCAGGACGAGGCGCTGGTCGCGCGGATCCTCGCAGCCGTGGTGCGCGCCGTACCGGCGCCGGTCACGCTCAAGATGCGCACCGGCTGGGACCGCGACCACCGGAACGGGCCGCGCATCGCGCGCATCGCCGAGGATTGCGGCATATTGGCACTCGCCGTGCATGGCCGCACCCGCGCCGACATGTATCGCGGCGAAGCCGAGCACGACACGGTAGCCGCGATCAAATCCGCGATCGGCATTCCGGTATTTGCGAACGGCGACATACTCGACGGAGCGCAGGCGCGCGACGTGCTGCACAAGACCGGATGCGACGGCGTGATGATCGGCCGCGGCGCGCAGGGCAAGCCATGGATCTTCGATGAAGTCAATTTTTTCCTGGCGAACGGCCGCGCAGCGCCGGCACTCGCGCCGGAAAAAGTACGTGATATCATGCGCGCCCACTTGGAAGACCTGTATGCCTTCTACGGCGACGAGACGGGTGTTCGAGTGGCCCGTAAGCACCTGAGTTGGTATCTGGGGCGACGACCCGGTCACGAGACCCTGCGCAATCGGCTGGTTGCGATCGAGACGCCCGACGAGCAGATGACGACGCTGCTCGAGCACTTCGACGCGGGTGCGTATCGTGGGGATCGGGCGCGTAATGTTGCATAACTAGAACGAACCGCGTGAACTGTGGATGGGGCTATGGTCGCAAAGAAGAAGGCGAAGTCACGCAGAGAGGCCACACCGGCGTTCAATGGCCGCGACCTGAAGGTCAACGGCAAGGGAGTGCCGCTGCGCTCCCAGGCGGAGGAAGCCCTGCAGAGCTACTTCGAGACGCTCAACGGCCACAAGCCCGCTCACCTGTACGATCTCGTGATGCGCGAGGTTGAAGAGCCCTTGTTCAAGGTGGTGATGGGCCACGTACAGGGCAATCAGAGCCGTGCCGCCACCATCCTGGGCATCAACCGCGGCACGCTGCGCAAGAAACTCAAAGAGTTCGGCCTCGCCGAGTAGAGGGAAGCTTGCGCACGCCCGTTCGCCGCGCACTGCTCAGCGTCTCGGACAAGACCGGTGTGGTCGAGTTCGCACGCGCGCTCAAGGAGCGCGGCATCGAGCTGCTGTCGACCGGCGGCACCGCCAAGCTTCTGATGCACCACGGCATCACGGTGAAGGAAGTCGCCGACCACACCGGCTTTCCCGAGATCATGGGCGGCCGGGTCAAGACCCTGCATCCGAGGATCCACGGCGGGCTGCTCGGGCGACGCGGCCTCGACGAGGCGGTGATGCGCGAGCACCACATCGAGCCGATCGACCTGCTCGCCGTGAACCTGTACCCGTTCGCGGCCACGGTGGCGCGGCCGGACTGCACCTACGAGGATGCGGTCGAGAACATCGACGTCGGCGGGCCCGCCATGGTGCGCGCCGCCGCGAAGAACCATGCCTCGGTGACCGTGGTGGTCGACCCGGCCGATTACCGCGCGCTGCTCGACGAGCTCGCCGCCCATCAGGGGTCGACCAGCACGTTGATGCGGCAGAAGCTCGCCGCGAAGGCGTTCGCGCACACGGCGCAGTACGACGCCATGGTGTCGGCTTATTTCACCGGCGCGATGGGCCCGGGCACGGCCACCTTTCCCGACGACCTCGATCTGTCGTTCCGCAAGCGCTTCGATCTGCGCTATGGCGAGAATCCCCACCAGCAGGCCGCCTTCTACGCCGATCCACGCGCGATCGGCGCCTCCGTGGCCGGCGCCACGCAGGTGCAGGGCAAGGAACTCTCCTACAACAATCTCGCCGACGGCGACACCGCGCTCGAATGCGTGCGCCAGTTCGCCGCGCCGGCCTGCGTCATCGTCAAGCACGCCAATCCCTGCGGAGTGGCGCTCGGCGCGACCGCGGCGCAGGCCTACGAGCGCGCCTACCGGACCGATCCGACGTCCGCGTTCGGCGGCATCATCGCCTTCAATCGCGAGCTCGACGCCGAGGCGGCGCGCGCCATGCTCGAACGGCAATTCGTCGAGGTGATCCTCGCGCCGTCGGTGGCCGAGGACGCGAAGCCGCTGCTCGCGGCGAAGGAGGCGGTGCGCGTGCTCGCCGTCGGACCGCTCGATCCGCCGCTCACGCAGCTGCTCGAGTACAAGAGCGTGGGCGGCGGCCTGTTGGTGCAGACGCGCGACCAGGCGAGGCTGCGGCCGCAGGACCTGCGCACCGTGACGCGCCGCGCGCCCACCCAGGAGGAGATCGAGGATCTGCTGATGGCCTGGCGCGTCGCGAAATATGTCAAATCGAACGCGATCGTGTTCGTCAAGGAACGGATGACGGTGGGCATCGGCGCGGGCCAGATGAGCCGCGTGATCAGCAGCAAGATCGCCGCGATGAAGGCGCACGACGAGGGACTCGCCGTGGCCGGGGCCGCCATGGCCTCGGACGCGTTCCTGCCGTTTCGCGACGGCCTCGACGTCGCGGCCGGGCTCGGCGTGCGCTCGATCATCCAGCCCGGCGGCTCGAAGCGCGACGCCGAGATCATCGCCGCGGCCGACGAGCATGGCATCGCCATGGTGTTCACCGGCGTGCGGCACTTTCGCCATTGAGTTCACCAGGAACGCGCACCCGCCCATGAAGATCCTGATCGTCGGCGGCGGCGGCCGCGAACACGCCCTCGCCTGGAAGTGCGCCGCGGGCGCGCGGGTCGAGCGCGTGTACGTCGCACCCGGCAACGCCGGCACGGCGCTCGAGCCCAAGGTCGCCAACGTCGCCATCCCCGCCGACGACGTCGACGCGCTGCTGGCATTCGCCGCACGCGAGGCGGTCGATTTGACCATCGTCGGGCCGGAGGCGCCCCTGGTGCTCGGCATCGCGGACCGGTTCTCGGCCCGCGGCCTGCGCTGCTTCGGGCCCACCGCCGCCGCCGCCCGCCTCGAGGGATCCAAGGCGTTCGCGAAGGATTTCCTGCGCCGGCACGGCATCCCGACGGCGAGCCACGCCGCCTTCGATGCCGCGAATTTCGACCGGGCCTACGTGCGGGCGCAGCGCCTGCCCCTGGTGGTGAAGGCCGACGGCCTCGCGGCCGGCAAAGGCGTGATCATCTGCGACACCCACGACTCGGCGATCGCGGCGGCCGAGAGCATGCTCGGGGGCGCCTTCGGCGACGCCGGCAGGACCGTCGTGATCGAGGAGTTCCTGCGCGGCGAGGAGGCGAGCTTCATCGTCGTGGCGCGCGGCGAGGCGGTGGTGCCGCTCGCGACCTCGCAGGACCACAAGCGCCGCGACGACGGCGATCGCGGGCCGAACACCGGCGGCATGGGCGCCTACTCGCCGGCGCCGCTGGTCACGCCGGCGATGCACGAGCGCATCATGCGCGAGGTGATCGCGCCGACCTTGCGGGGCCTGCGCACGGACGGCATTTCGTACTGCGGCTTCCTGTACGCCGGCCTCATGATCGCCCCGGACGGCACGCCCAATGTGCTCGAATTCAACTGCCGGCTGGGGGACCCGGAGACCCAGCCGATCATGATGCGCCTCGCGAGCGATCTGCCGGCCCTGTGCGAGGCCGCGCTCGACGACACGCTCGAGCAATGCCGGGTCGAATGGGATTCGCGCGCCGCACTCGGCGTGGTGATGGCCGCGGGGGGCTATCCGGACGCGTACCGCAAGGACGATCCGATCGACGGACTGGACGCCGCCGCACGGCTGCCCGGCAAGGTGTTCCACGCGGGCACGCGCCTCGGGGAGACGCCCGCAGGACCGGCGCGCGTGCTCACCTCGGGCGGCCGGGTGCTGTGCGCGGTCGGCCTCGGCCCGACGGTCGGGGCGGCGCAGGCGCAGGCCTACGACCTCGTGCACTCGATCCACTGGGATCGGGTGCACTACCGGCGCGACATCGGCTACCGGGCCATCGCTCGCGAGTCGGACGTCCCGCCCTGAGGCGGTGCCGCGGCGTGATGCCGGCGGAACAGCCGGCCGCGCTCGGCGAACAGCACGAAGATCAACGCGGCGAGGCCGCAGCCGAGCGCCCCGGCCGCGAGCGGCATGGTGCTCGCGTGGAAATTTCGGCCGATGAAGGCGCCCACCAGCGCGCCGCCGAAGGTCGAGATGCAACCCTGCAGGGAGGCGCCGACGCCCGCGACCGCGGCCACGGGCTCCATGGCCATTGCGCCGAAGTTCGACACCGAGAGGCTGAAGCAGCCCATCGTGACCGCCTGCAGGACCACGAAGCTCCACAGCCGCTCGTGCCCCGACGCGACTAGCAGCACGTGCAGCCCGGTCACCGAGATGAAGCACAGCAGCGCCGTGTGCGAGATCACGCGCATCCCCAGCCGCTCGACGATGCGCGAGTTCGTGTACGCGGCCAGCCCCATGAACGCCGCGCACAAGGCGAACATGCCGGGCATCAGGGCGGGGCGGCGGAATACGTCGGCGAAGATCTGCTGCACCATGCCCACGTACGCCATGATCGAACCGAACATCACCGTCATCGCGAGCGCATAGCCGATCGAAAGGCGGTTGCCGAGCACCAGCCGCAGCGCACGCGCCACGTGCCCCGCGGTCAGCGTCAACCGGTACTCGGGATGCAGCGACTCCGGCAGGCGCAGCAGCGCCCACACCCACACCAGCGAGGCGAATCCGCCGCACAGGATGAATATGTAGCGCCACGGCAGCAGCGCGAGGATCAGCTGGCCGATGCTCGGCGCCAGCACCGGCACCATGAGGAACACGACGAAGGTGAGCGACATGACCCGCGCCATGTGCCGGCCGGCGTAGAAATCGCGGATCACCGAACGGGTGACCACGACGCTGCCGGCCGCCAGGCCGTGGACGAACCGCCAGGCGAGCAGCGCCTGGAAGCTGTCGGACAGGCCGCACAGCAGCGCCGCCGCCACGTACAGCGCGAGGCCGCCGAGCAGTATGGGGCGCCGCCCGAAGCGGTCCGAGATCATCCCCCAGACGAGCTGGCCCGAACCGAGGCCGGTCATGTAGGCCGTGACGATCCACTGGCCGTGGTTGGGATCGGCGACACCGAGCACGCGCACGATGACCGGGAAGGCCGGCAGCATCGCATCGATGGCGATCGCCTGCGTCGCCATGAGGGCGGCGGCCAGCGCGACGAACTCGGCGAAACGTATCGGCGGCGCGGTGGGCGGGGGAGCGCTCAAGGATTGGCGGGCGGCTTGCGCGCGATGCTGGTCGCCATGGTCACCATGGCGGCCAGATCGGTCAGGTTCGCCGGCACCACCAGGGTGGTCCCGGACTGCGCGAGCTTGCCGAATTGCTTGACGTATTCCTCGCCGAGACGCAGCTGCATCGCCTCGATGCCGCCGCGGTCGCCGAGGGCGGCGCCGACCTGGCGCAGCCCCTGCGCGGTCGCGGGCGCGGCCGCGCGGCTCGCCGCGGCCGGGCGCGCCGGGTGGGGGGGCGGGGGGGGGGGGGGGGGGG